>Ga0137404_10000268_pt1 | contig 33749 bp, 45 predicted proteins | sample CZOMad2_1_16fung_FD_108285 | JGI IMG/M metagenome (GOLD analysis project Ga0137404, IMG submission 108285) | Vadose zone soil fungal communities from Angelo Coast Range Reserve, California, USA - CZOMad2_1_16fungal (Illumina Assembly) | ecosystem: Environmental > Terrestrial > Soil > Vadose... | reverse complement strand
TGCACCGGTTACCTGTGCCCGGGACTGACGAGCTACGTCGCCGAGCGGCTGGGACTGCGCGCCGATGCGCTGCTGCTCGATCTCGTCGGCCAGGGCTGCGGCGCGGCGCTGCCCAACCTGCGCACGGCCGACGCGCTGCTCGGGTCGCAGCGCTGCGGCCGCGTGCTTTCGGTCTGCGTCGAGGTGTGCAGCGCCGCGCTTTATATCGACGACGACCCGGGCGTGCTGGTCAGCGCCTGCCTCTTCGGCGATGGCGCCGCCGCGGCCGTGACGGCGCCGACGCCGCGCGGCGAGGCGCGCAGCGTGGAGTGGAGGCATGCGGTGTCGGTCGCGGACCCCCAGGCGCGCGACACGCTGCGCATGGAGCAGCGCGGCGGCCTGTTGCGCAACATCCTCTCGCGCACGGTGCCGCAGGCGGCGGCCGAGCATGCGTCGTCCCTGCTTTCCGCCGAATTGCGGAAGCGCGAGCTATCGATGGCCGACATCCGCGCGTGGATCTGGCACGCCGGCGGCCGCACGGTGCTCGAGCGCCTGCGCGCGCTCACCGGCCTCGGCGAGGACGACACGCGGCGCAGCGCCGACATCCTCGGCCGCTTCGGCAACCTGAGCAGCCCGTCCGTCTTCTTCGTGCTGGCGCAGGCGCTGCGCGAGCGCGCGCCCGGCGGCTGGTGGTGGATGTCGTCCTTTGGCGCCGGCTTCAGCTGCCACGGCGCGCTGCTGCGGGTATCGTGATGCAAGCACGGCTACTCGAGCCGGAGTGGCTCTACGAGCTGCCGCCGCAGGACCCGCGCGCCGTGCGCTCGCGCGCCGATCTGCGCCGCGTGAACTGGGTGATGGCGAACGCGCGCGTGCTCGCGAAACCGCTGGCCGAAGAACTCACGCCCGGCACGCGCATCGCGGATCTCGGCTCCGGCGACGGCAGCCTGATGCTCGGCGTGGCGCGCGCCCTTCGCTGTCCGGGCATGGAGCTCACGCTCGTCGACCGCGCGCCGATCATCAGCGACGCCACGCTCGCGGCCTTCGGCGAGCTCGGCTGGAAGGCGCGCATCGCAGCGAGCGATGCGCTCGAATTCATCTCGCACGAGCGGCAGGACGTCATCGTGGCGAACCTGTTCCTGCACCACCTGGACGACGCCTCGCTCTCGCGGCTCTTCGCGCTCGCCGCGCAGCGCTGCCGCGCGCTGGCGGCGTGCGAGCCGCGCCGCTCGGGTCTCGCGCTGGGCGCGAGTCACTTGCTCGGGTTCATCGGCTGCAACGACGTCACGCGCCACGATGCGGTGGTGAGCGTGCGTGCCGGATTCCGCGATGACGAGCTGTCGCGAATGTGGCCGACCCCCGCGGGCTGGAAGCTCATCGAGCGAGCCGCGCCGCCGTTCAGCCATCTTTTCGTGGCGAGGCACCATGCGCCCTGACGTGCTCGTCATCGGCGGCGGACCCGCAGGCGCCACCGCGGCGCTGCTGCTCGCCCGCGCGGGGCGCGAGGTGGTCGTGGTGGAGAAGAGCGCCTTCCCCCGCCGCAAGGTGTGCGGCGAGTTCATCGCCGCCGCCGGGATTTCGCTCCTCCACCAGTTGGGGCTCGGCGCGCTCACCTCCTCGTACAGCATGCCGTAGGCATTGATGAGGATGTGGTGCTCGCGTCCGCGCACCCCGCGCGGTGATGTGGTTGTAGATGAGGTCGGTCGCGCAGCTCCCATTCCTCGGCGCTGACACGCTCGCGCAGTTTCCGCGCCGAGGGCTGGTTCAGGCGGCTAGGGCTTCTTGGCGGCCTTCTTGTCGCCCGCCTTGTCCGCCGAGGCCGGCGCGCCTTCCTGCGGCCAGTAGTAGTTCGCGGCGAACGAGTACGGCGGGAACATGTAGCGCTTGGCCGGCACCACCTTCGCGGCGTAGGCGCGCTGCGACTCGTAGACCTTCTTGAAGGTTGGCGACTTGGCCGAGTTCTCGGCCGCGACCTCGTCCCAGGCCTTGAGCGAGGCGAGCAGGATGTCGGGCGGGGTGCGCCGGATCTGCACGCCGTGCTTCTTGATCATCTCCTCGATGGCGTCGGCGTTGTCCTTCTGCCACTTGGTGAGCCAGGTGATGAAGGTGTCCTTCACCGCCGAATTCACCGCCTCCTGCTGCGCCGGGGTGAAGGTCTTCCACACGTCGAGGTTGAAGCCGAGCTCGCCGACCGAATTGTTCTCGTGCATGCCGGGCGTGTAGTGGTACTTGAACACCTGGTGCAGACCCAGGCGCAGGTCTTCGACGCCGCCGACCCACTCCGCGCAGTCGATCACGCCGCGCTGCGCGGCCGGCACGATCTCGCCGCCCGCCATGTTGACGACGCTTTCGCCGAGCTTGGCGTAGACCTCGGCGTTCAAGCCGGTCTGCCGGCATTTCAGGCCCTTGAGATCGGCGACGCTGCGCAACGGCTTCTTGAACCAGCCGAGCGCCTGCGGGCTCGACGGGTGCGCCGGCCAGACGATGACGTTGAGCTTGAGGTCGTTCTGGTAGAAGTCGCGCCACATCTCGAGGCCGCCGCCGACGTAGAGCCAGCCGAGCCAGTCCATGTGATCCATGCCGAAGGGGCCGCCGGGAGGCCCGGCGAAGAGCGCCGCCGCCGGGTTCTTGCCCACCCAGTAGTACGAGATGGCATGCCAGCCATCGAGCACCTTCTTATTGGTCGCGTCGAGCACCTCGAAGGCCGGCACGATCTGCCCCGCCGGCATCGCCTCGATCTTGATCGCGCCCTGCGTGAGCTTGTCGACCCGCTCGCCGAACATCTTGAAGTGCTCCTGCAGCGTGTTGCTCGCCGGCCAGGTCGACTGCATCTTGATCGTTTTTGTGGCGGGCGCTTGCGCCTGCGCAGCGCATGCAACGAACGCGCTGGCGATGGCGAGCGCGATTGAGCGTTTCAGCATTTCATCCTCCCCGGGTTGATGGCCGATCCAAAGCTACGCTGCCCCTTGCGCCGGTGTCAACGGAATTACCATGACGCAGATGCGCGCCCTCATCCTGTGCCTCGCTCTGGTCGCGTGCCCTGCCATGGCGCAGAGCGCGCGCTTCGTGGTGGGCTTCACGCCCGGCGGTCCGAGCGACATCCTGGCGCGCTTGCTCGGCGCGAAGCTCACCGAGACGCTCGGCCAGCCGGTCATCGTCGAGAATCGCCCCGGCGCGGGCGGCAACCTCGCCGCCGAGGCGGTGGCGAAGAGCGCGCCGGACGGCAACACCTGGCTCCTCGGCAACAACAGCATCCTCGCGACCAACGCGGCGCTCTATTCGCATCTTGGCTACGACCCGGTGAAGGACTTCGCGCCGGTCGCGCTGGTCGCGATCCAGCCGAACATCCTGGTGGTGCATCCTTCGGTGCCCGCGCGCTCGGTGACGGAGCTCATTGCCTATGCGAAGGCTCATCCCGGACAGTTGAACTACGCATCGACCGGCGCCGGCGTCGCCGCGCATCTTTCCGCGGAGCTCTTCAAGGCGATGGCCGGCGTCGACATGGTGCACGTCCCCTACAAGGGCGCGCAGCCTGCGCTGACCGACGTCATCGCGGGCCAATGCCAATTGATGTTCGCCACTTCGGCCTCCGTCATTCCGTACGTCAAGGCCGGGCGCCTGCGCGCGCTCGCCGTCACCACCTCGAGCCGCTCGCCCTCGCTACCGGATCTACCGACGATCTCGGAAGCCGGCGTGCCGGGATTCGAATCGATCACGTGGCATGGCGTCGTCGTGCCGAGCGCCACACCCTCCTCCACGGTTGAGCGGTTGAATCGCGCCATCAACGCGGCACTACGGGAAAAGGACCTGTCGGAGCGGCTCGCCGGCCTCGGCGCGGAAGTTTCGCCCGGCACGCCGCAGGATTTCGCCGCCTACATCGCGCGCGAGATTCCCAAGTGGGCGAAGGTCGTGAAAGATTCCGGAGCCAAGGCAGAATGAATGAGTTTCGCCGACGATTAATGCTCGCCGCGCTCGCCAGTCCGCTGGCAGCGCGTGCCCAAGGCATCTCGAATCGTCCGGTGCGCTTCATCCTGGGTCAGACGCCCGCGACGACGCCCGACGTCATTGCGCGCACGCTCGCGCCGCGCATGCAGGCGAGGTGGAACCAGCCCTTCCTGGTCGAGAACCGCGGCGGCGCCGGCGGCGCGATCGGTCTCGACGCGGTGGCCAAGTCGCCGCCCGACGGCCACGTGCTCACGATCAGCGTGAACTCGACCGTGACGCTGCCGATCTTCTTCAAGATCGACTTCGACATCCTCAACGGCTTCACGCCGATCTGCATGGTGGCGGAGAACATCTTCTGCCTGGTCGTGCATCCGGCGGTGCCGGCGCGCGCGTTCGGCGAGTGGCTCGACTGGGCGAAGCGCGAAGGACCGAAGGCGAACTACGGCTCGCCCGGCAACGGCACGCACCATCACTTGCTGATGGAATCAGTGCGGCTGCGCACCGGCGTGCAGATCACGCACATCCCCTACAAGGGCTCCGCGCCCGCCTTCGCCGACCTGATGGGCGGCCAGATCGGCACGATGTTCGTGCCGCTCGGCACTGCTCTTACCCTTGGCTCGAGCGGCAAGATCGTCGCGATCGGCGGCTCGGGACGCGAGCGCTCGCCGCTCGCGCCGCAGATCGCCTCGCTGCACGAGCAAGGCCTGAAGGACTTCGACTACACGTCGTGGTTCTCGGCGTGGGGACCGGCCGGTATGCCGCGCGAGCTGGTCGACAAGTACGGCGTCCTCTTGCGCGAGGTGCTGGCCGAAGAGGGCGCGCGCGACACGCTTGCGAAGCAAGGCGTGTCGGTGAAGCTATCGACTCCCGAAGAGCTCGATCGTCGCAATCGCGACGACTATGCGCACTTCGCCAAGCTCATCAAGGACGCCAAAATAAAAGGCGACTAGTCCAGCGGCTCGAGCTTGACGATCGACGCGCCGTGGTTCGAGCCGACCCAGAAGGTCACCGGCGCGGTCGAGTTGTCGACGAACACGCGCCGGATATTGGTCGTGCGCGGCAGCAGGTAGTTGACCGATTCGCCGGTGCGCGTGTTGAGGCGCGTGACCTGGTCGGAGAGCATCGAGCCGGTCCAGGCCTCGTCGTTCTTGTCGAGCGCCACGTCATAGGGCGATGACCACTTCGGTCCGACGGCCCACTGCTTGAACTCGCCCGTCTTCGTGTCGAGCATGGCGATCTTGTCGCCGCGGTATTGGGCGAACCACAGGCGATCCTGCGCGTCCATCTGGCCGCGGCGCGGCGCGACGACCGGCTTTTCTGCCGGGATCTCGAACATCTTCACCTCGCCCGTCTTCGCGTCGATGCGGCCGATGTGCCGCCAGCGGAAGTCGGTGAACCAGGCGTTGTTCTTCGAGTCCGGGATCACGTCGTAGATGTTGTGCGGCTCGCCCTTGGGCGAGCTCTTGAACGGCTCCCACGTCTCGATCTTGCCGCTCGCGATGTCGAGCCGGTGCACGCCGGCGAAGCCGTTGTTCTGCGACCAGACCTTGCCGTCGACGTGCGCGGACTGCGGGCTCACCATGTTGACCTGGGCGGCGTCGATGTTCTGCTCGGGCGGCAGCTGCCAGTAGGTGAACTTCTGCGTCTTGCGATCGAATCTCGCGATCTGCGCCTGATACATGTTGCCGAGCCAGAGGTTGCCTTCCTTGTCGTTCCTGAGCCCGAGGAGCCCGGTCGGGAAGCCCGGCTTCATTTGCGGAATCGGAAATTCGCGCACGGCTCCGGTGCGCGGATCGAGGCGGCCGAGGTTCTGCTCGCCGAAGCTCGAATACCAGGCGATGCCTTGCGCATCGACGATCACGTCGTGCGGCGAGATCGCCTCGCGCGGCAGGTCGTATTCCGTGTACACCACTTTCGTCGCGCGGCCGGTGGGCCGCGGGAACGGCTTCAGGTCGTAGCTCCACTTCGCGCCTTCGCCGAGATTGACGGTGCTCAAGTACTCGGCGGTCGAGCGATACACCTGCACGCGCTGGTCGCCGCGTTCCTCCATCAGGCGCTCGGCTTTGCGGGGCTGCGGATGCTGCGGAATGCTCTGGTTCACGTAGCCCTGCATGCGCGGCAGGATGGCCTTCACGAACGTGTCGGCGTCGTAGTGCGAGCGCGCGATGCGCTGCACCGTGTGGCAGCCGACGCAGTTGAGGAGCTGCCCCTTCTGCGCATCGGTTCCCGTCATGCTGGTGATCCACTCGGCGTTCGAGAGCTGCGCCGCGAGGTCGACCGTTTTCTTGAGCTGCAGGTCGCGCGTCGTGCCTTTCTGGAATACCTCGACCGCGCCCGGGCCGTCGAGCTCATAGCCGACCGCCCGCACGCTCAGCGTGTATTTGCCCGGCGCGAGCTTCTTGTCGGGGAAGCGGTAGCCGCCCTCGGCGTCGCTGACCACCGTGACGGTGATGGTCGAGCTCACCTTCTTCGCGCTCACCAGCACGCCTTCCATTGCGCCTTCTTCGGCGGAGGTGACGCGGCCGCTGAGCGGCTGCGCCATGACGAGCGGTGTGAAGCAGAGGAAACCGAGGGCAAGTAGTCGCATAACCGCCTCCTAGCGTGGGTAGAGCATCAGCTTCTGGACGCGCCAGTTCAAAAGCTCGGCGACGTACAGCACGTTCTCCGACGGGCAGGCGATCTCGTGGATCCAGCCGAACTGCTTCAGCTGCTTGCCCGATTCGCCCAGCACGCCCAGCACTTTGCCGTCGAGCGAAAGCTTATACACCCGGCCCGGGTAGGCGTCCGACGCATAGAGAACCTGGTTCGAGCCCGGAGTGATGCAGAGCGCCCAGGGCGCGCCGGGCGCCTGCGTCAGCGGCGACCCTGACGCCTCGAGCTTCGCGGTGTCGGGAACAGGGCCGATCGCCGTGCGCGCGCTCTTGTCGAACGGCACGTCGATCATGATCTCGCGCTGGAAACTGCCCTCGCCGTCGAACACCTGGATACGGCGGTTGCCGCGGTCGGCGACGTAGATGTTGCCCTTCGCATCCGCCGCGATGCTGTGCGGCGTGTTGAACTGGCCGGGCTTGTTTCCCGGATCGCCCCACGACTTGAGCCAGTTGCCGTCCTTGTCCACTTTCGCGACGCGCGAATTGATGTAGCCGTCGCTGATGTACGTATTGCCCGCCGGGTCCCACGTCACGTCGGTCACCTGGCGGAAGCGGCCGATGTCCGCCGGCAGCGGCGGCTTGTGCCGCTCGAGCGGCGCAGTCTCGCGATCCGACGCCTCCTGCTTCCTGCCGAACACCATCTCGACGCGCCCGGCGGGATTGAACTTCACCACCATGTCCGAGCCCTTGTCGGTCACCCAGATGTTGTCCTTGGGATCGATGCGCACCGTGTGGCCGAAGGACCATGCGTAGAGGTTCTTGCCGATCTCGCGGATGAACTTGCCGTCGGCGCCGAACTCGAGCAGCTGCGTCGCCGCCGCGCCGTATGCCGGCCCGCTCGTGTTGCCGCGCGAGAGCACGTACACCATGCCCTTCGAATTGACCGCGACGCCGGTGACCTCGCCGAAGTAAATATCGTTCGGCAGCTGCAGCGGGTCTTTCACCGAATCGAACGGAATCGCGGGAACGGACTGCGCGAAGGCGCCGCCGCAGCCCGCAATGAGCAATGCGGTCACGAAGTGCTTCATGTCATCTCCTACGAGAGGTTGCATTCGAGGATGTCGAAGCCCGTGTAGCGGTCTACGATGTAGACGAGCCCGCGCTCATCGACATCCACATCATTGGTCTGCGGCGCGGATTTGCCGGCGGCGGGCTCGGGGATGTACCAGCCGACTTCCTCAGGCGCGGACGGATCGGCGACGTCGACGATGCGCAGGCCGCCCGAGAACCACGCGCAGTAGACCAGCGTGCCCTTCATGTGCTCCTGGAACTGGTGCGCGCCGAAGCGCGCCGGCGTGGCGCGACTCCACGGCGAGTCGAGCTCGCTCACTTCGAAGATGGCGAGCGGCTTCATCTCCGCGGGATCGGTGACATCGAAGGTCCACAGGCAGCCGTGCGGCCGGCCTTTACGCTTGGCGAGGTCCTCGGCGCTGTGGGCGTGGTCTTCCTCGTCGATCGCCAGCGCGATGCGCCGCCCGTTGATGCGCTCCGGCACGGGCATGAACGTGTGCGACGGCTCCGGAAACGGCGGATGGTAGTTGTAGGCGCCGAGCGTGCGCGGCTTCTTGATGTCCGCGATGTCGATCATCGCGATGCCGCCATGCCACAAGCCGGCGAAAAGCTCGTTGCCGAAGCGAAGCGCGTGGTGCAGCCGGTTGCGCCGCCCCTGCCACGTCGGCTTCTCGCCGCCCGCGACGTGCTGCCCGGGCATCCACCAGCGCGAGACTTCCTGCGGCTTCGCCGGATTGCGGATGTCGTAGATGACGAGGATGTTGCCGACGTAGCCCTGCATCTCGGTCGAGATGTAGGCGTAGCGCTCGTCCATGTCGAAGCGATGCACGCCGCGGCCCCAGGTCTTCTGGTGCCGGACGAGCTTCGGCTTCGAGCGATCCGAAACATCGTAGAGCTTGAAACCGCCGTGATCGTAAGCGCTCTGCTCGGCTGCGCCGTCGACGCCTTTTCGCCCGAGCGCACCCATGTTCTGCTCGACGTTGACGATCATCAGGTCGCCGACGACGCGCGCCTTGTGGCTGTGCGAGTCGGGCTCGTCGACGTTCAGCTGGCTCAGGAGCTTCGGCTGCCCGGGATCGGAGACGTCCACGATCGAGGTGGCGAGCCGCTGGCGGTTGGTGATGTGCCCGACGTACGCGTGCCTGCCCGCGACGTAGACCTGGCCTGCGCCCGGCAGCTCGAGGCGCGAGAGGCGCTTTACGTTGCGCGCGAGCTGCGGCGTCCCCGGTATGCTCCCCACTGAGCCATGATAGCCCGGCCCCGCGGCAAACCAATCCACTACCTGCAAAACGTAAGACTGTGGATCTGGCTGCTCATCGCCGGCGGCGCCTGCGTCTTCATCGGCTTCGTCGTCGTGCTGGCGCTCGTCAATCCGGACACGCCGGCCAACGAGCTCATCAGCTGATGGAACGGCTGGCTCCTGATCGTCCCGGTCGGGATGGTGGCGGCCGGCGTCTACATGAGCGCGCGCTGGTGGTGCTGCCCGCAGTGCCGCTGGCCCCTTCCGACCCGAAGCCCGATCCCCGAGCGCTGCCCGCGGTGCGGCACCGCGCTGCGCGATCCATGAGGAACGCGGATTGCTTGCCTATCGAGGATGGAGGTGCCTATGCGCCTATTGATCCTCGTTCTTTCGTTGTGCCCCGCGCTGGTGCTCGCGCAGGCCCGTGACGCAACCCGCGGCAACACGCCTCCCGGCATGAGCCAGGACGGCAGCGGTCCCGCCGACGGTGCGGTCAAAGGAGGCGCGATCCTGCCCGGCGAAGGCGCCGGCGTGCCGAACAAGGACTCGCAGACCCCGGCGGCCGAGAGCCTGAAGCGTTGCGATGATCTGCAAGGCTCGCTGCGCGAGGATTGCCTCGCGAAGCACCGCAGCAGCGCCGCGGGCGGCACTCGCGCGCCGCGTCCGCGAAACAAGGAAGTGCCGACGACCGACGAGCAAGACCTGAAGAGCCGGACCGATTAATTACGGACGTCGTCCGGAATTGCGTTTGAAGAAATCGAGCACGGCACCGAGGATGCCCTTCGGCATGTAGATGATGAAGAGCACCAGCATCACGCCATAGATGGTGGTGTCGAGCGCGGGGTATTTGTTACCGAAGGCGAGGCGCAGGCCTTCGGCGAGCAGCAAGGTGAACGCGGCGCCGACCGTCGGGCCGAGCATCACGAACATGCCGCCCGCGATCACGCCGAACACCATCTGCAAGCTGATGGCGAGGCCGGAGACCGTGTCGGGATTCACGTAGAGCTGGTACTGAGCATAGAGAATGCCGCCGACGCAGGTCATGAGCGCCGAGATGATGGTGATGCGCAGCTTGGCGCGCGTGACGTGGATGCCGATCGACGCCGCGGCTTCTTCCTCTTCGGCTATCGCCTGCAGCGCGAGGCGGCCCATGCTGCGGTCGACCATCCGCCAGACCCACAGGCCGCCGAGCCAGAACAGCGCGACGATGGCGAGCCAGATCAACTTCGGCGAGAACTGCAGCGCGCCGAGCGCGATCGTCGTGCCTTCGTTCAGCGCGGTGACCGGCGTCACGCCCAGCGAGCCCCCGGTCACATCGCGCGACGCGGTGATGATGAGTCGCGCGACCTCCGATAAGGCGAGGGTGACGAGCGCGAAGTAGTGTCCGACGATGCGGAAGCGAAAGCACGGATAGCCGATCACCACCGCCACCGCCGCGCTGAGCGCCAGCGCGGCCAGCGCGCCGAGCCAGGGCGAGACGCCGTAGTAGTTCCACAGCATCACCACCGTGTAGGCGCCGATGCCCATGAACGCGCCGTGGCCGAAGCTCACCAACCCGAGCCGCCCCATGAGCGACCAGCTCGTATAGATGTACCCCCAGAGGAGCACCAATATCGCGAGGTGAACCGGGTAGTTGCCGATCACTTGCTGAGAATCCCGCGCGGGCGCCAGAACATGGCGGCAATGAAGAAGATGAACGCGATGACGTAGCCCCACTCGAGCGCGAAGAAGAAGCCGCCGACCGCGATGAACTGGGCAAAGATGAACGCGGCGATGAAGCCGCCCACCAAGTTGCCGAGGCCGCCCAGCACGCAGATCAGGAAGGTGATCGGCCCGAACGAGAGGCCGATCGCCGGATGCACGTCGTACTGCAGCACGAGCAGGCACGCCGCGAGCCCGGCGAAGGCGCCGCCGAGCGCGGAGGTGATGGCGAAGATGCGCGCCGGGTCGACGCCCATCAGCGGCATGATCGTGCGGTCCTGGCTGATCGCCCGGATCGCCGTGCCGACATAGGTCTTGGTGAGCAGCAAGTAGAGGCCCACCACGCCGCCCAGGGCCGTGCCGAAGGCAATGAGGCGCGGCGCCGAGAACGACATCTCGCCGAAATGGACGGCGGGCAGCGACACGCCGAGGTTGCGGAACTCGATGCCGAAGAGGAGGGTCGCCGCCGCCTGCAGGAAGAACAGCACCCCTCCTGTCACCAGCAGCTGGTTGATCGGCTCCGCCGAGAGCACGGGACGAATGACGAACTGGTGGAGGATGTAGCCGAGGAATGCCACCACGCCGATTGCCGCCAGCATGGCGAGAATCAGCGGCCAGTGGTACTGCACGTGCAGGTAATACACGCAGTACATCCCGCACATGATGAGTTCGGCGTAGCAGATCCAGACGACGTCGATCACGCCGAATACCAGGTTGAGGCCGAGCGACAAGAGTGCGAGCAGTCCGCCCAACAGAAGACCGTTGAGCACGGCCTCGAGCAGATAAATGTCGAAGATGTCGCTCACAGGCCGAGATATGCTTTTTGGATTTCCGGCGCTGCGAGGAGCTCGGCCGCGGTGCCGCTCTGCACGATGCGCCCCGCGTCCAGCAGATAAGCGCGGCTCACCACTTTCAGCACCAGCCGGATGTTCTGCTCGACGATCAGCACGGTGTAGCCCTGCGAGCAGATGCGCCGCACCATCTCCAGGATCGATTGCACCACCACGGGCGCGAGGCCGGCGGAAGGCTCGTCCAGCAGGAGAAGCTTCGGCCCCGACATGAGCGCCCGCCCGATGGCGCACATCTGCTGCTCGCCGCCCGACATCGTGCCGGCGAGCTGCTGGCGCCGTTCCCTGAGCCGCGGGAAAAGCGAGTACACCTGCTCGAGACGCTCTGCGTATTTCCGGCGGGAGGTAAACGCGCCCATGCGCAGGTTCTCCTCCGCCGTAAGCCGCGGAAAAAGGCGGCGGTTCTCGGGGACTTGGGCGATCCCCCGGGTCACCACCTCATGGGCGGGAATCGGCGCGAGCGACACGCCCTCGAAAGTGAGCTCGCCGCTCGAGGGCTCGATCAGCTTGGAGATGAGGCGCAGCAACGTGGTCTTGCCGGCGCCGTTCGGCCCGATCACCGCGACCGACTCGCCGGCGTTCACCTCGAGCGAGACGTCGAACAGCGCCTGGAAGCCGGCGTAGCCGGCCGAGACGTTAGCGACGCGCAGCATAGGCCTGCACTTCCGGCGCGTCGGTGCCGAGATACACCTCGATCACTTTCGGATCGCGCGCCACCTCGGCGGGCTTGCCGTGCGCGATCACCTCGCCGTGGTCGAGCACCACGCAGCGATCGACCACGCGCATCAAGACGCCCATGATGTGCTCGACCCAGACGATGGTGATGCCGCGCTTGGCGCGGATGCCGGAGAGGAGATCCGCCGCCTGCTCCATCTCCGCATGGTCGAGGCCGCCGAGCGATTCGTCCGCCAGCAAGAGCTTCGGCTGCGTGGCGAGCGCGCGGGCGAGCTCCAGCTTCTTCAGGCCCGCCGCGCCGAGCCGCTCGACGCTGTCGCCCCGCAGGCCGACGAGGTCGAGGCATTCGCGCGCCACCGCGTAGGCCTCTTCCCGACCCAGTTTTTGATTCCGGCCATAGAAGGCGGCGAGCGCGACGTTCTCGAGGACCGAGAGCTTGCGGAACGGCTTCGGGATCTGGTGCGTGCGCCCGATGCCGGCGTGCGCCACGCGGTACGCCGGCAATCCCGCGAGATCCTGTCCGAGGAAGCGCACCGCGCCGGCGCTCGGCGCGAGCGCCCCGGCGATCAGGTTGAAGGTGGTGCTTTTGCCCGAGCCGTTCGGCCCGATCAGGCCGAGGATCTCGCCCTCGGCCACGTCGAAGGAAACGTTCTTGACGGCGAGGAAGCCGTCGAAGCTCTTGGTCAGCCCCTCGACACTAAGCACTCAAAACTTGGGATTCGTGACTTCATAGACCTGCAGGTCCGGCGTCCCCTGCGGATTGACCACGCGATAGCGCTTCACGCGCCCACATGAGGTGACGGACCAGAGCTCGTCGAAACGCCCGCCGCGGATCACCTTGCCGTCGACGCGGTCCTGCTTGCCCTTGAGTTGCGTCGTCGAGATCAGCTCGAGCTTGGTGCACGGGATCGGCGGGTTCGCCTCCATGATGCCGACGAAGTCGAGCACCCATTGCGCCTCGCGCAGCGGCAGGACGGTCTGCAGGCTCACCTTCCCGCCCCATGACTTCCTGACCTGCGCCAGCTCGTCATCGGTCAGCTGGACGACGCGCCCGTTGACGGTGAAAGTGTTCCACGCGGGCGCGGCGGCAAGGCATGGCGCCGTCAACGCCACGCCGAGCAGCAACAGCCATTGGAGACCTAGGGTGCGAACGTGTGGCCCTTCGGGAACGGCAGCACCGGGTCGGTGGTCTGCACCGCCTTCGGCCAGGCGATGCGCGCGCGGCCGTTGACGTACTGCATGACCACCACGAAGGAGCGCTCGTTCTGCCCGGCCATCGGGCCATCCTTGAAAAACTTGACGCCGTAGCCCTGCATCGTGCCGCCGACGGGAATGTCGACGTCGAGCGCGGCTTTGAGCAGCGCCTCGGGGTCGATGCCGCCGTACTTCTTGATGGCCACCGGCAGCACGTGCTGCAGGAAGATCCAGGTGTTGTTGAAGCCCATCGCCGCGTGCGGCGGCATCTCGCCCGGGCCCTTCACCTTCTCGTAGCGGGTCTGCAGCTCCTTGATCAGCTCGGCGACGCCGGGCTTCAGCGTCTTCGGGTCGAGCAGTTGCGCGGCGGCCGGGTCGGCCGAGTGGAAGTAGTTCACGTCGTCGCCGAAGGTCTGCCGCAGCTTGTCGATCTGGCTGTGGCCGGCGCCGTGGCCGATCAGCGCCTTGAACTTGAGGCCCTGCTCCTTCGCCTGGCGCAGGAAGAGCGTGATGTCCGGGTTGTAGCCGGTGTGCAGGATCACGTCGGGACGCGCGCGCTTGAGCTTGGTCACCAGGCTGGAGAGATCGGGCGAGGAGGCCGCGTAGCCTTCCTTCATGACGACGTTCATGCCCATCTTCTTGCACTCGATGTCGTTGGCGGACGCGACGCCGGCGCCGTAGGGGCCGTCCTCGTGGATGATGGCGATGCGCATGTTCTTCGGCACGATGCCGAACTTCGACTGCGAGTAGTTGTGCACGTACTCGCAGGTGGCGAAGCCATACTGGTCGCTGTGCACCGTCGGGCGGAAGACGTAGGTGAACTTCTTGTCCTTCAGCACCGAGGAGGCGACGCAGACGTTGATCCACAGGAATTTCTTGCGCGCGTCGGCCTGCTGCGCCATCGGCACGCATTGCGCGCTCGAGTAGAGGCCCATGACGAGGTCGACTTTCTCCTGGTCGTAGAGCCGCGTCATCTCGTTGATGGCGACGTCGACCTTCGACTGGGCGTCGGCGAAGATGGCGTTGATCTTGTAGCCCATCACGCCGCCCTTCTCGTTGAAGTAGTCGATGGCGGCCTTGGTGCCGACCTGCGCCGGTTCCGAGCCGCCGCCGGCGAACGGCCCGGTGACGTCGTAGACGAAGCCGATCTTGATTTCCTTCTGCTGCGCGTGAGCTGATAAGGCAAATAAGGAAAATGCGGCGCAGAACAGCACGACGATGAAACGCATGGGGACTCCTCCTCTGGCCGAAGTCTAGCCACCCCCGCAATTCCGGACAACGTCCGTAATTAAGCGAGCGTGTACGCCGTCTTCACCGTGGTATAGAACTCCGCCGCGTAGCGCCCCTGCTCGCGCGGGCCGTAGCTCGAGCCTTTGCGGCCGCCGAAGGGCACGTGATAGTCGACGCCCGCGGTCGGCAGGTTGACCATCACCATGCCGGCTTGGGCGTGGCGCTTGTAATGCGTCGCGTGCTTGAGCGAGGTGGTGCAGATGCCGGACGAGAGACCCATCTCGGTGTCGTTCGCCCAAGCGAGCGCTTCTTCGTAGTCCTTGGCGCGCAATACGCTCACCACCGGGCCGAAGATCTCTTCGCGGTTGATGCGCATGCCCGGCGCTGTATCCGTGAAGAGCGCCGGCATCATGTAGTAACCCGGTTGCCCATCGCCGTTTTTCTCGACGCGGTTGCCGCCATGGGCGAGGCGGCCGCCTTCCTTCTGCCCAATATTTAGGTAATCGAGGTTCTGCGCCAGCTGCCGCTCGTCCACGACCGGCCCGATGTCGGTGCCTTTCTTCCGCGCGTCGTCGATCTTGAGGGTCTTCAGCTTTTCGATCACCGCCGCGACGAAGCGGTCATGGATGCCCTGCGTGGCGATCACCTTCGACGAGGCCGTGCAGCGCTGCCCGGTGGAGAAGAAGCCGCCCTGCACCGCGCAGTTGACCGCCGTCGGCAAGTCGGCGTCGTCCAGCACGACGAGCGGGTTCTTGCCGCCCATCTCGAGCTGGAATTTCTTCAGGCCGCCCGTCGCCGCCTGCGCCACCTTGCGGCCGATCGCCTGCGACCCGGTGAAGCTGATGCCGGCGATGCGCGCATCGTTGAGCAGCGTGTCGCCGATCTCCGAGCTCTTGCCCATCACCAGGTTGAAGACGCCGGCGGGAAGTCCCGCACGGCTGATGATCTCGCTCAGCGCCCAGGCGCTGCCCGGCACGAGCTCGGCCGGCTTGAACACCACCGCATTGCCGTAGCAGAGCGCGGGCGCGATCTTCCACGCCGGGATCGCGATCGGGAAGTTCCAGGGCGTGACGATCGACACGACGCCGAGCGGCTCGCGCGTGATCTCGACGCCGACGCCGGGGCGCACCGACTGCAGGGTCTCGCCCGGGATGCGCAGCGCTTCGCCGGCGAAGAACTTGAAGATGTAGCCGGCGCGCACCACCTCGCCCACCGCCTCGGGCAGCGTCTTGCCTTCCTCGCGCGCGAGCAGGTCTCCCAATTCACTTTTTCTGCCCAAAATCTCGGTGCCGATCGCGTCCAGCGCATCGAAGCGCTGCTGCGGCGTACTGACCGACCAGGCGGGAAAGGCCGCCTGCGCGGCGCCGATCGCGTCTTTCGCCTGTTTCTCGGTCGCGCGCGCATAGCTTCCGATCACATCGCGCGTATCCGAGGGGTTGGTGTTCGCGTACTCGCCCGAGCCCTCGGCCCAGGCACCGTTGATGAAGTTTCCGAAAACCTTGGGTCTGTCCATAGCTCTCCTCGCGCACGCGATGATAGCCGCGCCGGAACCTGCCTTGCGTGCGCGCTGTCCCACCCGCATGAAAGCCGCCGTATTGCTACTCGCCGCCGCGGCAGCCTTTGGCCAGAAGGGCGAGCCCGTCGTCGCGCCCGTGCCGGCCAAGCAGATGCAGCCCGGCTACGGCGTGGTCGAGAGCGTGACACCGGTCCAGCTCGCCTCCCGAGAACGCTCCGCGGCCGCGGGCGGATCGGGGCAAGGCGAGAAGTCCGCCCGGCCCATGTACAGGGTAGGCGTGCGCCTGCCCGACGGCAGCCTGCAGTACCGCGACCTGGACAAGCCGGAGTTCAAGGTCGGGGACAACGTGCTCCTCACCAACGCTGGCGATATCGTCCCCGACTAGGTATCGTTGGCCCGCCAATGATGGCGGGGAGGAATCACCATGGTTCTGCAGAAGGCCTGGGCGGCGTTCGCCGCGGGGATCTTTAGCGCGTCCGCGATGGCGGCGACTTTCGTCTACGTGTCGAACGCGGAGGACGGCGATATCGGCGTCTACACGCTGAGGCCGGACGGCACGCTCGTGCCAGGCGAGCGCTTCGCGGCCGCGAAGCCGGTGATGCCGATGACGGTGAGCGCGGACAAGCGCTTCCTCATCGCCGGCGTGCGCTCGAAGCCTTTCTCGGCGTACACGTACACGATCGATCGGGCCACCGGCGCGCTCAAGCTCGTCGGCACCGGGCCGCTCGCCGAAAGCTTTCCCTACGTCCATCTCGAGCGTAACGGCCGCTTCCTCCTCGGCGCCTCCTACGGCGCCAACCTGGTGAGCGTGAACCCGGTCGGCGCCGACGGCCGGGTCGGCGAGCCGCTGCAGGTGATTCCCACGGCGCGCAACGCGCACGCGATCCGCACCGACAACACGAACCGCTTCGCCTTCGTACCGCACCTCGGCACGGACCAGATATTCCAGTTCGTGTTCGACGCGAAGAACGGGCGCCTCAGCGCCAACACGCCGCCGCTCGTGCAGCTCAAGGCCGGCACGGGACCGCGCCACCTCGTTCTCTCGGCGGACAACCGGTTCGTCTACGTGCTGAACGAGCTCGTGTCCACCGTGACCACGCTCGCGCTCGACGCGAAGACGGGGCTCCTGACCGAGATCGGCTCGGTGTCGACGCTGCCCGCGGACAGCAAGCTGCAGCCGGGCGCGCCGCGCCCGACCCCGGGACGCAACGTGGAAAATGACATCTGGGCCTCCGACCTCCACCTCACGCCGGACGGCCGCTATCTCTATACCGCCGAGCGCACGGGCAGCACGATCAATGCGCTGCGCGTCGAAGGCGAAAAGCTCACCTACCTCGGCAGCACGCCGACGGAGAAGCAGCCGCGGGGCTTCGCGATCGATCCGACCGGGCGCTACCTCGTCGTATCCGGCGAGCAGTCGCCGACGATCTCCTCCTATGCGATCGATGGCGCGACGGGCGGGCTCAGGCTGATCGGCCGATATCCGGCCGGCAAGGGCGCGAACTGGGTGGAAATCGTGGACTGATCTAAGCTTGGCACGGGGATAAAAAAGCAGGGAGGGAAAACATGTCGCCGATCGTTCCGTTCGCAGCGCGCCTTTATCGTCCGCTCGAGCCGTACGCCTACACGCTGATTCGCGTCGCCACCGGCGCGATCTTCGTGCCGCACGGCGTGCTCAAGCTCTTCTTCGGCGGCGCGACGAGCGCTATGGGCTACGGCTTCGGCATACTGGAGCTCGTCGGCGGGCTCGCCATCGCGCTCGGCATTTTCGTGCGGCCCATCGCGGTGCTCCTGATCGGCGGGGTGCTGATGGCGATCGCCGCCAACATCGGCAAGGGATGGCTCTGGACGCGCGGCGGCGTGCAGTACCACACCTTCCTCCTCGGCATGCTGCTCGCGGTGGCGATCGCCGGCGAGGGGCGCCACGCGCTGCAGAAATCGCTCGACCAGCGGCTGCCTGCGCTCGGTTACGCGCTGGCGCGCGTGTGGTTCGCGCTGCTCATCCTTCCTTCCGGCTACGAGAAGATATTCGCCGATGGGGCGAGCCGCATCGCGGCCGGCAACGTGCTGAAGACGGGGTTCTACCCGCCGATGTTCTGGGCCTGGGTGGTGGCGCTGCTCGAGTTCGTCGGCATGATCCTGCTCGCGCTCGGCCTCGGCACGCGCGTCATCGCGCTCATGATGGCGATCGAGCTGGGGGTGATCGTGGTGAAGATCCAGATGCCCAACGGCTATTTCTGGACCTCGCGCGGCACGGAGTTCGCGCTGCTTCTGTTCCTCGTCTGCCTCGCCTTTGTCTTCGGCGGCGGCGGACGCTACTCGCTCGATCGCAAGCTCGGCCGGGAGTTCTAGCTAGCGAAAGCCCTCGCTCGCGCGCGACACGGTCGCGTCGCCGAGCACGATGAGCAGGCCCTGCTCGAGGAGCGCCGGGTCGTAGGTGTCGCCGCCGGCGAGGTCGGCCGGCTTGAAGGTGCCGCAGACGTCGTAGCCCGGCACCTGCGGCATGGCCGAAGGCAGCGTGCTCATCCGGACCACGCGCACCACGCGCGCCGTCTCGAGCTGCTGGCGCAGCTTCTCGCCTTCGATCAGCTCTTCCATCATCAGCGTGTGCTGCAGCGCGACCGCGCATTGCGCGGCCAGCACTCGGCCCTGGCTCTCATCCGCCGCATCGAACACGCCGTCCGCCTTGTTCAAGAGCTGCATCACGCCCACCCGCACGCCCTTGTGGTCGACGAGCGGCAGCGTGAGGAGGCAGCGCGTGCGATAGCCCGTGCGCTTGTCGGTGCCCGCGGGGATGCGCACTTCCTTGATTTCGTTCGCCACCCGCAGCACGAGCTCGTCGGCATCGCGGTCGTAAAGCCAGACCGAGCCGCGGTCCGCGTTGCAGGACGCGCGTTCCCGCGTCCACCACTTCCGCCAGGATCGGCTCGAGGTCTCGGGGCGTGAGGTCGCGTGCGTTCATTTTGTAACGGAATGTAGCATCGCAAGCCTTTTGTCAGCGCTTGGGAGTACGCTCGCCGCACATGGTCCGCGTTTTGGTCATCGGCCTCCTCCTCGGCGCACCGCTCGCCCACGCCGATACCTACAAATGGGTGGACGCGAACGGGGTGGTCAACTACTCCAACGCGCCGCCGCCGGACGCGGCAAAGGGCATGGCGCCGCAGACCGTGCCCGATCGCATGTCGAGCTATTCGGTCGAGCCGGTCGTCAACAACCCGGTCGACGTCTACCGCCGCCTCGACGCAGATCAGCAGGACTGGCTGCAGCGCCAGCAGCTGATGGCGATGCAGGCGGCCGCGACGCCGGCGCCGGCCGTCGATTACGCGACTTACTACCCCGCCTATGGCTTCGTGCCTGCGCGGCGGGCGTTGACGCGTTCTCCATTCTTCACGCCCGTCAAGGCCCCGCGCCTGGCTCCGCGCGCGGCGCTGCGCGGCTTCTAGCTCAGTCGAGCTTCACGTTGCCGGTTTGGACGACGCGCTGCCAGCGCGCGTACTCCTTGCGGATGAGCGCATCCAGCTCCTGCGGCTTGCTGCCGACGCCGATGCATCCCTGGTCGAGCAGGCTCGCCTTCATCTCCGGCGCGGTGACGATCGCCGCCACGTCGCGCTGGATGCGATCGACGAGCGCGGGCTGCATGCCGGCCGGGCCGACGAGCCCGTACCAGAAGTCGATCTCGTAGTCCGGCAGTCCCGCTTCCGCCGCAGTCGGCACATCGGGCATCGTCGGATAACGCGTCGCGCCCGCGACGGCCAGCGCGCGCAGGCGCCCGCTCTTCAGGTGCGCATAGGCGGAGATCGGCGTGGCGTAGGTGATCTGGATGTCGCCGGCGAGGATCGCCGTCATCGCGAGCGCGATGCCCTTGTACGGCACGTGCACCATCTGCATCCCGGTGAGCTGCGACATCAGCTCGCCCGCGAGGTGCACCGTGCCGCCGATGCCGGATGAGCCGTACTTGATCTCGTTCGGGTGCGCCCTTCCGTAGGCGATCACCTCGCCGAGCGTCTTCGCCGGCAGCTGCGGATTCGCCAGCACCACCGCCGGTCCGGAGCCGACCAGCGAGATCGAGCTGAAGTCCTTGTTGATGTCGAAGGGCAGCTTGGACACCGCGGCGTTGCTCGCATGCGACGAGAACGCCATCAGCAGCGTGTAGCCGTCGGGTGCGCTCTTCGCCACCTGCTCCGCGGCGATGTTGCCGGAAGCGCCGAGCTTGTTCTCCACCACCACCGGCTGGCCCCAGCGCTCGGTCAGCTTCTGCGCCATGATGCGCGCGACGATATCGGTGCCGCCGCCCGGCGCGAAGCCGACCACCATCCTCACCGGCTTTGCCGGGTACTGGGCCCACACGGGGCTCGCGACGAGAGCGAGTGACAGCAAAAGGCCGTGCATTTGTCGTATCGTACCCGCGAGGAGAAACCAATGGCACACACCGGCGGCTGCCTTTGCGGCGCCATTCGCTACACCATCACCGCGCCCATCACGGAGCTGCGCGCCTGTCATTGCGTGCACTGCCAACGCGCCTCGGGCTCGCACGGCACCGTCGCGGCGTTCGTGCCGCGCTCGGCATTCAGGATCGAAAGCGGCGAGGCCAAGCGCTTCACCACCAAGGCCGACAGCGGCCGCACGCTGGTGCGCTACTTCTGCGGCGAGTGCGGCTCGCCGATCTACAGCCACCGCGAGACCACGCCCGACATGCTCGGCGTGCGCGCCGGGACGCTCGACGATTCGTCGGACCTCAAGATCAGCACGCACATCTGGACCACCATGGCGCGGCCGTGGTCGCACATCGATGCCAACGCCAAACACGTGGAAGGACAGCCCGCATGAGCGAGCCGCAGATGGTCGATCCGCACGACGTGGTGATGACGGGCGAGAACTCGTTCATCCGCCTGTCGAACGACGAGGGCAAGACGATGACCGACCGCGTGAGCCACTGGCGGGTGCTGTGGTCGCCGTCGGGACAAGGCCACGCCCTGTTCGTCGAGTCGCCGCTGGTCGACGGCGGTCGTGCGGTTTATGCAGACAACTTCGGCATGGTGCGCTACCTGCAGCGCCACATCGAGAAGCTGCTGCACGCGCCCTTCGCCGACGAGTCGCTGCCGATCATCGATGCCGCGTTCGAGCGGACCGGCAATTCACTCTCCACCGTGGAGGAACGCGTCACCACGGACGACGAGGCGATCGTGCTGTCGTGGTGGGACCTGATGAAGCCCTTCATCCTCACCATGCCGCCGGGCGCGATGAACCGGCCGCTCGGCGTCTACAGCACCTTCGTTCCAGCGCGCAGCTCTCGGTGAATGGCGAGGCTTCGCGCGGTAGAGTGTTCGCCCAGGAGCGCTTCGGCAAACCCTCGTCGAGCTGTTGCCTCGCGTGGTCGGAGAGCTGGACCCAACCCAAAGGCTGAAAGGAGCCACCATGGCAAAGGGGTACGTCGTCGTCACCTATCGCAAGATCACCAACCAGGAAAAATGGCAGTCCTATGCGAAGCTCGCCGTGCCCGCGATCCAGAAGTCGGGCGGCCGCTTCATCGTGCGCGGCATGCCGGCCGCGATCCACGAGAAGGGCATGAAGGAGCGCGTGGTGATCGTCGAGTTCGACAACGTGCACAAGGCGATGGCCGCGCATGACAGCGCCGACTACAAGAAAGCCCTCGAGGTGCTGGGCGATGGCGCCGAGCGCGACTTCCGGATCGTCGAGGGCGTCGCCTAGATCTAATTGAGTGCTTGCGGGTTGACCATGTTGATGGGCTTCCCCGCGGCGAAGGCGTTGATTTGCTCGAAGATGTCGGCGAACTGCATCTCGAACTCGTCGCGCGTGACGTAGCCCAGGTGCGGGGTGCAGACGACGTTGTCCATGGCGAGCAGCGGATGCTTGCCGCCGAGCACCGGCTCCTCCTCGTAGACATCCACCGCCGCCTTCCCCGGCCGACCGGCCTTTAGCGCCGCGACCAGCGCGCCGGGCTCGACGAGCGGCGCGCGGCTGGTGTTCACAAATATTGCCGTCGGCTTCATGCGCGCCAGATCGGCGGCGGTGACGATGTTGCGCGTGGCATCCACCAGCCGCATGTGCAGTGTGAGGACGTCGCTGCGAGCGAAGAAATCCTCCTTGCTGGCCGCGACCTCGTAGCCGTCGGCGCGCGCCTTCTCCCTCGACTGCTCGCGCGCCCACACCAGGATCTTCAGGCCCATCGCGGCGCCGATCTTGGCGACCTCGCCGGCGATGCGGCCGTAGCCGAAGATGCCGAGATACTTGCCGCGCAAGGTCGAGCCGACGCCGACCTGCCACTTGCCCGCCTTCATCGCGGCGACGTTCTGCGGCACCTCGCGCGCGGCGGCCAGGATCAGCGCCCAGGTCATCTCGGAGGTCGAGTACGACGGCGTGCCGGTGTGCATGTTCGAGCAGACGAGCACGCCCTGCTTGGTGCACGCCTCGACGTCGATGTGCGGGTAGACGCTGCGCTGGCTGATCAGCTTCAGCTTCGGCAGGCGTGTGATGAGGGGCGCTCGGATCTTGGTGCGCTCGCGGATCAGCACCAGCGCTTCCGTATCCGCCAGGCGCTTCGCGAGCTGGTCAGTGTCCTGCAGGTGGTCGTTCCAGACCTTGACCTCGTGCTTGGCGAGCTTGGCGAAGGCCGCCAGCGTGCGGATGGTGTCGTGGTAATCGTCGAGGATGGCGACTTTCATGGCTGCTCCGGTTTGATGTGCGCCGCCTCGATGACGCGACCCCATTTGGCAATCTCTTCCTCGAGTTCGGCCTGCAGCGCTTCGGGCGTGCCGCCGCGCACTTCGATGCTTTGTGTCGCCAGCTTGTCGCGCAAATCAGCTATCTCGAGCACCGCAGCAGTCTCGCGATACAGGCGCCGGATGATGTCCTTGCGCGTGCCCGCCGGCGCGTAAAGCGCGTAGTCGGTCGCCGCCACCACGCCCGGCACGCCCGCCTCAGCCATGGTCGGCAGCCCGGGCAGGAGCGCCGAGCGGTTGCGCGACGCCACGGCGAACACGCGCACGCGTCCGCTCTTCATGTGCGGCAGGTACGCGGGCAGGCTGTCGAGCGCGAGGTCGATGCGCCCGTCGAGCAGATCGGGAAGGATCTGCGTCGTGCCCTTGTAAGGCACGTGCGTGATGTCGATGCCGGCGGCCTGCTTGAACATCTCGCCGGTGAGATGAATGATGCCGCCGGTGCCCGATGAGGCGAAGGTCAGCTTGCCCGGATTCGCTTTCGCCAGCGCCACGAGATCCTGCACCGACTTGGCGGGCGAGGACGCGGGCACCACGAAGGCAATGGTGCCGTCGGCGATGCGCGCCACCGGCGCGAAGTCGCGCCGCATGTCGAACGGCCGCCTGGGGATCATGTGGTGCACGATCGCCTGGCTGGCGATGCCGCTGACGAGCAGCGTGTAGCCGTCCGGCGCGCTCTTCGCCACCGCATCGGTGCCGATGGTGGTGCCGGCGCCGGGCTTGTTCTCGATGACGATCGGCTGGCCGAGCCGCGGCGAGAGCTTCTCGCCGACCGCGCGTGCCACGATGTCGACCCCGCCGCCGGGCGGGAACGGCACGACGAAACGGATCGGGCGCGAGGGATAGGAGGAAAAGGCCGGCTGCGGCTGGGCGATGGCGCTCGCAAAGAGGAGGAGCGCCGCGCCGAGCAACCTGTGCATCGGCCTATTATGCTTTCAGAGGCTCTGCACCAGCGCCATGATGTTGCCTTCGCTGTCCTTGAACCAGGCCGCTTTCGCGCCGCCGCCCGTGACGATGCCGTCCTCGGACTTCATGTCCGGCGTGTCGTAGTGCTCGAACTCGACGCCGCGCGCCTTGAGCTCGGCGACTTCGCGCTCGATGTCGTCGACCTGCCAGAACGCCTGGCTTGCCCGCGAAGTGCCGGCATTGGGCGTCGGGTACAGGAAGCAGGCGGTGTGCTCCGCGAACTCATAGACCACGCCGCCGTTCTCCTCGCTCTTCGGCTTGAAGCCGAGCTTCTGCTCGTAGAACTGCCGTGCGCGCGTCACATCCTTGGCCGGAATGTACGAATACATCGAGGATTTCTGCAGCATGGCCTCCTCCTCGCAACCGCACTCTTTTCTCAACCGAGAAAAATAGGGCTACTTCTTCTCCATCTTGTTGGCGTCCTTCTCGGCCTTCTTCGCGTCGCGCTTCGCCTGCCTGTCGGCCTTCTTCTTCTCGCGCTTCGCTTTCTTCGCGGCCTTCTTCTGCTCCTTGTCCATCTTCTGCGTGCTCTGGTCCGCGGGCGCGGTGGAGGTCTGCGCGAACGAGGGCAGCGCAATGCAGGCGGCGACGAGGATGGCGATCAAACGGCTCATGGATGCTCCTTCAGCGTTGAAAGGACCGCCGTTCTAGCAGACGAAGCGGCGGTCCATCTATCGTTTAGCGAAGATTACGGCGCCGGATACTTCATCGTGCCGTCGTTGGTAATGGAAACCCTCTCGCCGACGGAAATGTCGGTGGCCGCGGTGTCGAGGTACTGCGTCGAGCCGTCGTCCATGCGGATCGTGATGCGCTTGGTCGCGCCGGGCACGCTCGAGCCGGCGGCGGCGGAGGCCGGCAGGTTGATGATCTGGTCGATGCGGCCGGTCCCGGCGCGCAACGGCTGGGCCTGCACCGGGGCGACGACGACCGGCGCCGTGCCGGCGGCCGGCACGACCACGGTCGGCGCGGCTGCCGTGGTGGTGGCCGGGGTCACGACGGTGGCGGGTGGGGTCACTACGGCAGCGACGGGCGGCGAGGGCTGCACGACGACCGGGGCGGGTGCCGGCGCGACGCGGCTTTCGGTCTCGCAGGCGGCGAGCACGGCGATGGCGATGAGAGAAAGTGGAAGGGTGAGTTTGTTCATGGGCGAGTCTCCGTTGGGGTCCTTGGCAAAGGAAGCCTTGAGCAAACTTCGTTCCCGAGGCGTACGATGCGCGCGCCCGTGAAAACCCGCGCCCGTGAAAACCCGTCTTCGCGTGCCTGCTCGCTCTGCTGCTCGCCGCTTGCGCCGGTGTGCGCGGCGATCTTCTGTTCTTCGACCTCGAGGGCAAGAAGCACTCGTACGTCGGCATCTACCTCGGCGGCGGCCGCTTCATCCACGCCCCCTCCTGTCCGAAGCCTGGCGGGTGACCGCCTGATAATTACGGACGTTGTCCGGAATTAGGAGGCCCGATGGCCAAGCCGCATGCGGTCGTTTCCGAGAAGGCATGGATCACGGCGCGCAAGAAGCTGCTGGCGAAGGAAAAGGCGTTCACGCGCAGCCGCGACCAGCTCGCCGCGGCGCGCCGCGCGCTGCCCTGGCAGCCCGTCGACAAGGACTATCTCTTCGTCGGCCCGGACGGCCGCAAGACGCTACCGGAGCTCTTCGACGGCCGCAGCCAGCTCATCGTCTATCACTTCATGTTCGGCCCCGGCTGGGGCGCGGGCTGCCCGCACTGCTCGCACCGGGCCGACAGCTTCGACGGCGCGATCGTGCACCTCAACCATCGCGACGTGACGATGGTGGCGGTCTCGCGCGCGCCCTACCCCGAGCTCGCCGCCTACCACAAGCGCATGGGCTGGCGCTTCAAGTGGTACTCCTCGGCCGGCAACGATTTCAACTTCGACTTCAACGTGTCGTTCACGCCGCAGGAGCGGAAAAGGAAGATCGCGCTCTACAACTTCGTCGAGCAGGACCCGGGCGTGTCCGAGCGCGAAGGGGTCAGCGTGTTCTTCAAGGATGCGAAAGGCAACATCTTCCGCACCTACTCGACCTTCGCGCGCGGCATCGATGCCTTCAGCGTCGACTACCAGTACCTCGACCTCGCGCCGAAGGGCCGCGACGAGGACGGCCGCGGCCCGTTCTGGGTGCGCCGGCACGATGAATATGGGAAGTAAGACCACCGGCCGCGCGGCGTTCCTGCAGCTCCTCGCCGACGAGGGCGTGACGCACCTCTTCGGCAACCCCGGCACCACCGAGCTCGCCATCATGGAAGTGGTGCCGCGGTTCCCGCAGCTGAAATTCGTGCTGGGCCTGCAGGAGGCCAGCGTGGTGGCGATGGCCGACGGCTACTGCCGCGCGAGCGGCAGGCTCGCCGCGGCGAACGTGCATGTGATGCCCGGCCTCGGCAACGCGATGGGCGCGCTCTACAACGCCAAGTTCTGCGGCTCGCCGGTGATCCTCACCGCGGGCCAGCAGGAGCAGGGACACGGCCTGCTCGAGCCGATGCTGTACGAGCCGCTCGTGCCGGTCGCGCAGCCGCTCGTGAAGTGGGCCGTCGAGGTGACGCGCGCCGCCGACCTGCCGCGCATCATCCACCGCGCGGCGAAGCTGGCGCTGACGCCACCGACCGGGCCGGTGTTCTTGAGCCTTCCCGGCGACGTGCTCGACGAAGCCCTCGAGCTCGACATGGGACGGCCGGTGCGCGTCGATGCCGCGGTACGCCCTACGGACGCCGCCTTGCACCAGATCGCCAGCATGCTCGCTGCCGCGAAGCGCCCGGCGATCCTCGCCGGCCAGGAACTGGCGGCGCGCGATGCCTTCGCCGAGGCGGCGCAGCTCGCCGAGGCGCTCGGCGCCGCGGTGTACGCCTCATCCATTCCCTACTCGGCGCAGTTCCCAGCCGAGCACCCGGCCTTCATGGGCGCCCTCACGCGCCAGCAAAAGCAGGTGCGCGCGACGCTCGAGGCGCACGACCTCCTGCTCGTCCTCGGCGCGGACCTGCTGCGCATGTCGGTCTACAGCCCGGTCGAGCCGCTGCCGCCGGAGCTGCCGGTGATCCACGTCTCCGAGCGCGCGCACGAGCTCGGCAAGAACTATCGCACCGACCTCGCCGTGCATGCGGGCGTGAAGGAGACGCTGCGCGCTTTGCTTCCCCTCCTGAAAATCGACCCGCAGCCTGCAAAGCGCCGCCTCGCGGAGCTGAAACCCAACAACTGGAGCGCGCAGCGCGACAAGGCGCGCATCGACGCGATGCTCGCCGCCGAGACCCAGCCGATCGACCCGCAGTACGCGATGCTGCGCTTCACCGAGGCGCTGCCGGGCGACGCGGTCGTGGTCGACGAGGGCCTGGTCAGCACCTACAGCCTGCCGAAGTTCCTCGCGACGCGCGGCCCGCGCGACTACTACGGCCTGGCGAGCGGCGGGCTCGGCTTCGCCGTGCCCGGCGCGGTGGGCATCAGCATGGCGCTGCCCGGCCGGCCGATTGGGGTGATCGTCGGCGACGGCAGCGCGATGTACAGCATCCAGGGACTGTGGACCGCGGCGCACGAGCGGCTGCCGATCACCTTCGTCGTCGCCAACAACCGCGGCTATCGCATCATCAAGGAGCGCCTGGTGGCCTTCCGCAAGACCGACCAGTTCACCGGCATGGACATCCGCAACCCGGACATCGACTTCGTCGGGCTCGCGCAGTCCTTCGGCCTCACGGCGCGGCGCGTCACCGATCCGCAGGACATCGGTACCGCGCTGCGCGAAGGTTTCGCCCGCGGCACGCCGAATCTCATCGACATCCGCGTCGCCGACGGCTTCGGCGGATAAGTGGCGAAAAGGATTTTCGCCGGCCTGGTCGCACTCGCCTTCGGCATCGCGTTCGTCGCGCTCGGCATTCTCAGGCCCTCGGATCCCGCCGAGCCGCTCGCATTCCTCGTCATTCCGGCGGGGCTGGCGTTCGTCTTCGGTGCTCTCCTGGTGTTGCTGCCGCCGAAGCTGGCTCCGCCGCTCGGCGCGTTGATGGTGACTTCGCTCGCCGTGATCTTCGATTGGGTCGCCTTCGGCCCCGGAGAGCGCCATTTCACGAGCTCCGTGGGCGGCGCCGGCGGTGGCCTGAGCTGGACTAGCGGCGAGCTTGCGGGACGCGCATTCTTCGGCGTCTTCGCGCTCATCATGGACGTTGCCGCGATCGGCCTGTGGCTTCGGCTCGTGCGTCGCTCGCGGGACGGTAGACTTCCGGCTGGACCACTCGGGTAACAAAGAAATCCATGGACGAACTCCTTTACGAGCTGCGCGACGGTGTCGGCTACGTCACGTTCAACCGCCCGCAGGCGCGGAACGCCCTCACCTTCGCCATGTACGAGCGCCTGGCCGAGATCTGCGACAACGCGAACAGCGACCGCTCGGTCAAGGCGCTGCTCCTCACCGGGGCCGGCGACAAGGCCTTCGCCGCCGGCACCGACATCTCGCAGTTCCGCACCTTCGACAAGGAGCAGGACGCGCTCGACTACGAGGCGCGCATCGACCGCGTGATGAACGCGATCGAGAAGTGCCGCGTGCCGCTGATCGCCGCGATCCACGGCGCCTGCACCGGCGGCGGCGCCTCGATCGCCGCGGCGTGCGACCTGCGCATCGCGTCGCGCACCATCAAGTACGGCTTCCCGGTGGCGCGCACGCTCGGCAACTGCCTCTCCATGGCGAGCTACAACCGCCTGGTCTATCTCGTCGGGCCCGCGCTCGTGAAGGACATCGTCTTCCAGGCACGTCTCATCGAGGCCGACGAGGCGCTCGCCAAGGGCTTGGTGAGCGAGCTGCTCGAGGACCAGGCCGCGCTCATGAAGCGCGCCGAGGAGCTCGCCCGCACCGTCGCCGGCATGGCGCCGCTCACGCTGCAGGCGACGAAGGAAGCGCTCCTGCGCCTGCGGCCGAAGATCGAGCACGGCGAGGGCAATGACATCGTCCTCATGTGCTACATGAGCCAGGATTTCCGCGAAGGCATGGACGCGTTCCTCAACAAGCGGAAGCCGGTATGGAAAGGGAAGTAAAGCAGACTTTCCTGATCATCGCCGGCGCCATCACCGCGCTGTTTCTCCCCTTCACGCTGGCGTTTCCGCCCACCCTGCTGCTCAAGGTGGCGGCGACAGCTGCGCTGATGCTCGTGGCATCGGGCGCCGCGGCGCTGATCCTCAAGTTCCGCAAGAAGGACCGCTAGGCACGCACCCTGCAGGGAAAGGGCGTGCTGCGCGTCCTCGCCCGCTGCCTGAACGAGCCCGTGATGGGCTTCCTCGCGCTCGCCGCGCTCTCCGGCGGCATCGCGCCGATGCTCTTCGCGATGCCGGCCTGGCTCGAGCAATCGATCGCGCTCGGCGAGTGGGCCATCATCGGGCTCTTCGCGCTCGAATATCTCGTGCACCTCGCGCTCGCCGACGACAAGGGCGCGTACATGCGCAATCCCTGGCGCATCGTCGATGCGCTGATCGTCATCGCGCCGCTCGTCTCGCTCCTGCCCTGGGCACCGAACTTCCTGCGCTCTTCGCCCGCGCTGCGGGTGCTGCGGCTCGCGCGCGTGCTGCTCTTCGGCGCCCGCGCACGGCACGGCCTGGTGGCGGGCGCCGACATGGGCATTGGGCAGAAGCGGCCGGCCGGACCGGTGCGCGTCGCTTCACTCTCCGTCAACGACACCGAGCCGCAGCGCGCCGATTGGCGCGCCCTGCTCGACTGGGTGCGCAAACCCGACGAACGCTGGATGCACGCGGCGAACCTCGACGAGGCGCGCATCAAGGAGATCGCGCCGGACGTCGAGCTGCCCGACGTGATGATCGACGCGGCGCTGCGCGAGTCGAGCTATCCGCGCCTCGAGGCAAGAGCGCGCTGGTGCGCGTTCGCGGTGTCGCTCCCCGGCGGAAAGAAGATGCCGCGCACGCCGGTGCTGCTCCTCGTCTGCGAGCGGCACCTGCTTTCGTTCTCGCTGCATGACGTCGACATCCAGTCGCGCCCGGCCTATGCGGACGTGCCGTGGGGCACGCGCTGCGCGCTGCACGTGGTCCGCGCGGTGCTCGATCGCAACGAGCAGCACGCCGCCGAGGTCGAGCGCGAGCTGCGCGAGCTCGAGCACCTCGATCCGAACCACAGTCCCGAGGATTTCTTCGAAGACGTCTTTCGGCTCAAGCGCCAGCTGACGCTCGCGAAGGGCGATCTATGGCGCCTGAAGAATCTGCTCGCCATGCTGGCCGAAGGCCGGCGCGAGATGCCGGGCCTCGGCGGCGACAACGCTTGCCTGAAGCAGCTCTCGGAGCAGGCCGACTACCTGCACGAGACGGTGGAGAAGGCGCACGAGCAGCTCCTCACGCTCCTCGACCTGCACCTCAACATCGCCTCCTACGACGTGAACCGCTTCATGCGGCTGCTCGCCGTGGTGTCGAGCCTCGCCATCATCCCGACCATCGTCGGCGGACTGCTCGGCATGAACGTCGCCGGCAACCCGTGGCCGGTGACGCTCTCCCAGATCGCGTTCGGCACTTTCATCCTGATGCTGTGCGTGCTCTATGCCTTCCTCGCCAAAGGCTGGCTGCGCTCATAGGGACAGTCCCTATTTAGTAGGCTGCGGCGGCGACGGATCGTTGCTCGCCGGCTGCTGGTTCGGCACCTTGCCGAACGTCGGCACCAGGTTCGCGACCAGCGCGAGCACGAGGGCGAGAGGAAAAGTGAGCCTCATGCCTACTATTTGAGCAAGGCGTGGTCCCGTGCTCGTAGCCCGCCTGGAGTTCGCGCTGTAGCGCTTGCTTGACCCGCAGGTAGCGGTTTGCGCGTCACATCGGCGGTATCTGGCCGCGCAAGCCGACATTGACCCGCGGCGCGGTGTAGCTGCCGTCGGCCTGCTTCTCGGCGGCGTTGATGAACACCGGCACGCCCGGCTTCAGGTCCGCGCGCGTGGCGGGCTCGTAGCTCACGACCACCGTGCGGGGCGTGACGAGAATCTTCTTGTCGCCGCCCTTGTACTGCACGGTGAGGACCTTGCCGTCGCCCATGTTGGTGATGTCGCCGACGTTGGCATTGGTCATCTTGCTCTCCGGCCGCAGGTCCCAATCGCGGTGGCCTTCGCCGGTGCCGCGCATTGCCTCGGGGAAGATGTGCACTTCGAGCGCGACCAGCGCGCCGTCGCGCTCGCCGACCGTGGTCGTGCCGATGAACTTGCCGCTGTGGATGTCGGCGATGCTGGCCTTGGCGATGCCGACAACGAGGACGTTGTCCGGCACCTTGACGTTCACGAGCTCGCCGTTGCGCGCCTTGACGGTCAGCAGGTTACCGTCGACCCCTTCGAGCGTGCCGCGGATGCGGCCGGGCACGGGGGGTTGTGCATTGGCTGACGCACAGACGACTGCGACGAGTACTGCGGCGATCGAACGCATCATTGGAACCTCCCAGTGGTTGCTCTCCTAACAGCCGGGCGCGGCCGCTATTCCACTCCTCAGCTTCCCGCGCAGACCGCGAGCGCCTTGAGATCCTTCGCGCAGACGTACACCATGGCGCCGCTCGCGCGTGCCTTGCGGATGATCTCGGTCGTGAAAGCGTTGTCGGCGATGAAGAGGTTCGGGCCGATGGGCGCCGCCGATGCCGCCATTGCACACGTCAGCAGGGCGACAGGGAATAAAACCGCGCCTCGTCCAGTCATGCAGGCGACTTTCCACCCAAAGGGGATGCACATGCAACCGGTTGACCGCAGGCAGTTCCTGGGCTTCAAGGGCGCGCCCAACCCCGACGCGGAGGGCACGCTGCCGAAGGCGATCGCCGCGGTCAACGCGCTCGACCCGCAGCCCGACTTCATCGTTTTCACCGGCGACCTGACGCACACCACCGACGATCCGGCGGAGCGCCGCCGCCGCATGGCGCAGTTCAAGGAGATGATCGGCGGACTCAAGACGCAGCGCATCCGGTTGCTGGCCGGCGAGCACGACGCCTCGCTCGACAATGGCGCCTCCAAGTAGTTCTTCGGCCCGACGAACTACAGCTTCGACCACAAGGGCGTGCATTTCACCGCGCTCGACAATGTCTCGGCTCCGAAGGGCGCGATCGGCGACCCGCAGCTCGCCTGGCTGAAGAGCGACCTCGCGAAGCAGAAGCCCGACTCCGGCATCGTCGTCCTCACGCACCGGCCGCTCTTCCCGCTCTATCCGCAGTGGGACTGGGCGCCGAAGGACGGCGAGCAGGCGATCGCCATCCGCCCGAAGAAGTTCGAATACACGCGGTACGAGATCACGCTCAAGGTCGGCGAGCCCGTGGTGCTCGAGTTCACCACCGAGGACGCGCACATGGGCTTCGATGCGCCCGAGCTCGGCCTGAGCACCGACATCGTGCCCGGCAAGACCGGCCGCTTCGAGTTCGCCTGCGACGTGCTCTGCGGCTTTGGCCACGAGGAGATGACCGGTGTGATAAAAGTGCTGGCATGAGCCGCGGGCGCTTCGAGGACGTGGTCCTGCCGCACGCCGATGCGGCGTACAACCTCGCGCGCTGGCTCACCAAGAACGAGCACGACGCCGACGACGTGACGCAGGACGCGATGCTCCGCGCCTACCGCTTCTTTCCCGGCCTGCGCGGCGAGCCGCGGCCGTGGCTCCTCGCCATCGTGCGCAACGTCTGCTGGACCTGGCTGCGGGCGAAGCGGCCCGCCGAGCTGGCGGTCGTCGAGGAGATCGAAGCCGACACGCCGGGGCCCGAGGTGCTGCTGGCGCGCGAGGTCGACCGCAAGGCGCTGAACGACGCCATCGCCTCGCTGCCGGTGCCGTTCCGCGAGGCGATCATCCTGCGCGAGCTCGAGGACCTGTCGTACAAGCAGATCGCGCACATCGCGGAGGTGCCGATCGGCACCGTCATGTCGCGCCTCGCGCGCGCGCGGCGCATGCTCGCCGAGAAACTCACCGAGGCCGCGCCAGCGCAGCGGCTGCGCCTGCACAAGTAAAGCCCGACGACAAGACGCTCAACGCCTACCCCGACGCTCCGGCGAGCCTCGAGATCGAACGCGAGACGGCGCAGAACCCGGCGTTGCGCGCCTCGTTCGAGCGCATTCGCGAGCTGTCCACCGCGGTGCGCGCCAGGCCGAGCACTACCCGTCGCCCGCGCGGCACAAGGTCTACATCGTTGAGAAGAAGCGCTGGGGCCAGGACCAGAATTAAATCCGGTCCTGGCCCCGAATTAGGAACTACCCGCCGTACGGCTTGGTGATGATCTCCAGGAAGTGCCCGCTCGGTTCTTCGAAGTAAACGCCGCAGCCGCCGTCGTGGCGGTTGATCTTGCCCTTCGCTTTCTTCGCCGGATCGGCCCAGTAGCCGATGCCCTTTTTCTTGATGCGGTCGAAGATCCGGTCGAACTCCTTCTCGCTGGCGAGGAAGGCGTAGTGCTGCTTCTCGACCTCGTAGTCCGCGTCGCAGAAGTCGAGCGTCACGTCGTTCGCGAGCTGCACCGCGAGGAAGTGGGAGCCGAACGGCTTCGCCGCCGGCAGGCCGAAGAGCTCGGTGAAGAATTTTGCCGAGGCGCGCTTGTCGCGCACGTTCACGATAGTGTGGTTCAGCCTGATCGCCATGGCGCCAGCATAAAATACCGGCGTGCCTTTGTACGACTACGCACCCATTTCAGGCCGCTGCAATCGATGCCACGGCCGCTTCGAAGTGCAGCAGAAGATCGCCGCGCCCAAGCTCAAGCGCTGCCCGGCCTGCAGGAAGCCCTGCGAGCGGCTCATCAGCCCGGTCAAGGTGACCGGCAAGTACTCCACCTCCGACAGCCGCGTGAAGGAGCTGGGCATGACCAAGTACAAGAAGGCGGGCGACGGCGTCTACGAGAAGACCACCGGCTCCGGCCCGAGCGTCATCCGCCGTAAATAGGACAGTCCCTATTTATTTCTGGAAGATGTCTTCCGGCAGCAGCGCGCTGACGGTGACGTTGGGCACATCGACGACGTTGCTCACGCGCAGGTCCACCGCCACGCTGCAGATCACGTAGGCCTGCGCCTTCGTCCAGCCGCGCTCCTCGAGGAGCTCGATCATGTTGATCACGGCGTTCTTCGCGGCGAGCGAGAGGTCGCAGCTTTCGTTGCG
>Ga0137404_10000266_pt1 | contig 33902 bp, 48 predicted proteins | sample CZOMad2_1_16fung_FD_108285 | JGI IMG/M metagenome (GOLD analysis project Ga0137404, IMG submission 108285) | Vadose zone soil fungal communities from Angelo Coast Range Reserve, California, USA - CZOMad2_1_16fungal (Illumina Assembly) | ecosystem: Environmental > Terrestrial > Soil > Vadose... | reverse complement strand
CCCGTCCCCGTACCCGTCCCCGTACCCGGACCCGGACCCGTCCCCGTACCCGTACCCGTCCCCGTACCCGTACCCGTCCCCGTACCCGTCCCTGACGAAATCAGGGACAGAGCCGGTAAGGATTACCGCGACCACGGGGCACCGTTCCAGGCCGTCGCTGCTACCTCGGTAACTTCGGCCACGCAGGTAATGTCGCGCAGTTCGATGTCCACCGCCGGCCCGATCCTGCAGGACTTCGACGGGCCATCCGAGGCAAGGCCCAGGAAGCCCTTCACATCGCTCGACCAATAGATGCAGTTGCGCGCGGCGCGGAGTGCGATGACCGCGCCATCAGTTTGGGTCGCATAACCGAAGAACACGCCCCGATGCAAGGTCGTCACTAGTACGGCGCGCTCTCGCTTATTGCAGTGGGGATGATTGGTCACGCTATTGTCTCCGCCCCTGAGTCCCCGAGGCGCGGGCTGTTGCTGTCCCGATTAAGGTACGTCCTCGCCTTCCCGATGTCAATGCCCAAGCGTGCCGTTGACGGAACATTTTTTTGGCCGTATTGTCCGCAGCCATGGCAAAGAAATCGCAGACCGATTGGGAAATCTTCAAGGCCGAGGTCGAGTCGTTCATCGCCCGCACACCCGGCATGAGCGCGCGCCGGCTCGGCAAGGAAGCCGTCAACAAGACGGAGTTCGTATTCAACATGCGGCGCGGCGCCGAGTCGCTCCCCAGCACGGTTGTGCGCGTGCGCGATTGGATGCGCGCCTACGACGATAGAGAGTCGGCGGCATGAGCGATTCGTGCGGCACCTGTCGGTTCCATCAACGTGATTCATCCGTGCGCGGTTACCAGTACAACGGCCGCTGCACCAACCAGGCGTCACCACGCTACAAGGTGGTGACGGACATACAGGGGTATTGCGATGGCTTTGAAACGACGCTGGAGGAATGGCACGATAGTGCCGATCGCGCGCAGGATCGAACGCGCCGGGGCATCGTTCTTAGCCGTCACCAAGCCGGCGTGTTCGATCAGATTGAAGCCGGCGCAGAGATTGTTAAGACGATCCTCCCGGTTGTGCGCGAGGAGATGTCGCGGGAGATCGAGTACCGGCTGAGCACGGGCCGGAAGATTTCGCCGGTCTGTTTCGCGGCCCTCCAAAAAAGCGGTTTGATAACGCCGCTTGGCGACGGCCTGTCCGCTGGCGAGTCGCAGACATACGTGATTGCGCGCATGGACGAGGCCATGAAGTCATGATGGTTAAGACCATCGCCGCGCCCGATGCGCGGCGACTCATCAAGCGGCCGAAGCCAAGCAAATATAAGAATCGGCGATGCAAGGAGGACGGATTTTCGTTCGACAGCGAGGCCGAGTGGCGGCGGTATCGGGAACTCAAGCTGCTCCTAAAGGGCAAGAGAATCGACAACCTGCGCATTCACTCGCGCTATCCGTTCGTCGTCAACGGCATCAAGGTCGGCGAGTACGAAGCTGACTTTTCCTATACCGAAAAAGGGGCCGAAGTAGCGGAAGATTGCAAGGGATGCGCTACGACATTGTTCAAGCTCAAGGCCAAGCTGTTCCGCGCGTTGTATCCGGACCACGAGCTGCGGATCATTCCGGCATGAAATCCCAGGAGCGCCACCGCGAGCGGAATGATGAGATCGCGGCGCTGTGGATCGCGAAGCATCGGGCCTCGGCCATCGCCTGGAAGTTCGGTATCTCGCGGGATGCGGTGCTCGGCGTCGTCGGCCGGCGTGGGCTGCTGCGCACGCAGGAGCGGAGCGGCAAGCACGCTGTCGTGAATGGCGGCGGGGCGGCGCTGGAACGGCTGGCGCGCGGCCAATGCCGCTACCCGCTCGGCAAGGCGATGGACGCCGTGCGGACGTTCTGTGGATTGCCGGTATTTCTCGACAAGCCGTATTGCCTGGCGCATTGCCGACTCTGCTATCCGGCTATAGGTGGCCATGTCCAGCCCGAGTGATGATTTGGGGCGCGTCACGGTGACAGACAGAGTTGTGAGCGAGCGCGTCATGACGGACGGCGAGATCGCAGACTATATCGCGGGAGTGCGGAAATGGAAGACGCTGCCGACGGATTACGACGCCGTTACGGAGGACATTATGCGGCGGCTGCTGACCGGCGAGTTGACGATTCCAGCGCCCGACTCTGGTTCGACCGAGAAGCCTTGAGGCCAGCCGGGCCGCGCATCGGCCGCGGCCATCGATGGACCAAATCCGATCTCTGCGTGTTGCTGATTCTCCATGCCGACAGGAAGCGAAACCGCGAGATCGCACGGGCGCTCGGGCGGCCGTTGGCTTCGATCGTGTTGAAGGTCCATGAGTTGAACTGCCGGGCCAACGAATGGCGGGCGGTCGATTCGCGGGCCAATTACAGCGAAGCATTGCGGGCGTTGCGGAACTTGTAACAGGATTTTGATTTAGATAGATTGGCCGTGGCGGCCTGATCCTCCGCCAGATTCGGCCACGCGCGGCGGGATATCGCTCTCTCCCTGAGGCGATCCCGCCCGCTGTAATCATCAGGGAGTTGTCAATGGCTATCTCGTATTCCGAATCGTGGTCCCGTCTGCTCGCGACGTTGGATTTCGTCGAGAAGCTCGGCGATTCGGACATCCCATCGTGTGCCGGCTGTCTGAGCTATTGGGAAGATCCGCGAGTCGAGCCGCGCGCTTGGGGCTACTGCCGTCGCTGGGCACCAGCCACGACCGGGGAGAATGTGCAGCCTTACGACGCACAGAGCATTGACTACAACTGGTACTGCGGCGAATTTCATCCGGGGCCGCACAAGACGGTGATAGTGCAGCGGCTCAAATGGCGGCAGGAGCTTGAACAGGCGAGGGACAGCGCCAAGGTCGCCTAATCATGCGCTTCGCATACGCCGACCCTCCATATGTCGGGCAAGCGCGCAAACTCTACGGCTGCGATGAGGTCGACCATGCTGCGTTGATTCAGCGGCTCGATTCGGAGTACGCCGCGTGGGCTTTGTCAGCGTCGAGTCCGTCCCTTCGCTACCTTCTCCCGCTATGTCCCGAAGACGTGCGGATATTCGCGTGGGTCAAGCCGTTCGCGATCTTCAAGCCGAACGTCCGCGTTGCCTATGCTTGGGAACCGATCATCGTCCGGGGCTGGCGCAAGGGCGACCGCACCATGCCAACGGTGCGGGATTGGTGTGCCGAGAACATAACACTCAAGCGCGGCCTATGTGGCGTGAAGCCGGAGAAAGTTTGTCATTGGCTGTTCGATGCGATTGGCATCGAAGCTGGCGACGAGTTCACGGATTTATTCATTGGATCGGGTGCCGTCACGATCGCTTGGCATAGCTATCGCGCGCTCAAGGGTTGGGACTGACCGTGGCGTTCGGCGACAAGCCGACAAGGCCGCTCGCCTCTAAATCGGCGTCGCGGACGTTTGAGGCGAATCTGCGGCTCAACGCGGCGCGCTACAAGGGGAACGGTTATTCGACGGTTCCGCTGCCGACGCGGCGGGCGGACGACATCGCGGGAACGAAGTATGCGCCGATCCGGTGGGCAATTCCGAATTTCGTGCCGGAGGGCGTATCACTTCTCGCGGGGCCTAAAAGCCGAGGCAAGAGCTTCATCGTCCTGGATTGGGCACTGGCGGTGGCGCGTGGCGGCTCGGCCCTTGGCTGCGTTCCCTGCGAGCCTGGGGACGTGCTCTACTTGGCGCTTGAGGACTCGGAGCGCCGGATAGCCGATCGGATGCGCGCCATTTTGCAGGGCGCGCCGGCCCCGCACGGGCTGGAAATAGCCACCGAATGGGCGACGCTCGACCAGGGCGGGATGGATAGAATCGAGGGTTGGATAGCCTCGCGCGAGAATCCGCGTCTGGTTATCGTTGACGTACTGGCCAAGGTGAAGGGCGCGCAGGACCGCGCCAAGGGCGTCTACGACCAGGATTATGCGACGATCACGCCGTTCCACAAGCTGGCCCGCGACAACGGCTTGCCGATGCTGCTGGTGCATCACACGAATAAGGGCGCGGCCGAGGACCCGGTGATGCGGATCAGCGGCACGATGGGACTGTCAGGCGCCGCCGACACGACGCTCGTACTGGAGCGTGCGGCAGGGTCCCTGACGGGCGAGCTGCATATCCGCGGGAGGGACGTTGCCGAGCGCTCGGTGGCGCTCCAATTCGATCCGGATACCGGATGCGTCACCCTGTTGGGGCCGGCCGAGGATTTCAGGAAGTCGGAAGCCCGCCTGGACATCATAAAAGTACTAAAAGCGAACATTGAACCCATGACGCCAGTGGAAATCGCGGCGGCGATTGGAAAGAACCGTAGTTCAATCAGATGGTTGCTTGGACAGATGCACAGGAAGGATGAGATTTCGCGACTCGGGAACGGCAAGTACTATCTTGTTGGCGGTGGTTATCAATGATAAATCAATGTGTTAATCAAAATCTGTTGGGGGTGTTGGGGGCTGTTGGGGGGTGTTGGTATATACATACCCCAACACACCAACAGGCCAACAGCTCCCCCTACAGCGAGTCTTACCTTTCTAGACCTGAATCGACAACCAGCGCCTACCTACGGGCGCGGGGCTGGTGTCAGACGAATGCGAACACAGCCAACCGGGCGCGTTCGCGGAGCGCCACCTGCTGTGCCCGATGATATCCGGCCGGCGCGCGCTGTCATGACTGTCCGGCCTTGGTGATGGCGGCGCGGGCCGTTTTGCAACGGGACGCCAAAGTCTCAAACGGCGAGCGGCTGCCTTCGGGGAAAGTGAAGCCGGTGATCTGACCGGCAAACTCCTCAAGCCCCTTCAGCGCCGTCAGCAGCTCCGCATTGACCGCGCGCAGGCGGTCGCACTCGGCCGCAGTCTCCGGAGCGGCGGCCCACAGCGCGGCGTTCGCCATCTTCTCCTCGGCCGGTCCCCAGCAACAGCCGATCTTCCGGCCGCCCGCATCGATGATGTATTGATGAAAGCCCGTGCCCCCGCCGCCGATAACCTCGATCGGCCTAAGCGGCCCCGGCGTGTGTTGTGCAGTCATGGTGTGCGCTCCTATGCCCGAGAGAGGTGGTTGAAGCCGCCAATCGTGCGATACTGCACGAAGAAACGCCAAGCAGCGAGAAGCTCAAGCCGGCGGTATTGGGAAGCAGTCATCATCGCCTCCATCATGTTCATGACCTCATGAAGTGCCCAGTAAGGGACGGATGCAAGTCACGAATTGTTACAGCCGCGTTCGTGTTCTCACTGCCAACCGCGTTTAAAGCCCGTACAGCGCGTTCCCGCACCTACCCCTGCCAAGCAGTCTTCCGTGCCGACTTGCACACCACGGGGCCGGAAACGAAGGATGGACAGGCGTCTCGAGGCGATTTAGAATGCGACATGGCACTCGTTGAAGGCGATGATGAACCGAAGGAAAAACGGTTCAGTCGCGGCGATCACCATTCAATCCAAATTCGGAAGGGCTTGCAGGCTAGACGTTTAGCATGGAAGCATGTCAGGCCGGCAATTGATCGATTGGCCAAGGCATTGACCAGCGAGAGCGATGCGGTGGCCGTAACTGCCGCGAATTCCCTGCTGGATCGGGCACTTGGCAAGGTCGCCAACGCACCGGACGATGCCCGCGCCATGGCCGACGCCGTCCTCCAAGTCCTCACCGGCGTCACTCGCTCGCCGGGCATGCCGGCAATCGAGCATATGACGGACGTGACGCCGCGCGATGTTTCACGTGAAACATCGACTGTATCGAATGCAGTCTCGACTGTATCTAACTCGGGACATGCTGCGAACTCATCGGTGCAGCATTCCAGCTCTGATGCCGATGTGGATGCAGATGACGTACCAAGCTGTTGATGGCCTCGATCGGAAACGGCTGTTACCCCGGCGCGACCATGGGGTAACAAACACGGTTCATAGCGCCACAGGAATGACAGTTTTCCGCCATAGTCGCAGTCCAGAGCAACCGCTACACAGGCGGTTGCCAGCGCGGCTGGCTGGCCCTCCGACCACCCCGGCACCCCATCGGGCGGGTCCCCATCCGGCCGGGGTGGACCGCTGCGGTGGGGACGCTGGACCCTACCCCGCTCACATCTGGCGAGACGTTACGCCGCCGTCATACGATGGGACGATCCTCATGTATGGCCGGTGCGGCACCCGTGTCTGTCAGAGTCGTTCGTCCTGATGCCGATCCACCCCGTCTCTAACGCGCGCTGGGCAGTCCTGATCGAGGAGTGGGCGTCTGAATTGTTTCCCAACGAGGTTGGTTCAACCGCCGCGCAGTGGCGTGCGTTTCTTGATGCGCGTTGCCCGACGCCTGCCAATCCTAATGCACCCATGGGTGTGCAGTTCGATTATTGGCGCAAGCATGCTTTGGGTCCCATCCGCCCGTCTTGAGCCTCTCGGCTGCGGTTCCTTGCGAATCCCGCTTGCGCGCCTGTTCCGTTTGAGGTACGGTTTGGGGATGAAGGGTCTACCGCCTGGATCGCAGGGTTTGCCGTCCGATGGCACCTACGGCAGCACTCCGGCCGAACTGGCTGACGCGCTGCGGCGCCAACTGCGAGCGCAGATGAATGTGCCGAGTTATTTCCTTCCCGCCGCACCCGCCTACGGTTGGGCCGGCCTTACGTTCGAGGAGGCGCGCGAGTGGTTGTTGAGGGAGATCGGCCTTGCTTAACCTCTCCGACGCCGACTTGGCACGTTTGCGGCTGGAGTGTTATGGCCTTCATTTGCGCGTAGCCGACCAAAACCCCCAATGGACGCAGGAGGAGTTGGAAGCGCTTTCGGATCAGCTTGTGGCCTGGTGCCTGCGCGATCGTGAGCCGCCGTCCGATGCTTAAGCCGCTCGGCCCATGGCTGCCGGATTTGCCGCCTTTCAGAATCAACGAGATCGCCCGGACGCTAATGAACGATTTGCCTCTCAGGTCATGGGGCAGTGTGTTTCTCCAGGAATATGCCGTTCATCGTATGGTCATGAGGCTACGCCGGCCTGGCGATGACATGGGGCGTTCGTGGCTATTGCGCGAGTGATCGATGCTTGACTGCCTCCGCCGCTTGGATGAGAAATGGTCGGCATGATTAGATTCATCAACGAAGCAGTTACGCGAAAAGAGGAGCTTGAACATTGGAATTGCTTGCCGGAGGATCGTGGAAGGGAAGTGAAGGTATGTATGGTTCAGTTGTGGTGGCGGCGATGGATGACTGTGATAAAATTGACGACATCGGATTGAAACGTGAGGCGGAGTTGCGGAAACATATCCGTGCGTTGGAACTATGGATTCTGGAATTGCAGGAACAGTTGGATTCAGCGATGGAAGATGCGCAATGGCAACGTGACCGTAGGGGAGACCGTTGATACTTGTATGCCTGCGCCGCTTGTTCTGGCCCGCGCTTGCCGGCGATGAGGAGTATATTCCGGCCTGATGATCTGCTACACTGGCTTTCGGTTTCCGGGCAGCCACCTGGGAAGAGCGCAGCATCCCAAACGACCTTCATCGGCGCCCTTCCACACCGGGCATGACAAGACATGGCAAGGTCTCTATCATTGAGCCCCATGGCTGTTCCCCAGCGACGAACACAACCTAGCATCGTAAAAACCGGCTATACGCCGCGCGTCCAGCAATCCGAACTGCACAGTAAGCTGAAGCGCTTCAACGTCCTGGTCTGCCACCGCCGGTTCGGCAAGACCGTCGCCCTGGTGAACCAGCTCCTGCACAGTGCCGCCGCGTTCCACCAGGAGCGCGCTTTGATGCATTTGCCGCCGCTCCAGCACCCGCGCTTCTGGTACGTGGCACCGTTCCTGCGGCAGGCCAAACAGATCGCCTGGACCTACCTTCAGCAGTACGGCATGACCATCACGGGAGCGCAGAAGAACGAGTCCGAACTCTATGTCGAACTCCCCGGCGGCGCCCGCGTCACCATCACAGGTGCCGATAACCCCGACTCTTTGCGCGGCATATATGGGGACGGAGTGGTGTTCGACGAGTACGCCCAGATGGATCCGCGCATCTGGTCGGAGGTCGTGCGGCCGTGGCTGGCTGACCGCAAGGGTTGGGCCGTGTTCATCGGCACGCCCATGGGCCGGAATGAATTCTGGAACCTCTACGAGCAGGCGAAGTTCGGGTTCTGGACGCATCCCGAAGGCGATCCGATGCGCCGCCGCGTCATCGACAACGACTGGCTCGCCCTCATGTACCGCGCATCCGAGACTCGCATCCTTCCCGAGGAGGAGCTTGCCAGCCTGAAGCGCTCCATGAGCCTCGACCAGTTCGAGCGGGAATTCGAGTGTTCATTCGATGCCGCCGTCGAGGGCGCCTACTACGGCAAGGAGATGGCGGCGGCCGAGAAGGAGGGGCGAATCACCGCCCTCAACTACGACCCGCGCTACCTCGTCCGCACAGCCTGGGATCTGGGCATCGGCGATAGCACGGCGATCTGGTTCATCCAGACGGTCGGCACGCAGTTCCGGTTCATCGACTATTATGAGGCGTCGGGCGTCGGCCTCGACCACTACGTCAAGGTGCTGCGCGACAAGCCCTATGCCTATGCCGATTACATCCTGCCGCACGATGCCGCCGCCAAAGAGATCGGCACCGGCTTCAGCCGCGAGGAGACCCTGCGCTCGCTCGGCTGCTTCAACCTACGCATCCTGCCGCGCCAGCGTATCGAGGATGGCATCCAGGCGGCCCGCAGCGTCCTGCCGCGTTGTGTGTTCGACCGTGACAAGTGCGACCGCGGCATCCGCGCCCTGAAGGACTACCATCGCGAGTGGGACGACCGGCTGAAGATTTTCAAGTCCAACCCTCTCCACAACTGGGCATCGCACGCCGCCGACGGGTTCCGCTATGGCGCGCTCGGCCTGGCGCATGAGCTCGATCCCGTCATGAAGCCGATCAACTACGGCAAGGTGAGTCGGCTGTACATCTGACGGCGAGCGGCGTATGGTGCCGTTTTTGGCGGACGCATTCGTTAGGAGATTTTCGATGCCGGTTCTGGACCTCCGTGTTTGCGGAGACCTCAAGGAGGCGTTGCAGGGCTTTCCGCATGCCAAGACGCTTGAAATCAAAGTCGATGGCGCGCCGATCGATACGACGTCATTCGTCACCACCTTCACATCCGACAGCGCGAAGGCGACTGTCGACATTGCCACGCACTAGCCGCGTCATTCTCTGGAACGATCCGCCATGCGCATCGTGATCCTCGCCACCAAGTCGCCGGTCTGGTCCTACTACATGCAGACCCGCATCGTGGCGCCGACGCTGCAGGACGCCATCGCCCATGCCCGCAACGCCAACGAGATGTGGCGCAGCCAGTTCGCCATCATCAGCGATACCGAGGCGATGCCGGATGAGCACGGCGTTGTCGAGCCGGCAACCGAACCGGGCACCTGGCCGCGTGGTAAGTTTGACATGGCCGGCCATGTGGCGGCCAACAAGCGCCTGCGCATAGTCCCGTCCATGGATGAAGCCGCATGACCTGCGAAATCGTTACTACGCTTGCTGAGCAACGCGAAATTTCGATATCTAATATCGATGATTGGCGGGTTGTTTTTCTCATGGCGAGAATCACGAGGGAGCAAGCCAAGAAACAACTAGGCGCAAACTCTGTTCGCATCATCGGTGGCGTAAGGCTCGCCAACGGTGATATTGCATCTCAATGGGAAGCTGTAAGAGAATGAAGTGGTTTCTCTGGCGGCACGGTCTGCTGCGACAATATATGGCTATGGACCTTTGGCGGATTGGAGCTTGTCCGATTGTTCAGATGGCGCCTTGCCAATGGATGGCACTCGCGGCGATGTGCCTACGGGCGCGTGGCACGATCGAGAATTGTCGGTTCGTGGGATGAGCATCGAATCCGACCAGCGCATCCGCGCCTTAGAACAGAGGATTGGGATTTTAGACAATCCTATTCCCGAGGTGCCGCAATCATCGGCTGCCAAGATGCGGAGCGACTTGACCGCGCTCGTCGATATCGTCGCCAAGCTCGAAAGGCGTGTCGCCTTTCTGGAAAAGAATCAGGCTTCACAATAGGAGACTTCCATGGGAAAACTGTCCAAGACACCGACTGTCAAGACGCTGCCGCAGAGCTATCAGACTAGTGATCCGTTCGGCGATATGCACACCGGCAGCAAGCCGAACACATCGTTCGCCGGCAACGTCGAGCATGCGCACCAGACGAATTCCGACATCACGAAGTCATACAAGCCCCTCGGCAAGTTCGTGAAGGGCTAGGCCGATGGCCAGATTGAAGGCCAAGGCGCGGAACAAACTTCCGGCGTCGGCGTTCGGCATGCCAGGCAGCCGGAAGTATCCGATGCCGGATCGCGCTCATGCGGCCAACGCGAAGGCCCGTGCTTCTCAGCAGGAGGCCGCCGGCAACATCAGTCCGGCGACCGAGGCGAGAATTGACGCCAAGGCGAACCGCAAACTCGGCAAGTCTGGCGGCAGCCGTCGTGGCCCCTACCTGATGGGCTGACAAAGTGCCTGACGTGCGCGGCCGAGCCGACAATATAGCGGTCCTGAAGTTGACGCCGCAGGAACGGTTCCTCTATCAGCACCATCTGGATAATCTGTCGACTGCCGGTCGTGGCGGTGGTGTGATCCATCCGAACGGAGATATCAGTACCGTGTATCAAGCCGTTGTGGCCGGCCCTAAGGGCAGGTTCTACAACATCCCGACCGTCTGGCATGGAACTATCGTCCCCGTGAGAACCGCCATGGATTTTGCTGATCGAGTCGGGATGGAGAACTGGCCGTCATATCCGACGCCGGAGTTGGCTGATCAGCGCTACATGCAGATGCACGACTTCATGGCGCGAGACGTGGATAAGTATCTCCAGAACCCGCCGCAACGTGGGAACGCCCGTGGCCGATGACCGCAATATCGATCCCGCTCTCTCGGCCCTGATCTCGCAGGAGATCAATGCCGCCGTCGGCTGGATCGAGGGCGAGCTTTCCGAGCAGCGTCGCCGCTCGCTCATGTTCTACCTTGGTGAGCCCTTGGGCAACGAAATCGACGGCCGTTCCAAGGTCGTCTGCTCCGAGGTCTCCGACACCGTCGAGTGGATCATGCCGGCGCTCATGGACATCTTCATGGGCGGCGACGATGCCTGCTCCTTCGCGCCGCAGGGACCGGAAGACGAGGCCATCGCGAACGAGGCAACTGAGTACATCAACTGGATTTTCCTGCGCGACAACCCCGGCTTTCTCGTCACCTACAGCGCCTTCAAGGATGCCCTGATCCAGAAGAATGGCATCATCAAAGGCTGGTGGGAGAAGGAAGACGACACCGAGGTCCACGAGGTCAGGGATGTGGATGGCGAGACCTACGCCATCGCCGCCGCCGATCCGGACATCGAGATCATCCCGGAGAGCGTGCAGACGGCCGGCGCCAACGGCGACATGTCGGTCTCCTACAACTATCGGAACAAGAGCGTCGGTCGCTGCCGCGTCATGGGCGTGCCGCCGGAGGAGTTCCTGATCGACTCCAAGGCGCGCGAGATACAGACGGCGCGCTTCGTCGGCCATCGCATCCGCAAGACCGTGTCCGACCTGATCGAGGAAGGCTATCCCGAGGACTTGGTCAACAGCATCCCCGATGAGAACGATCAAGTGTGGAACCAGGAGTCGATGATCCGCGACCGTTTCACCGAAACCGTCATGCCGGACGTCGTCGGGCAGGGCGCCACCCGCGAGAAATGGATCGTCGAGTGTTACCTGAAATACGACTCCGACGGCGACGGCATCGCGGAGCGCCGCAAGGTCACGGTCGGCGGCACCGGGCAGATCATCCTGGATGACGAGCCCTGGGACGGCCCGATCCCGTTCGTCAGTATGACCCCGATCATCATGCCGCATCGGTTCTTCGGCATCTCCATCGCCGATCTCGTGATGGACTTGCAGATCATCAAGTCCACGATCCTGCGGCAGATTCTCGACAACATGTATCAGGCCGTGAACTCACGCCTGCAAGTCAGCGATCAGGTGAACCTCGATGACCTACTCGTATCGCGGCCTGGCGGGATCGTTCGGCTTAAAAATGGAGCTATGCCATCCCAAGGACATATCCTTCCCGTCGAGCAACAGCTTATCATTTCTTCTTCATTCCCACTATTGGAGTACCTTGACACGATCCGCGAGAATCGAACCGGAGTCACTCGCTACAATCAAGGCATCGACGCTAATTCCCTGAACAAAACGGCCTCCGGCATCACGCAGATCATGAACGCGGCGCAGCAGCGCATGAAACTGATCGCCCGCGTGTTCGCCGAGACGGGATACAAAGACCTCATGTGGCTCATCATGAAAACGGTGAGCAGCAACCAGAGCAAGGCGCGTGTCATCCGCCTGCGTAACGGCGAGTGGAAATCCATCGACCCGCGCGAATGGGAGAACAAGTTCGATCTCGTCGTCAACGTCGGCATCGGCACCGGCGACAAGCAGCAGCAGCTCGCCCAGCTCATGCAGATGATCGGGGTACAGACCCAGGCCATCCAGATGCAGGGCGGGGCGGATGGTCCCATCGTGACGTTGCAGAACATCTACAACAGCCTCGCGCATCTGCCGGCGCTCCTGGGCCGCAAGGGCGTGCAGAACTATTTCACCGATCCGTCGAACGCGCCGAAGCCCGCGCCGAAGCCGCCTGATCCTGCCGTCGTCAAGGCGCAGGCCGACGCGCAGGTGGCGCAGACGAACGTGCAGATCGCCGGCCTCGATCTCCAGGGCAAGCAGATCGATCTGATGCAGACGAAGCAGAAAGCCGGCATCGATATGCAGCAGACCATTCTGGACAGTCAGGTGAGTCAAGCCCAGGCGCAGACTGATCTTCAGCAGACGGCCGCCGATGCGGAACTGGCCAAGTTGAAGACCAAGCTATCGACCATGGAAGCCCTGATGAAGTTCCAGCTTGAGAAGGCCAAGAACGCTCAGCGCACCTATAAGTTCACGCGCGGCCCTGATGGCAAGGTCAGCCAAGTCGATGAAAGCTGATGGCGACGCGGTTCTATCTCGGTTCTACCGCCGCTCCTGGTATTGCCCCAGCCTTTTCCGCCTCCTGGGATTTGACGACATTCGCAGGTCGTCTCGGTCTTATCACAACTCCGGGCGCTGGTAGCAATGCCCAATCTTTGGCGGGCACGGGCTCGGCAAATACGAACCGATTATGGACGCAGTTTATTTCTACCGCGCTCTCCGCACAAACTATCTCCGGGAACGTTAAAGGCCAGATTCAGGCACTTGAGACGAATCTTACGGACGATTACTGCCCCCAACTTATTATCCGGGTTTTTTCATCGGACGGGCTGACGGAGCGCGGAGTCTTGCTAGCCGCTGATAACAGCGCGCTTTCCAATGAATTCGCGCTGGTCACCACAAATGCCAAGTTTCCTCGCGGATATGTCAGCCCCGGCCCCGCCCTCACCAATGTCGTTGCGCAGGCCAACGATGTGTTGGTGGTAGAAGTCGGATTTCTCCAATTTTCAACTTCAGTCGCAAATGCGCGACGGACTTATAATTCATCGGCGGGAGCTGCCGCCGACTTGCCGGAAGACGAATCTGATACTACAGCGTTGCGAACCTGGATAGAATTTTCACAGACTCTATCCTTCGGTGTCGCCGCCGCAGGAGGTGCTGGTCCAACAAAACAACTCAAGCGCCCTCGCCGCATCCTCATGCCGGATGGCCACATTGTCTATCCTCAGAACGAGGATGAACGCCGCCGTATCATCGCCGAAATATTCTCCAAGATCGCCAAGGAGGTACAGCAGGAGAGTGCGGTTTTTGGTCCTGTTGTCAGGACCCCAAACATTGGAGAAATGCTAGCTCATCTGGCCGAGGAAGCTGTCCTGAAAGATGAATTGGAGTTCAAGGAGTTCCGCAGGCAATTACAGTTGAAAATGCAGATGATCGCCGCCAATGAACATACCTTGGAGGCCAAGCGCCGGGAGATTGAGGAAGATGACGCGGAAATCCTCAAATGGCTGCGCTCCCGTGGCCCTTGAGGGCCATGTTGCCAAACCGCCACATCGGTGGTATATCGGCCACAGATGACTGCCGAATCCGACAAGCTCCGCTCCGAAACAGCGCTCGGTTCCCGCGCCCGCCAACTCATGGGCGACGAACTGATGGTCGGCACGTTCGACAAGCTCCGCGCCGGCTACGCCGAGCAGTGGGCGCAGTGCGCCAGTCCAGAGATTCGCGACCGGCTATGGCTGAAGACGCAGGCGTTGAACGACGTACAGGCGGATCTGCTGACGATGGTCGAAACCGGGAAACTGGCCTCCATCACGCTGGCTGCCGAGCCCAAGAAGCGGCTTGACGCCTGATGGGAGACGAAGTCGCCATCGCCGATACCGACGGCACGGTCGAGGAAGCCGCCGCCGGCTTCGAGGGCTTGCTGAGCGGGAAGAAGCCGCCCGCGCAGCGCCAACAGCCTGCCAAACAAGAGACACAGCCTGGATCCGATGACGCTGAGGCCGATGAGCCGGAAGCGCCGGGACCGGACGATACCGAATCCGACGACGCGGACGCGATCGGGGGCGACAACGCCTCCTCCATCGATCCGCCGAAGTCGATGCCTGAGGAGCTAAGGGCCGAGTTCTCGAAGCTACCCCCAGCCCTCCAGGAATTCCTGGTGGATCGGGAACGCAATATCGAGCGCGGCGGTGCCAAGGTGGCCAGCAAGGCGGGCGACGAACGCAAGGCGATGGAAGCCTCGCGCCAGCGCTACGAATCCGAGCTGCAACGAATCGCGCATGCCGCGACGCAGTTCCGACATCCCGACATCGTCGCCTTCGAATCCAAGTTCAAGGACGTGATCGAAGGCAAGACCGATCTCCAGCAGTTGAAGGACAGTGATCCGCTCGGCCGCTTCATGGATTACACCATCGCCCGCGACAAGGCGGCGCAAGGGTGGAACCAGCAGGAGGCCCTGAAGGCGCAGTTCCAGAACCAGCAACGAGAGACGGTCGAACGCTACCGAGAGGCGGAGAACGCCAAGCTGGCGGACATGGTGCCCGCGCTGCGGGACAAGACGAAGTGGACGGCATTCGAGAAGGACGTATCAGGCTACGTCCTGAAGCATGCCGAGCGCTACGGCGAGTCCAAGGAGCAGGCGGCCAACATGTTGCGGCAAGGCTCTGCCTGGGCGCTGGAAATGGCCTGGAAGGCCATGAAATACGACCAGAGCGTCCAGAAGCTCAAGGAAGCGCAGACGACGCCCGGCCAGAAGACGCCAGTCCTCAGGCCCGGCAATGCGGTGCGTCGGAACGGTCAGGCGGAGCGGTTCGGAGCCGTCATGAACCGAGTCGCGAAGACAGGCCGCGTCGAGGACGCGGCCACGGCCTTTGAGGCGATCCTGAGTCGCAAATAGGCTGCTTCGCGGCCCTCACACGAGGTCCGCCCTATGGCACAACCAACGAATACCTTCGATTCCTACGACAGCATCAACAACGAAGATCTGTCGAAGCTCGTCTACAACATCGCGCCGACGCAGACGCCGTTCCTCTCCATGGCCGGTCGAACGAAGGCGTCGAACGTTTTTCATGAGTGGTCTACCGATACGCTCGCCGCTGCCGCCACGAACACGGCGATCGAGGCCGACGATTACACGGCCGATGCCTCGGTCTCCGCCGTCCGCGTCGGCAACCGCTGCCAGATCAGCAAGAAGGTCGCCGTCGTTTCCGGCACCAACGAGGCGATCGACAGCCCGGCCGACAACGCCACCATGGCCTACCAGATGGCCAAGCGCTCCAAGGAACTGAAGCGCGACATGGAGTTCGTCCTGACGCAGAACCAGGCGTCGGCGACCGGCTCATCGGCTGCCGCCCGCACCTTGGGCGGATTCGAGAACTGGCTGACCTCCAACACCTCGTTGGGAGCCGGCGGCGCCAACACCGGCTTCTCCGCCGGCAACATCGCGGCGCGCACCGACGGCACGCTGCGGGCATTCACTGAAACGCTGCTGAAGACGGTCATCCAGTCGGCCTGGACGAGCGGAGGTGAGCCGAACGTCATCATTGTCGGTCCGAAGAACAAGGCCGTCGCCTCCGCCTTCGCCGGCATCGCCACGCAGTACAAGCAGAACGACACGTCGCCGGCCACCATCATCGCAGCGGCCGACGTGTACGTGTCGGACTTCGGCGAGCATCGCATCGTGCCCAACCGCTTCAACCGGGACCGCACGGCGCTGCTGATCGACTTCGACTACGCCGCCGTCTCCTACCTGCGTCCGTTCAACAGCTTCGAGCTGGCGCGCACGGGCGACGCGAACAAGCGGGCGGTGAACGTCGAATTCACTCTGGAATGTAGAAACCAGGCTGCGCATGGCGGCGTGTACGATCTGACGACACCGTAATAGGTGGCGGATGCCGCGCTGGCTTCTTGACCGCGATCCCCTGTCCGGCGTCGAGCAATGGTTTTCGTCGCCGGACGGGAAGTCGTGCGTCATCGAAAGCGTGCAGGACGTGGAGCCGATTCTGGAGCGCAACAAGGCGCTCCAGAACTCCACCGACGGCTACACGCCCTCGCGCGACATGAAGTTCGTGGCCACCATCCCGCCGATCATCGAGATGAAGTGGCGAACGGAACTCGGCATCGACATCAACAACAGGAACCACTGGCCGGCGGTCAAGCGGCTCTTGAACAGCAGCGAGTGGTCCTACCTGCGGACATCGCTTGGCAGAATCTAGGAGACAGAAATGTCAATCGTTTTCCAGAATTTCAGCGACGGCACGATGGGCCAAGTCGGGCGAGACGGCGGGCGTGGGGACACCGAGTTCATCACGAGTGAATGGACGGCCGCATCGGTTGACAAGGTGATCTACATCGCGCCTCGGCAGATTGCCGTGCAGTCGATCAACGCTCGAGTGACGGTTGCCGGGACAGGCGGCGCAGCGACTTTCATCGTCCGAAAGGTTCCCTCCGGGACGGCCATCACCGCCGGCACTGCGCTACATTCCGGCACCTTCAATATCGTCGGCACCGTGGACACGAATCAAGCGGGAGTGCTGTCAACCACTGAAAGCGACCTCATCTTGGCGGCAGGAGACAGCATCGCCATCGACTTCACCGGCACGCTCACCAGCGCAACGGGCGTTGTGACGGTCGGCGCCAACCCCCGGTGATCCCATGGCCGGCAACATCACCGAGGTCATCAAGGTCACCACAGTCGGCGTTCTGGCTACTTCCACGGCAGCCAGTGTGGACGTGGCATTGCCTGTGGGATCGACGGGCGCGCTCGTCAAGTTTTACCGCTTCAGCGTTGTCCAGAACGCGACAGGATTCGCCGTGCATGTGAAGGTTGGCCCAGCCGGTGGCGTTGCCACGACTGGCGATCTCATGGTGACGGCGAACGATGCCGTGATTCTGGATTGCGGCGGCTGTACCAATTTCCAGCACATCCAAGAAGTGGCTGCGGCGAATCTCCAAGTTTCCCCCGTCGAAGGTGGCTAGTGCCTTTCGCCACCTATAGTGACCTCCAGGCGTCGGTTGCGGACTATCTGGTCCGCTCCGACCTGACGGCACAGATCGTCGACGCCATCGCGCTATGTGAGTCGCGCATCCACTACGGCGCGGGGTCGATGACGCCATTCCCATCGCCGCCTTTGCGTATCCGGCCGATGGAAGCGGCGATCGACATCATCGCCGGACAGTCGCAGACCGGCGGCACGTCTGCCGGGTCCGCCAATGCACAGACCGTCGCTCTCGCGAGTTATACGCTGACCACGGGACGGCTTGTGACATTTCCGGTCGGCACCGGCCTGACCAACACGGGCGCTGCGACTCTCAACATCCAGGGCACGGGCGCGAAATCCGTCGTGCGAGCGCCGGACTCCGCAGCCTTGGTCGGCGGCGAATTCCTGGCAGGCACGAACGCCACTGTCTACTACGACGGCACGAACTACGTGAAACTCTCCGGCCCAGGATTCCCGTTGCCATCGCGGTTCTTGGCCGAGCGCCGCATGTTCATTGATACCAGCCCGCCGACGACGCCGAACTTCATAGCATCGAACGACTTCTGGGCACGCTGGCTCGGCGCTGTGAACGCGACGCCGAAGGCATATACGATAGAGGCCGATACTGTCGTGTTGGGGCCGGCACCGGACGCCAACAACAACATCAAGTTCCTCTATTGGAAGAAATTCGAGGCGCTGTCGGGAACGCAGGCGACGAACTGGATGCTGACCAACAAGCCGGACGTGTACCTCTACGGCACGCTGCTGGAGATGCAGCGGTTCCAGAACAACCTGCCGGAGCTACCGAACTGGCGCGAGTGGCACCAGCTCTACCTGTCGGCCGTGAGGGGGTTGCAGGACCAGAACGAACTGGACCGCTACGGCGGCGGCCCGTTGCAGATCCGCAGCGATGTCAGCCCGAACAACAATTGGGGCATGGAGCGGTGGGCTTAACGATGCAGCGGTTTGCCGGACCGTCCGAACTTTTCCGTCGAGAGCGCCTTGTGGGGAGGCCAACCGATATCAAGCCTGTGGGCAATCGTTTTGCGACCGATGCCAGTGTGGCGCGACCACTGCGCCAATGTCATTCGTTGGTTACCAAGCTCGATTATGCGATTGTCACTGCGGTTGTTCTGCTGTTCTCGCTGGCTTGCCCACCGGCAGTTGCCGAGGTCGTATCCTTTGGAATTATCGACTCTGTCGATGGTCATGCCGGGGAAGCATTCTCCCATATCGGTCGCGAACGATTCGAAACTTTGGCGCCATCGCGGGCAAATCTTGATCCCACGGCCGCCGTATCTAGGCCATTTCGGAGCCTTGGGATTTTCGCAACGATCAATCATGCCACACCAAACTCGGTAAGTACGAGTTCGGCTAGCGCCATGCGTTGTGTTCCTCTCGATGCAGAGCTGACGATGCACATCAACATTGAGACACCCACAGGATTGGGATTGGCCGGATTTGAGTGCTCCAGCGCGGACTATTCCTTTCGTCCCACACTCGCAGATGCAGGCCCACCGAGGGATGCCCTTGCGATAATCGGGGCCGCGAGACCACACGATCCATCTGCCGAACTGCTTCCCGGTCAGGTCTTCGAATTTTGGCATGTTGTCATGATATGCCTTGACAGGTGTCTTATCAAGATATAACGTGAGGAGATAGACAATTTCTGAGCTGCAAACAACGACGGTTTCTGAAACTTCTGCCAGCAACAATGCGGCAAGCCCTAACGGAATGGCAGAGGGGTGCGCCCCAAGCTCTGTCAATGACACCTACCGCGAGGGTCTCGCCGCCCAGGTCCGCTGGTTCAACCGCCATCACGGCCTCGACAACGCCCGCGCTCTCCTGAGCACGGCGGGCGGCCCCGTCGCATATACGCTGACCTTCACGACCGCGCCGGCGTCGTTCTTCACCGGCTTCATCTTCGGCTGCAAGATCAACCTGACGTGCAGCGCCAACCCGACGATGAACGTCAACGGTCTCGGCGCGACGGCAATCCAGAAAATGACGAGCGCCGGCTACGTGAATCTATCGGTCAACGACCTCATCACCGGCCAGCACGTCTGGTTCAAGTACGACGCCACGCTGGCGCGCGTCATCCTGATGACGCCGACGGCCGCCGCTGGCGCCCCACTATCTGATGTGACGACGACGCGCGGCGACATCGCCTATCGTGACGCTACGAACGCGCTGGCTCGTCTAGCGATCGGCGGGAACGGCACGTTCCCGAGGTCCAACGGCACTGACTTGGCTTACGGAGCGGTCGCCCTGACGACGGACGTTTCCGGCGTTCTGCCGCTGGCGAACGGCGGCATCGTCTCGACTGTCATTGTCTCTGGCGTGGCGGCATCTCCCATCCTGGCCGATCACGGGACGATGTATATCCCGACCGGCGCCGGCTTCACGCTCACGCTGCCATCGCTCGCCGCTGTCGCCGCAGGCTATCGCATCGGCCTGCAAAATCAGATTGCTTCCGGCACATGCGTGGCCAATCGGTCGGCGGCGGATACCATCGTTTCGCAGGGTACTGCGGGGTTGACCTCTATCACGCTTCCGTCGCTTGGGGACCAAGTCTGGTTCGTCGCGGATACCGTCAATACGCGCTGGTTCGTGCAGGGTAAACGCTCCTTTACGTCTGCCGTCGTGGCATGGACGACGACTGCTACAGACACGCAGGCCCACTCTCTTGGCGTACGCCCGCAAATCTATAATAGCTTCATCCGCAACACGACTGCCGAACTCGGCTACGCCATAGGCGACGAAGTCCTGATGCCGCAGAACGTGTCTGATATGACCGCCGTGGGCCGCCACAAAGGGTTCGCGGTCAACGCCACCAACGGCTACACATTGCAGGGAACGACCGCCACGTTCCCTGTCATGAATCTGAGCGCTCCAGCGGCAGGGGTGAACATCAATACGGCAAATTGGGAACTCAGGTGGCGCGCTCTGGTGTTTAACTAATGCCCCTCATCCCCTTCGGCGAGCACCTCCCCGATCTCCCACCACGCGATAACCCAGGCGCGCTGACGGCCAGCGGCGTGGTGCCGTGGCCCGGCGCCTACCGGCCGTGGAAGGCGCTTGCAACGACCACCAACGCCCTAACGGCGCGCTGCCAAGGTGCGGCATCGTTCCGCGATCTCAGCGGCGGCACGCACAACTTCGCAGGCGACGCAACCAAGCTTTACAAGCTCGATAGCACCGGCCTGCTGTGGCAGGACGTATCCCGCCTGGTCGGCGGTGCCTATGCGACCGACACGGCGAACGCCTGGTCGTTCACGCAGTTCAACAATTTCTGTATCGCCGTCAACGGCACCGATGCGCCCCAGGTCTACACCATGGGCACATCAACGAATTTCGCGGCCCTGACGGGTTCGCCGCCCGTCGGGCGCTTCATCATCACGATCAAGGATTTTGCCGTCATCCTGCGGGTGGCGTCCCTATTCAACGAAGCCCGCTGGTGCGCCATCGGAGACCCGACGGCATCATGGGCGGTGAGCGCCGTGACGCAGGCGGACTTCCAAGACATCGCGCATGGCGGGTTCATCATGGGCGGCGTCGGCGGCGAATCCGGCGTTATCCTCCAGCGCAACGCCATCAGCCGCATGACCTACATCGGCGCGGAGTTCATTTTCCAGTTCGACATGATCTCGAATTCCATCGGCTGCATGGCGGAGAACTCTCTGGCGGCGTACCAGAGCAACTCGTTCTTCCTCAGCGACAACGGGTTCTACCAGCTCATCGGCGCCGCCGAGTTGGTTCCTATCGGCGAGGGCAAGGTTAACCGGACATTCCTGGGCGAGGTCGATCAGTCGAATCTCGGCCGCATCGTCGGCTCCATCGATCCGCAGAACCAAATCTATGTCGTCGTCTATCCGCAGACTGGCGGCGATGGCACACCGACCAAGGGCCGCATCTACCATTGGCCGACGCAACGCTGGTCCGAGTTCGATCAATCCTGCGAATGGATCTGGCCGGTCTTCTCTCAGTCCGGCTACACTCTGGATGGTCTCGACGCCGTGACGACGAACCTGGACCTGTTGCCGGCGCCGCTCGACTCGCCGCTCTGGGCCGGCAGCGGCAAATACCTGCTGGCGGGGTTCTTCACCGACCACAAGTCCGGCTCCTTCACGGGCACGAACTTGGCGGCCGCCATCGATACGGGCGAGTTCGAGGCCACCCCTGGCAAGCGAACGCTGTTCCGCTCGGTGCGTCCCATCGTCGATGCTACGGGTGCGACCGTCACGCCCATCACGCGCAACCTGCCGAGCGATGCCGTGACAACTGGCTCGGCCATCAGTCTGGACTCGCTCGGCCGGGCACCGATGCGCGTTAACGCCCGCTACGCCCGCATGCGGCTCTCCATGCCGGCCGGCCATGCCGCAACGTTCCTCCAAGGCATCGACAGCATCGATGCCGTTCCGCTGGCGACGCGATGACGGCGCCGACGGGATATCCGGGCCTCCCCAACGAAGGCGGCACGCCGCGGCAAGTGGCGGCGGTCATCGCCTCGATTCTGCGCCGCCTGAAGACTGGCCTCATCACCGACGGCAACAAGGGAGACATTACGGTCTCCGGCTCCGGCACGGCATGGACCGTCAACAACAACGCGATCACGAATGCGAAGCTGGCGGACATGCCGGCGAACACGATCAAGGGCAACAATACGGCCGGCGTTGCCGATCCGCTGGACCTGACGGTCGCCCAGGTGAACGCCATGCTGGGCGCTGCCGGCGGCTCGCTGACGAAGGGCACGGCGACCCTCGACTTCGGCGCGTTCCCCGGCGCATCGGACGCCAGCGTGGCCGTGACGGGGCAGGCGGGCATCCTCACGACCTCCTACGTCGAGGCGCACCTGCTCGGTGTTGCGACGGCCGACCACAGCTCCGATGAACATCTTGTGGAGACCCTCGCCGTGGTGCCCATGGACATCGTTGCCGGCACAGGCTTTACCATCAAGGGCGTTAACACCAGCAGCCTATTCGAGCCTCTTTTGCCTCTCGGTGGCGGCGCGAACAACAGCACCCTGGCTGGTGGCCTCGTTATCGAGCAGGGCGCGCAGCAATCGACGGCTGGCGGCAAGGGCGCGCGTCTGTACGGTGCCTGGAACGTGGCATGGGCCTGGAGTAACTGATGGCTCTACAATTCCAAGGCAACGGCGGCACGATTGCGGAAGTCGACGGCACGACGTTTCGCGCCATCCGCATTACGCCCAGGCCAACAGACCACGGCGCTTTCGGCCACTACAGGCTCTCGACGACAGTTGCCTTGGTGGTCACGCAAGCAGCAAACGGCTCGCTTTTCTCGTTCCGTTGGGGCGACGCGACCCGGCTCTGCGTACCACAGAAAATCAGGCTGCAATGCCTGCAAACGGCAGTAGCGACAGCAACCATAACATGCCGGTTTCAGGTCTTCATCGCCCGCGCCTTCACCGCTTCGGATAGCGTCGGGACGGCCATCACGCTGACCGGCAACAACATGAAGAAACGGACTAGCATGGGGACGACGCTGGTGACGGACATCCGAAAATCCGCCGTCGCCGCCGGTCTCACGGTTGGGACTAGAACTCTAGACGCGGAGCCTGTCTTAGAGCTTTCGACGCAGCAAACCATTACTACCCTGAATCAGCAACTGTACTCGGCCGACATAAATTTTGATTCCGGCGATGGCGTTCACCCCTACGTGTTCGCGCAGAATGAAGGCTTCATCGTGCGCGGACCGACAATCGTGTTTGGCGCTGCCGGAACGGCCGACCTGACCGTTGACGTGGCGTGGGCAGAAGTGACGGCCTATTGATATGGCATCCATCCTCTTTTGCGACATTCCGGTCGTTCACGACTTCGGCGATGGCACGTTTTCGCTGAGGGTGTCCTATAGAATTGTGCCGCCCATCCATGCCATGGCAGGCGGAGGTTTCTACGATGTTGGAGCTTTCGATATTGCTCTCGATAACATCTACGTCAACACACAGCTCAATGCCCTTCTCTTGCAGGGCATCCTCGACACCGCGAATGCCCAAGTCCAAGGCGCTGAGGTTTTCACTGCGGCCGATGTGCTTGGAGGCAGGTTCGCGGCTCTGCCGATAAACCGTGGCACGACGGTTCTGGATTTCGGTGACGGATCAGGATGGGAAAACGAAACGTCGTCCATCATCACAGGACAGACGTATATCGAATCTACCAATCTGCCGCGCGCATGGTTGGTATCAGCCAACACGACGGACAACGATTCAGACTCGCATATTATTGCGTCCGATCTAGTCAATCTGGCGTGCGGGAATATTGTCCCCAGCGTCGGCTTCACGATTTTCGCGTTCACCGACGGCGAAGTCGTCGGCACATTCAAGGCGAATTGGGCCTGGAACTGATTCTTTAAGAGGTTTGCTATGGCGTTCAAACAGGCTGGCCGTACCGGCAGCATCGCGGACGTGGATACAGATGGGAATGCGCTCGTGAACATGCCGCTCGATCCGAAGAAGGCCGGGTTCGTCATTCCGGCCTCCGTAGATGGCGTGCCGTTTGAGGCGACGGAGGATGGTCATGCCTTGGTGAGCGAGGACACCATCGTCCTGTTCGATCAGATCGACGGCAACGCCGTGAACACTAACATCTGGAATCCCTACGACGTGTCCGGAATGACCATCGCGCAGTCCGGCGGATTCATCACGCTCAATGCCGGGCTGGCAACGACGGCAAACGCCTGGGCGCTGCTCAAGAGCATCAAACACATTCCGCTCTATCCGGAATTCCCGACCTTCATTGCCTTCGACATCAAGGTGAATGTGGCGCCGCAGGCCAACGTCACAATCGAAGTCGGCATTGGGAATCCTTCCGGTGCTGGAGCGCTCGCCGACGGCGTGCTCTACCGCTTCGCATCCGATGCGACATTGAAGGGCATCACGAACAACGGCGGCTCTGAGACCGCAACGGCACCAATGACTGCGCTTGCGACCAATGTGATGCACGACCTCGACCTCCTCATCGAAGTCGGCGACTGCGAATTCGAGGTGGACGACGATACAATTATCGAGATACCGAACGCCGCCGGCCTGCCGTTCTGCGTTGGCACGACCCGGCTTCCGATCTTCATGCGCGTCATCAACGGGTCCAGCCCGCCAGGGACGGCCCCGCAGATATCGCTCGGCCGTATTTCGGTCATTCAGAAGGTGTTGAAGCCGAATCGAGATTGGGCGGAATCATTGGCCGTGCTCGGGCGCGGGGCCTACCAGTCACCCGTGACCGGCTTCGGACAGACGGCCAACCACGCGAACAGCACTAACCCGACCAGCGCCGCGCTCTCCAACACGGCCGCCGGCTATACGACGCTCGGTGGGCGCTACCAGTTCGCGGCAGTCGCCGGAGCGGTGACAGACTTCGCGTTGTTCGCCTATCAGGTGCCCGCTGGGTTCCAACTGTTCGTCCGAAACATCGTCATATCCTGTGCGAACACTGGCGCCATCGGCTCGGCCATCACGCCAACGATCATCGACTGGTCCGTCGGCGTGAACAGTTCCGCTGTCTCCCTCGCGACAGCGGACGGAACGAACACATGGGCGCCGCGCCGCATTCCCTTGGGCATGCAAACATTCGCCCTATCGGTGGCTGTCGGTAGCGCAGCGCCTGACATCTCGCGTTCCTTCGATCCGCAGCTTGTAGTCGACAGCGGGCGCTATCTGCACATCATCATGCAGATTCCCGTAGCCGCCGCAACTGCGAGCGAGATTTTCCGAGGCGATGTCATGATAAACGGCTATCTCGAATGACCACCGTCACCCTCCGTTCTGTCCAAGCGCCGCAGGTCGGCCCGCTGTGGCCGGCGGTGTGGGAGATGCTAGAGCCGGCGATGAACCGGCTCGGCAAGCGCTACCGAAGCGCGGATGTGGAGCGCGACGTTCTTGCCAACCGCAAGCACCTATGGCTGGCAGATCGGGACGGTGAGATCGTGACTGCCGCGTTGACCGAAATCGTGTTATATGACGATTGCAAGTCGTTCAACATCCTGGCGATCTCCGGAGACGGCTTCGGTCTCTGGCGGCAATGGTTCGCAGATTTCGAGGAGATCGCTCGTGGTATCGGTTGCAAGATGATCGAAGGACTCGGACGGCCGGGATGGGGCCATCTTGTCGAGGGCCTGCGGCCGGTGGCCGTTCTATACGCTAAGGAACTCTAATGTTCGGTCTGCCGCCAAACATGCAACTCTCGCCGCTTATGGTTCCTCAGCCGCCGGTTATGCCGCCTGACATGGGCCAACCGTTCGTTCCCGGTCAAACACTCAATCAGGTGCCAAGTCCAAGCGGCGCGCCACCGCCTGCCTTCATTGATCCGCTACGATGGCTGAATCAAGGACAAGCCAACGGTCAGCAGGCCGGACCATTAAGTGCGCTTACCGGGCTTCCGCGTGTGGGCATCGATAGTCGCAGTCCCTCCTCTTTCGGAAACTCCGGTCAGATGGATCGCAATCTCCAAGCATATGGACGAGGACAGGCCGATCTATCGGCTCACAATTTAATTGCCGCTGCGAAATTAGCGGCAGGCGTCATGGGTGGGATGGGGTTCCTCGGGACGGCGGCGAACCTAGTCCGCAACCCATCGCCCTTCACCGGCTACATAGGGCCGACTCCTGCTGGTCGAGCCGTCATCACGAATGGCGGTACCGTGCAACAGGCCATGGATGCCGACCGCGCCCATCATGAATCCGCTACTGCCAGTGGCGGTGGCCATGAAAGCATTGCCGGCGCACAAGCCAATGGACCAGCCGGAAGAGGGTCTGGCCAACCACGCGGAGGATATGCCTGATGGGCGGCGGAGGCAGTCAAGGCAGTTCGGTCCAGACTTCTGGACCGCCAAGCTATGCAAAACCCTATATTATCGGTCAAGCGGCGAGCGGCAACAAACCGGCCATTGCTGGACTGCTGCCGGAGGCCCAAGCGTCCTATCTCTCCAGCAATCCGCAGTACTATCCGAGCTCGACGGTCGCTGGCTTCACGCCCGAGCAAACACAGGCTCAGCAGGCTACGCTGAATGCCGCGCAGTCCAACATGACGAACCCGCTTCCTCAGGCTGGCGCCGACCAACTCCAGAAAACCATCCAGGGTGACTACACGGCGCAGGGCAACCCTTACTTGGACAACGTGAGCCAGTCCGTCATGTCCCGCATCCTGCCACAGGTGCAGGGACAGGCGGAGCTTGCCGGGAGATTCGGCAGCGGCTCGGAGGCCCAGGCGTTGGTGAGTCGCGGCACCGAAGCGCTCGCGCCCTACGCCTTCAACCAATATGCCCAGGAGCGGCAGAACCAGTTGGGAGCGGCTCAGGCGGCTCCGGGCTATGCCGGTCAGCAGGCGTCCCTGGACTATGGCAACATCGGACAGATAGGCCAAGTCGGCGACACACGCCAAGGCATGAACCAGCAAAATATCAACGACCTCGTGGCACGCTGGAACTTTGGTCAGCAAGCACCAATCGACAAGCTCAATCAATACGCCAGCCTGATTTACGGCGCTCCTGGCAGCACTCAGATGAGCCAATCACAGGCTCCTCAGGCCGGCTGGCCTCAGCTTGCCGCTGGTGGATTGTTCTCCGCATTGGGGGCCGCCGGCCAAATGGGCTGGCAACCGTTCGCGTGATGTCATGGTAGCGCCATACGACACCGCCGCGACGCAGCAGTCTCCTGGCGGTTTCGGGACTGGCCCATGGGGCGTCGACCCGGCTGTCCTGCGCAACGCGCAATTCAGCAACATGCTGATGGGTATCGGAACTGGCCTTCTTTCCGCCCCCAATTGGCAACAGGGTGTCGGCCAAGGCATGTATCTCGGAAACCAGTTGGCGCAGCAGGGTCGCGCAACGGCCCTGGACGATGCGCAGATTCAGTTGCGGATGAAGGAATACGAAGAGGCGCACGCTCGTCAACAGCGCGAATACGAACAGCAGCAGGCGCAAGCGGCAGCTATGGCGAAGCTCGCCGGCAGCGGCCAGTACCCCGGCCTCACGCCGGACGTGGCGACGGCGTATCCGAACATCGGGGAAAAGCTGATCGAGAACCAACTGACGCCGCAGAAGCCGTACAGCACGATCGGGAACCTGGAGGCCGATCTGAAGGCAGGGCGGATTTCGCAGGCCGATTTCGACGCGGCTAAGAAGAAGGAAAACTACATCGCGTATCCGCAGCCCCAGCAGCCGACAGAGATTCAGACGCGGCTCAAGTTGGCTGTCGATGCTTGGAACACGGCGAATCCTGATAAGCCAGGCCGCCCGACTCTACAGTTTCTCCAGGACTATGGCGTGACGCCGCAGGCGGTTAAACAAGATTTGGTGCAGAGTGCCGATCCGAACTCTCCCACAGGTATTTCGTATCAACCGAAGGCTGCTGGACTGCCAGGCGTACCACCAGCCGCGAGCGAGTCGCTGACGAACAAGACCGCGCTGGAATTCCAGAACCGCCAGATCGCAGCCGCGCAAGTCAACTCGCTTGCCGACAAAATCAAGGGGCAACTTACATCGGGGACGCCAATTGGTGGTACGGGATGGCTCACGCAGACAATCGCCGGTGCGGGTGCCCAAGCAAAGCAAGCTGCACAAGCGCTCGGTGCTGATACGAAGCTGCTTGACCCTGCGACCTATGGTATCAATACCAGCAGCGCAGGCGCATCAAGCGCTGCATTGCAAAGCGATATTCTGGGCTTGGCCTATTCCATCGCTCTCGCGCAGAACGGAACGCGCGTGACAGAACAGGATGTACGTAAGGCGCTCGCACAGATCGGTAGTGCTGATGTTCTCGCCGATCCCCGGCAGATGGCGGCGGCTCTCGATTCAATCGTCGGGAATCTTCAATCTAATCTGAAGATCGAAAGCCAGATGCGCGGGATGCCGCTCATTGGACAGCCGCAGGGACAGGCACAGACGGCACCCGGCAACGACTATGAGTCACGCTACGGGTTGGCACCGCTGCCATGAGCGAATTCACGCAACTACCGATCTTGCAACAGAACGTCCGCAAGATGATGCAGCAGAATGCGCCGCCCGATGACATCGACGGCTATTTGAAAAGCAAGGGTTGGACGCCGGAGAGTTTCAAGGCTGCGAATCTTGGCCAGCAATCCCAACCGCAGCAAGCGCCGGGACCGTACACGCCGATCGATGAATCTCCTCTGCCAACTCCTCAAGCCACCTTTGCGCCGCGTGGGTTCCGTGTGCAGCCGTCGGAGGCTGCAACGAAAGCCGCCGCAGCCGGCGTGATCTCGGACAAAGCGGCTCCGGTCGGTCAATGGGGACTTTCATTCGCCTATGACATGAATTCTCCCAGCGCCCAAAAATATCTCTCCAACGAACTGACTTTAGATGCCAACAAGGGCGCTCCGCCCATCGAGCGCCAACATATCGCCGTCCGAACGGGGCCTAAGACAGGCGAACTGGAATACTATGATCCAGCGTCGAAACGCTTCGCCCTCGTCAATGCGCTTGGTCCGGATGTTGGAGATTTCAAGCGCAATGCCGCCATGATCGGCCAGATGGGATTGGAGGGCGCGATCACCACGGGCGCGGCGGCGTTCACGGGCGGCGTAGGAACGGCGGCTGCCGGCGGAGCGGCGGCATTCGCCACCGAAGCCGCCCGCCTTGCGATCGGACGCGAGATGGGCGTCAATGAAGGCATGTCGGATGAGGACATCGCCAAAGCAGCTGGCATCGCGGCGGGCCTGACGATCGCCGGGGGTGCCGCCCTATCTGTCGCCGCAAGGTCCGTCAAGGTCATTGCGAATTTCATTAAGGGGCGCGTTTTCACGCCGGTTCACGAGGCTGCCTATGCCGGCGGACAACAGGCGGCGAAGGATATCGAATCGCAGATCAACAAGACCGGACGCGGGCCGCCGTTGAAATACAATCTCGCCCAGGCGACGGGCGACCAACCGCTCCTGAATGTCGCCGAGATGGAGTATCGCACGCCAGGCATTCGGCAGACCGAGATGCTGAATGCGCGGCGGCAGCAACAGCAGGCGCTCGGAGGCTTCAAGCAGGCGATCGATCAGCCGCAGGGGGCGCCGACTAGCCGGTACGGGGCCGGGACGCAGATTCAGAACGAACTCGTTTTGCCGCAGCAGCAGACGCAGGCACGCTATGGGGCGCAAACCCAGCAGGCTGATATCGGCGCACAATCAGCGGTTGGCGCGTTGCCGCAGGGATCGCCGACTGTCGCCGGTAGCCGCGTCACGAATACGCTGCTTGGGGAGCAGGATGCATTTAAGGAATGGGCTTCACAGGAGGCTGGCAAGGTCGATGCAGCCACAAGTGGCTTGCCGATAGCGAATACAAATTTGTCAGATACCGCGAAGACATTCAGTCAGGAAACCAGGGATGCGATCTTCTCGGGGTTGCAGACTGACAAGAAAACGGTGGTGGGACCATCATCATTCGGCGGCACTCCATCCAGCAAGGTCGTGAAGTTGGGAACGCGGCCGGGAACGCGGATTACGACTTTCACGCCTGGGACTCCGGGAACGCCATCTGCTATCTTTGACCCCAATACCAAGTGGACTTTCCAGCAAGCATGGGATGCCGTTTCGACGCTCAAGAAATTGGCGCGGAAGGCGACAAAAGATCAGTCGACGACTGCTCCCGACGCAGCAACTTATAATCGTCTCGCTGCTGCTCTAGAAAGCGATATTAATCAATCGCTGGCGGGCACTCCTGGTGCCGCCGCCTACGACGCCTTTAAGGCACAATACAAATCGCAGATCGGGCTGTTGAACAGTACAGTTCATGATGCCGTAGTGTCGCGGCCGAGCGAAGTCTTCAAACAGGTGTTCGAAAGCGGTGACCGCGAGTTGGCGGACCAGACGGCCTATCTGCTCGACAAGAGCCCCGAGGCGAAGGCGGCATTCCGAACCGCGATTTTCAACGACTACCGCCAGAAAGTTCTTGTCCAGGGGCGCGTGGATGCGGCTCGCCATGCGGAATGGATGCAAAAGTACGGCGACATGGCGAAACCGTACTTCAGCCCGACGGATTTCAAACTGTTGAGCAATGCCAACACGGCAGAGTTAGGGTTTCAGAAGGCAGCCGCCGAACAGAATACTGTCGAGGCGAAGATCAAGGAGTCATTCGGCGGCAAACTGACGAGCATGGAGCCGCAGAAGGTATTTCAGCGGCTATGGGCTGAAGGCTCCGATGGCGAACTCGCGCAGTTCATGGTCATCGCTCCCGATACGTCGAAGGCTGCTCTTCGTGGCGCGGTGATCGAAGACATGGGACCGAAGATCACGGGATATGATCCTGCGACGAAGGAAAGAGCACTCTCGTTTCCCAAGGTGGACGCCTACATAGAGGCGAACGACACAAAACTGAAGATGTTGTTCGGACCTCAGTATGTGAAGGACATGAATCTGTTGCGCGATGCCGTCGAAATGTCACAGCGCAAGCCGATTACTGTCGGCAGTTCCGGGACGGCCGTCATCGCTGGTCAGGGCAGGGGGACGATGCTTGACAGCCTCTTGACGGTCTACCGCGGGATCACAGGACCGCTGGCGCATGGCCCCTATGCGGGGCGGCAGATCATGAAGCTGCGACAGCAGAAAGTGGAGCGGATGGTTTACGAAGCCATCAAGGATCCGGACTTGCTCCATCAGCTCGTCGAACTTCGAACGGTCGCTCCTGGGACGAAGAAAGCCGCCGCCATTTTGGGGCAACTCGGTGGGCTAGGACTCTACCAACAGTAATGAGTTTCGAGGTCGCACCGGCCCGTTGCCAATCGATGCCGAAGGCGAAGCCGAATCCTACCCCGATGGCGAATGTATAAATGATCCACATGTACCAAATCTGGCCCTCCACAGCCTTATACGCAAGCCGCCCAAATCGCGAACTCCGTCATATCTTCGGCCCTCGTTTCTGCTATAGTCCGGCCATTCGGTTTCGTTTGTGCATTTAGACTTGTAGCCTATTCCGCGTGCGGGGTTGTATGAACGAAGCCGCCCAACGAGCGCTGGATTCGCGTGCCCTTGAAATGGCCGCCGCCAGCCGCGAACTGCTCGACAAGCTGGACGCGCGCATGACCCGTCACGAAGAAGACTGCAAGGAAGAGCGTCGCCAGGCCACCGAGCAGCGGCACGACTTCCGCGCCGAGATGGCGTTAACTCTTTCAAGCATGCGCGATGATTTGCGTGCCGAGATCACCGACTTGAAAGCGGATTTCATCGGCGCCGTCAGGGCTTTTGGGCTCAAACTGGACGGCTTCCATGCCGAAAATCGCGGCTCCATCACGGAAATCGAGCGGACGTCACGAAAGACCGAGAGGGCATCCCTTCTGGGCCTCATCGCTGTTCTTTTGAGCGTTTGTGGCGCAGCATTAACCAAAGCGATCGGATGGTGGTGACCGTGACCCCTCGCGGCGTTAGGAATCGAAATCCAGGAAATATCCGCAAGTCGGCCGATGATTGGCTTGGGCTGTCGGACAATCAGGATGACCCGTCGTTCTTTGTGTTCACAGAGCCGGTCTATGGCCTCCGCGCCATCGCCAAAATCGTGCTGAAATACCAGCGCAAGTGTGGCCTGGATACGGTGCGGAAGATTATCGATCGCTGGGCGCCGCCGACCGAAAACGACACGGCGTCCTATGCCGAGGCGGTCGCCCATGACATCGGCATCAGCCCCGACGAGCACGTTGACTTCGTCGCCAATCGGAACAGGCTTGTATCGCTCGTCGCCGCAATCGTGCGGCACGAGAACGGCCAGAATCCATATCAAGGCACGATGATCAAGCGTGCTGTGGATATGGCCCTCGCTTAGGAGACTTCATGGATCAGATTCTCGGTATCGTTCGCACCGTTCTGCTCGCCGGCAGCGGCTTCGTGGTCGCCAATGGCGTAGCCACGCAGACGCAGTGGGAAACCATCGTGGCGGGCATCGTCGCCATCGGGGCGGCCATCTGGGGCTATCTGCATCGTTCCCAGATGATCGCGGCGCCTGCGAAGTAGATGGGCTGGCTCTCGGCCGCCGCCGCACTCCTGAAGCTAGTGAACATTATCGCCGGCTATCTGAAGGATAAGCAGCTCATCGATGCTGGCAAGGCTGAGGCGATCGTAGACGGGGTAACGCATGTTTCCGGCATGGTGGACGACGCGGCTAAGGGCGCCGCTGGCATGCAGTTTGATAGCGAGTGGTCTAGCCGCGTGCGAAGCAAATACCGCAAGCCGTAGCGACGTTTCGGATCGGCTGCTGTGCTCCTCCGCGTTGGCGCAGCCGATCACGATCTATGGCACGAACGATGCGCGCACTGAAGCTGGCGTGGACGCTCACAACGGCGCCTATGAGTGCGTCTGCAACAAGGATTGCCCGAAGGAACCGACCCCATGATTGGGTTGCTCATCAACCTGCTAATCCTCTGCCTCATCGGCGGCCTGATCTACTACCTGTTCACGCTGCTGCCGATCCCCGATCCGTTCAAGACGATCGCGCTGGTGATCATTATCGTGATCTTCATCCTGGTCCTCTTAAACATGTTCCTGGGCATGGGGCCGCTGGACTTCCATTGGAGATCGCCAGCATGAAGATCGACGTTGACGTTCATTTTCCTACCGATCCCGCCACCGAGCGCAAGCTGGATCGGATTCTATTGGCGCTTCAAACTCTTGCTGGAAAGGTTACAACCATGGCTGGTGAACTCGCAGACTTGCAGGCAGCTGTTGCCGCATCCGATGCCGGGATCGATTCGGCGATCACGCTGTTGAACGGCCTGGCGGCCAAGATAGACGCCATCATTGCTGCCGGCACAGATCCTGCGGCCCTGACGGCGCTCTCGACCGACCTGAAGGCCAAGACGCAGGCGCTGGCCGATGCCGTCGTGGCGGACGCGCGCCCCTGATCGTACTGGACAAGCGGGGCTGGTTCTGGCGCGGAACCGCCCCGCGAGAGGCGCGAATGAAGCAGCTCACGCTCTTCCTCCCCGGCGATCGGCTCGGGAAGCTCCAGCTCATCGCCAACCTGGCCGACGGCAACCTGCACGACATGGTGGTGGCTCTCATCGACGCATTTATCGTCGAGCGGGAAGCCGCCATCTCAGGAGCCACGCCACCGGAGGTGGTGGCGATGTACCTGGAGAAGGGCGGGCTCGGATGAGAGGATGGTTCGGATTTCCTCGCCGATCCTGGTACCACGAACATCTCGGCGATGCCGTGAACTGGTATCGCAACGACGTGTTCGATTGGTGGGCGATTACCGTTTTCTTCACCTTCATCCTGGGGGCTGCCGCCTGGGTTGCGGCGGCGATCCATGCTATGGGGCCGGTATGATCGGTGGCGCTGGTAATGGCATCCAATGAGTTGGCGGCCAATATTCGGCGTTCGTGCACCACCAGTCTCTGCCGCGCCATTCGTTGATCCTGATGGGTGCCTTCTCGGATTCCGGAGCACGAGGCGAAAACGTGAGGATGCGCGTGCCGTCTTTCGGCGCTGTTTCAATCGGCTGCCAACCTATCTTAACCATAGGTATCCTCCATGAGATGGTG
>Ga0137404_10000265_pt1 | contig 33931 bp, 7 predicted proteins | sample CZOMad2_1_16fung_FD_108285 | JGI IMG/M metagenome (GOLD analysis project Ga0137404, IMG submission 108285) | Vadose zone soil fungal communities from Angelo Coast Range Reserve, California, USA - CZOMad2_1_16fungal (Illumina Assembly) | ecosystem: Environmental > Terrestrial > Soil > Vadose zone... | reverse complement strand
CCGTCTGGGCGTGGTTCCAGAGTCGCGCGTGGGGGTATGCCTGGAGCGTTCGTCGGGGCTGCTGGTGGCGCTTTTGGCGGTGCTCGAAGCGGGGGCCGCCTACGTGCCGCTCGATCCGGAGTATCCGTCCGAGCGGCTGGGGTGGATGCTGGCGGAGTCGGGAACCCGGGTGGTCTTGGCCGAGGCGTCGACGGTGGGTGCCCTGCCGGGAGAGCTGTCGGCGCGGGTGGTTCTCGCACCGTGGCCCCGGGAGGGGGAAGACGCGTTCGATCTCGCGCCGCAGAGAGGCGGATCGCGGGCGGCCTACGTGATCTACACGTCGGGCTCGACGGGCCGTCCGAAGGGAGCCCTCAACACGCACGATGGGATCGTCAACCGTCTGCTCTGGATGCAGGGGGCCTACGGCCTCGACGGCTCGGATCGGGTGCTGCAGAAAACCCCGTTCAGCTTCGACGTCTCCGTGTGGGAGCTGTTCTGGCCTCTGCTGACCGGCGCCTGCCTGGAGGTGGCGCGTCCGGGGGGTCACCGGGATCCGTCGTATCTGGCGGCGTTGATCCAGGCGCGGGAGGTGACGACGGTGCACTTCGTGCCGTCGCTCCTCGGGGTGTTCCTGGAGTCTCCCCGGGCGGCGGAGTGCCGGAGCCTGCGGCGGGTGATCTGCAGCGGCGAGGCGCTGACTCAGACGTTTGCGGAGCGTTGTCTGGAAGCGCTGCCGTGGGTGGACCTGGAGAACCTGTATGGTCCGACCGAGGCAGCGGTGGATGTGACGCGCTGGCGCTGTGCGCAGGGTTCGGGGCGCGGAGCGGTGCCGATCGGTCGGCCGATCGCAAATCTCGGGGTGTGGGTGCTCGACCCCGAGCTGTCGCCTGTGCCGGCGGGGGTTTCGGGCGAGCTCTACATCGGTGGAGTAGGTCTGGCCCGCGGGTACGTGGAGCGCCCAGACCTGACGGCGGAGCGTTTCGTGCCGGATCCTCTGGGGGAGAAGGCGGGAGCGCGGCTGTACCGTACGGGGGACCGGGTGCGCCACCTCGGCTCGGGGGAGATCGAGTTCCTGGGTCGGCTCGACCAGCAGGTCAAGGTGCGGGGGTTCCGCATCGAGCTGGGCGAGGTGGAGGCGGCGCTGTCGCAACACCCGGGAGTGCGGGAGTGCGCGGTGCTGGCCGCGGGGAGCGGGGGAGAGGAGAGGGGACTGGTGGCCTACGTGGCGCCGGTCGCCGGGTCAGGTTTGGACGCGTCGGGGCTGCGCGGCTTCCTGCGGCAGAGCCTTCCGGAGCACATGGTGCCCTCGGGTTTCATGTTTCTGGCGGCGCTGCCGCTGACCGCCAGCGGCAAGCTGGACCGCCGGGCGTTGGCGGTCCTGACGCCGCAACGCGAGGCGGGGGAGGAGTCGGTCGCGGCACGGACCCCGGTCGAGGAGCTGCTGTGCGGGATCTTTTCCTCGGTGTTGGGCCAGGAGGAGGTGGGGATCGGGGAGAGCTTCTTCGATCTGGGCGGACACTCATTGCTGGCGACGCGGGTGGTGTCACGAGTGCGGAGCCTTCTGGGCGTGGATCTGGCGCTGCGGCAGATGTTCGAGACGTCGACGGTTGCGGGGCTGGCGGTGGCGGTGGAGGAGCGCCCTCGGGGCGGGGAGCGGCTCTCGGGTCCGCCGCTGCTTCGGGTGGAGCGTCCGTCTTCGGGGCTGCCGCTGTCGTTTGCCCAGGAACGGTTGTGGTTCCTCGATCGTCTGGCCCCGGGCAGCGCGGTCTACAACATCCCCTTTGCGCTGCGCCTAGAGGGCAGGCTGGATACGGCGGCTCTGGCCTGGAGCCTGGGGGAGGTGGTGCGGCGCCACGAGGTGCTGCGCAGCCGGTTCCTGGAGAGCGAGTCAGGGCCGGTTCAGGTGATCGAGCCCTGGGGAGCGTGGCGTCTATCCGAAGTCGATCTGGTGTGTCTACCGGCCGGGGCTCAGGCAGAAGAGGTGGCGAGGCTGGAGCGGGAGGAGGCGGGGCGCCCGTTCGATCTGGACCGAGGGCCGGTGTTCCGGACGGTGCTGCTGCGGCGGGGTCCAGAGGAGTCCCTACTGCTGGGTAGCCAGCACCACATCGTGAGCGACGGCTGGTCGCTGGGCGTGCTGGAGCGGGAGCTGGGGGCGCTCTATCGGACGGGGGTGGGGAGGATGGCGTCCGATCTGCCGGAGCTGCCGGTGCAGTATGGGGACTTCGCGGTGTGGCAGCGGCTTTGGTTGTCGGGCGAGGTGATGGAACAGCAGCTGGGGTACTGGCGGTCGCAGCTGGCCGATCTGGAAGCGAGCCTGGAGCTGCCGCTCGACCGGCCGCGTCCGGTGGTGCAGAGCTACCGGGGCGGTACCTGCCGGGTGGAGGTGCCGGAAAGTCTGGGCGAGGATCTGGCGCGGTTGTCGCGCCGGCTGGGGGCGACCCGGTTCATGACGTTGGTTGCGGGCCTGCGTTCGCTCCTGATGCGGGTGACGGGAGAGGACGACTTCGCGTTGGGGACCCCGATCGCCGGCCGGACGCGGGTGGAGACGGAGGGTCTGATCGGGCTGTTCGTCAACACACTGGTGCTGCGGACCCGGGTGGCCGTCGGGGAGAGCTTCGGGGATCTGCTGAAGCGGGAGCGGGAGACGGCGCTGGCGGCCTACGAGCACCAGGAACTGCCGTTCGAGCGCCTGGTCGAAGAGCTTTCTCCGCAGCGTGAGCTGTCGCGGACGCCGCTGTTCCAGGTGCTGGTGGTGCAGGTGGAGGCTCGTCGGGCGGTGTCGTCGTCGGGGCTGCGCCTGGTCCCGGTCGAGGTGGAGGTGTCGACGGCGAAGTTCGACCTGTCACTGGGAGTGGAGGTGCGGGAGGGCGGGTTGGGGTTGGAGCTGGAGTACAACCGGGATCTGTTCGACGCGACGACGGCGCGCCGCCTCCTGGGCCAGTATGTGATCCTGCTGGGTGGGGCCTGCGCGTCGCCGGAGCGGCCGGTGAGCGATCTACCGCTGCTCGACGGCGCGCAGCGGCATCAGCTGGTGGCGGAGTGGAGTGACACGGATCGGAGGTGGGAGGAGGAGTCGCCGAGCCTCGACGGGCTGATCGCGTCCCAGGTGGCGCGCACGCCGGAGGCGGTGGCGGTGGCGTTCGAGGGCGAGGCGCTGAGCTACGGGGAGCTCAAGTCGCGCGCGCGGGCGCTCGGCCGTCATCTGCGCCGGTTGGGAGTGGGTCCGGAGTCGCGCGTGGGGGTGTGTCTGGAGCGTTCGTCGGATCTGCTGGTGGCCCTGCTGGCGGTGCTCGAAGCGGGGGCCGCCTACGTGCCGCTGGACCCGGAGTACCCATCCGAGCGGCTGGAGTGGATGCTCGTGGAGTCCGGGGTCCGGGTGGTGCTGGCGGAGGCGTCGACGGTCAGGGCGCTGCCGCCGGGTCTGTCGGTGCGGGTGGTGCTGTCGCCGTGGCCTCGGGATGGGGAGGGGGCGTTGGAGCTGGCGCCGCGGTGGGGAGGAGAGCGGGCGGCCTATGTGATCTACACGTCAGGGTCGACGGGGCGTCCGAAGGGAGCGGTCAATACGCACGAGGGGATCGTCAACCGTCTGCTGTGGATGCAGGAGGCCTATGATCTCGACGGTTCGGATCGGGTGCTGCAGAAGACGCCGTTCAGCTTCGACGTCTCCGTATGGGAGCTGTTCTGGCCGCTGCTGACCGGCGCGTGCCTGGAGGTGGCGCGTCCGGGAGGTCACCGTGATACGTCGTATCTGGCCGAGCTGATCGTGGCGCGTGGGGTGACGACCGTCCACTTCGTGCCGTCGCTTCTGGGGGTGTTCCTGGAGGCGCCGGAGGCGGCGGAGTGCCGGAGCCTGCGGCGGGTGATCTGCAGCGGCGAGGCGCTGGCTCAGGCACTGGAGGAGCGTTGTCTGGAGGTGCTGTCGTGGGTGGATCTGGAGAACCTGTACGGTCCGACCGAGGCGGCGGTGGACGTGACGCGCTGGCGCTGTGCGCGGGGCTCGGGTGGGAGAGCAGTGCCGATCGGCCGGCCGATCGCGAACCTCGGGGTGTGGGCGCTCGACGCGGAGCTCAAACCGGTGGCGCCGGGGGTCTCGGGGGAGCTCTACATCGGCGGAGTGGGTCTGGCGCGCGGGTACGTGGAGCGACCGGATCTGACGGCGGAGCGTTTTGTGCCGGACCCCCTGGGGGAGAGGGCGGGGGCGCGGCTGTACCGGACGGGGGATCGGGTGCGCCATCTCGCCTCGGGGGAGATCGAGTTTCTGGGTCGGCTCGATCAGCAGGTCAAGGTGCGGGGGTTCCGCATCGAGCTGGGCGAGGTCGAGGCGGCGCTGTCCCATCATCCTGGGGTGCGGGAGTGCGCTGTTCTGGCGACGGGAAGCGGGCTGGTGGCTTACGTGGCGCCTGTCGCTGGGTTAGGGTTGGACGCGCCGGCGCTGCGCGGCTTCCTGCGGCAGAGCCTGCCGGAGCACATGGTGCCCTCGAGTTTCTTGTTCCTGGCGGCGCTGCCGCTGACCGCGAGCGGCAAGCTGGACCGCCGGGCGCTGTCGGTCCTGGCGCCACAGCGCGAGGGAGAGGAGGAGGGGAGCGCGGCGCGGACGCCGGTCGAGGAGCTGCTGTGCGGGATCTTCTCCGAGGTGTTGGGGGAGGAGGCGGTGGGGATCGGGGAGAGCTTCTTCGATCTGGGTGGGCATTCGCTCCTGGCGACGCGGGTGGTGTCTCGGGTGCGGAGCCTTCTGGGTGTCGATCTGGCCCTGCGGCAGATCTTTGAGACGCCGACGGTTGCGGGGCTGGCGGCGGCGGTGGAGGAGCGTCGTCGGGGTGGGGAGCGGCTCTCGGGTCCGCCGCTGCTTCGGGTGGAGCGTCCGTCTTTGGGGCTGCCGCTGTCGTTTGCCCAGGAACGGTTGTGGTTCCTCGATCGTCTGGCCCCGGGCAGCGCGGTCTACAACATCCCCCTGGTTCTGCGGCTGGTGGGCGAGCTGGACAGGGCGGCTCTGGCCTGGAGCCTGGGGGAGGTGGTGCAGCGTCACGAGGTGCTGCGCACACGATTCATCGAGGTCGACGGCCGGGCGGCGCAACTCGCCGATCCGGTCGTGTGGCGCCCTCTGCCGCAGGTCGACCTCGGAGGGTTGCCGGACCCTGCCGCCGAGGGTTTCCACCTGGCACGGATGGCGGCGCGGCGTCCCTTCGATCTGACCCGCGCGGTGCTGCCGCGTGCCGTCCTCTTCCGCCTCTCGCCCGGGGAGCACCTGCTCGTCCTGGTGCTGCACCACATCGCGGCCGACGGCTGGTCGCTGGGCGTGCTGCTCGACGAGCTCCTCGCGCTCTACGCCGCGCACCGCTCCGGTCGGCCCTCGCCGCTCGCCGAGCTGCCGCTCCAGTATGCGGACTTCGCGGTGTGGCAGAGGCACTGGCTCCGCGGCGAGGTGCTGGAACGCGCTCTCGCCTACTGGCCGGACCACCTGGCCGGCGTCCCGTCGCGGCTCGACCTGCCCACCGACCGGCCACGCCCCGCGGTCGAGAGCCAGCGCGGCGCCTGGGAGGAGGTGGAGCTGCCGCCCGCTCTCACCCGCTCTCTCCACCGGCTGTCGCGGCGTCATGGCGTGACACTCTTCATGGTCCTGGTCGCCGGTTTCGAGGCGCTGCTCTATCGTCTGACCGGCCAGGGCGACCTGCTCGTGAGCACCCCCATCGCGAACCGCACGCGCGTCGAGACGGAGGGTCTCATCGGATTCTTCGTCAACACCCTGTTGCTGCGGGGGCGCCTGGCCGGAGAGCCGAGCGTCGGGGAGCTGCTGGCCAGGATACGGGAGGAGACGATCGCCGCCTACTCCCACTCCGAGCTGCCGTTCGAGAAGCTGGTCGAGAAGCTCGCGCCGGAGCGAAGCCTCAGCCGCTCCCCTCTTTCCCAGGTGCTGTTCGCGCTGCAGCAAACGCCCTCTCCCGTCTCCCTTCCAGAGGGGCTCGGCCTCGAACTGATCGAGCTCGACAGCGGCACCGCGAAGCTCGACCTGGCGCTCGCCCTGGCCGAGGAGTCGGGAGGGCTAGTCGGCCGGATCGAATACAGCCGCGACCTGTTCGACCCCTCGACCCTGAAGCTCCTGGCAGCCCACTTCGCGGCGCTGCTCTCAGGGATGGTGGCGCACCCGGAAGCGCCGCTGTCGAGCCTGTCGATGCTTACCGCCGGCGAGCGGCACCAGGTTCTCGCCGAGTGGAACGACACCGCGGCGCCCTACCCCGGGCACCGGACCTTGGACGAGCTGTTCGCGGCCCAGGCGGCCCGGGCGCCGGGAGCGCCGGCCGTGGCGTTCGGCGGCGACCGGTTGACCTACGGCGAGCTCGAACGCCGCTCCGCCACCCTCGCCCGTCGCCTCTGCGCTCTGGGAGTCGGTCCCGAAGTGCCGGTGGGACTCCTGGTCGAGCGGTCGGCCGCGATGGTGGTCGGCATGCTCGCCATTCTCCGCGCGGGCGGGGCCTACGTGCCGCTCGACCCTGCCAACCCCGGCGAGCGGCTGGCGTTCATGCTCGCCGACGCCGGGGCGAAGGTGGTGCTGGCGCACGGCCCGACGGCGGCTCTGGCGGCGGCGGTGACCGAGCCGACGCGGCGCCTGCTGCGGCTCGACGTCGAGGAGGCGGCCGAGGAAGCCGTGGAGGGCGGGGAGGAGCGGCTGGGGCGGAGCGCGCCGGAGAACCTCGCCTACGTCATCTACACCTCCGGATCGACGGGGCGGCCCAAGGGTGTGGCGGTCGCTCACCGCGCCGTGGTGCGTCTGGTGCTGGTGACCAACTACGTGGACCTGGTGGCGGAGGACCGCATCGCGCAGGCTGCCAACGCCTCCTTCGACGCCACGACGTTCGAGGTCTGGGGCGCTCTGCTCAACGGCGCCTGCCTGGTGGGGATCGACCGCGACGCGCTGCTTTCGCCGTTGGAGCTGGCTGCCCGGCTGCGCACGGAAGAGATCTCGACGCTCTTTCTCACCACCGCGCTGTTCAACCGGCTGGCCAAGGAGGCGCCACAGGGGCTGGCGGAGGTGCGTCACCTGCTGTTCGGCGGCGAGGCGGTCGACCCGCGCTGGGCACGCGAGGCGCTGGGCGAGGATGGTCCGGGCCGGCTGCTGCACGTCTACGGTCCGACCGAGACCACGACCTTCGCCACCTGGCAGCGGGTGACCGAGGTGCCGGCGGGAGCCCGCACCGTCCCGATCGGTGGACCGCTGTCCAACGCCCGCCTGTTGGTGCTCGATCCCGACGGCGGCCTGGTGCCCCCGGGCGGGGTGGGCGAGCTGCTCATCGGCGGCGACGGCCTGGCGCGCGGCTACCACGGCCGGCCCGATCTCACCGCGGCGCGTTTCCTACCCGACCCGTTCCCGCCAGCGGGCGTGCCCGGGGGCCGCGTCTACCGCACCGGCGACCTGGTGCGCCGCCTGCCGCACGGCCCGCTGGAGTTCCTCGGGCGCCTCGATCAGCAGGTCAAGATCCGAGGCTTCCGCATCGAGCTGGGGGAGGTGGAAGCGGCGCTCGTCGAGGCGCCGGGGGTGAGCGCGGCGGCGGTCGTGGTGGCGGGCCGGGAGGGCGGCGACCGCCGGCTGGCCGCCTATGTCGTGCCCACCGAGGGGAGCGCGCCGGGGGCGGGCGATCTGCAGGCTCATCTGCGGTCGCGGCTGCCGGACTACATGGTGCCGTCGTCGTTCACGGCGCTGCCGGCGCTGCCGCTCGCGGCGACCGGCAAGGTCGACCGCACCGCCCTGGCGGCCTTGGAGCCCGCCGCCGGCGGATCCGCCGACGCCGGGGAGGTCGCGCCGCGGAACGCGGTCGAGGACATCCTGGCGGCGATCTGGGAAGAGCTGCTGGGGGTGACGCGGGTCGGACCGGAGGACGATTTCTTCGCCCTGGGCGGCCACTCCCTGCTCGCCACGCAGATGGTGTCACGGATCCGGGAGGTGCTGCGGGTGGACCTGCCCCTGCGCCGGCTGTTCGAAGCCCCGGTCCTCGCCGACCTGGCGGCGGCGGTGGCGAATGCCGATCGCGTCGAGCGGGGGCTCGCGGCGCCGCCGATCACGCCCGGACCACGGCAGGGCCAGCTGCCGCTCTCCTTCGCCCAGGAGAGGCTGTGGTTTCTCGCTCAGCTCGATCCAGGGAGCAACGCCTACCACGTGCCGGGGGCTCTGCGCCTGACCGGCGATCTGCGCCCGCACGTCCTATGGCGGAGCCTCGCCGAGGTCGTCCGCCGTCACGACGCGCTGCGCACCGGCTTCGGCGCGGTCGCGGGGCACCCGTTCCAGCTCGTGGCCACGGAGGTGAGCTCGGGGCTGCCGCTGGCCGATCTCGCTGCGCTGCCCGCGGTGGCGCGTCTCGGCGAGGCAGACCGGCTGTTGTCGCACGAGAAGCTGCGCCCCTTCGCCCTCGAACGGCCGCCGCTGGTCCGCCTGCTGCTGCTCAGGCTGGCGGCGGACGACCATATCCTCTTCCTCAACCTGCACCATATCGTGGCCGACGGCTGGTCGCTCGAGATCTGCATCCGCGAGATGTGCGCGCTCTACCGCGCTTTCGCGGCCGGCCAGCCGTCGCCGCTCGCCGAGCCGCGCATCCAGTATGCGGACTTCGCCCGCTGGCAGCGCCAGTGGCTCGCCGGCGAGATCCTCGAACGGCACCTCCAGTTCTGGCGCCGCAGCCTGGGCGCGACGCCGCCCACCCTGCTCCTGCCGGCGGATCTCCCCCGGCCGCGCCGCGAGAGGCGGGGTGCCGGCCGGCGGCGGCTCGCGGTGCCCGACCCGGCGGCCGCCGCCCTGCGCACGCTCAGCCGGCGGCAGGGAGCAACCCTGTTCATGGGCCTGCTCGCGGGCCTCCAGGCGCTCTTCCATCGCTATGCGGGGCAGGACCGGATCGTGGTCGGCTCGGTGGTCGCCAACCGCAACCACCTGGAGACCGAAGGGCTGGTCGGGTTCTTCGTCAATACCCTGGCGCTCGCCGCCGACTTCGCCGGCGATCCGCCGTTTGCGGCCCATCTGGCGGGCGTGCGCGAGACGACCCTCGGTGCCTATGCCCACCAGGATCTGCCGTTCGAACGGCTGATCGAGGATCTGCGGCTCGAGCGCAGCGCCGACCAGCCGCCGCTCCTGCGCGCGCTCCTCGTGCTGCAGAACCTGAAGGAGGCGGAGCTCGATCTGCCGGGTCTCTCCGTCCGCGGCTTTGCCGCCCGCTCGGGCGGCTTCCAACGCGCCAAGTTCGACCTCTCCTTGACGTTCATGGAGAGCGCGGGGCAGCTCGAGGCGGGGATCGAGTACAGCGCCGACCTTTTCGACGCCACGACGGTCGAGCGGCTGGCCGGCCACCTGCTGCGGTTGCTCGCCGCCGCGGCGGCCGAGCCGGACCGCGTGGTCTCGACCCTCACGCTGCTCTCCGCCGGGGAGCGCCACCAGCTGCTGTATGAGTGGAGCCGGCGCGAGGCGGATCACGCCTACCTGCTGGGTCGCCATCTGGATCTGTTGCCGATCGGCGTGAGCGGCGAGCTGTGCACAGGCGGCGAGCCGCTGGCGGGCGGCCTTCCCGCAGGCCTCGAGCGCACCGGCAGGGTTGCCCGCCACCTGGCCGACGGGACGATCGCGCCGCCGGTGGCGGAGACGATGCCGGACCCGGCGGCTACGCCGGCGGGAGACCGGGCCGAGGCCGCCGCCGGTGCGCGCCAGGATCTCTCAGCCCGCCGCTCCAAGCTGTCGGCGGCCAAGCGGGCGCTCTTGGAGAAACGGCTCGGCGGGGGCGCGGTGATCGGGGCCAGCGGGGCCAGCGGGGCCAGCGCGGCCAGGCCGCCGGCCATCCCGCGACGGGGGGCCGGAGAACGCCTCGCGCTGTCCTTCGCCCAGGAGCGGCTCTGGTTTCTCGACCAGCTGGATCCCGGGAGCCCCGCTTACAACGTGGCGGTCCCGCTCGCCATCAGCGGCGAGCTCCGGGTGGCGGCGCTCGCCGCGAGCGTCGCCGCGATCGTCGCTCGCCACGAGGTTCTCCGCACCCGCTTCGAGCTGCTCGGCGAAGAGCCGGTCCAGGTCATCGCTCCGGTCACCCAGGCTGCCGCGTGGCCGGTGCCGCTCGTCGACCTGACCGCGCTCGGCGCGCCACGGGCCGCGGCGGCGCTGGAAGAGCTGGTGCAGGCCGACGCCGTCCGGCCTTTCGCGCTCGACCGCGGACCTCTCCTGCGCGCCCTGATCGTCCGCCTCTCCAAGCGGGAGCACGCCCTCCTGCTCAACGCTCATCACATCGTTTTCGACGGCTGGTCCGGGGGCGTCTTCCTGCGCGAGCTGGTGGCGTTCTACCGGGCCGCGGTCGCCGGCAAGCCCGCGCCGTTGCCAGAGCTGCCCATCCAGTACGCCGACTTTGCCCTCTGGCAGCGGCGCTTCCTCTGCGGCGAGGAACTGGCGCGCCAGCTCACCTTCTGGCGGGACCTCCTGGCGGGCAGCGCCGCCCACTTGGAGCTGCCTCTCGACCATCCGCGCGGCGGCGGGCTCCGGCCGCCCGCCGCGGTGCAGAAGGCGGTGTTCCCGAAGGCCCTGGGGGTGGCGCTCCGCGAGCTGGCCCGCCGCCGGGAGGCGACCCTGTTCATGGTCCTCCTGGCCGGCTTCGAGCTCCTGCTGTCGCGCCTCACGGGCCAGCAGGACTTCAATCTCGGCACCCCGATCGCCGGGCGCAACCGCAGCGAGACCGAGGAGCTGATGGGCTTCTTCGCCAACGTCCTGGTGCTGCGTGCCAACCTGGCGGGCGATCCGACGGCCGAAGAGCTGCTCTCGCGGGTGCGCGAGACGACGCTCGGCGCCTATCCCCACCAGGACCTGCCCTTCGAGCGGCTGGTCGCCGAGCTGCAGCCGGACCGGAACCTCGCCCACAACCCGCTCTTCCAGGTCACCTTTGGCCTCCAGAACGCACCCGCCGCGCTCTACTGGCCGGGCGTCCTGCTGCGCTCGCTCGAGGTCAGGGAGCGGACGGCCAAGTTCGACCTCAACCTGGGGATGGCCGAGGATGGCGACAAGCTCCAGGGTAGCGTCGAGTACAGCTCCGGGCTCTTCGCGGCGGTGACCGTCGAGCGCCTGTTCGTCCACCTGGAGGTGCTGCTCGGAGAGATGGTGGCATTCCCGGGAGCGCCGCTTTCGAGCCTGTCGGTGCTCACCGCCGGCGAGCGGCACCAGGTCCTGACCGAGTGGAACGACACCGCGACGGCCTACCCGGAGAACCTCACCCTCGACGAGCTGTTCGCGGCCCAGGCGGCGCGGGCGCCGGGGGCGACCGCCATGGTGTTCGGCGGCGAGCGGTTGACCTACGGCGAGCTGGAGCGCCGTTCCGCGGCCCTCGCTCGGCGCCTCTGTACCATGGGAGTGGGCCCCGAGGTGCCGGTGGGGATCCTGCTCGAGCGTTCGGCCGCGATGGTCGTCGGCCTGCTCGCCATCTTGAGGGCGGGCGGGGCCTATGTGCCGCTCGACCCCTCCTATCCCGCCGAGAGACTGGCGTTCATGGTGGAGGACTCGGGCGTGCCGGTCCTCCTCGCCGACGGCAGCCTGGACCCTCTGATCCCGGCGCTCCCCGAGGGAACGCGGGTCGTGCGGCTCGACGCGCCGCTGCCGACCGGAGCGCCGGCCGCTGCCGCGACCCCGCCGGAAATCCTCCCCGATCACCTCGCCTACGTGATCTACACCTCGGGCTCGACGGGGCGGCCGAAGGGGGCCATGAACACCCACCGCGGCATCGTCAACCGGCTGCTGTGGATGGCGGAGCGCTACGGCGTGGAAGCCGGCGACCGGGTGCTCCAGAAGACGCCGTTCTCTTTCGACGTCTCGGTCTGGGAGCTCTTCCTGCCGCTCCTCTCCGGCGCCTGCCTGGTGGTGGCGCGGCCCGGCGGCCACCAGGATCCCGCCTACCTGGTGGAGACGATCCGTCGGCAGGAGATCACGGTTCTCCACTTCGTGCCGGCGATGCTGTCGGCCTTCCTGGAGGCGCCGGACGTCGAGCGCTGCCGGTCACTGCGGCAGGTGATCGCGAGTGGCGAGGCGCTTCCCTGGGAGCTCGAACGGCGCTTCTTCGCGCGGGCGGGAGCGCTCGGGGCGCGGCTCGACAACCTCTACGGGCCGACCGAGGCAGCGGTCGACGTGATCTTCTGGTCCTGCGATCCGGCGGGCACCGCAGACCGGGTGCCGATCGGCCGGCCGGTGGCGAACACCGCGATTCACCTGTTGGATGGCGATCTCCGGCCGGTGCCGCCGGGCGCCGCGGGGGAGCTCTGCATCGGCGGCGTGCAGGTGGCGCGCGGCTACCTGGGCCGCCCGGAGCTGACGGCGGAGCGCTTCGTGCCCGATCCGCTCTCGGCGCGGGGCGGCGAACGCCTGTACCGCACGGGGGACCTCGCGCGGCACCTCGCCGATGGGTTCGTCGAGTACCTGGGGCGGATCGATCTCCAGGTGAAGATCCGGGGCTTCCGCATCGAGCTCGGCGAGATCGAGTCGGCCCTCGCGGCCCATCCGGAGGTGCGGGAGTGCATCGTGCTGGCGATGGATGCCCGCCTGGTGGCCTACGTCGTTCCCGCCGGTGCGGAGCGGCCGGACGTCGACGTTCTGCGGCAGCAGCTGAAGCGGTCCCTGCCGGAGTACATGCTGCCCGCGGCCTACGTGTTCCTCGCAGCGCTGCCGCTGACGCCGAACGGCAAGGTGGACCGGAAGGCGCTGCCGGCGCCGGAGGCGGAGCTGGGTGGGAGGGCGGATGGGTATGTGGCGCCGCATGGTCCTACCGAGGAGATCCTGGTGGGGATCTGGCGGGAGGTGCTGGGCCGCGAGCGGGTAGGGGTGCGCGACAACTTCTTCGCCCTCGGCGGGCACTCGCTTCTCGCCACCCAGGTGGTATCGCGGATCCGCGGGCTGTTCCAGCTGGAGATCCCGGTGCGGCGGCTCTTCGAGATGCCGACCGTCGCGGCGCTGGCCCGCGCTCTGGAAGAGGCGAGGCAGGGCGAGGCGCGGCTCCTCGCGCCGCCGATCGTGCCGGTCCCGCGGGACCGCGAGCTGCCGCTCTCCTTCGCCCAGGAGCGGCTCTGGTTTCTCGACCGGCTCGACCCGGGAAGCCCGGCGTACAACGTGGCGGCCCCGCTCGCCATCACCGGCGAGCTCCGTGTGGCGGCGCTCGCCGCGAGCATCGCCGCGATCGTCGGCCGCCACGAGGTTCTCCGCACCACCTTCCAGCTGCTCGGCGAGGTGCCGGTCCAGGTCGTCGCTCCGGTCGCCGACGACCCGGTGCCGCTCGTCGACCTGACCGGGCTCGGCGCGCCACGGGCCACGGCGCCGCTGGAAGAGCTGGTGCAGGCCGACGCCGTCCGGCCTTTCGCGCTCGACCGCGGACCGCTGCTGCGCACCCTGATCGTCCGCCTCGCCGAGCGGGAGCACGCCCTCCTGCTCAACGCCCATCACATCGTTTTCGACGGCTGGTCGGGGGGCGTCTTCCTGCGCGAGCTGGTGGCGTTCTATCAGGCTGCGGTCAAGGGCCGGCCGGCAACGCTGCCGGACCTGCCCATCCAGTACGCCGACTTCGCCCTCTGGCAGCGGCGCGTCCTGCGCGGCGAGGAGCTGGAGCGCCAGCTCACCTTCTGGCGGGACCTCCTGGCGGGTGGCGCCGCCCACCTGGAGCTGCCGCTGGACCATCCGCGCGACGCCGGGCTGCGCCCCCCCGCAGCGGTGCGCCGGGCGGTGCTCCCGGAGGCGTTGGGGGTGGCGCTGCGCGAGCTGGCCCGCCGCCGCGAGGCCACCCTGTTCATGGTCCTCCTGGCCGGCTTCGAGCTCCTGCTGTCGCGCCTCACGGGCCAGCAGGACTTCAATCTCGGCACGCCGATCGCGGGGCGCAACCACAGCGAGACCGAGGATCTGATGGGGTTCTTCGCCAACGTCCTGGTGCTGCGCGCCCGGCTGGCGGGAGATCCGACCGTCGAGCAGCTGCTGGCGCGGGTGCGCGAGACGACGCTCGGCGCCTATGCCCACCAGGATCTGCCCTTCGAGCGGCTGGTCGCCGCACTGCAGCCGGACCGGCACCTCGCCCACAACCCGCTGTTCGAGGTCGTCTTCGCCCTGCAGAACGCCCCCGCCGCGCTGTACTGGCCGGGCGTCCTGCTGCGCTCGCTGGAGGTCCGGGAACGGACTGCCAAGTTCGATCTCAACCTGGGGCTGGCCGAGGATGGCGACAAGCTCCAGGCGACGATCGAGTACAGCTCCGGGATCTTCGCGGCGGTGACCGTCGAGCGCCTCTTCGTCCACTTCGCGGCGCTGCTCTCAGGGATGGTGGCGCAACCGGGCGCGCCGCTGTCGAGCCTGTCGATGCTCACCGCCGGCGAGCGGCACCAGGTTCTCGCCGAGTGGAACGACACCGCGGCGCCCTACCCCGGGCACCGGACCTTGGACGAGCTGTTCGCGGCCCAGGCGGCCCGGGCGCCGGGGGCGCCGGCCGTGGCGTTCGGCGGCGACCGCTTGACCTACGGCGAGCTCGAACGCCGCTCCGCTGCCCTCGCCTGCCGGCTCGGCGCTCTGGGAGTCGGTCCCGAGGTGCCGGTGGGAATCCTGGTCGAGCGGTCGGTCGCCATGGTGGTCGGCATGCTCGCCATCCTCCGCGCGGGCGGGGCCTACGTGCCGCTCGACCCAGCCAACCCCGGCGAGCGGCTGGCGTTCATGCTCGCCGATGCCGGGGCGAAGGTGGTACTGGCGCACGGCCCGACGGCGGCTCTGGCGGCGGCGGTGACCGGGCCGACGCGGCGCCTGCTGCGGCTCGATATCGAGGAGGCTGAGGAGGCGGCCGAGGAAGCCGTGGAGGGCGGGGAGGAACGGCTGGGGCGGAGCACGCCGGAGAACCTCGCCTACGTCATCTACACCTCCGGGTCGACGGGGCGGCCCAAGGGTGTGGCGGTCGCTCACCGCGCCGTGGTGCGTCTGGTGCTGGCGACCAACTACGTGGACCTGGTGGCGGAGGATCGCATGGCGCAGGTCGCCAACGCCTCGTTCGACGCCACGACGTTCGAAGTCTGGGGCGCTCTGCTCAACGGCGCCTGCCTGGTGGGGATCGACCGCGAGGCGCTGCTCTCGCCGCTGGAGCTGGGTGCCCGGCTGCGCGCGGAAGGGATCTCTGCCACCTTCCTCACCGCGGCGCTGTTCCACCAGGTGGCCGAGAAGGCGCCAGAAGCCCTGGCCGGGGTGCGCCACCTGCTGGTCGGCGGCGAGGCGGTCGACCCGCACTGGGCGCGCGTGGTGCTGCGCGCGGGCGGCCCCGGCCGGCTGCTCAACGCCTACGGTCCGACCGAGACCACGACCTTCGCCGCCTGGCAGCGGGTGATCGAGGTGCCGGCGGGAGCCCGCTCCGTCCCCATCGGAGGGCCGCTGTCCAACGCCCGCCTGCTGGTGCTCGACCCCGACGGCGGCCTGGTCCCCCCGGGCGGGGTGGGCGAGCTGTTCATCGGCGGCGACGGCCTGGCGCGCGGCTACCACGGCCGGCCCGATCTCACCGCGGCGCGTTTCCTTCCCGACCCGTTCCCCCCGGCGGGCTCACCCGGCGGCCGCGTCTACCGCACCGGCGACCTGGTGCGCCGCCTGCCGCATGGGCCGCTCGACTTCCTCGGGCGGCTCGATCAGCAGGTCAAGATCCGGGGCTTCCGCATCGAGCTGGGGGAGGTGGAAGCGGCGCTGGTCGAGGCGCCGGGGGTGAGCGCGGCGGCGGTCGTGGTGGCGAGCCGGGAGGGTGGCGACCGCCGGCTGGCCGCCTACGTCGTGCCCGCCCCGGGGAGCGCGCCGAGCGCGGGCGAGCTGCGGGCGCACCTGCGCTCGCGGCTTCCGGACTACATGGTGCCGTCGTCGTTCACGGCGCTGCCGGTGCTGCCGCTCTCGGCGACCGGCAAGGTCGACCGCACCGCCCTGGCGGCGGTGGAGCCCGTCTCCGGTGAAGCCGCTGACGCCGCCGCAGCCGGGGAGGTCGCGCCGCGGAGCGCGGTCGAGGAGATCCTGGCGGCGATCTGGGGGGAGCTGCTGGGGGTGACGCAGGTCGGACCGGAGGACGATTTCTTCGCCCTGGGCGGCCACTCCCTGCTCGCCACCCGCCTGACCTCCCGGGTCCGCGAGACGTTCGACATCGACCTGCCTCTGCGCCAGGTCTTCGACGTCTCGACGCTCTCCGGTCTGGCGCGCGCCGTCGCGGAGCGGCGGGCGGGGGGGGCGTCCACGGCCCTGCCCCCCATCCAGCCGGCGCCGCGCGCCGGCGACCCGCCCCTCTCCTTTGCCCAGGAGCGGTTGTGGTTTCTCGAGCAGCTGCGGCCAGGCACGGCCACCTACAACATCGCGAGCGCCGTGCGCCTCGTCGGCCGGCTCGACCGCGCTGCCCTGGCGGCCGCGCTCGGCGCGGTCGTCCACCGCCACGAGGCGCTGCGCACCACCTTCGCGGTGCGCGGCGGCCGGCCGGTGCAACGGATCGCGCCGCCGCAACGGCTGACTTTGCCGGTGATCGATTTCTCCGGCCTCGCGCCCGCGGTCGGCGACGGCGCCGCCGGGCAGCTGGCGACCGCGGTTGCCAGCACTCCCTTCGACCTCGCGGCCGGACCGCTGCTGCGGGGCGGGCTGCTCTGGCTCGGCGAGCGGGCCGGTCGCGCCGAGCACTGGCTCCTTCTCGCGGTGCATCACATCGTCGCCGACGGCTGGTCGGTCGAGGTGCTGCTGCGCGAGCTGACGGAGCTCTATCGCGCCGCGCTCGAAGGCCGGCCGGCACGGCTCCCCACCCTGACCGTCCAGTACGCCGACTTCGCCCGCTGGCAGCGGGAGTGGCTGCGCGGCGACCTTTTGGAGGGGCAGCTCGCCTACTGGCGGGAGCGGCTGCAGGGCGCGCCGCCGGTGACCTCGCCGCCGGCCGACCGCCCTCGGCCGCCGGTGCAGCGATTCCTCGGCGGCGCCCGTCCGGTTTCGCTCGAGAGCCGGTTCGCGGCCGCCCTGCGCGGCTTTGCCCGCCGCTCCAGGGTGACCCTGTTCATGCTCGTCACCGCGGCCCTGGACCTGGTCCTGCTGCGCTATCTCGGCCGCCGCGACCTGGTCGTGGGCACCCCGATCGCCGGCCGTGGCCGCCTCGAGCTCGAGCGGTTGATCGGCTTCTTCCTCAACACCCTGGTGCTGCGGGTCGACCTCGGTGACCTCGGCGGTGCGCCCGGGTTCGACGGCCTGCTCGACCGGGTGCGCGAGGTCACGCTCGGCGCCTACGCGCACCAGGATCTGCCGTTCGAACGGCTGGTCGAGGAGCTGGCGCCGGAGCGCAATCTCTCCCACGCGCCGCTCTTTCAGGTGATGGTCGTGCTGCAGAACGCGCCGGCGGCCGGGCTCGACCTGCCCGGCCTCGCCGCCGAGGCCATCGCCGTGGAGGGTGGGACGGCCAAATTCGACCTGACGTTCTCGCTCGCCGAGACCGGGGGCGGCCTTTCCGGGGTCTGTCTGTTCAATCGCGATCTTTTCGACGGGGTCACCGTCGAGCGTTTTCTGGCTCATTTCGCGATCCTGCTCGCCGGCGCGCTGGCCGATCCGCAGCGCCCGCTCTCCGAGCTCCCCCTGTTGAGCGCGCCGGAGCGCCAGCAGCTGCGCAGCTGGAACGACACGGCGGTCGCCTTCCCCCGCGAGCGTTGCCTGCACGAACTGATCGAGGAGCAGGTGGAACGGACGCCAGAGGCGGCCGCCGTCTGCTTTGACGAGGAGGTTCTGAGCTACCGCGAGCTCGACGCCCGGGCGGGCCGCCTGGCGCGCCGCCTCCGCTCCCTGGGCGTCGGGCCGGAGGTGCTGGTCGGGCTCTGCGTCGAGCGCTCGCTCGCCATGATGGTGGGCCTCCTGGCGATCCTCAAGGCGGGTGGGGCGTACGTGCCGCTCGATCCTGCGTACCCCCTGGCGCGGCTCGCTTTCATGCTGGAGGACGCCGCGGCGCCGGTGCTGCTCACCGAGGAGCGGCTGCGGGATCGGCTCCCGCCGCACCCGGCCACCGTCGTCTGCCTGGACGAAGCGGCCGTCCAGGGGGCGCCGGAGCACTCTGCGCCGCGACGGGAAACCGTGGTCCACCCCGACCATCTCGCCTATGTGATCTACACCTCGGGCTCGACCGGACGGCCGAAGGGCGCGATGAACACCCACCGCGCCCTGGTCAACCGCCTGCTCTGGATGCAGCGCGCCTACCGGCTGGACGGCACCGACCACGTGCTCCAGAAGACGCCGCTGAGCTTCGACGTCTCGGTCTGGGAGCTCTTCTGGCCTCTCCTCTCCGGCGCCTGCCTCGTCGTGGCCCGTCCCGGCGGCCAACAGGACGTCGGCTATCTGCTCCGCCTGATCGGCGAGCGGGAGATCACCACGCTCCACTTCGTGCCCTCGCTGCTCGCGGTCTTCCTCGACGTCCCCGACCTCTCGGGAGCGAGCTCTCTGCGGCGGGTGATCTGCAGCGGCGAGGCCCTCCCGGCCGATCTCCTCGAGCGCTCCCTGGCGCGCCTTCCGGCTCCCGTCCACAACCTCTACGGCCCCACCGAGGCGGCGATCGACGTCACCGCCTGGGCCTCTGAGCCCGGCCGGCGCTCGACGGTGCCCATCGGCCGCCCCATCGCCAACGCCGCCATCCACCTCTTCGACGCCGCGCTGCAGCCGGTGCCGGCCGGGGTCCCGGGCGAGCTCCACATCGGCGGGGTGCCGCCGGCCCGCGGCTACCTGCGCCGGCCCGAGCGGACGGCGGCGCAGTTCATCCCCGATCCGCTGGCCCTCGGCGGGCGCCTCTACAAGACCGGCGATCTCGCCCGCTTCCTGCCCGACGGCACGATCGAGTTCCTGGGCCGCATCGACCACCAGGTCAAGATCCGCGGTTTCCGCCTCGAGCTGGGCGAGGTCGAGGCGGCGCTCGGCCGGCACGCCAGCGTGGCGCAGGCTGTGGCCCTGGTGCGTGGCCAGGGAGCCCAGGCGCGGCTCGTCGCCTATGCGACGCCGCGGCCGGGCGCGGCGCTCGACGGGGCGGAGCTGCGCCGTCTCCTGGCGCAGAGCCTGCCCGAGCACATGGTGCCGTCGTCCGTGGTGGCATTGGGTGCGATGCCGCTCAACCCGAGCGGCAAGGTCGACCGCGCGGCGCTGCCCGAGCCGGAGGCCGTGCCGCGCGCGCCGGGGGATGAGCCGGCCGCCCCACGCACCGCGCTGGAGCGCTATCTGGTCCACCTCTGGCGCACCGCGCTCCCTGGCGGGCAGCTCGGCGGCCAGCTCGGGATCGACGACAACTTCTTCGCGCTCGGCGGCAACTCCCTCTCCGGCGCCATGCTGGTCTATCAGCTGCAGGAGAAGCTGGGGGAGATCGTCCACGTCGTCACCCTGTTCGACGCCCCGACGGTCGCCGCCCTGGCCGGCCACCTGGCGCGGGAGCACCCGGCCGCCGTGTCCCGGCTCTGGCCGGAGGAGCGGAGCGGCGGCGCCGGGCCGGTCAGGGAGGAGGCCGCCGCGGCCCGGGTCGACGCCGCGATGGTCGAGGAGATGCGCCAGCTCCTGAGCCACAGGGCGTCGCCCGCCGTGCCCGCGGTGCCCGTGGTCGTGCCGGAGAGCGACCGGAGGCGCAACCCGCCCGCCCTCTTCATCCTCTCGCCGCCGCGCTCCGGCTCGACTCTGCTGCGGGTGATGCTCGCCGGACACCCCCGCCTGTTCGCCCCGCCCGAGCTCGAGCTGCTCCCCTTCCACACTCTGCGGGAGCGCCGGCAGGCGTTTTCGGGACGGGATGCGTTCCGCCTCGAAGGGGCGGTGCGCGCGGTCATGGAGGCCCGCGGTTGCGGGGTGGAGGAGGCCGGCCGGTGGATCGCAGCCGGCGAGCGGGAGGGCTGGAGCACGCAGACCTTCTATCGCCTCCTGCAAGGGGAGATCGGCGACCGCCTGCTGGTCGACAAGACCCCGACCTACGCCTGGGACCTCGCGGCCCTGCGCCGCGCCGAGGAGGAGTTCGCCGCGCCGTTCTACCTCCATCTCGTCCGGCACCCCTGTGGCGTGATCCGCTCCTTCGAGGAGGCCAAGCTCGACCAGATCTTCTTCGCCGCCGGCTTCCCCTTCGCGCGCCGCCAGCTCGCCGAGCTCGCCTGGACCGTCGGCCACCAGAACATCCTGGAGCTCCGCCGGGCGGTGCCGGCCAGCCGCTGGCACAGCGTCCGTTTCGAGGATCTGGTGCGCGCTCCCGAGGAGGTGCTCTCCGGGATCTGCGCCTTCCTCGGCCTCGAATTCGATCCCGACATGGCGCTCCCCTATCGGGAGAAGCCCGGCCGGATGACCGACGGCATCCATGCCCAATCGCGCATGCTGGGAGACGTCAAGTTCCATCTCCACACGCGGGTGGACAGGGCGGTGGCGGAGAGCTGGCGCCAGTCCGCGGCGGAGGAGGAGCTGGGACGGCCGACGCGGGAGGTCGCCGCTGCGCTCGGGATCACGCTCGGGATTGCGCTCGGCGAGCGGGCGGCCGCTCCACCGCTCGCGGCGCTCGTCGGGCTGCAGCCGGGTGTCCCCGACCGGCCGCCACTCTTCCTCGTCCACCCGGTGTTCGGCGACGTCCACTTCTACCGCCACCTGGTCCGCGCGCTGGGACCCGAGCCGCCGGTCTACGGTTTCCAGGCGCCGGCCCTGAGCGGCGACGGGGAGGTGCCGGAGCGGATCGAGGAGATGGCGGCCCACTACCTCGCGGCGCTCCTCGCACGCTGGCCCACCGGCCCGTACCTGCTGGCCGGCAGCTCGATGGGGGGGAGCATCGCCTTCGAGATGGCGCAGCAGCTCACCGCGCTCGGCCGGGAGGTGGGCCTCGTCGCCCTGCTCGACACCTGGGTCGTCGATCCGCTCCCCCTAGACGGCCAGGGCGAGCTCGAAACCGAGCTCGCCGTGCTCGCCTATCTCGCCGGTGGACGGCAGCCGCTCCCGCCCGCGGAGCTGGCCGGCCGTGCGCCGGAGGAGCGCCTGGAGCTCCTCCTGGCGCAGGCGAAGAGCGCCGGCGGGCTGCCCGCCGCCTACGGGCGAGAGGAGCTCCGGCGCCTCTTCGCGGTGGTCGCCGGCCATCGCCGGGCGCTCGGCCGCTACGTGCCCCGCCCCTATCCCGGCGAGCTGCTGTTCCTGCGCGCCACGGACGGCGCTCCCCTAGAGCCCTGGCGCGCGGTGGCGCGAGGCGGCATCGAGGCGCACACGATGCCCGGCGGCCACATGTCCATGCTGTTTCCGCCCCACGTCGCGGCGGTCGGCCACCGGCTGCGGGAAGCGATCGCCAGGTGTCTGCCGGGTGTCGCGCGCGGGCTTGACGGAAATGGATTGCCATCCTACGATGAACCAACCAAAAAGCGTTCGGTGTGAGGATGTGCCGCGCTTTTGGCCCAACTCGGGCCAGCCGTAAGAATTGAGGTGGTGTATGGACGGCCTGTTGAAAGAGCTGCGTTACGCGGTTCGAGGATTGCGCAAGAGCCCGGTGCTGACCGCCGGGGTGATCCTCTCTCTGGCATTGGGCATCGGCGCGAACACGACGATCTTCACCGCGGTCAACGCCATTTTCCTCCGCCCGCTGCCGGTCGAGAAGCCGCAGGAGCTGGTGGCCGTGTTCACCAAGGACGCGCACGTCAAGAGCCTCCTGCGCTCGTCCTATCCCAACTACCTCGACTATCGCGACGGGAACAAGACCTTCACCGCCCTCGCCGCCGATTGGAAGATCCCGCTGACCCTGACTTTGGGCGGCAAGAAAGCCTTCATCACCGGGCAGCTCGCCTCGGGCAACTACTTCGACGTGCTCGGCGTCAAGCCCGCCTTCGGCCGCACCTTCCTGCCGTCGGAGGACAAGGTCCCCAGCCAGGCGCCGGTCGTGGTGCTGGCGTACAAGTTCTGGCAGAACCGCTTCGGCGGCGATCCGGCGATCGTCGGCAAGACGATCACCCTGGACGAGCATCCGTTCAAGGTCGTCGGCGTCGCCCCCGCCGGTTTCTCCGGTACCCACCAGATGAACCCTCCCGCGCTCTGGGTGCCGACGATGATGCACGAGTGGGTGCTGTCGGGGACCAAGGCGGGAGGGCTCGACTCGTTCTTCAATCGCCACGAGACCATCTTCAACATCGTGGGACGGCTGAAGCCCGGGGTCGACATCCCCACCGCCGAGGCCGACCTGGGGCGGATCTCGCGCCAGATCGAGAAGGCGTGGCCGCGCCAGAACATCGACCGCACGGCGCATCTCATCCCCCTCGCCCAGGCGACGATCGAGCCGACCCAGCGGCGCAACATGCTGATCGCCGGGACTCTCCTCATGGGGGTGGTGAGCCTGGTGCTGATCATCGCCTGCGCCAACGTGGCGAATCTCCTGCTCTCGCGCGCGGTGGTGCGGCGCAAGGAGATCGCGATCCGGCTGGCGATGGGCGCCGGCCGGCCGCAGCTGATCCGCCAGCTGCTCATCGAGAGCACCCTGCTCTCGCTGCTCGGGGGAGGGGCCGGTCTGCTCCTCGCGGTCTGGGGACGCAACCGGCTGTGGGCGGCGAGCGCGCCGTTCCTGCCCTTCTCCCTCGACCTGAAGCTCAACGCCAACGTCCTCCTCTTCACCCTCGCCCTGTCGCTCCTTTCCGGCCTCTTGTTCGGTCTCGTGCCGGCCCTCCAGGCGTCGCGGCCGGACCTGGTGCCGGCGCTCAAGGAGCAGGAGGCCGGCAAGGTCCGGATGAACCGCCGCCTGAGCATGGGCAGCACCCTGGTCGTCCTCCAGGTCGCCCTGAGCCTGGTCGCGGTGATCCTCTCCGTCCTCTTCCTGCGCAGCCTGGCCCATCTGCAGGCGACGGACCCCGGGATCGACGGCAAGCACCTGGCCCTGATCTCGTTCGCCGACGTCACCTCGGTCGGCTACAACGACGACACCGGCAAGGAGTTCTTCCGCCAGGTGATGGCGCGCGCCGAGGCGGTGCCGGGAGTGCGCTCGGCGACGGTGACCGAGTACATGCCGCTGGTCGACGGCGGCGCGCCGCGGACGATCTACCTGAACGGCCAGGACCAGTACCACGGCGGCTATGGGCTGCCGGTGCTCTCCAGCACGGTCGGGCTGCACTACTTCGCGACCATGGGCATCCCGATCGTCCGCGGGCGTGACTTCAAGGCCGACGACACCATCGAGTTCGGCGAGCAGATGGTGGAGACGCTCAAGGGCACGCCGCGGATCATCATCAACGAGACGCTCGCCCGCCAGTACCTGGCCGGCAAGGACCCGGTCGGCATGAAGGTGATGATGTACGGCGTGCCGTTCGAGTTCACCATCACCGGCATCGCCCGGGACGCCAAGTACAGGTCGCTCGGCGAGGAGCCGCAGCCGTACGTCTACTTCTTCGTGCCGCAGTACTTCTGTCCGGTTTTGACGCTCTTCATCCACACCGAAGGCGATCCCGCCGCCGTGCTGCCCAAGGTGCGGGACGCGGTGCGCCCGGTCGATCCGCGCCTCCCCCTGATCAACGTCGCGACGATGTCCGAGGTCTTCGACCAGGCGCTCCTCGCGCCGCGGCTGGGCGCCGTGCTGCTGACCCTCTTCGCCGTCCTGGCGCTCCTGCTGTCTGCCATCGGCACCTACGGGGTGATCGCCTATCTCTTCGGCCAGCGCCTGCACGAGATCGGCGTCCGCATGGCGCTCGGGGCGCAGCGCGGCAGGTTGCTCGGGCTGCTCCTGCGCCAGGGGATGGGCATCGTCGGCCTCGGGGTGCTCCTCGGGCTCGCCGTCGCCTTCCTGGCGACCCTCGGGGTCAAGGGCTTCCTCAACGGGGTGAGCGCCTGGGATCCGCTGTCGTTCTGGGGCGCCGCGCTGCTCCTCATCCTGGCGGCGTTCGTCGCCGTCCTCGTCTCCACCCGCCGCGCCATCCGGGTCAACCCGGCGGTGGCGCTGGGCTCCGAGTAGGCGGGCGACGATGCGAGCCCCCATCCAGGCAAGCCTGCTCGCCGTCCTCCTCGCACTCTCGGCCTTGGCCTGCGGCCGGCAGAGCCCGGGGGCGACCGGCGCGGCTTCCACTGCGGCCGAGCCGTCCACGGCAGGGGCCGCCGATTCCCCGCTCTGGACGACCGAGGTGGTGGAGCGCGGGGGCGATGTCGGCCTCTACGCCGGTCTGGGCCTGGACGGCCAAGGACGGCCGCACATCGCCTACTATGACCAGCTGAACAACCGGCTCAAGTACGCGCACTTCGACGGCGGCTGGCACCTCGAGACGGTCGACGACCACGGCGGGGCGCTGGCGATGGCCCTGGACGGCACGGGCCGGCCGCAGATCGCCTACAGCAAGCTGACGCCCGGCGAGATGGACCTGGCGCGCTGGCAGGCGGGCTGGAAGAGCGCCAAGGTCGACGCCGTGAGCTTCCCCTCCTACGCCATGGCGGTCGACGGCGCGGGCCGGCCGCACGTCGCCTACCGCGATTTCCGTGAGTCCTGCTCGGACGACTTGAAGTACGCGGTCTTCGACCACGCCTGGCAGATCACCATGGTCGACGCCAAGACCTGCAGCGGCCAGTCGGTGTCGATCGCCCTGACCAAAGACGGCAAGCCGCGGATCGCCTACAACCGCGACTATCCGCTGGGCGATCTCAACTACGCCTGGTTCGACGGCGCCTGGCACACGGAGAAGGTGGAGGCGGGCAACGCCGGCCGCTACTGCTCGCTCGCCCTGGACGCCCAGGGCCATCCGCACCTGAGCTACTACGCGGCGGGCAAGCTCAAGTACGCCTCCAAGGACACCGCCTGGCACAGCGAGGTGGTCGACGGGCAGGGCAACGTCGGTTTCTACAGCTCGCTCGTCTTAGACGCCCAGGGGCGGCCCCGCATCGGCTACTGGGACGTCGCCAAGGGCCGCCTCAAGTATGCCTATCAGGACGGTGGCGGCTGGCAGCAGGAGGTCGTCGACAGCAAGGGCAAGGTCGGGCTCTACAGCTCGCTCGCCCTGGACGCCGCCGGCCGGCCGCACATCGCCTACTATGACGGTACGACCCGCAGCCTCAAGTACGCACGGCGTCAGAGCTGACCCCGGTATCCTTCACCCGCCCGCACGGCTCCACCAGCAGGGAGAGCGATGAACATCCTCGGCCTGTCGGCCTTCTACCATGAATCGGCCTGCTGTCTGCTCCAGGACGGCAAGCTGGTGGCGGCGGCGGCCGAGGAGCGCTTCTCGCGCATCAAGCACGATCCGCGGCTGCCGGTCGCGGCGGTGCGCTTCTGCCTGGAGGCGGGCGGGATCGGCCTGCCCGACGTCGACTGCCTCGCCTACTACGAGCAGCCGGTCAAGAAGCTGGCGCGCCAGCTCTGGTCGGGCATCCCGGCCGCGGCGCCCGCCGACCTCTCCTGGCTCGACCCGCTGCAGCCCGAGCGCGCCATGCGCGAGATGCTGGGCTACGAGGGTCCCATCCGCAAGTTCGACCACCACCTCTCCCACGCTGCCAGCAGCTTCTTCTATTCCGGCTTCGCCGACGCCGCCATCCTGACCGCGGACGGCGTCGGCGAGTGGGCGACGACCACCTATGGCCGGGCGCAGGGCTCGGCGATCGAGCTCTTCGAGGAGGTGCACTTCCCGCACTCCCTGGGCCTCCTCTATTCGGCGCTCACCGGCTATCTCGGCTTCCGCGTCAACGGCGGCGAGTACAAGGTGATGGGGCTCGCCGCCTACGGCGAGCCGCGCTACGAGGCGGCGGTCAGGAAGCTCGTCCAGGTCGGGGCGGACGGCCAGTTCACGCTCGACCTCCAGTACTTCGACTTCATCCGCGGCACCCGCATGTACTCCCCGGCCCTGTGCGATCTCTTCGGCGCGCCGCCCCGGGTGCCGGAGTCGGCGGTGCTGCAGTTCCACCAGGACGTGGCAAAGAGCGTCCAGGTGGTGCTGGAGGACATCCTGCTCCAGAAAGTCGCCTACCTCTACGAGCGCGTCGGCTCGGAGAACCTCTGCATGGCCGGGGGGGTGGCGCTCAACTGCGTCGCCAACGGCCGCATCCTGCGCCAGGGGCCGTTCGCCCGCCTGTTCGTCCAGCCCGCGGCGGGCGACGCCGGCGGCTGCCTGGGCGCCGCGGCCCTGGCGCACGTCGAGCTCACCGGCGAGCGGCACACCCGGGAGCCGATGCGTCACGCCTATCTCGGTCCGCGCTGGAGTGCCGACCAGGTGGCGGAGCTCGTCGCGGTGACCGGCATCCCCGCCAAGGACTTCCGCGGCCGGGAAGCCGAGCTGATCGACGAGGTCGTACGGCGCCTGGTGCGCAACGAGGTGGTGGGCTGGTTTCACGGCGCGATGGAGTTTGGCCCCCGGGCGCTCGGGGCGCGCAGCATCCTCGCCAACCCGCAGGACCCCGAGGTGCGGGAGCGGCTGAACCGCCTGGTCAAGAAGCGGGAGGCGTTCCGGCCGTTCGCCCCCAGCGTCCTCGCCAGCCGGGCCGCCGAGCATTTCGACCTCGACCGCCCGACGCCGTTCATGCTCGACACCTGCACCGTCACCTCGCCGCTCGCGCTGCCGGCGATCACCCACGTCGACCGTTCGGCCCGCCCGCAGACCGTCGATCCCGTCGACGCCCCGCGCTACGCGGCGCTCATCGCCGCCTTCGAGCGGCAGACCGGCTGCCCGCTCCTCGTCAACACCTCGTTCAACGTGCGCAGCGAGCCGATCGTCTGCTCGCCCGTCGACGCCCTCTTCTGCATGGGGAGCTCGGGGATCGACACGCTCGTCCTGGAGGATTTCGTCATCGATCGGGCGATGCTGCCGGAGAACCTGTCGAGCCTGCTCGAGTCGTGGCACGTCGAGGCGGCCGGCCCCTTCTCGCGGCGGAAGAGCGCGATCAGCGAGGATCTCTACACCTTCGTCTAAAGACCATGGCGATCGAGAACGGCGTCCCCTCCGATCCGCGCAAGCAGATCTGCAACGACCTGGCAGAGCTCCTGGGCCAGGAGGAGGGCGTGCGCGTGGTCCGCCTCCTCCAGCACCTGGAGCTGTGCGGGCCGGCGGCGCGCGACGACGGCGCACCTGCCCCGGCGAGCCCCGCCGCCACCTCCGCCACCCCCGCCGATACCGCGGCGGAGACGCGGCCGGCGCCGATCGGGATCTGGGAGCCGCAGGAGACGCGCGGCGAGCTCGCCTTCGTCCGCCCCGAGCCGACCCTCCTGGGGGACGGCTCCGCCCAGCGCCGGGTCCTCCTGCCCAAGCGCTCCGCCCTGCCGGGGCGGATCTGCTTCTTCGGCGAATCGGCGGCAGCCGGGTTCTTCTACGCGCCGCACCTCACCCCCGCCCAACTGCTCCAGGAGCAGCTGCGGGTGGTCAAGGGGCCGGGTCAGTACGAGGTGGTCGACCTGGCGCGGGTCAACGAGAGCATCCTGCCGCTCCTCGACACGGTCCAGGCCGCCTGCCAGCTGAAGCCCGATCTCCTGGTCGTCTTCGCGGGCAACAACTGGAACCTGCTGGACATCCCCACCGTCTCTCCCCAGTTCCCGTCGGTCGACACCCGGCAGGAGATCGCCGAGAGCCTGCGCGCCTCGGGGCTCCGGGGGCCGGCGGCGCTCGCCGACGCGCGGCTCAAGAACGCGGTCGAGAGCGCGCTCGCGCGGCTCGGCCGGATCGCCAACGCGGCGCAGATCCCGGTCGTCGTCGTCGTGCCCGAGGTCAACCTGGCCGACTGGGAGAACCGGCAGCCGGTGATGTGGCTGCCGGAGGTGCCCGGGGGTGGCATCGCGCGCTGGTACGAGCTCTACGGCGCGGCAAAGGAGCGGCTTGCCGGCGGCCGCTGGGACGAGGCCGCGGCGCTCGCGGCGCGGATGATCGAGCTCGACCTCGGAACCTGCTCGACCTCCCATCGCCTGCTCGCCCGGGCGGAGATCGGCCGCGGCCGGATGGCCGAGGCTCTGGCCGCCTGCCGCGCCGAGGTGGACGCCACCCGCTACTCGACCCTCTGCTTCATGGCCTCGCCGCAGTGCACCGGGCCGGTGCGCGAGGCGCTGCTGCGCGGCGCCCGCCAGCGCGGCTTCGGCGTCGTCGACCTGGCGACGGTGTTCGCCGAGCACACCGGCTCGCCGCTGCCGGGCCGGCGGATGTTCATGGACTACTGCCACCTGACCGTCGAGGGGATGAAGGTGGCGATGGCCGCGGTCACCGCCGAGATCCTGCGGCTGGGCGGCGGCGCCGGCGCGCCGGCGCCGGATTGGCGCCAGCTGGTCAAGAGCCTGCCCAACCCGCAGGTGGCGCCGGAGGTGGACGCCACGGCCAAGCTCGGCGCCGCCCTCCACAACGCCCACCGGCAGCTCGCGGTGGGCAACCGGGACGACATCGTCGAGCACTGGTGCGAGCGGGCGCTCGCGGCCTCGCCGGGGATCGCGGACGCCATGGTCGAGCTGCTCGCCGCGCGCTCGACCCCCTGCCCGGCCGTGCTCACCGCCGCGCAGCAGCGGATCTGGGGCACTCCCTACCGCCTGACCCTCTACCACGGCTGGCGCTCGGACAGCCTCGACGCGCCGGTCTTCGAAGTGGTCGGCAAGCTCCTTGCGCGCTCCGGCCGGCAGAGCGGGGAGGCGAGCGCCGCCCTTCTCGTCGAGCGCCAGCGGGTCGGCCGCGACGCCATGGAGCTCGCCTATCCAGCCTACTACCATTGGGACCCCATCGAGCGCTTCTACCCCGACGTGGTGCGGATCCCCAACCTGACGCAGCGGGCGATCTACCGTTCGCCCTGGCCGGTCTCGTCCTTCTGCCTGGTCGCCGACGGCGTGGCCGACGTCGAGCTCGACCTCACGGCCCGGCTGCCTGGGGAGGGCCGGCCGCGTCAGGGAACGGTGACCGTCGCGGTCAACGGCCGGCCGGTGGGCGAGCTCGCGGCCGGCGAGCGCTGGTCCCGCGCCAGATTCCGGGTCCAAGGCCAGGCCCTCTCCGCCGGGCTCAACCGGGTGACCCTCCACTGGCCGCTCACGGTGACCGACGGCGACACCGCCCTCGCCCAGGTGATCGCCCGCCTGGAGCAGGGGATCGCCGCCGACCTCCATCCGGTTTTCGGCGAGGTGTTCTCGCTGCGCGTTCAGCCGCGGTAGGTCGGGGCGTTCGTCCTTGGGTCCTTTGGAGTCAGGGCCTCTCATCCGAGCGCGGAGGACCCAGCCTGAGGGCGGAGAAAGGGAAATTTGTGCCCGAGCCGTGACACTCGCCGCGACCGCCCGCGGCTCGTCCGTCCCTCGGGCGAGCCGTGTGCTGGTATAGCACGCGTCGAGCGCCCGTCCTTCACTCCTCCAGAGGATCGAAACGCTGGGCTCCCTGCCAGAGACCGAGGCGCGCTGGGTCGCTCTCTCGATCGCGTTGCGAGGTCGCGGGGAAAGCGGCCCGATTGGAACTGGATTGGAACTGGCCGAGAGTCGAGCGCCCCGGAGCCCACCTCATGTCCAGTGCGCCAAGTGCTTCCGTTACAAGGACTTGGACTCTGTAGACACAGCCGTCGGGACCAGGATTGGAACTGGATTGGAACCAGCTTGGCGTCATGAGCGGGACCTCGGGCGTTCGCTTCCCGCGAACCAACGCGCCGCCTTAGTGGCGCCGCGAGTATGGATGCGGCCCGCGAGCCGGAGCTCCCGAAGAAGAACGCGGAGATCATTCTTGCTCGCTTCCGGCAGTGCCCTGAACAGAATTTCGAAGCAACGACTCGTTGTACTGGTTCAACGGCTCGTTGTACAGGTACAACGTCACGTTTACACCGCGCGAAGCTTCGTTGTACCGGTACAAAGTGACGTTCACGCGGTACGACGACCCGTCTTGCCGGTACGCCTCGCCGATGCGCCAGCAGATCGCGCTCAGCGTCGGCGTGGCGGCGGGCGTCGGCGTCGTGGCGCCCCTTCCCCTGCCCGCGCTGCCTTACTGGTAGCGCAGCGCCTGCTGCGGCTCGACCGTCGCCGCCCGGCGCGCCGAGATCAGGGTGGCCAGGAGGGCGATCGCGGCGAGCAGCACCGGCAGGGCGACGAAGGCCACCGGATCGGTGGCGCCCACCCCGTAGAGGAAGCTCGCGATCAGCCGGGTGCTGAGCGCGGCGCCCAGGAGGCCGACGACGAGGCCGACCAGGACCGAGCCCATGCTCTGCTTCAGGACCAGCCCGAGCACGTCCTCGCGCTGGGCGCCGAGCGCCATGCGGATGCCGATCTCCTGCCGCCGCTGGCTCACCTTGTAGGCCGAGATGCCGTAGATCCCGATCAGCGCCAGGATGAGCGCCAGGACGCCGAACATGGCGATCAGCGCCGCCGCGATGCGCGGCGCCCAGAGCGCCTCGTCGATGACCTGCGGCATGGTCTTGACGTTGACCAGGGGGAGCGAGGTGTCGAGCGACTGCACGGCGCCGCGGACGGTGCCCAGGAGGGTGGCCGGATCGCCCTGGGTGCGGACGTGGAGGGTGAGGTTCCAGTCCGGCACCTGGCCGAAGAGGAAGTACATGTAGGGCCGGGGGCTCTCGCCCAGGCTGTCGTACTTGCCGTCCTTGGCGACGCCGATCACCTCGAAGGGCTGCCCCGGCAGGTTGAACAGGGTGAAGTGCTGGCCGACCGCGCTCTGGCCGGGCCAGAAGCGCCGCGCCAGCGGCTCGTTGATCACCACCCAGCCGAGCGGGCTGGGCTCCAGGTCCGCGGCGTTGAAGTCGCGGCCCTCGAGGAGCGGGATGCCCAGGGTGTCGAAGTAGCCCAGGCCGACGGTGTTGGTCCGCACCTCGAGGCCGCTCTCGGTCGTCTGCCCGGGGACGATGACGCTGCTGATGCTGCCGCCCTCGGCCAGCCGCAGGTGGTTGGCGACCGAGGCGGAGCGCACGCCGGGAATGGCCTGGACCCGCTCGACCAGGCGGCTGACGAAGTTCTCCGAGTGCGCCCGGTCGTAGCCCAGGATGCCGAGGTCGAAGGACATCACCAGCAGGTGCTTGCTGTCGAAGCCGGGGTCGATCTCCTGCGCCCGCTCTAGGCTGCGCAGGAAGAGCCCGGCGCCGGTCAGGGCGATCACCGCGAGCGCGGTCTGGACGGTCAAGAAGGCGTTGTGGAGGAGGAACCGGCGCCGTCCCGTGCCGGCGGCCGGCATCACCTGGTCCTTGAGCGCCGACACCAGGTCCGGCCGGGTCACCTGGAGGGCCGGCACCAGACCGAAGACGAGGACGGTCACCAGGCAGAGGCCGAGGGTGAAGGCGAGCACCCGGGCGTCGGGGCTCAGGTCGAGGCTCTCGGGGAAGGAGCTGGGCCGCAGCCGCCAGAGGGCGCGGGCCGCCCAGAAGGAGAGGAGTAGGCCGGTCACGCCGCCGAACAGGGAGAGCAGACCGCTCTCGGTCAGCAGCTGGCGGATGAGGCGCGAGCGGCGGGTTCCCATCGCCAGCCGGATGGCGATCTCCTTGCGCCGGGTGTCGGCGCGCGCCAGGAGCAGATTGGCGACGTTGGCGCAGGCGATGAGCAGCACCAGGCCCACGACCACCATGAGGAGCTGGGCGGCGTGCACGTACTTGCCGTACTGGTTGGGATTGATCCGCGACTCGATGAGCGGCGTGACCACCGCCAGGCGCCCGCCGTTGGGGCGCGGGTACTCCTGCTCGAGCTGCTTCGACAGGGCGTAGGTCGCGAGCGCCGCCTGCTGCCGGCTGACCCCCGGCTTGAGGCGCGCCACCAGGTTCAAGATCTTCGTCCGGCGCTTCTCGAAGACGATGCTGACCTCGCCGGAGAGGATCTGCTTGTTCATCATGATCGGCACCCAGAGGGCGGCCGGGCGCAGCAGGTGCAAGCCGGAGAAGCTCTGCGGCGCGATCCCGATCACCGTGAACTTCCGGCCGTTGAGCACGATGCTCTTGCCGACCATGTCGGGGTCGCCGTTGAACCGGTGCTTCCACAGGCTGTCGCTCAGCACCACCACCGGGTGGCTCCCCGGCGTCCTATCCTCCTCGGGCAGGAAGGTGCGCCCGCGCGCGGCCTTCACCCCGAGCACGTCGAAGAAGTTGCCGGAGACGATCTCGCCGTTCAGCTTTTCGGGCTGCCCCTCGCGGCCCAGGGCCACCGGGGCCGGGCGGTAGGCGGCGAGGCCGGAGAAGGACTTGCCGCGCTCGCGATAATCCTTGTAATTGAGGAACGAGGTGGGGAAGAGCCCCTGGATCTCGCCGTCGGTATGGTAAATGGCGACCAGCTGCTGGGGGTTGTCGACCGGGATCGGGCGTAGCAGAATGGCGTTGATACACGAAAAAATCGTCGCGTTGGCGCCGATCCCGAGGCCCAGGGAGAGCACCGCGACGAGCGTGAAGCCCGGTTTCTTGAGCAGGGTTCGCAGGGCGAACCGCAGGTCTTGCAGCAACGTCTCCATGCAGCCTCCACTGTCGCTCGGCGCCAGGAGCGCCTTCGGAATGAAGGGAAGTCTAACCCGCGCGCGGGTCGGTTGACACCCCGGGGAGCTGGATTATAAGCTTATAGCGGTTCCCAAAACCTCTTCTCGATCGCCGACGAGCTTCTCTGTTCTCCCCCTCCCATGACTCCCTTTGAGCGCTGGTCCAACCATGTGTCCACTCTGCTCGTGGGCGGCACCGGGATCGTCTACGCGGTCTTCCGCTATCTGGTGAAGCCGGCCGATCCCTATGCGGTGGTCAACCATCCGCTCCAGCCCTTCGTGCAGCACGCACACGTCGTCGTGGCGCCGCTCCTGGTGTTCGCCGTGGGGCTGGTGTGGCAGCGCCACGTCTCTCCCCGCCTCTGGCTGCGCGGCTTCCCGCGCCGGTTCTCCGGTCTCGAGATGGTCCTCACCCTGGTGCCCATGGTCGCCTCCGGCTATCTGCTGCAGGTGGCGACCGACGAGTCCTGGCGCAAGGTGTGGGTCGCGATCCACCTCGCCGCCTCCGCGCTGTGGATCGTCGGCTACGTCGTGCACCAGCTGTCGGAAGCCACGCGCGGACCCGAGGGGCGCCGGAAGTTTCCGTTCTGGCGCCCGCCGCACCACAAGCTCCGCGTCTGAAGACCTACCAAGTATTGGGCTTCGCGGCCGCGGTCTTGGCGGCGGGGCCGGCCTTGGACGCGGCGTCGTGCAACGCCCGCTTCAGGAGGTCGGCCTGCTTCTGCCCCTCGGCGCCGGCGTGCTGGAGCTTGTCGAGCTCCTCGAGAGCCGCCTGGAGGTACGCCTCGCCCAGGTATTCGCGGGCCTGGGGGAAGTTCGGGCGCAGCGCGAGGGCGCGGTAGTAGTTGTTGAGCGCGTCCTGGGTCTTACCCAGCTTGCGCTGGGTGTAGGCCAGCATGTTGAGGACGTCGGGATTGTTCTTCTCCGCCTGGTTCGCCTTCTCGAACAGCGGCAGCGCCTGGGCGAACTGGTTCGCCTGGACCGCGGCCACGCCCTGCTTGTAGAGATCGGAGCCGGCGGCCGTCGCCGGCTCCTTGAAGGTGTTTCGGCTCGCCTCGATCCCGGCGGCGAAGCCGCAGCAGACGAGGAGGAGAGGAAGGACGCGCGTCACAGAACTTTTCTTCAGCACAAGAATGACCTCCAAAGATTCCGTACCGGGGGATTATACCCGGCCGAGGAACGGTGAACACGGGAGCTCCTACGGGGATCGAGGGGCTGTTTCGACGGATTGGGGAGCTCCACGGTGAAGTAGGAGCTCCGCAGGGCAACCCAGGACAGAAGTAGGCTTATCGAGGACAGGAGTAGGGCTACTGAAGACCGAAACCGGTCCACCGAGGACGGAAGTGTGGCCACCGAGGACGGAAGTGGGGCCACCATCGCCGCCGCCCTGGAACGGAGTGAGGGCCTACTCCGGCCAGCGGGGGTGTCGCGGGGACGCCCGAAACGTCTTCCGGAGCTTCCAAAACGTCTCCGGATGGTTCCAAAATGCTTCCGGAGCCTCCGGAACGTCTTCCGGAGCGTCCGGAACGGTTTCCGGAGCGTCCGGAACGGTTTCCGGAGCGTCCGGAACGGTTTCCGGAGCGTCCGGAACGGTTTCCGGAGCGTCCGGAACGGTTTCCGGAGCGTCCGGAACGGT
>Ga0137404_10000257_pt1 | contig 34800 bp, 38 predicted proteins | sample CZOMad2_1_16fung_FD_108285 | JGI IMG/M metagenome (GOLD analysis project Ga0137404, IMG submission 108285) | Vadose zone soil fungal communities from Angelo Coast Range Reserve, California, USA - CZOMad2_1_16fungal (Illumina Assembly) | ecosystem: Environmental > Terrestrial > Soil > Vadose... | reverse complement strand
GCACGCAACTTAAGGGGATTGTTTGACATTACGCGAACCTTACACAAACCGAGATCGAAAAGAATCTCAGCACATTGTTTGTATTCGCGCAGATCAACTGCAAGCCCGAGTTGTTCATTCGCTTCCACGGTGTCGGCGCCTTCGTCTTGCAGAGCGTAGGCACGGATCTTGTTGAGGATGCCGATGCCACGCCCCTCCTGTTGCTGATATACGAGTGCCCCGCGACCCTCCTGCTCGATCAATTGCATTGTACGATGGAGTTGGGGGCCACAATCACATTTAGTCGAGCCAAACACGTCGCCCGTGAGGCATTGCGAGTGAATCCTGACGAGCGTTGGGATTTCGCGGCGCATCTCGCCTTTGAACAAAACGACATACTCTTCGTTGCTCGTTAACGAACGATAACCGGCAATCTTGAATTCGCCCCACTCAGTCGGCAACGTAGCTACTGCCACCCGCTGAACAGAAAGGGAATCTTTCGAAGTAGAGCATTTTCCGGTCGTCTGTTCCTGCAAAGGTTTCTCCCCGCCTGACATCATAAGCGCCTCAACCACCCGTCCTTGATCGAAACTAATGGACGAAGAGCAATTATAGGAGTATGCGATACAGTGTCAAAGCCCTGCCTCCAGCCGCCGTCCTGCGCGACGTGCCAGCCGGCGGTCCACATGTCACGAGTTGCTCAAACCTCCCTTCGGAACTGGAGGCGGCGAAAGCGCAGGCATTGGCAGAATCGCCAAATCTTTGACGGAAGCGACCTGTTGCCACACTATTGACCTCACGATAAGATACCCGCGGCTGAAGCCCTTAGCCCCCCAGGATGGGACCGCTGCTTCTATTGAGTCCTTTCACGCCGAGTTTGATGAATAATACCCGCAACGAAAACGAGTCTGGCAAGACCCAATCGGGTCCCCCAGAAAGGCCGACCCATGCTCCGGCACAACGCCGTCCCGTTCTTGTTTCCATTCGGGGCGAGCAGATTGCCGCTCCCATACCTCTGGAGCGCAGAGAGGTGGTCCTCGGCAGGGCGATTGAAGCGGACGTTCGCATTTCCGACCATCGCGCATCCCGACTTCATGCGCGAATTGTGATCGAAGACACTGCGCCTGGCGGGGAGATCAGATGCCGAATCTTCGATCTGGGTTCGACCAATGGGACACTCGTTAACGGCACTTTGGTAACTGAGTCGGTACTTACCGATGGCGACAAAATCTTGATTGGCGACCAGCTTTTTCGGTTTGAAATGCTTGACGACATCGATCGGGAATTTCAACAACAGGTTCACCGATTGCTGGCGCACGACGAGCTCACCGGCCTGCTCACGAGCAAGTCGTTCTTTTCGGAATTGCGCCGGGAAGCCGTGCGCGCCGCCGCCGAGTCAATCCCTTTCTGTGTGCTAATGATGGATCTGGACTACTTTAAGGAAGTAAACGATCGATACGGTCACCTCATTGGTAGTCAGACACTGGAAATCCTGGGCGGCATAATCAAGCAAGCTCTTCGGGCAGGTGATGTCGCCGCGCGCTTCGGTGGTGAGGAATTTGCCGCATTCTTGTTGGATGCCGATTACGCACAAGCTTTGGTTGCCGCCGAGCGTGTCAGAGCGGCGGTTGAAGAACAGGAGTTTCCCGCTGCGAGAGCGGACTCCGCCGCGGCGGCGGAAACTCTTCGCATTACGATTAGTATCGGGGTAGCTGCGTTTCCCGATGACTCGACCGATCCAATAGAACTGGTCGAGTTGGCAGACTCGGCGCTGTACCGCGCCAAACGCAATGGCCGAAACCGCATTTGCGCCCACAGACCCTCATTAGCCGCCACCGAAAAACCTTTGCCGCCGCGCCGGCACTGACCTTCATTAGCGCAGGTTAGGGAAGGGCGGTTTACCCCGCTTGATCCGCTACAGTTGAGTGGCTACTTTTCCGAAACCATGTGTGAGTTCCGGGCGTGTAAGGTTTACCCGGCCTTGAAGCCGGGTTCGACCGGTTGCGCTCATCTGAGTGGGGCGGTATGCTTCAAAGGTAAAGCCTGCCCGGCTATCCTTGTCGCAGCCCGAAAGAATCTGAGCAGTGAATAACCGACTTAACTTAGCAAGCAAGCCTTTTAATAATCGCGCTCTTCCCTGGACGTTGGCGATCTTGATTACCTTTCTCTCGTTTGTGAGCCTAATCCTCATAGCCCGACTTACTACTCAGGCCAACAGCAAGGCTAACGCCATCCAGGTCGAAATTAACGAGCTTAGCCAGCAGGAACAGGCGCTGAGGCAAAAGGCGGCAGATATCAAGGGGTCTTTGACTCCTGACCAGCAACAAACGCTGACCGCCGCGCACTTGCTGGTGGATCGAAAGCGATTTTCCTGGTCGAGACTCTTCGCTGATCTTGAAGCAGCGTTGCCGGGAGGCGTCAGAGTGTCCCGGATCAGCGTGCGCGACATCGCTGCTCATGGAGGCCAGACAATTGCCGAGCTTGATCTGGCGGTCTTTGCGAAATCATCGTCAACCGTGACGGACATGATTGCTCAAATGGATCGCACTGGGACTTTTCAGGCGGATTTGCGTTCGCAGAATCTGCAAAAGGGAAGAGGAGAGACCGGCACGGAATATGAGTTGTACGTGATCTACACTCCGCGCGCCGGCGCGCCTTCCAGTTCCGACCGGGCCGCAAATATTGCCTCGGTCGAACCAAGTGGAGGGAACAAATGAGCCAGCCGGTGACGGATAACCAACGATCGCTGCGCACCGCTCAGATTCGGCAACGACTGACTCAGTTCCGGGGAGCTCGCAGTCAGGGAATGTTTGGCCTAGCCGAGATCGCCGGCCTCTCAATCAGCATTCTTCTTCTTTTGCTCGTGGTGGTGAGTTATTTGTATTTCCTTGCACCGGCAAGTTCCCGACTCGCCTCACAGCAGCGCGAGCGTGAGCGTTTGCAGACCTTGCTGCGGACTTCAAAGGAATTAAATCGCAAAGACGAAGATACTCAAGCTACTGTTGAGCGAATAACCGGGAGCTTGGAGGACTTTGAGATGAGGCGGTTAGCGCATCATGCTCAGGGCCGGACGGATCTCTACGATGAACTAAACGAGCTGATCAGGAAGAACAGCTTGCGCAACACCTCAGGGCCGACATACACAGCGCTTGAGGCCCTTGGATCAAAAGCGGCCAAGAAGGCCACCAGCACAAAATGGCAGAGCGTGTACCCGGGGATCGCAGTTGCTTTGACCGTCGAAGGACAATATCAGAATCTGAGACACTTCATCCGGGACATCGAGAGCAGCAAACAATTCATCATTATCAACGGCGTCGAACTCGAGCGCGCCACTGAAACAAACACACCGTTGTCGGCTGAAGGAGCAGCGGGAGGCTCTCGCGGTTCGCTGGTCAGCTTGCGTTTGGACATGGCGACCTATTTTCAACGGAGCGTGGCTGAAGACAGCTCGGCGAATGGGGAGCAGAAGTAATGCAAAAGACGGACTTAAACAACCCCAGCGAACGAAAAAAGCTTATTCTGGCGGCCGCTTTGGGAGTAGTCGCGATAATTGTTCTCTGGTGGGCTTTTATTGGTTTCGGTGGAAACTCCGGCGCCCAACCAACCCAAAGAACTGCCGCTATCCCGCCGCCGCCGCCAGGATCCAGAGCTGGAAGCAATGCCACGAAACCGCAGCCTTCCACTGAGACAACCAGTGATCTGTTAGCGCAGCTTGAACCGGTGTCCTATCAGCAAGCTCCCATAAATGTTCCCGAAGCCAAGCGAAATATCTTTGCCTACTTCGAGCCTCCGCCGACGCCGAGCAAGACAACCGACACATCGACCCCGACACCCACGCCGACACCGCCGGTAATGTTGGCTACGGTGGCGCCTTCAAATGTCTACGCCCGCACCGGAGATTTCACGCTCGAGGTGACCGGAGACAAGTTTTCACCCGAACTACGCATCGTTGTCGATAACCGCGAGCTAACTACGAAGTATCAGAGCGCTCAGCAGGTTTCTGCGGTGGTGCCGGCCGCACTCATTTCCACACCCGGGCAACGTCAAGTGATGGTGCGGTCGCCGGACGGCAGGCTCTATTCAAATCCTTCGGGCTTTAGTGTTTCTCCACCGCCGACTCCTAATTACAGCTATATCGGCATCATTGGCGACAAGCACTACGTCGACATCGCTTTGCTTCAGGACCGCAGCAACAAGGAACTGCTCAACGTTCAAAGAGGTGATGTGCTGTCAGGGCGATTCCGGGTAACCAGCATCTCTGAGAAGGAGCTGGTGCTCACAGACACAACTCTTAAGATCAAGCACACGCTGGCGATGAACACCGACGGTGACAAGGGACTTGGTCCTCTTGCGCGTCCCACACCAAAGGTAGTAGATGCAGAAGATGACGAACCTTAAGGATAGACCACACCACAAGATATATGGTGTCCCGGTCCGTGGGCTTGAGGCTGTCAATCTCGGTCGCGGACGACCGCAACACCTCGCCAGGCAGTCGGGCTACGCTTTAGTGGCGCTGCTCGCCGTCATGACGCTGCTGAGTCTTTTCGCCCTCGCGGCTGCGCCGAGTGTGCGGCAGCAACAACTGCGGCTACGAGAACGTGAAGCTATATTTCGCGGTGAACAGGTTGCCGACGCTATCAGGTCTTACTATCTTTACCGGTCCAGTGTGCTGCGTGTGTCAGGTGAACAGGCGCTGCCTTCTTCAATCGATCAACTACTCGAAGGAATACCAGTTCCAGGTGGATCGAAGAAGCGACAGATCCTGCGCCCGAGCGCCGCGCGAGATCCTCTGTCTACATCGGGCGAGTGGCGTTTGATTAGGGCGCGCTCGCAGGAACTGATCGATTTTCAACAGTCGATTATCGCCTATGCCGGCACTCTCCCGCAGACCACTGGTGGCCAGCAAATGGTTCAGTTACAACAGCTTGCAGTTCCGACTTTAACCGGCGTATTGAATACCGGAACTAGCGAAAGTGCTCCTGGCGGAGATGACTCCTCAGACAGTTACAGTGGTCTATTCGTTGGTGTTGCCAGCCGCAGTCGCTACAACTCGGTCCTTTATTACTACGACATTGATCGTCACGATCAATGGATCTTCACTCCCCTCTTTCGCTGATCTCAAACTTAGTTGCGCATGCCGGATCTCTGAGCGCATTCGTTGTCTTCACCGCAAGCCAGCGAATGCAACTAATCACTTTCTCAGTGATGAGATCGAGCATCGATCATAGCGCGCATGAACGACAAACCGCACTCGCTTTGCACGCTCAACCTTCACTCTGCGAGGCTGCAAAGCGTCGAGCAGCGGTGGAAATTTTTTCCCGCTATCATTAATAAGTTGTTGACAACTCGAACGATTGCGTTTATATAGCAAGATGTTGTGCGCCGTTTACTCTAGCCCACAAGACAGAAGCAAACACAGTATCTTGTGGTCACGAAGAAAACGAAAAAAATCCAAACTCGAAAAAAGGAGCACATAGAAGCTATGGCAACTAAGAAAGGTGGAAAGAAGGCAGCGAAAAAGGGTGGCGCCAAGAAGGGCGGAAAGAAGGGCGGAACCAAGAAGGCCGCAAAGAAGAGATAACTTCGAACCAGCAGGTTACAACAGCAACCTTCACTGGCGCACACACACTTCCGAGGCCAGCAAGGCCTTCTCGAAAGGAACGACACTTCAAGCGAAGCTCGTCGTTCCTTTTGCTTTTTGTTCTATCCCGGTTTGATACTGACCCGGCTAACATCCGCCGGACCACGACAATGATTCACGTAGCTCTGGTTGAACCTGAGATTCCTCCCAATACCGGCAACGTCGCCAGACTCTGTGCGGCTACAGCAGTTCCTCTGCACATTGTAGGCGCGACGGGCTTTCGTCTGGACGATCGGGCTGTCCGCCGAGCCGGTCTGGACTACTGGCCGGAAGTGATTCTGTTTCGTCATCCGAATCTCGAGGCGCTACAGCAGGCACTACCTGAAGCCCGGTTTGTTTATCTAAGCACGAAGGTGCCTAAGCCATATTTCGAGTGGGAGTTTCGCGCCAATGACTGTTTGACCTTTGGCCCGGAGACCCGGGGGTTACCTGAAGAAGTGCTCAGCGCTAACCGCGACAGGGCATTGACCATTCCCATGCTCAACCCGCGGGTCCGAAGCCTGAATCTGGCAACTGCGGTCGGTATCGTTCTCTACGAGGCTTTGCGCCAGACCGGAGCGTTTCGCAATCCTCACAGATAAGTCCGAACGTAGTTCAGCCCCGTCCAATCGATCCACGAAATCCTTCCTTTGTTTTGTTTCGTGTGACTTCGTGGATTACTATTACTGGTTTCGATTACGGCTATGCGAAATCGCCGATCATCGCCGTACAAGGAGATCATGACTCAGGAAAGAAAAGACATTCGTAACATCGCTATCATTGCTCACGTGGACCACGGCAAGACTACCCTCGTCGATGCGATGCTGCGACAGGCAGGAACGTTTCGTGAGAACGAGCAGGTTCGCGATCGAGTAATGGACTCCCTCGACCTCGAGCGGGAACGTGGCATTACGATCATGGCGAAGAATACCTCTGTGCGTTACCGCGGCGTAAAGATAAACATTGTGGACACGCCCGGGCACGCAGACTTTGGTGGTGAAGTAGAGCGAGTTCTGAAAATGGTCGATGGGGTGATGCTCCTGGTTGACGCTGCTGAAGGGTGCCTGCCGCAAACCCGTTTCGTCCTGCGCAAGGCTTTGGAAGCTCGCCTTCCAGCTATCGCAGTGGTCAACAAGATCGATCGGCACGATGCGCGCCCGCGAGAAGTAGTGGATGAAATCTACGAATTGTTTCTCGATCTCGATGCCACAGCGGAACAAATTGACTTTCCGATCCTATACTCGGTTTCCCGCGAAGGTATTGCTCGGAAGGAGTTGACCGACAATTCCACCAATCTGCAACCGCTGTTTGACGAGATCGTCCAGACGATTCCCGTGCCCAAACAGTTACGCGACGACTCATTGCAGCTCCTGGTAGCGAATCTGGATTACAGCGAGTATGTCGGGCGACTCGCAATCGGCAGAATTTTTTCGGGCGAGATTGCCACGGGAGATCAGGTCGCTGTAACCAAGCCGGACGGATCAATTCAGAAGATCCGCGTCTCACAACTCTACGCTTTTGAAGGGCTGAAACGCGCTTCGGTTGATCGGGCCGGATTTGGCGAGATAGTTGCACTGGCCGGAATTGAAGACGTGCAAATTGGCGACACCATCACCAGTGCAGAAAACCCACAGCCGCTGCCAGCAATCGCCGTTGACGAACCTACGATCTCGATGATCTTCGGGGTAAACAACTCGCCCTTCGCAGGGAAAGATGGGCGCTTCGTAACTTCCCGGCAGGTCAAGGAGCGTCTGGATAAAGAGATACTGGGAAATGTCGCGATTCGAGTCGAGGAAACGGACTCACCGGATCAGTTCAAAGTGTCCGGCCGCGGCGAATTGCAACTCGCAATCTTGATCGAGATGATGCGGCGAGAGGGTTACGAGCTTCAGGTCTCAAAGCCTGAAGCCATAACCCGCAACGTCGGCGGGCGGTTGCTGGAGCCAATCGAGCAAGTCGTCGTCGACTGCCCTGAGGAATTCATCGGTGTGGTTACCGAAGCCCTGGGTCGCCGCAAGGGACAAATGAACAAGATGGTCAATCATGGAACTGGTCGCGTGCGGCTTGAGTTTGAAACGCCGTCGCGGGGCTTGATCGGATTTCGGAGTGAGTTTCTTACTGAAACCAAGGGAACAGGATTACTCAATACCCTGTTTCTTCGCTGGGGCGAGTGGCAGGGAACAATGCGCGGACGTTCCACCGGCTCTCTGGTTGCGGACCGTACCGGGGAAACCACCACTTATGCGCTCTTCAATCTGCAGGAGCGCGGCACCCTTTTCGTCAGGCCGGGAATCAAGGTCTACGAGGGAATGATTGTTGGCGAGAATGCGCGCGCCGTCGATCTTGATGTAAACGCCATCAAGGAAAAAAAGCTTACCAACATGCGGGCCTCGACCGCGGATGAAGCGATGCGGCTGGTACCGGCAAAAGACCTCTCGCTCGAGCAGGCGCTGGAATTCATCGCCGACGATGAACTGGTGGAAGTGACTCCGAACACTATTCGACTGCGCAAGCGCGTACTGCGCCCTAACGAAAGACCAAAACGGAAAGAGGGCTAGTCCCCTCCGCTTTCATGTTTCATTTACCCAGTCTTTACCCAATCACGGATCAACAGCGAAGCGGTCTGCCTCATTCGGAACAAGTGAGACTATTGGCCGCCGGCGGTGCACGGTTCGTTCAACTTCGAGACAAGGATTCCTCACCCAGAGAATTTCAACTCGAAGCCATTAGGGCAATGACCGTAGCTCGTCAGTTTGGCGTGCGGATAATCATCAACGACCGTGTGGATGTAGCCCTGGCAGTAGAAGCGGATGGTGTGCATCTGGGTCAGGACGATATGCCGCCCCGGGCCGCTCGCCTTTTGCTGGGTGAAGAATCATTGATTGGCCTTTCAACCCACAATTTGCAACAGGCGATCGATGCAGCAGCTGAGCCGGTCGATTATCTTGCGCTGGGCCCAATCTTCACTACTTCATCGAAAAGCGATACTGCACCCCCTGTAGGGTTGGATGGGTTGACTAGTGTGCGCCAGGCCATTGGCCGTAAACCGCTGGTCGCAATCGGCGGTATTACTGTCTGTAATGCTCAAGCAGTACTTCGCGCCGGCGCTGATAGCCTCGCCGTAATATCCGCTCTGTTCGAAGATTCGAACCAAATCAGCAATACAGTTCAAGCTTTCCTCGCTCTTACCACCTTCCCGATCAGGGGTTAAACAAATTTAGCTTGCGTTTATCGTGGTGATGCGCCAAAATTAGCCCTGGCGCGAGTAACCGTTCCCTTGTCCGCCCGATCAAGTATTCTCACTCCAGGTCATCATCTTCCCCCGCGAGCAAATATCCTTCTATGAGCTTCTTCGATCTGCCGCCGGTCATCGAACGCATGCTGCTGGTCTCCGACAAGATCAGCGATCTCAATTTCTCCGTAGGCCAGCTTCCCCAAGTGGAAATAAACGGCAAGCTTACGCCCGTCCAGCCGCTGGGCATGCAAAAGCTGACCCCGTATCACACTGAAATCATTGCCATGACCCTGATGCATGGGAATGCGGAAGCTGCTGAGAAACTCGCCCGCACGGGAACGGCAGATCTCAGCTATTCGCTTCCTTCACGGGCGCGCTTTCGAGTCAACATCTTTCAGCAACGCGGTGTTTACTCGATCGTGATGCGGGTCATTCCCACCGATATCCCCACCTTGAACACGCTGGGGCTTCCCACCCAGCTTTCGGAGATAGCCGACATCCGTAATGGATTGGTGCTGGTCACCGGTCCAACCGGCTCCGGAAAAAGCTCCACCCAGGCCTCGCTCATCGACATCATCAACGAGAAGAAGCAGTATCACATCGTAACGATCGAAGATCCCATCGAGTATCTGCATACGCACAAAAACTCGACCATCAACCAGCGTGAAGTGGGACAGGATACGCGAGACTTCCCGTCGGCTTTGCGCGCCGCTCTGCGACAGGCTCCGAAAGTAATTTTGATCGGCGAAATGCGTGACTTCGAAACTACCGAAATCGCCCTCGAAGCAGCCGAGACCGGGCACCTCATCCTTTCAACGCTGCACACCATCGATGCTTCAAAAACCGTAGACCGCATCATCGGCCTCTATCCCAAGAACGAAGAACAGGTAATCCGCACGCGTCTGGCCCAAACGTTTCGCTACATAGTGTCACAACGGCTGATCCCCCGCGCCGATGGCCGTGGACGGGTCGCCGCCGTTGAAATTCTGCGATCCAGTCCTCGTACTCGCGAGTACATTGAAAGCGGCGAAGGCGAAGGAAAATCCCTGCTTGATGCGATGCGTGACGGCAAGCTGGATGGAATGCAGGACTTTGATACCGTTATCAAAGACTTGATCGAGCGGCGAATTGTCACCCTTGAAGACGGCCTGACATTTGCCACCAATCAAAACAACCTGCTGCTTTCGCTCAAAGGTCTCACCGCTGCCGAGGACTTTGTGCGCAAAGAGATGGAGAAGATGCCCGCGGGCGTTTTCTCAGAGTCAGGTTCGCTACTCGGTATGATCGAGTAGGTTGGCCGAACGGCACTTTTTTCTAAACCTCCCGAAAGCAAGAATCACATGATAATCGTTTGTCAGAACTGCTCAGCACGGATTCAAATTGACGATGCAAAGGTACCATCTGGCTCGTTCAGTGTTCGCTGTCCAAAATGCGCCGCCACTATCAGTTCTGTAAGTGCCAGTCCTGCTTCGCAAAAGAGTGCTCTGTCAGTTGGAGGCTCCCCTTCAACCGATCATCCGCGGTTTGAAAGGCCGAAACCCGCGCCCGCTTTCGACCCCCCCGGTGAGACGCGCTTTGGCGAGCCATCCGAGCTGCCTCTTGCAGACGTGGCTCGAGCGCTCAGCGAGTTAATGGCTCGGAATCCGCAGGCCACTGATAGCGGAAGAACAGAACGACTGAAGTGGAACCGTCGGCAGGTGCTGATATGTGCTGCAGAAGCTCGTCGCGAGACCATTGCCCGCATGCTCGCCGATAGCGGCTACCAGGTATTCGTCGCAGAAGACACCAGGCAGGCGGTCGAAAGAATGCGCGAGAATAGACTTGAGGTGGTGCTTCTCGATCCAGAATTCGACCCGGCTGAACAAGGGGCGGCATTTGTAACGCGCGAAGTAAATATCCTCCGTCCGCCGCAGCGGCGGCGGCTTTTTTTCGGGCTAATCTCACCGTCATTTCGCACGCTTGACGCGCATGCTGCCTTTCTCAACAATGCCAACATTACGGTGAATGTTAATGACCTGGCGGAACTGCCGTCGATGTTAGATCGGACAATCCGAGAGTACAACGAGCTTTATTGCGATTTCTACCGAGCCTTGAATGTACCCGCCTTGTAACGATCAGACGGGCGGTGTAGCGTTAAAAGGGGCCACTCTGGTGGCCCCTTTTAACAGGTCTGCGTATGTTCAAGTCTGATGCAAGGTTAGCTCAAGGGATCTTCTTATTATTCCCAGCAACCTGGGTATGCCCTCTGGGGCGGTGTCCTAATTTGGTTTTGTAACGCAAGCTGTTAGCTTGCGCGCACGTTGAATGCCACTCAACCATCGCAAACTAACAGTTTGCGTTACAAATTAGGGCACTACCGCCCTCAGGCCAAGCTTTGCGGGACCTAACGGGTCATGAAAGAATCCGTGGCCGAGGCCCAGATCTATGTTGGAGTAGAGATGACCATTCCGCTGAAAAGGAGCTAACTAGTTCAATGCGTATTTGGATTGTCGTTGTCGGTCTCCATATTCTGGCTGTAAGCGCCTGCAAAAAGTCCGAGCCGGCCCGGCTGGACAACAACACCGTGAAACCCTCCGAAACGATTTCAGCCTCGAGCACTGCCGCCAATCAGGCCCCGACGCCGCCTGACACAGGCACAAGGGAACCACGAGCCAAAGTTGACGCCTGCGCGTTGCTGACAAGCAGCGAGATTCAGTCAGTGCAGGGCGAGCCTTTGAAGCAGACTAAATCAAGCACCACATCAGACGGTGGATTTAACGTGTCTCAATGCTTTTTTGCTTTGCCGACATTTACGAACTCAATCAGCTTGTCGCTCACTCAACGAGGTGAGGGTGGGGACGCTCGCAATCCCAAGGAGTTCTGGGGCGAAACTCTTGGAGGAGACCGAGAAGATAAAACGCGGCGAAAAGGCGAACGTGGCGAAGAGGAAGGAGAAGGATCTGCGCCGCGACAAAAGGTGGCCGGGCTGGGGCAAGAGGCAATTTGGATGGGAAGCCGCGTAGGTGGGGCGCTCTACGTGCTCAAGGGCAACAGTTACTTTCGGATTAGCATTGGCGGCTCAGGTGATCAGGCAGTGAAGTTAAGGAAGTCGAGAGCCCTGGCCGAGAAAGTCCTGGCCAGAATGTAAAATAGTCCTGGTGCGGTTCCTTTCATGGCGAGCTTCCTGCATCACCTCCAGGATGTCCGTTTGCACCGGGTCGGATACTCACGTCCGACTGTTACCCTTTTTGGTAATTTGCTAATCTTTAGTTTGCGCGACGGACATCACGCAGCACTCGAGAAGATTTAGAGAGCAGTACTTCGATGGCCCAGGCTGGACTCATAGCGACTGAGATTGCAGGAGAGGTACCCCGGGGGCATCGGCACCTGCATACGTCAGACAGCCGCCGGCGCTTAAGTCTGGTTCTCATACTTACCTCTGTCTACATGATCCTGGAAGCTGTCGGCGGCTGGTGGACCGGCTCCCTCGCGCTGTTGGCTGACGCCGGTCACATGCTGACGGATGTCGCGGCTTTGACTCTGGCGCTGATCGCGGTTTGGTTTGCTACTCGCCCGGCGACTTCCAGCAAGACCTTCGGCTATCATCGACTGGAAATACTTGCTGCCCTGATTAATGGCGTGGCCTTAATCCTGATCTCGGTGCTCATACTATACGAGGCGTCGAAGCGGTGGATCTCGCCACCGCCAATCCGCGGCAATGCTGTTATGCTCGTGGCCGCCGGCGGTTTAGTCATTAATCTGACCTGCGCCTGGATACTTCATGGGCGGCGAGAAATTGACTTGAACATCCGCGGTGCCTGGCTGCACGTGCTCAGCGACGCGCTCGGCTCCATTGCGGCAATTGCCGCCGGCGCCGCAATGTCCTGGTACGGCTGGTACTTCGCCGATCCTCTATTCAGCGTTGTTATCGGTCTGTTAATCGTCTGGAGTTCGTGGACGCTGATCCGCGAATCAACGAACGTCTTACTGGAAGGGACACCCGCACACATAAATCTGGCCGCCGTGGAGGACGCTATTCTCGAGACGAACGGTGTCAACGATGTGCATGACCTGCATATTTGGACCATCACTTCAGGTCGCGAAGCTCTGAGCGCCCACGTAATTCATGGGCAAAGCATCTCTCAACCTGAGCTGTTAAAAGAATTGCGGCTTAAGCTCCACGACCGTTTTGGCGTAGACCATTTAACGATTCAAATGGAAACAACCGAGTTTGAGGACGAAGCTTTCCATTTCTGTCACGCGGGTACTGCCTGTTTTCGATCTGAACGCTAATTTCCGAGCCTCATGCGAACACAAGCCGTTTCGTATTGACGGAACGCCGGGTGAGCCATGGAAATCAATCTCCTGTTGACGCTTGATCTTCGTGAACAAGCAGCGCTCCAGGCCGCTCTCGTTACTCACGGCGCGCCGGATGCGCTGGTCACCCTGGCTTTGACTGGAGCTTGTCGGATTTCAACTCTTAAGGAGGCGCGGCAATTGAGAACCTGGCTGATCGAGGCCCGGAGCGCCGGGGATACGGATTTTGCCTCATTGCATGTCATTGAACGAGCATTAGTGCAATTCGGCATCTGAGAGGGAGGCAAATGGGGGAAGTCTCGTTAGCTTATGGGAGTCGCTCGCTGAGCTTCTCCTTTGATGAACAATACTTCCAGATCCTCGGCTCGGAAGCGCACCTCACTCCTCTCTCGGATCCGGAAATCGGCGCGGCTATTGATTCGCCGATAGAATCCCCTGCTCTCGAAGAAATAATCTCAGCGGGAGACTCGGTACTGATTGTTGTCTCGGACGCAACGAGGGCCACAGGGAGCTCTCAATCAGTCAACCTCCTGGTCCGTCGCCTGATTCAGAGTGGCATCCAACCTGCCGGCATCTCGATTATTTTCGCCACCGGGATCCATCGTTCAGTTACGCCGGAAGAGAAACTGGAACTACTGACGCCTTTCATCGTCCAACGCGTCCAGCTGCTTGACCACGACGCTGCTGATGCAGCGAAACTGATTGACTTTGGTTTCACTAACCGCGGGACACGAGTCGAACTGAATCGAGCCCTGAAGGATTTTGATCATGTAGTTATCATTGGCGGGATTGGCTTTCATTATTTCGCAGGTTTCACAGGCGGGCGCAAATCCGTCTGTCCCGGACTGGCCTCGACAGCAACGGTGGAAGCGACGCACATGTTAGCCCTGGATTTCGAGCAGGGAGGACGCCGAGCAGGTGTAGGGACAGGCTTGCTGGACGGAAATGCCGTACATGAAGAATGCGAGCACATCGCGGATCTAATTAACCCTTCATTCACCATCAATACCGTTGTCGATGAGCGAGGACGTATCGCCCAGCTGTTTGCCGGGCATTGGCGCGAAGCACATCGCCGAGGCTGTGCGGAATATCTTGCGCGCCACTCGGTCAAAATCCCGGCGAAGCGCGATCTCGTAATCGCCAGCTGCGGTGGATCGCCTTATGACATTAACCTGATTCAAGCACACAAGACGCTCGACATGGCGGCGCACGCCTGCCGGGAAGGGGGCACAATAATCCTGCTGGCGGAGTGCCGTGATGGTCTGGGCCGAGCGGATTTCCTGAAGTGGTTCGAGGAGCGTGATTCCCTCGCACTGGAAACGCGCTTGCAACGGGGGTACGAAGTTAACGGGCAAACCGCCTGGGCCCTGCTGACAAAGGCGGAGCGTTTTCGCGTTCTGCTTGTATCTGAACTGGCTTCTCAGGACGTCAAACTCATGCGCATGTTTCCCTTCCGATCGTTAGACGAGGCTATCACCCAGGCCAGTCATACCGATGGTGCGTATATCATGCCGCGCGGCGCATCATCTCTTCCTCTCGTTAGGCATTGATTGTCCGTCCCATCGGGCATAAGATTCCTCGAACCTGTATTCAATCCAGTCCAAGGAGAGCCGCCGTGAGAACAGGTATTTTCGCCGGGTGTGCAACACTTTGCTTACTGACCATGATTACCGCTCGCGCCCAGCAGCCAATAACTGAACCACCAACACCTTTGACACAACCAGCGATCGCTTTCGATTCAATGGGCCAGCGTGCCGTCGAGGCAACTCTGCGCACCGCAGTTTTGAACGGCGCGCCCGACACACCGGTCACTGATGCCAGGATTATTCTGCGGAACGTAAGCCAGCAGTTCTATAACTACGTTTCGGGCCATGCAACTTTCTACGACGCCTCGGGTGTTCGCTGTGGTGATGGGCTGTTCAAGACTGAGGCGTTTGCACCGAATGAAGCCGTGGAAGTTGATACGCCGGGGGTCCATATCACCTGCGCTGTGGCTAGTTGGCGAGTAGTGGCTACAGATCTTCTACCGCGGGCATTGCCATCCGGATCCGGCGCCGCAAGCATGTCAAACGGCACGTCAAACGGACCACCAGTTAATCTGGTGATCAGCATTGATGGTGAAGAACATCCGATCCAATTGGGTAAACCGTTGGTTCTAAACGTGGGTGATAGACGACGAGCAATCGTGGTGCGTGGTGCACCATAGGAAGGTAGTGTTTATGGCCGACTCGAAGGAAAAAAAATGCGCTCATGGTCCGTGTGATTGTCCGCCAGACTCCGACAGCAAATTCTGCGGCGAATACTGCAAGGATGCCGAAGATGCCGGTGTGATAGAGATAAGTTGCGGCTGTTCTCATCCAGCCTGCCACCTCTAGATTTGGGTCTTCAGTCTGGTCCTCGCATCCTCAGCGTTACTCGTGTGAACTTGGCAGTGTGCATCTCTGTGTCCTCCGTGTCTCCGTGGTGAGCGGTTTCTTCGTCATGTTCAACCACGGAGACACCGAGGACACGGAGTACCTGCAGAAACCGAAAACATGACACCACCTCATTTGGCAGTGGATTGCTGCCACCCGCCAGCCGCGTTAAAGTAGGCATCAATGTCCGAAATGCTGATGTCGAATAATTCCGTGCTCTCAGTGTTAGTTGAGTTGCAGCGTCTCAAACGTCTGGAACGAACGGGCTGGTCTCTGCGCGGAATGCCAGGGGGCACCGAATCGGTTGCAGCGCATTCATTCGGTGTCAGTGTGACCGCCATGCTGCTGGCTGATGAACTGGTTAGCAAAGGCGTGAGCATTAACGTTGAGCGTGTACTCAGGATCGCCCTGCTTCACGACTGGGCGGAAGCGCGCGTGGGCGACATGCCGCGAACAGCTATAACTTACTTTGGCGCAACTGCCAGAAAAGGGGCGGAGTCAGCAGCTCTTGCCGACATCGTGCAGGACCTGGACAACCGCGAGCTATACAAGGATCTGTATGAAGATTATGAGTTACGTACGAAGCTGGAAGCGCGGCTCGTAAAAGCTGCTGACGTAATTGATCTTTTGGTACAGGTTCTGGCTCTGGAACGAGCAGGGGCCCGGGGCCTTGATGAGTTTTGGGAAGTTGCGCGCAGTCCCGATTTTCAGCTGGAAGGTCCAGCGCAGGAATTAGTTACGGATATTCTTACCTCGCTGCTCGAGGAAAGAAGAAAGGCACGTTTGGGCGATTAAGTTCTTTGAAACGCATCGGCGCGTCGAATGAAACGGTGGCTCACAGAGTTGATTGGTTCGTGGAGCTGGCACGATCTGCTCGTGCCAGGCGCTATTTTCCTGATCACGTTTGTGGCGAGCCTGGCCATTGTATCGTTCATTCTGGTCAGGTTGCCTCCTGATTATTTCAGCGGGTCCAGCAAGCGCAAGTTTCTTGACGACCAGCCAAAGGGCATTCGAATTGCTGCGGTTATTGGGAAGAATGTGCTTGGGGCGATTCTTGTTTTGTTGGGGATCATCCTGTCGATTCCGGGTATTCCCGGTCAGGGCATCCTAACGATCCTTCTGGGAATAATGCTCCTGGATTTTCCCGGCAAGCGCCGGCTGGAGCAAAAAATAGTTTCCAGTCCCAAAGTTAGAGAAGCGATAAACAGCATGCGGCAGAGGTTTGGCAAGCCCCCATTGATATTGGATTAAGATAGATTTCAAAGTGCTTTTCGAATGCGAAATTGATTCAATCGGTGACTATTGACTGCACCTCGCGGACTTAGCAGACTCGACAAAAGCTCGCGTTGACAAGGAAAAATCTCTTTGTTAGGTTGACGAGCAACTTTGTACTATTTCCGCGATCCCGGATTATGATTTGCGCCCAAAGGCCATTACTTGATGCCCAATTCGTTCCGCGCGCATAAATTCCATCCTTCCCGCCCATCTTTTCTCCTGCTTTTGCTGTTGAGTGTTCTCTCGACGAGTGGGTGCGCGGGGCTTTTTGGCACACACAAGCGTGTGCAGGTGCCACAGCTTCTGACTCCTTTAGCCGAGGCCGATAAGAATCAACTCTTCCAGGAGGTAAATCGATTGGCAAGCGTGAAGTCGATCCACGGCAAAGTGGATTTGACGTTTGAGGATAATTCGTTTGCCGAGTCTGGAATTGCCGAGAAGTACAAGCAGGCCGATGGCACGGTTACCCTCCAGCGGCCCGGCGAGGTATACCTCGTAATTCAGGTGCCCTTCATCGCCAAGGATATCGCCCATATGACCTCCGATGGCGAGCATTTTCGCGTGGCCGTTCTACAGGGTGATGAGAAATTTCGTCGCTTCGTTAAAGGGACCAACAATGCTGTCTATGACAAGCTGGACGTTGACGGCAGCAATAGCGAACCGGCCAAAGGGGACAAGAAGCGGGCGATGACAGAGAAGCTGACAGTTAGCGCTCTATCAAACCTTCGTCCACAACACTTGACTGACGCGCTCATGGTGCGGCCGATTTCAGCAAGTGACGGCCTTAGCTATTCCCAGAGCGAGTTCTATCAGGAAGAGTTGGACACACGGCCACAGACTAAGAAAGGTACCCGTATTATCCGAGGCTACTTTATACTCGAGGAACTCACACTCTCCGGGGGCGAAGCGAAGTTGTTACGCAGGTTCTGGTTCGATCGCGTAGGAGGTATTCGACTCGCTCGGTTGCAGACTTTTGATGATCGTGGACTATTGATCACGGACGTCTCATTCTTCGATGAAAAGCCTTTCGGCGAAGGCGGGGCTCGACGACTTCCATCGCGGATTGAAATTACCCGGCCCCACGATCGATACAAGCTGAACGTTACTTATCAAGCTCCGGAATCGGTAGTGCTCGATCGCGAATATCGTCCGGAGGCCTTTGTCCTCGAAAACAAGTGGCAGTTGCCGGAAGTAGACCTCGATGCACGCCAGAAAACAACTAATCGCTAGCGTCTAGGTATCGAGTGTCAGATTGTATTAACATCTCTCGTGACGGTATCGATGGCGTCCGTTTCCGTGTGCAGGATGCCGAAGCAATGCCAGTGATATCATTTGGCATCCATGAAGGACTGGGCCCGGCGATTTGTAGTATGCGGACAATTTTACAGGCGGAAGACCTCGAGAAGGTTTATCGGGTCGGCAAAGTTGACGTGCCGGCCCTTCGGGGCGTATCGCTGTCAGTCCAGGAGGGTGAGTTTGTAGCCATTATGGGACCTTCCGGATGCGGCAAATCAACTATGCTGCATCTGCTTGGCGGTCTGTTAACTCCAACCAGGGGGCGAATTGTCATCGACGGGGAAGACCTTACAGAGGCTTCTGATGCCAAACGAACTGATATTCGGCGCCGGAAAATCGGTTTTGTATTTCAGCGCTTCAACTTGTTTCCCACTTTGACCGCTGACGGAAATCTACGTCTGGCGGAGCGAATTCATGGCAATGGTGGAGAGGATCCCTCGCGTCGCCGCGAGGTATTGCGCTTGTTGGGGTTGGAGGATAAGCTTCATCATAAGCCCCTGGAATTATCCGGCGGCGAACAACAGCGGGTGGCGCTGGCACGCGCAGTGGTAACCCGACCGGCAATTGTGCTGGCTGACGAACCGACCGGCAATCTCGACTCCGAGAACTCGGCTGTCGTTCTAAATATGTTTCAGGAATTGAATTACCGCTTCAATCAAACCATCATCATGATTACTCACAACCCCGAGGCCGCAGCAATGTGCCGGCGAATCGTGCAGATGCGTGACGGCCATATCGTTGAGCCTGCGCCGGGAATCCGGATGTAAACCTGCTTCCAATCCATAATTGTTCGGCCTTGCAGTCTTGAGTGGGCACGTCCCAATCAATGTGGCTGGCAACTTGCAAGATCGGTTGATCGAGAAATTGTTAAACGCGTTAAAGAAAATCGTCTTTTGGAACTATGAGCGGAACACCTGGCAGTGGGATGCCCTCTGTGTTGTGATTTTAATTTTCATCTTTTTGACGCCGAAAAGCTGGTTTAAAACCGGCGAACGGCTCGCTGCTGACCGGCATCAAAAATCCAGCATTTCAACGCTCTTGGTGGGTACGGAAGTCATTGAGAACGAAGGAGATACTGGTCGGATCCAAGATCGGGTGCGAGCTCTGACAGGCCGGGCCGATGTGCAGGTACTGGGAGTCCGAAAGCGAGTCGCTCCAAATGGAACGACAGTTGGGTACGAGGTTGACATACGCTGACCGTCCCCTATAATTGCGGGGTTTTTTGTGTGCCGGGGGCAGGAACATGAGTTAGGAGAGTTTATGAAGAGATTGATTCCCCTGAGTCTAATAGGAATGATGATTGTTACCACGTTCGTCGTGTTTTCTCCGACGGCGGTTCATGGACAAGGGGCAGGACTTGTTAGCGCCGTGCTAAACCGAATGGAGAAGAATCGACAGAGTCTCAGGTCGCTTCGCGCCGGTATCAGTATGGAGAAATACAATTCTCAACTGCGCGACTCTGAGAAGTTCAATGGCGTCATTTTGTACGAGCCTTCCGGTGCAACTGAGGCTTCAGTGAGAATTGAATGGCGCAGTCCACAACATGAAATTCTTACCGTTTCCAACGGTAAGTACATACTTTTCCGCCCCCGACTCAACATGGCTTATACAGGAAGCTCAAGGTCGTCGAAGGTAAACAGCGGCAGTGGCGGCTTATTGAGTCTTGTTTATATGTCGCGACGCGAGTTGGAGAGTCGCTTCCAGCCGGTCCAGGATGTGCGCGAGGAAACACTGTGGGGCGGTGTCAGCACCATTCACATCAAACTCACTCCGAAAAAAAATGAGGGCTTCAAGTACGCGGAGATATGGGTGGACGGTGGCGGTATGCCGGTGCAGACAAAGATTGTCGAGAAAAACGACGACGCGACTACTGTTCGGTTGACGGGTCTTGAACGCAATATCAAGATCTCGGCGGAAGAATTTGCCATCAAGCTTGACTCAAGCGTAAAGATCGTCAAGAGCTAGGAATTTGATCGTACCTTGAAACGGCTGAGGGGCTCTTGTCTTAATGGACCAGAGCCCCTCGTCGTTTGATGCGTAGAGGACAGGCAGGACCTCTTGCCTTCTCTTTTGCGGTCGCATATTCTTCAGCGCCAGAACTTGGCAGACCGTAGCAATCTGGAAGTGGAATGAGAAAGACTAAGTTTCTCAGGTTAAAACTTCGCGAAGCGAGCTTTATCAGCCGGGCCCTGCTTTCCAGCCGGCACCCGGTGCTCGCGCACCTGATTCCCATGCGCAGATGCAATCTGGCGTGTGGATACTGCAACGAGTATGACCACAACTCTCAGCCTGTGCCGCTCGAAGTTGTGAAGAACCGTCTCGATAAACTCGCCCAACTAGGAACATCCGTCGTGACCATCTCCGGCGGTGAGCCAATGATGCACCCGCAATTGGACGACGTTGTTCATCACATTCGAGTGCGGGGCATGATCGCGGGACTGATTTCGAACGGCTACTACTTTACTCCCGAACGAATTAAACGTCTGAACAAAGCCGGGCTCGAGTATCTCCAGATCAGTATCGATAACGTCGAGCCGGACGAGGTTTCGCGGAAGAGTCTGCGCGTACTGGACAAGAAGCTGCGCTATCTTTCCGAATACGCCGACTTTCACATCAACATTAATTCCGTCATTGGCGGCGGCATCAAAAACCCGGAAGACGCGCTTACCGTAGCTCGCCGCGCAGTAGAGCTCGGGTTTTCGACAACAGTGGGAGTGATTCACGATCACGACGGAACGCTAAAGGCGTTATCGGAGAAGGAAAAGTCCATCTTCCAGCAGGTAAAGAAGCTTGGAAATAAAGACCACGCGCGACTCAATTGGTTTCAAGACAGTATCGCGGAAGGCAAACCCTACCAATGGCGCTGCCGCGCGGGAGCGCGTTACTTGTATGTCTGTGAAGAGGGGCTGGTCCATTGGTGCTCGCAACAGCGTGGCTATCCGGGTATTCCTCTTGCGGATTACACGATGGAAGACTTCGATCGCGAATACAATACTGAAAAGTGGTGTGCTCCGACTTGCACTTTGCAATGCGTACACCAGGTGGGAATTCTCGACAACTGGCGGGATCCGCAACAAGCTCCCGGCGCCACCAAACCCGCAACCTCTATTAAGGATACTGTCAGGGAAGTACTGCGCGCCGAATAGCTTTGCTTAAGGCACAGCAACCTCTTCAAGCCGGCGTTTGGCTACCTCACAACGATAATCAGGCCGCGCATTGACGCAAGAATCGCTGTAAACAAACTTCTTGTATTCCATTAGCGCTTGATTTGGCTGGTTCAGCGCATCCAGCAAACGTGCGATCCGAAAAGGAAGTAAGTTGTCCGGCTCCCCACCGCGCTCCGCCAAACGAAATTCTGCGAGTGCCGCGACCCAGTCACCATCATCACTGAACTCAAGCCCCAACAACTTTCGGGTGTGAGGGTCATCTTCAATCGCGAGCGCCTCTTTATACTCCCCAATAGCACCTCGCCTGTCCCCAGCCAGTTTGGCCTGAGTTGCCCTTGCCAGATGCATGTCCACACTATTCGACTCGCGAAGTTCCGAAATGGCGATGAACGTTAGAATCGCTGTCAGGTAAAGAACCGGCGTCAGAAACCCAGCTCGTGGCGTCTTAACAGGCTGCGATTGTTTAGGTGGTTGGTGGCGCTGAAGTTTAACTGCCAGGTAGATTGGAAAGACGACCAGGGGAATGAAAAAAGTCGCCAGAGCCCAGGCCAGCGATATGTAAATGCCAAACCCTCCTCGCTGCGCATTGACCAGGACCCAGGTCGATAAGAGGGCCGCCAACACAAGAAAGGCCGGGCGAATGAGGTCGAAAAACTCACCGGCTGACATCGTCAGCGTTTTCTTTACTAGACGATCCGCGGACCTCGAACAGGGTCACGGAACTGGAAAGGCCGAGGCCTGAAAGCCTTCCGGCCATGATAACGATCATTTCACCTTCCTTGACTACTCCCGCGTGCAGCAAAGCTTGCTCTCCGACTCGCAGTATCCCTTCGGTGGATTCGGCGGCGTCCGTTAGAAGCGATTCAACTCCCCAGATCAAGGCCAACTCGCGCTGCACTGCTAGTGATTGCGTTAGCGCAACGATTCGTTGTAGGGGACGTAGTGAGGAGAGCCTGCGAGCCATCAATCCCGATTGTGTGAATACGGCCGTTACTCTTGTGGCCATCTCTTCAGCGGCAAAAATAGCAGCCTCGCAGAGTGCACGGCTAACGCGTCCGGACTGCCTGTTCGCCAATTTGCCTAGTCTATCGGAATCGGTTTCTCTACCGGACTCTGCTGATTCAATGATCCTGGCCATAGTGCTGACTGCAGGTACGGGATAAAGCCCGGTAGCCGTCTCGTTGGAAAGCATCAAACAATCAGTCCCGTCCCAGACCGCATTGGCAACATCCGAAGCTTCAGCTCGCGTTGGCCGCGGATTTGTGACCATGGACTGCAACATCTGCGTTGCTGTGATCACCATCTTTCCGGCGGCGACTGATTTTTCAATGATCCGTTTTTGGTAGACCGGAACCAGTTCGACGCTTGTTTCGACGCCCAGATCTCCGCGCGCGACCATGATCGCATCAGCAGCCTCGATGATTGCGTCCAGATGTTCAATGGCTTCCGCCTTTTCAATCTTTGCTACCAGCGGAGCATGCCCGCCTCCTTCGGCAATCAGACTCTTTGCCCTAATGCAGTCCTCGGCGCTGCGCACAAAAGAAAGCGCGATATAGTCCGCATCCTGCTTGATCGCCCAGCGAAGATCTACCAGGTCCTTCTTAGTGAGCGAATCGATTGGCAGAGAGATGCCGGGCAGGTTTATCCCCTTCCTTTCTCCTAAGACGCCGCCGTTTATCACACGGCAGACGACATCTGTTTCGGTTGTGCGCTCCACCATGAGCGCAATTGCGCCGTCATCGAGCAGCAAACGCGCTCCTGCCGATACCACTTTTGGCAGATCCGGATAATTCGTGGAGACCCTCTCTTTATTCCCGACAACGGGGAGAGTGGTCAGCGTGAATAGCGACCCGGCTTCAAGCGTGATCGGCTTGCCTTCAGCAAGCTCGCTGGTGCGGATTTTTGGCCCGGACAAGTCCACCAGCACCGCCAGGGGGCGACCAGCCTTCGCCGCGGCGGCACGAGCAACCATTATGTCGGCGGCTTTTTCTTCATGAGTGCCGTGCGACATGTTGATGCGCACACCGTCCGCACCGGCGCCAATCAGCGCTTCAACGACGGCCGAGTCTCGAGAAGCCGGCCCGAGGGTCACTAGTATTTTTGCTCTTTTCACTCTCTTCTCACCTTGTCACCCGTGCTCGATAAGACTGGAACAAATCAAACCACAACGATTGCCGTCAACATATATATAGGACCAGTATATAGGACCAGCAAATACGGTCACTCCCATTTTTGCCGTACCTGTGACACAACTGGTGCCGGTGAGGGCGCACTCAAGTGCCATCAGCCTGCCAGGATAGCCTTAATTTTTTCTTCCAGTTCACCTGCCGTTGAATCACTATAGCCAACGTAACGTTGAACCAGCTGCCCCTGACGATCAAAAACGAAGGTTTGCGGAATCGCGTCGCTGTCGGACAGCAAAAAATCGCTGAGAGCCTGGTCGGGAAAACCAAGTGCGTAGCTGATATCAAATTCGCGAGCAAACCCCGGCACTTCAGCCCGGTCGTCCGGTCCACCCACGTTCAATCCAACAATAACCAAGCCTTTCGATCCATAACGCTTCTCCAGATCGATCAGGTGAGGAATGCTGTCGCGACACGGAGCGCACCAGGTCGCATAAAAGTCGAGCACCAGGACCTTTTCTCGGTAGTTCGAGACTGTGACATGTTCACCGTCAGCTAAGGACCAGCCCAATTGGCCCAGCGAAACGCCGCTCTTTAGCGGGGGCATCGGGTATGTAGTGTTTGGTGGGCCCGACAAGACCGGCGAGGGTTCATTCTCTTTGCCAACTTTAGGCGCACAACCGCCCAGGATTAAGATACACAACACGATAGCGACCAACGCCGAAATTTTGGACCATGAGAATCTGGGCATCGCGGGGTATTCCTCGATGGGGCACATTTTACACGAGGCTCGATTAGAGATGGACCACGAGCGTCGAAAACACCCCCACTGGTCAGTCACCCGTGGAGTCGGAGGCCGGCGCGTCAACTTGATCCGTTAGGGATTCGTCCTGATCAGAGCTTATTCGCTCGTCGGGCACGCGATACTCCTCGTTCACCCAACGGCCAAAATCCACCAGTTTGCAGCGTTCGGAACAGAAAGGACGAAAAGGATTGTCTTTCCAATCGGTAGGTTTTCCGCAGGTTGGGCACTTCATGACACCGAAAATTTAGCGCCCTAGCCGGTTCAATTTGCCAATGGAATGGCCGGTTGGAGCGTTGCCGGGCGTTTGATCAGGATGCGACGATTAACGAATTCAATCGTACCTTCGCGGCGCATGGCGTTCAAGCGGACCGTCACGCTTTCTCGGGTCGACCCTACAATTGAGGCAATTTCGCGGTGCGGTAACGGGATATCGATTAACACCCCTTCCGGCTCAGGGACACCGTAACGGTCCGAAAAATCAGCCAGTAGCCGGTCCAGGCGCGCTGGAATAGCGTTCAAGGCAAAATCGGCGAGCCGGCGCTCGGCATGTTCAAGTCGTTGACCGATCAGCCGGAAAGTGTAATCATGAAGAGCGTTGTCCTCAGCCATCCCCTGTTTGAAATCCCCGGCGGGAATTCGCAAAAGCCTCGAGTTTTCATAGGCGATTGCCGAGTTTTCGCGTTGCCCCGCAGACGAGTAGAGCGCCGATTCGCCGCATAATGAGCCCTCTGGCAAGATATCTATTACAGCTTCCCGGAGGCTTCCAGGCTCAATTCGGCAAAGCTTTATCCGTCCTCTGACAATCGCATAAAGACAGTCGGCCGGATCGCCGGCTCGATAAACGAAACGGCGCCGCCGCGCATCAAGCACAATGGAGTTGGAGGCCAGATTTGCCAGGATGGTGTCGCTAAGTGAAGAACCGAATGACAGTCGCCGGATTATTTCGACACGATCTGCTGCAGTGAGGTCACGTGCACGCTTGAGGTGCGAAGTTTTCATGGACGTTTGTTCTCCAGGAGTTGAGAAGCGTCTTAAATACCTAACGTCAGTAGTCAGGCATAACCGGTTTTGTTGTCCTGTCGCGGGAAATTGAAACGAAAAAATGTAAGGTAACCCTGGAAATATTCCCGAGGCTAACGACCTTTTCGGCTATTCTTCGTTATTGACCAGTTTCTTTGTGGCGAGTAAAGAACGCGAAACGGACAATTACTGAATTGTCGCACTGTAGCATGAAATTTCGAGAGCGCGCAAGGATTATGTCGGTAATCTAAGTTCTACATTTATGCTGGGAAAATTTAACGTACTAGTTGTTGATGACGACCCTGACAAGGCCCATTTACTCGAGTTCGCGCTACAGATGGCGGGTTACGATGTGCGCATCGCCTGGAACGGGGAAGAAGGGTTGGCGGCAATTGAATCGTATCAGCCCGACCTGATAATCGCGGACGTCATGATGCCGCTGGTGGATGGATATGAGCTGGCCCGGCGCATCCGGGCCAACCCCAAGACGAAGTTCATCCCCGTCATTCTGCAAACCGCTGGACGTCACAAGGCGGAGGATTTGCGAAAAGGCTCGGAGGTCGGCGCACTTGGCTACATCACCGACCCAACGGATCTCGATCTATTGCTGGCCCGGGCCAAAACTCTGCTGGACTTTAAGTCTTACCTGGACTCGTGCGAAGAGTTGGCCTTCACCGATCACCTCACGGGCCTGGCAAACAGAAGACGCTTCGAGCGCCAGTTGGACCGTGAGGTCGCGCGCACCCTGCGCTATGGTCATGCGTTTTCTCTGCTCATGATTGACATCGATCACTTCAAGCTGGTCAACGACACGCATGGACATGAAGCCGGCGATCAGACCCTGAATAGGCTGGGGAGAGTGCTCCAGGAGGGTACCCGAGGTATCGATCTCGCCGCCCGAGTCGGAGGCGAAGAGTTCGCTATAATCCTGACCGAGACTGATTTTACCGGTGCTATGGAAGTGGCTGAGCGACTCAGGTCTGCCGTGAAATCCATGGAAATCCCCAGTGTGGGTAGTGTAAGTGCCAGTTTTGGCGTGGCAGAGTGTCCTTCCGGCGCGAAAACAGTGCGTGAATTAATAGCGCTGGCCGATGCTGCTCTTTATCGGGCGAAAAGGGAGGGACGGGATCGGGTGGCTGGCATTAAGCGAGAGTTGAACTCGAAGACGGCCAGGAGCGTAAAGGGTTAGGAACCAGGGAATGCTTCAATAGCGAAATGGCAGACTACAAAGAAAAACTCGACGAATGGCATCAATCGGCACGGCGGAAGGCCCGTGAGCTGGATGATAAGTATGCGATTTCCGACCTTGTTGAACAGAGTGCTCGGGTTGCCGGAGAAGCTGCAAAACGTGGGGTCGAAAGCGTGGCCAGCGGGGCCGAGCGCTTGCGTGCGGAAGCTGAGCGTCTGACTGACGAGAAGGACGTCGGCGAAAGTGCCAAACGTGCTGCAAACGAAGCCATGCGTGGCGCCAAAAAGGCGGGCGAAGCGTTTCGAGATGTTGCGGGTGGCGCAAGTAAAAGAGCGGAGGAAGTGATAGACGAAGCCAAGGGCTACTATGAACGCGCATCTCAGTTTTACAGTGCCGGCGCGAGGCTAACCAGGGCCTCAGCGGCCACCACCGCGGGTATTCTGAAAGCCCGCGATTGGATCAAGGAAAATCCGGGCAAAGCCGCGGTAGTCTCTTTTTCACTCGTCCTGGGAGTACGGATGGGCACGTCCTTCCCCGGACTCGACGCGGTGTTGCTCGGGTCGCATCCTCATTGGCTGACCCATTCAGCTCTTCCTGTCTATGGTCTGCGCAAAGCGAGTGAAAAGTTTGAAAAGCATTTGCGCGAGCAAAGAGAGCTGATCGGGAAGGGCGAACTTTCTGAGGCGGACCAAAAACGGGCTGAGTTCGAACGCAAGATCACCAGGTACGTTGGCGCTCCGTTACTGGGCGCCTTCAGTTGCGCCGCAGGAGCTGCTATGTGGGCACAAATCTTCCAACCCGGGCGCATCACCGGGGCTCCGATCAGTTGGCTGCTCGGTGGCAATCCCTTCCTGGACGGAGTTTGGTTGTTCGCCAACGGAGTAATCTGTTTTCATCAGGGCTATAAGTTCTTCATGATCGCTCTTGCCGACCAGGCTGAAGTGGCGCGGGTGGTGCGGGAAATCAAGGGCCTCCTACCTGCCGCTGCGGTTTAGCAGCGGACCTAATCCAAATAATAACCCTACTGCCTTCAGCCTGACAGGCTGGAAAAAACGAGTCGATCCACGAATTGACACGAAGCCCCACGAAGTTGCAGGTCAGTTTAGTTGAGGGTAAATGGAAACGGATAGAACGAGAGACAGAAGATCAAAAGGGTCAAGATAGCCACAACGATGCGCTGCTTGCCCAAGGGTTCCATCTGCACGGGTTGCGGGTGACCAACTCGCTGCATGATCCCCAACAACACAACAAAGAGAAAGCCGCTTGGGCTTCCATGCCACAAAAGACCCAACACCGCCAGCACAGCGATGCTGACAAATGCGAGGCGACCCACAAGTCGATGGGCTCGAGCTCCAAAGACTGCAAAGACACCATGTCCGCCATCGAGCTGTCCCACTGGCATCAGATTCAGACTGGTCACTAACAACCCTATCCAAGCGGCCATGTAGTATGGATTGATTGGTGAGTATGGATCGAGATCAATACCGAGTGCCTTAGCCAGCAGGCGCATCAGCAATGGATCATTGAACACAATTTCTGAGCCCGTGGCGACTATAGGAGGCTGGTTGTGCAGGACGCCAATCACTGCAACTGGCAAAGCGATTACGAAACCAGCTATTGGTCCTGCCAGACCTATATCGAATAACGCTCGGCGCGAAGGAATTGGCGTGCGAATCTTTATGAATGCGCCAAACGTGCCGGCTAAGAACAACGGTGGTGCGGGAATGAAGAAAGGCAGCGTTGCTCCGACGCCGTAGCGACGACAAGCGAGGTAATGCCCCATCTCATGGGCAAAGAGGATTGCCAAAAGAGCAAGTGAAAAAGTTACTCCCTCAGCGAGTATTTGGCGATGAAAAAAGGCGAACTCAAGCAGGCTGCCGATATTCCATAAGTAAGTTCTGGGCACATAGAGAAGGTAATTCAGAAAGCCTGTCAGCGGCGGTTCGGGAACATTCAAATCAGGAGCCACCAGAATGATGCCGGCGACTGTAGTTGTCACTAGAGTCAGAATGAAAAGCGAGCCGTGAATCATCCACTCGCGTGAGGTGATGCGGTTGACGGTCTTAGCCTGGGCTCGTACGACCAGGTTTGGAATTGTTTCGACGGATTCCGCCATATGTGCCGTTAGATATCAAAGGGCCAGAGTCGGAGATGTGTTCTGCTCCATTCTCTAGCCCTGAAAACTCTTCTTAATCTACAGTCTAGTAGTCTTCTTCTTCCGAGTCGTCGTCAGCCAACAACTCACCATCTTCGTGTGCCTGAAGTTCCTTGCCCGGTTTGAAACGAATGGTCTTGCCGGATGGAATCGCCACTTCTTCGCCTGTGCGCGGGTTTCGGCCGACCCCGCGCTTGCGGGGCTTAACTACAAAGACCCCGAAACCTCGCAACTCGATCCGCTCACCGCGCGTGAGGGCTTCCTTCATCGACTGGAAAAGGGCATCGACCGCTTGTTCCGCTTTCATCTTGGGTACGCCCGTCTTTTCAGCTACGCGGTTGATGATGTCTAGTTTAATCACGGTTGCCAGCCTCCCTTGCGGTTCGCTCATGAACCATTCTGTAAGGCTTATTTTGTCGAGGGGCAAATGATAGAGAGCGGTTGTTATGACTGTCAAGGAATTGGACCGAACTGTACTGGTTCAGTTTGCCCTGGGAGCGCGGGCGTCTCGCCCGCAATCTGATCGATATCCCGTGGGAAGCGGGCGAGACGCCCGCGCTCCCAGGCGTTAAGCTACGGCGGTAAAGTCATAAACCTCGGCATAGTATCCTTATCTTAGCTGGTGGCTAAAGTGATTTCCCCAGCTTTAATATAGGTGTTTGACAACAGCGCGGGCGAAAGTTAACCTCAAAAATGCTGCGTATCGCAGCAGATTGCTTGAGAGGCAAGGCCCGAGCCCTCGCGCGCAGAAATTGAGAGTATGTTAGGAATCAAGACCCGCCGTCCACCACCCTTCGGTGGTGTTCACATCGACGACGATAAGGATATACAGGAGCAGCGGCCTGACGAAGAAGCGCATGGGCACCTTTGGTCCGAGGCTCGTTTGCTGATCCGCGATCTGGTATTTGCCTTGATGATTGCCGCCCTCGTCGTTGTCTTCATTGTGCAGCCGGTGAAAGTGGAAGGCACGTCGATGCTGCCGCGATTGCACGACGGCGAGCGTATCTTCGTAAACAAACTAATCTATTACGACGAATATCGTTGGGCGCCGAAGATCGATCGGGGTGATATTGTCGTCTTCTGGTTTCCCGACGACCCGTCGAAGAGTTACATCAAACGGGTGATTGGCCTGCCGGGTGATACTATCGAGGTTCACGAAGGCATCGTGCGTGTGAACGGGCGCGACCTTAATGAAACGTACCTTGATCCGCGCTTTAATCTTTCGCACCGCAGTCAGCCGCCGGTTTATGTAAGGCCAAACTATTACTTCGTGATGGGAGACAACCGCGACAACTCGAGCGACTCTCGGATTTGGGGTTTGGTGCCAAAGAAGTACATCTATGGCAAAGCGCTTTTCCGCTATTGGCCAATTGGGGACGCCAGCGTGATTCATCACGAGAACCTGACACCGGTGCCTCAGCCGAGTCAGTATCGTCCGCCTGAGTCGCTCGAAGTTCCGCGTAATAATTACGATCAGTAATCACATGGCTAATTGGTTGCGCCTGGTGTTGATGCTCTTTTACGCGCCGATGCGCGGCATGCGAGAGCTGCGTGATCGGGGCGCCCTGGCTCAAGGTGCGGGCCTGGCGCTTCTGCTTGAGTTTGCCTATTCGCTGAGCACCCAGTTGATTGCGGGCAACCGAGCGGTGTTACTCAGCGGTCCTGGGTCGGCAGCTCGCCTCCTGTTTCAATCTGCCACGATCATTCTGCTGCTTGCGGGAGTTCTGGTCCCAATACTCATCTTTGTCGGCAATCTTTTTGAGCGCAGAGGAAGTTTCAGCCTGCTCCTCCAACAAGAATATGCGACCCTTGCCTCGACCCTGCTGTATGCATTCGCGTGGGCAAACCTTCTGAGCATTCTTGCCGCGGTTCTGCTGCATGTGAGCGGGCTTGAATCCAGCTACGTGGCCGCTTCCATCCAGTCGGCCCCGCAGGTTCGAAACTGGACCAGCCTGCCGCCGGAGTTTATTGCCCAGTTGGAACTTACAATGAGAGATCCGCAGCTGGTGGCGGCGGGTCTCTTCCGCAGCGTCAAGATCTTATTCTTCCTGGCGATAGCTGTAATCGCCATTCGCGATGCACTTCGTGTCTCGACCCTGCGATCAGTGGTTATTTTATTAATCAGTCTATTGATCGCCTTGCTGATTTCTCCTCTCTGGGGTCTGCTGTTAAGTCCTATTCTGGCCTCGCCCTTCCTGCTGTTGATGCTGTTCCTGTTCCTGCGCGGTTACGTCGGTAGCATTCTGCAAACTCATCGCGCCCGGGAGTCTTTTAGACAGAATCTCGAGGCCGCTACCTTAAATCCAGCTGATGCGTCAGCTCACTACAATCTTGGCTTGATCCATCAACAGCGTGGCGAGTTGGACGCTGCGCGGGAAAGATTTGAACGCGCCGTGAAGATTGATGAGGAAGAAATCGATGCGCATTATCAACTGGGGCGCATCGCCCGCCAGCAGAAACGGCTTACTGATGCGATCAAGAATTTCGAGCCGGTAGTCTCGCGCAATCCGGCACACGCCCAATACGAGGTGTGGCGTGAAGTTGGTTCAACCTACCTGGAGGCTAATCAGTTCGAAGATGCACGAGCCGCACTGGAAGAATTCCTGGAGCACCGGCCTTCAGATCCGGAAGGGCTTTATCTCATGGGCCGGGCGCACGCTGGGTTGGGACATCAAAGAGAAGCAGCGAGCCTGATGGAGAAGTGCATCGAAGCGGTAAAGACCTCGCCCGCTTACAAGTATCGGGCGAGCAAACGTTGGCTGAATGAAGCACAACAGTTTCTCCGATCACAAGTTTGATTAGCGGCAAAAAAGCTGCAAGAAGCAAGTGCGTGGCTTCTTGGTTTTGCGATTTTGTGCTTTTTTGCGGCCACAATTTTAATCGGAAATAGGAATGACTCTGCATAAACGCAAACCAGCTCTGTTAGCTCTCGAAGATGGTCGAACGTTTCGCGGTCGTTCCTGGGCCGCCGAGGGCGAAGCGTGCGGTGAGATGGTTTTTAACACCTCAATGACCGGTTATCAGGAAGTTCTTACCGATCCTTCCTACGCCGGTCAGATCGTCTGCATGACTTATCCGCTGATTGGCAATTACGGCGTCAACAACGCCGATGCGGAATCTTCGCGACCCTGGGTCGAAGGCTTTGTTGTTCGTGAAGCGAGTCGACTGGCTTCGAATTGGCGTTCCGAGGAGAGTTTGGATGCCTATCTAACGCGGTGGAATATCGTGGCCGTCGAAGGGATTGATACGCGCGCGCTTGTCAGACACATTCGCGACAAAGGAGCAATGCGAGCCTGTTTGTCAACGCTCGATCTGGACGAAGCGAACATTGTGGAAAAAGCGCGCAGCTCCCCGCGAATGGAAAATCGAGAGCTTGCGAGTGTCGTAACGACGAAACATCCCTACGAGATTCCTGCCGAGGGCCGCGAACGGTTTCACGTGCTCTGCTATGACTTTGGTGTCAAGCGTAACTCCTTGCGCGAGCTCGCCCGCCTGGGCTGCCGGGTAACGGTACTACCGGCAGCGACTCCGGCAATCGAAGCTCTGGCGCTGAAACCTGACGGCATCTTTCTTTCGAATGGACCAGGTGATCCTGCCTCGATGAACAAAGAAGTGGACGAGATACGGCTGCTGCTCGAGGCGGCTGTCCCCACTTTCGGGATTTGTTTCGGCCATCAACTGCTGGGTAGAGCTTTTGGCGGTTCTACCTTTAAGCTCGTCTTTGGACACCGCGGTGGCAATCAGCCGGTTAAAGAGATTCAGGGAAAGAGCGTGGAGATTACTTCACACAATCATGGTTTCGCGGTTAAAGCGGACAGCCTGCCTGCCGAAGTCGAAGTCACGCATCTCAATCTTAACGATCAGTGTGTTGAAGGCATGCGTCACCGCAAGCTACCAGTGTTCTCGGTGCAGTACCATCCCGAAGCAGCTCCCGGGCCTCACGATGCTGCACATCATTTCCGCCGTTTTGTGGAGTTGATGGAGAGGAATTAATCGCGGATCACTCTTCAACCGGCAGCTTTAATTCTCCCGTCGTGAGATCGGGCCGCACGCGGGCCATCTCGTCCGGCGTTGTCTCCGCGCTGGGGTGCCGTGGCAAAGAATCTGATGGAGCTGCGATAGCAGTCAGGGGTTCTGCATTCGTCGGGGTTGACTCGAGCAGATCAGCCAGCCCTTCACTGCCACGATGCTCGAGCCAGTGACGATAACTCACCGTCACGATGGCCACGACCGGAATCGCCAAAAATATTCCAGTAACGCCGCCCAGCTCTGCTCCCGAAAGAATAGCGAGAATCACCGCCAGCGGATGGAGATGTATTCCCTGACCAATGAGTCGCGGATAAACAAAGTAGTCCTGAACAATACGCAACACTCCCAAAAACACAAGCACCAGTAAGCCGGAAAACAGTCCACCATGAAGCATTGCCAGGACTGCTGCAATGATCGCAACCGCAAGCGGCCCGACAAGCGGAATGAACTCAAACACTCCTGCCAGGAAACCCATCACAAGGGGGCCGGGAAGTCCCAATAGTGTGAACCCCAGCGCACAGATGATTGCGATGAACAGGCAGGCGGTCAGTTGGGCTCGAACGTAAGCTGCGAGGGTGCTGTTTACGTCCTGAAAAAATTCGTCGCCGCGCCAGCGCCATCGTCCACGCGGGAGCATCTGTAGTGCTGACCGGCGGAAACTGTCCACGTCTTTTAAAAGAAAGAAACTAAGGATTGGAATCAGGATCAACCAGGGTATGAAGAGCAGCCAGCCGGCGATGGTTTGCACCATGATACTTACTGCTTCACTGATCCGGCCCACCAAACTGTGAGCAGCATCGTTTAAGGCATTGACCACAGGGCCGGGCATCCGATGCAAACGGAAGTATTCATTTAGGTTTTGCGCTTTCTCACCAAGCGTGCGCCAATAAACACGCGCCTGCTCGGCAAACTCCGGAAACTGGCCGCCCAACCGCGGCACGACGATGTAGATCGCGCCAACGATTGCCAAAAGAATGACCACGTACGCCAGCGAGATCGCCACTACCCGGGGCATAGAAAAAGTGCGCTTACCCAATTTCATGGGACGGCGCAAAAACTCAACCAGTGGTGAAACGAGATAGGCGAAAAAAATTGAAAGAACCAGGAGGAGAATGACGCCCGTCAGCTTGACGATGATCCAAAGCACGAGCGCGACTGCCAAAATAACAAAAATAACGCGCAGGATGACGCGCGTTGGTGGTCCGGCGGCCTCAACGGCTGCCTTGGCTGCGGCCCTGGCCGCCTCTTTGGTCTCTTGTTTACTCACAATCGTGAGTGCAGTCGCTCAATCATGCCCGTGACGGCCTTCTGATCCTCCGTTGACAGGGGCTCAAAGCGAACGCCAAATGTTTCCGGCGTGGAATGGTGAACAACTTCTCCGTGCAGAGTCAGCGCATCTTCCGGATCGATCAGCAACAATCCCAGTTGGTCACCGATTCGTACTTCCGGACAAGCGGGGAGGTTCCTGACGCGGATGCCGCCAAGGCTGATGTCACTCGGCTCTCCCAGGCCAAGAGATTCTTTCAGGCTTTCATCCTCGATTGCCAGAGTCATTCGCGAGGTAACGAAATAGCGTGGATGCCGTCTTCGCTCATGGTCGGGCAGTTTGGTTGACTGCGGGACGGTCATAGCTTCGTCTCAATCTTGTGACTTCCCTGGCTCCTCGTCTCCTTCCTCGTCATCATCTTCCTCAGCATCTGTTTCCTGAGGTTTTGGCTCGGCAACGCGCGGAGCGGCAGGTTCCCAAATCAAGCCTCTCCATTCATCGTTCTCACCTACCAGTTGCAACGCGGCCAGCGGATGACCGGGATTTCGTTCGATGCGCAAGACTTCGGCAATAACCTGAAGCTTTGCTCCGGTTTCTCCCTGAACCTCAAGGCTTACGGTGCTGCCGACATCGGGAAGACGCCGTGGTAGGTGCACCAGTGTTCCTGCCGGACCAACGTTCTCGGTCGTTCCCTCAGCGACGACGTGAACGCCCTCCCGATCATCCCACTCTGCACGCACTTCCAGAGTTACCAGATAACGCGGGCCGGTGCGATTGTCACTCTCGGCTTGGCGAAGCATGGCTGGAAGCTCTCCCGGGAAAAGCCCTGTTAATAATTCATGGGTAACGCTGGAAGTTTATAACGGTTTGGTGAAACTGAATAGGGGTTTCGGTCTCAAGTTCCAAGTTTCAAGTTCCAAGTTCCAGGTT
>Ga0137404_10000255_pt1 | contig 34816 bp, 27 predicted proteins | sample CZOMad2_1_16fung_FD_108285 | JGI IMG/M metagenome (GOLD analysis project Ga0137404, IMG submission 108285) | Vadose zone soil fungal communities from Angelo Coast Range Reserve, California, USA - CZOMad2_1_16fungal (Illumina Assembly) | ecosystem: Environmental > Terrestrial > Soil > Vadose... | reverse complement strand
TGACGACGACTGAGAGCGGCGCCGGTAATCGGGGGGCTTTAGCGCAGAGACGCAATCCCTGTCGTTCCCAGTGTCGAGTGTGGGTAGCGATGTGGGTACAGAGCGCCAGCGAGAAAGTTTCTTTCTGTCTTATCATCTTAGCTAGACTCGCAGCGCACACCCTCTCCGCCAGCTGCCCTCACGATACCCCAGCGCGTTGCCCGGTCCGGAACTGGGAGTTACCGGGACGTCAGGCCGTTGGCTTTTCCCCTCATTGCCGAAGAAACGACAACGAACCCCAGGCGGGCGAGGCGCGGCCGGCGATTCGGCTTGCGGCGCCCGATTTGCCGGGCGTTCGGAGCGTTGTCCCGCGCACCTGGAGACTCTCGGAAGACCCTGAATGTTATAGAAAAACCAGGACGTGTACGGAGAAGGGCAGGGCTCGCGGGCGACTGACGTTTACCCTGACTGGAAAAAACCGAGGTTGGCATGATCCCTGCGCTTGGGCAGGATTGGCATTTCGCCAGAGCGGCCGCGACCTTCTCAAGCCGAGGCGCGATCGGTTGCGGAGAAACACTGGATCGCCTAGGATAAACACCCCCCGTTAAGCCGGAAGAAGGGCACAAGAGAAGAACCGATCCAGACGGACTATAGGGTCGGTCATAAGTCGTTCGGCAGGGGACCGTTATATTTGCTGGCAAAAGCAGTATAAAGTAGATGGGAGGCGTAGTGAGCGTTCGTATTTTCGGCCATTACGTGTCGCTGCCGCTGGTGCTGCTCATGCTGGCAGAAGCGGCGATTCACGTGGGCGCGGTCTATCTTGCCGGGACCTTGCGCTTCCTGGACATGCATTTCGTAATCTATTCCCCTGGCGGGGACTACGGATGGCTGCTGCCTCGGTCCCTGTTGTATGCGCTTGTGATGCTGGGCGTCATGACCGCCTTCGGCCTGTACGGTTCGGCGTTGCACAAGAATGACCGCGAGTACGAGGTTCGGTTCCTTGCGAGCTACCCTGCCGGGGCCTTCGTGATGGTGATCATCTTCTACGTCATACCGGCGAGCTTCCTGGGGCGCGGCATCATGGCCTTGAGCTTTCTATTTTCGCTCATCCTAACGGCGCTGGCACGGGTGGTGTTCTTCCGAATTGTCGGCGGCGAAACCTTGAAGCGCCGTGTTCTCGTGCTCGGGAGCGGATCCCGCGCGGCCGAGGTTGAAGCGCTGTTGAGCAGGCTCGGTTCAAGCGCAGGATTTCATCTGGTCGGCTTCGTATTGTGCGGTGACGAGCAGCCGGGGCGAGACAAGTCCAAGTTGCTTGGCGAATGCAATGCCTTGCGCGCTCTCGTCGGGCAGCACCGAATCGACGAGGTCGTGGTGGGAGTGAGGGACAGGCGCAACGGACATTTTCCTATCTCCAAGCTTCTCGAGTGCAAGCTCGAGGGGACCAGCATTGTGGATTTGCCGACCTTCTTCGAACGGGAAACCGGCTATGTTCAGCTGAATTCACTGAGCGCGAGCTGGATGGTCTTTTCCGAGGGATTCTCCAAGACCGGTTTTCAGAAGTTCTTGAAGCGTGCATTCGATATCTGCGTAAGCGGAGCGATGTTGGTCGCCACTCTACCGATCATGCTGGCTGCGGCGTTGGCTATCTGGCTCGAGACCGGCCGGCCGATCCTATATCGGCAGAAACGGGTCGGCGAGTCCGGACAGGTATTCGAAATCCTCAAGTTTCGCAGTATGCGCACCGACGCCGAGAAAGACGGGGTCGCGCGATGGGCGAAAAAAAACGACGATCGCATTACGCGCGTGGGGAAACTCCTCAGGTTGACGCGCGTCGATGAGTTGCCGCAGCTCATCAATGTCATGCGCGGTGACATGAGCTTCGTTGGCCCGCGTCCGGAACGTCCACCGTTCGTGCATGACCTCAGCCGGAAAGTGCCGTTCTATGCAAGCAGGCACTCCGTGAAGCCGGGTATCACGGGATGGGCGCAGATTCGCTATCCCTACGGTGCGTCGGTGGACGATGCCGTGCATAAGCTGCAATTCGATCTTTACTACGTGAAGAACCGCTCCCTGTTCTTGGATCTGGTCATTCTCTTTCAAACTGCCCAGGTTGTCTTGTTTGGCCGGGGCGCGCGCTAGGTGCTGAAGTCACTTCACCGTGGCAGATACCATTGCCTCGTTGTCGACCTGCCGGGGGCGGGCGACGAATATCGGACCGAGACAACAGGATCCCACGGGGTGTTGAGATGAAACAGTGGTGCTGGGCTGGTGCGCTTGTCGCGACATTTGTCGCGGTCGGTTGCGAGGATATGCCCCGGGTCCCGGAGTCCGCTGATGACACGGCTCAACAGTTCGCCAGTTTCGAAGGGAGTTATCGTATCGGCGTAGACGATCGAGTGCAGATCGCGGTGTGGCGCAATCCGGAGTTGTCGGTGATCGCACCGGTGCGGCCGGACGGTAGAATCTCGGTGCCGATCATCGGTGATGTCGAAGCCGGCGGCCGCACGCCCAGCGAAGTCGCTGAAATCATAAGGAAGCGGCTGTCCGAGTACATTCGCGAACCCAATGTCGCAGTGATCCTCACGGAATTGCGCTCGCATGAGTTCCTGTCGCGCGTGCGGGTGACCGGCGCGGTGCGCATACCGCGATCGATGCCCCACCGCCAGGGTATGACCGTGCTCGACGCGATACTCGAGGCCGGCGGAGTCAATGACTTCGCCTCGCCCAATCGCAGCAAGCTTTACCGCAAAGGTAAAGACAAGACGGAAGTACTCGAGATCGACCTTGGCGACATACTCAAGAAAGGCCGGCTCGAGTCAAATTACTTTCTCAGGCCGGGAGATGTGATCACGGTTCCCGAGCGACTGTTCTAGAGTTCCAGGCCAGGTCACCTGCTAACGTTTTCCCAGAAGAGCGCACGCCATGCAAATGCACCCAGAACAGATCGCCAATGCGCTCATCAACGAGTCCTTCCACTCACGTCGGCTGGTCGTCGGGATGTTCGTGATTGTGAACGTTGCGATGCTGACCGCGGGGTCGTTTTGGCCGCAGAGTTATACGGGGTCGACGAGCATCGTCGTGGACGAAAAGAGCATCATGGAGCCCCTGATGAAGGGTGCCGCCGTGGCGACTGAAACAGCAGACCGCAACAGAAACGTCCGCGAGGTGATCCTCGGGCGCAAGATCATGGGTCAGGTTCTTGAGCGTGCTGGGTGGTCGACCGACGGCCCGACGGCTCTGGAGCGCGAAGCGCTCATCGAGCAGATCAAGGCGCGGACAACGATCACCCCCGTCGGGAAGGATGTCATCAAGATCAATTACCGCGATAGCGATCGGGAGCGGAGCTTGCTCGTGACGAAGGCCTTCGCCGAGCTGTTCATCCAGGAGATGGTCGCCGAAAAGGAATCGGAGACACGTTCGGCATTCGATTTCATAGACAAGCAGGCCCAAGAATACCAACAGAAGCTGGCATCGACCGAAGAGGAGCTCAGGCAATTGCGCTCTTCGAATCTGGACGCGCGCCCTGGCAGCGACACTGAACTGAGCGCGCGGTTGATCGCGCTCCATACACGCATCGAGAACGCGACCTTGGAGCTGCGAGAGGCGGAGATGAAGCACGCTTCGCTCGAGCGGCAGGTGAACGGCGAAGCCGAGGTGACTGTCCTGGCTACCCGGGAAGGACAGTTCAGGGCGCGCATCGCCGAATTGCAAGCGAAGCTCGATACGCTGCGGCTGAGCTACCACGACACGCATCCGGACATCGTGCAACTCAAGAGCCAGATCCAGGATCTGACGGCCGAGGCCGGCGCCGAGCGCAATCGCCGCGAGAAAGCCAAGCCGTCCGAGCGCCTGGCGCCGGACGAAACGGTCGTGAACAATCCCGTCTACCAGCAGCTGCGCCGCGAGCTATCACAGAATCAGCTCACGATCGACGCACTGAAATCGCGCATTGCAGGGGCGCAGCGGTTGTTACAGGAGGAGGTCAACCGGGGCAAGAGCCTGCACAGCGGGGATGCACGCCTGGCCGAACTCACACGCGACTATCAGATCAACCGGGATATTTATCAGGACCTCTTGCACCGGCGAGAGCGGGCGCGGGTTTCCATAAATATGGACAGTGATCGGCAAGGGTCAAGTTTCAAAATCCTAGAACCGGCGACATCGTTGCTCTCCCCAAACTCACCGCGATTCTGGCAATTCGTGCTCTGGGGTGTCGTGCTCGGGGTTTTAGTTCCCCTCGGGTTCCTTTTCGCCAGGCTGGAATTCGATCCGCGTGTCCGCCTAGCGACCGCGGTGTCCGAGAGACACAAGGTCCCGGTGGCAGCGATCGTGCCGCACCTGTGGAGTCCAGGGGAGCTGAGAGGTTTGCGTAAGGAACTGGCGATGCTGGCGGTGGCGGTTACCGCCACACTTGCCCTTTCGGCGACGCTTTCCGTAGTGCGCTTGCTGGGAGTCCTGTGATATGAGCAAGATCGAGAAGGCGCTGAAAAGAGCTGGAGACGAACGGGGGAATCTGCAGCTCGTGCCCGCCGCGGCTGCAGTAGAGAGGACCGCACCATGGACGGCCCTCTTGGGGCAGCAAATCGAGCTTCCCGAAACCATCTCTCGCATGGGCGGGAACGAGGGTACGCTGCTGAGCGCGGACGAGCTCTGGGAGCGAGGCATCATCCACCCCCAGCATACCGAGGAACCGGCGGTCCAGGTGTTCCGCGAGCTGCGAACCAAGATCATTCAACAGAGTCAGGGACAAAACGCCGTCATTCTCGTTGCCCCGGTGAGCAAGGGGAACGGCGGCAGTTTCATCGCACGGAACCTCGGGGCCGCATTTGCCTTTGATTCCGCGAAGACGGCCCTGCTCGTCGACTGCAATTTCAAAAATCCGAGTGTTCACCGACTCCTTCCTGACGCGTCGCTGCCCGGACTGGCGGATTACTTTGAAAATCCGGAGATCGACATATCCAAGATAATCCACCCGGTAGGGATCGCGCGCTTTCGTGCGATTTCAGCCGGTGAATTGCGTGAGATTCCGGCGGAGTATTTCGTATCGATGAAAATGCGGCGCCTGATCGATTCCTTACGCGAGCGCTACCACGAGCGCTTCATCGTCCTTGATGGCCCCCCGATGTCGGACATCGCAGATGCCCGGATCCTCTCCGAACTGTCCGACTACGTACTCGTCGTCGCGCGCCACGGACGCGCGACGAACGCGCAGATCGAGGGCGGCCTGAGCGCAATCAGCAACAAGAAACTGCTTGGCATTGTCTTCAACGACGAACCGCGGATCCCCTGGCGTCGCTGACCGCAATGTCTCCGGCGGCTGGGAACCGCGCGCGCGGCAACCGGTTCCGGCGCCGGAGTCGGCAGCCTGCGGGGACTCTCGGACGGGCGATGCGTATCGCGCAAGCCTCCGCTGGCTGGGGGCTTGCTGCTTTGCAGCGCTTTCCTTTATCTATCCCGGATGCGCAGCCTTGGCCGGGCAGTACGGCTTGGGCGCGGGGCTCATGCTGGCCCACGACAGCAATATCACGCGGACGACGGACCCGCGCGCCGAATGGACTGAGACCCTGTTCGCAGGCATTGGCTACGCAGAACGCACCGCTGACTTCACTACGCGACTTCTTGCGCAGGTGGAAAGACGGGACTTCGTCCGTAACACCTTCCAGAACGACACCGCCTATTTCCTGAACGGTGCAGCTGTGTGGACCATAGCGCCGCAGCAGCTTTCCTGGATGGTGGAGGACCTCGCGGGGGAGTCGCTCCTCAATCTTACTGCTCCGGACACACCGGCCAACCGCGTCAAAACCAACGCGCTGAGCACTGGACCCGAATTCACTTTTCGGGTCAACCCCACGAACATGCCGGTCATCGGCGCAAGATACGGGCGGTACGATATCGAAGGCCCAGGAGACAACCACCGTTACACCGGGTACGCGCGCTGGTTGTACCAGTTGTCGGCACCGGAGAAACTGTCTGTCAACTATGAAGCGACGCGCGTGGATTTCACGCCGCCCGCGCTCTTACCGAATTTTCTGCGGCAGGATGCGTTCCTCCGCTACGAGAGGCTTTCGCCGCTAAACAGTCTGATTTTCGAGGGTGGTGCCACGCGGATCCAGCGATATGGCGGGGATCAAACGAATGGACGACTCGCCCGCGTAGCGGCACTGCATGCGCTGACGTCAGACGCGGCGGTGCGGCTGAATCTCTCAGACCAGATCTCGGATTCCGCGAGCGATCTCCTCCGTACAGTATCCGGCGCGACTTCGACGACGACGCCAACGACGCCGACCGAGGTAGCGGCCGCAGCGCCGCTCACAGGATCCAACGTGACTACGGGGGACGTGTATCGCAGCCAGCGCGCCGAACTCACCTACGTTGCGCAGGGTGGACGCATCGGATACAGCCTGCAGGGATACGTGCGTCGCGTCGACTACGTCAACAACGTAGACCAGGATTACCACGAAGCCGGCGGCACCCTGACCCTGGCTTGGACCCAAACCGACACAGTGCGCATCTACGCCTTTGCGGACTACCTGAAGCGAACATTTCCGAGCGTGAAGCGTACAATCCCCGATCCGATTCTCGGTTCGAATTTCGACGAACGGGACACGTACCGCACCGTCGCCCTAGGCGTGACTTACAGACTTACGCCGAACCTGTCCATCTCGGCCGAGGACAGACGCTTGGAGCGCGACAGCAAACTTCCCCCCGATGTTCCCCCGCAGGGTTACGTGGACAACCGTTTCATGCTGCTTTTGGGCTATAGTACCGGGCCACAGTACAGCGCGGCATCCAGACGGTAAGCGGACATGTATCTCAAGCATTTCGACCTGAAGGCACAACCGTTCCAGCTCACGCCGGACATCGGGTTTCTCTTCATGAGCGAGGCTCACACCCGCGCCAAGGCTTACATGGATTACACCGTGTGGAATCGAGAAGGCTTCGTGGTGATCACGGGAGAAATCGGCTGCGGCAAGACCACGCTTATCCAGAAGGTCCTGTCGGAACTCGACGAGAACGTGGTCGTTGCGAAGATATTCCAGACGCAGCTTGACGAAGTGGAGTTTCTGCAAGCGATGCTCGTGGATTTCGGACTCAATCCGTTCAATGCGAAGAAAGTGGAGCTGCTCGACATGCTCAACACTTTCCTATTGGAGCAGTTCGTGCAGGGCAAGCAAATCGTGCTGATCGTCGATGACGCGCACAATCTCAGCACGAAAGTGCTCGAGGAAATACGCATGCTCGCAGGCCTGGAAACCCGCAAGGAAAAGATCCTCCACGTGATCCTCGTCGGGCAGCCGCAGCTCAACGAAATCCTTGATCATCCCGACATGGAACAGTTGATTCAGCGTGTGAAGCTGCGCTATAACATCCCCCCCCTGAGCGAACAGGAGGTCAGTCAATACATCCTGTTTAGGCTGGGCACCGCCGGGGCGGCTGACCGTATGCTTTTCCTGCCGGGGACGTTTCCCGTCGTCTACAAGTACGCCGGGGGTACCCCGCGCCTGATCAACACCCTGTGCGATTCGGCATTGACCTGCGCTTATGCCGACAACCTCCCGAGAATCACGGCGAAGGTGGTCGAGGCAGCCGCCAGCGAACTTCAATGGCCGTCCTACTCCGAGCGTGTCGACAAGCGTCGCCAGAAGATGGCCCCAAGCCCCGTTGATAGTAGGCTGCACGACGTCCTGAACGAACAATCTCGGTCGCTCGCGACGATTGCAGAGCAGGTCGGCAAGCTCGAGGGTCTGTCGCCGATGCTCATATCCATCAGAATGAGCCTGGCGGCAATCGAGACGTCCCTGCGGGACCTCGTTCAGAGCCGGGCTGGGGATCCGAATTCGGAATCGGCTTCCAACCGTCGGAAAAGTAGCGGCTGACACGACCCGTCCTGCGGACTCCGATCGATGTGCGGGACCGCCGGAATACCGGCCTGTCGCCGAAGAGCCGCGTTGCTGCGCAACAGGTGATAATCTCGGCTGGCGCCTCAACTGCAGAAGCGGGAACCGGCTCTCAGTTCCACCCGATGCCTTGCTGCGCGAAGCGCTATCCGCGGTGAACCCGCGCCCGCCCGGTTGCGCGATGCGTGCGGTCTCTCGGACGCTGCATCTTGCCCCGGTGTCCCTGGTCGACAATTTCACCTAAAGTGTGTAATTCTTCCGCACAATGAACGTAGTAGAGTATGACACATGCATGAAGCGTGCTCTAATTGCTGGTCTGGAGGAGCGAGCACAAGATCGGGCCCAGCGGTTTTCGCATGGAATAGAAGCGAAGAGACATCGACGCACGGAGGGCACGACATGGAACACGCGCACGCCCCCCGCGGGGCGTATTTGAAGAACCCTACCCGACGCTGTTCAGGCGCTCTGCTGTTATTGGCGATTGCCAGCTTGTTGGTTGCATGTGGCGGCGCCAGCTCCGACAGTCCCGCGGATTCGACTCATGGCGCTGCCACGCTAACGTGGGACGCCGTGACCGCTTCAAATCTTGGTGGTTACAAAGTTTATTACGGCACCGCCTCTGGAACATACACCCAATCCGTTCCCGTAGGAGATGTCACTACCTACACGCTGGGGGGACTGAACGGCAACGCCACGTACTATATGGCGGTGACTGCCTTTGATACATCGAATCATGAAAGCCCTTTTTCGAATGAAGTATCCAAGGCCATTCCCTAAAATGAATCAGGGAGTCTTGTTATGAGTGATCACCTCTTGATTTTAGCGACCTCCCAGCAGCAGAAAAGCCTCTCCAGCAGCGGAAGGGTCTCGATGGCTAAGAGGGGAAAGTCGTCTTGCTTGGTGCCTATGATCTGGTTTCTCTGGCTAACCGGGGCTGCGCAGAACGCTAACGCGGCAACACAGCTTTTTGGGTACGATTTCGAGAGCGGAACACTCGCAAGCAAGTTCACGCTTAATGTACCGACAGGGTCCAACCTTATCCAATCCTTAGTAGTCCACTCGGGAACAAAAGCGCTCCTCTATCAGCCCTCCGCCGGAAGCACGTCGGGTGATTTGGCTGCTAGCATCACACCGTCAACGACGGTCTATGCCACCTGGTGGTGGTGGGTTCCGTCAACTATTATCGCGGGCGCGGGACGCCACGGGTTTCGCATAACCAAGCGCATAGGCGATCAATTTACCCCTCATTGGGAACTGGATACGGTTATGGGGAGTGGCGGCGGTTTTGGTATTGACATTCTGTTTCACGATGACGGCGTAGATAGCGGTTCGACCTACCATAATCTCTTCAATCTCCCAACGAATCAGTGGTTCAAGTTTGAAATTCTCTCCACGTTGAACACGCCAGGAAGCTCTAACGGCGTGCTGAAATTGTGGATCAACGGCGTCCAACGATTCTCCGCGACGAACGTGCTGTACCGGAGCGCTGGAACGGCAATGAACGGCTTCGACACATTCCTCCTCACGACCAACTTTGACTTGGCGGGCGCGGAGTCGTACTGGTACATGGATGATGTCGAGGTGTGGGATGGTTTCCCCGGCCTACCTCCCCCACCCAATTTGCGGGCTCAATAAGTAAATTCTCTGGCGCTTGCGGCAGAGAATTGGCGGAGTCGGTCGCCTCTACTGTTGTCTGGAGATCCCGATGAGGTATGTAATTCCGTTTGTCATGTTCTGTCTATGTACCTCATTTGCGTTGAATTCATTTGCCGACGAATGCCCTTCCAACTGGAAAGCATTGCACCCAGCGTGGATTTGGTGCGATGACTTCGAGACGGACAAAACGGCAAGCTACTTCGAAAAGACCGGGCCCTTCAATCGAACTGCTGGAGTGGGGTTCAACAACTCGTATGGAATGCAATCGACATGGACTTCTGGATTGGCGGATGGCGGATCGCTGAAGCTGGCGTTCGGGCTGACACCGCCAGGCAGTGGGTTTACCCCGCCTGTGGGAGTAGATGCCACAACCAAGTTTCGCGAAATTTATTACCGGGTGTATCTGAAATCCCAGGTCGGATGGGTCAACCCTAACACTCCGAACAACTCCAAATTTATTCGTGCCATGGTTACTGCTGCCATCGATTGGTCGCAGGCGATGATTGCGCATGTGTGGTCAGATCAGAACGACAATAACTTTTTGATGAGCGATCCCGTCAGCTGTGTTTCCGGCAGTACGGTACAGTGTGTCGGATACAACGACTTTACTCATTTTACGTGGCTGGGTGGTACTCGGGGAACGAACGCGATCTTTGGTTCTCCAAATCTTGGAACATGGAAGTGTATAGAGCACCACGTGAAGCTAAACGACGCCGGCCAATCGAACGGAGCTTCGGAATTCTGGATCGATGACCACCTTGAAGCCAGCAGGACCGACCTGAATTTCGTCGGTTCCTACAGCGCCTTCGGAATCAATGGAATATTTTTTGAAAACTACATCAACAACGGGTCTCCACAGGCGCAGTCCCGATATTGGGACAACATTGTCGTATCCACACAGCGTGTTGGATGCAATCCGGGTTCGAACACACTTCCGCCTCCGACAAACCTTAGAGTCAATTAGAGGTGGCGCCGGTCGTTTGGATGTGATCTCGGGTCTTGATAGCGGTGCGGTTTCTCACGCACCAATCCCTTCGGCATACCACCTAACGAGGGTAGTCGGGAAACGGCTAGATCCTAGGCGAGCGGCTCTCCAATACCACCTTCACGACCCCAGTAGCCCAGGTAAGAAGTCACATAGCGATCCTTACGCCCCTTTAGCTTGGTCGACCGCTGGAGCTTTGTGGGCGGCACTGCCGAAGTATCGCCCCCTCACTTATCGCTTCCCTTGGCGCGAAATAGAACATTGGGAGAACCATCCAGCCGCTCAGGGGTATATCCGATTCTTTGCAGGTTATCTTCGATTTCCCTTGAGTTAGTTTCAACAATCAGTATTGGTTTGTCGCGAATCAAGATCTGGTGCATTCCTCTCAGAACACCCGCTTCATGTCCCTCCGCGTCAATTTTTATCAGCGTAATTTTGTGGGTGAAGTTCAGGCTATTCAAACACAGCGTCAAGACTCGAAGACTGCTGTCCGAGGAGTCCGACAGGTGCGCCTGGTAGAAGTTGCGCAATCCAGTATCGAAAGCAGGAATGGACATTCCTACAAGGTTGGTATTGTCTGAGACTGCAGCATTGATAAGCGTGACGTTCGCATTCTGAAACATCTGAAGATTGCCTGTCAATAACGCAAATGTTTCCGGAACCGGCTCAAACGCAATTACGCGACCCGTCGGCCCTACTAGCTCAGATAAGCGTTTCGTGTAGTGCCCAACATTTGCGCCAACGTCAATCGCCCAATCGCCGGCAGAGATCAGGGTTTGCAAAATAGCATACTCGGGCTCAGGCGTGACAAAGGTACCACGTCGCATTTGACGGCGAAAATGGATCCTTTTCAGTTCGTTCTGCCACAGGGGAGGCAATGTCGCGGCTATTCGTTTCAGTAGTTTCATAGTGACGTTCCCTATCTCTTTGTGCACCTTTCGTTTGAGCGGCTAGGCGCAGACAAAACGGTTTTTGGTCAGCGATCACTCCATTAATCTCCGCGGGCGCCCAAGAATACTCATCATGTGCAATCATTTCTGTATGAAGTGGCTGTGGTACCCAACGCCACGGTGTGGAATCAACTTCTTTATTCCACTCAAATGCCGGCTTTTCACCTTATAGTCGGCGTCCATGTGATGATTCGCTGACCGCTCAGGTATCGCCACCATGCAAACAAGATTGAGGTGTTTACCGCAACAAAATACACTGGGACTCTGATGAATATCATCTCCTGCATCTTCGGTCTGAGCAACCCTAGGATAGCAACACCATAAAGCGAAATCTGAAGTAGCAATAGAGCCCCGTAGATGAAAGCGTGTTGAATCAGCGCAATGTTGGCAATAAAAGCCGCAATCAAGAGGAAAGGTACTGACCAGCGAAGAAGTTTGTGGCAAAACAACTGATATGAAAACAAGCCGTACTGAAAAACATTCAGAAAGTCCACGTGACGAAAGAAAACTGTGAGCCCTCGCACCACAGTCCGAATCTTGCGGTCCCATTCTCGCTTCTGATCTGCAGTATCCTGATACAAACCAAACGCGAGGGGATCACTGACACCCCGAAGCCCCATCTTTACGCTGTTCAAGACCGTCCGGAAATCGCTCTGCATCTCGCCCGAAAAATCATCACAGACTTCTTTTCTGGCAGCGAACAGCGACCCGCTTAGGCCAACCAGTGAGTGGGCCCTGGATTCGAGGGCTCTCAACCACATCTCGTACCGGACATACAATCCCTCGCCGCTTGGCTTTCCATCTCTTCCGAGCAACCGGTCCTCACTGCTCACGCACCCCACCGTGGGGTCGGCAAAACTGGAAACCAATTGCCGAAGGCCTCCTATCTCCATCGCGGTAGCCACATCGCTGAAAACGATGATATCTCCTCTCGCATGCTTGACGGCTTCCTTCTGGGCGTTCTCCTTCCCTCCTCGATCTGGAATGTCAAGAATCTCGACCCCGCGCGTACTATAGCGTCGAACAATCTCGCCTGTGCGGTCGCTGGACCCATCTGAAGCCACTAGGATCTGGAGTTTGACTTTCGGATAATCGAGACTTAGCGTGTTCTCGAGTTTATCCTTGATCCTCTTTTCCTCATCGTGAACCGTCACAATGAAGGTCACCGACGGATAAAACTCGGCTCGCGCAACCTCTCTACCACGCGCCCAACCCACCAGAAGCAGTGTCAACGGATAACCAAAATAGGAGAAGAAAATGAGAAAAACAGAACCGATAAGAAGCATTTCCGCCATTTGTCCGCACCCTTTTTGCGACTTTCTGAGGCTTCTTCAGTGACCGTTCCCGCACTCCTGGACTAATGTTTTCGCTGTTCACGCGTCGCCATCGCACGCATGTACACATGCAGATAAGCATTGACCATTCGCTCGTTGGAAAACTGCCCGACTATCTTTTCCCGCGCTGCGCGTGCCATACTCCGCCGTAAGGGTTCATTCTTGTAAAGAGATAAGCACCTCTCGGCAAAGTCCCGTGGATTACGAGCACCCACGAGATACCCATCCACCCCGTCTGTCACGATCTCCTCCAGTCCTCCGACTCTGGACGCGATTGTGGGAACTCCGTGCGCCATGGCTTCCAGCACGCTCATGGGAATTCCTTCATGCAACGAGGTATTCAAATAGACGGCAAGTCCCTCGTAAAAGGCGCCGACGTCGTGAATAAACCCACGAAGCATAAAGCGCCGTTCCAGACCGTACTTGCGTATAAGGCCTTGAACGTCGCCCAGCGTGGGGCCGTCGCCTGCGAGTTCGAAGCGTATCTTATGATCTATCGCGCTCACCTCTTTCGCAACTTCAACCATCAACGGATAGTCTTTCACGGGAACGAAGCGACCCGCGGAGCCGATCACGAAGCCTTCTTTCTCCCTGGCCAAATCACGCGCTTCTGGAACAACAATGCCGTTACGGATGGTTTCAATGCGCTCTTCCTGAAAGCCATAGTCCCGAATCAATGATCGCTTGATATCCAAGGAGACGGCCACGGTCTTATAGAACCTGGTCGCAAGCAATCTGTAGTTCGTATGTGTCTTCAGTCGACGCAAAAGACTCAGCGTGCCATTATAGAACTCCGGCATGCCATGTTGTGTACTGACAAGGGGCGTACTATTTCTTAAAGTCAGGGACACAAGGTACGAAAGAATATTTTCCTTGTAACGGTGGGAATGAAGAACATGAGGTGCCCAGCTCCTTACCGCTTTAGTGACCAGCCCGGTAATTTCAAGAAATGATCGCCTGCCCTCGTCAAGAACGTACGTGGGTATACCCGCATTTTGAAGCTCGTCCGAGAGTCTCCCTTTGTTCAAGAGGATCACGAACAGATCGATCCCTGGCAGGGTATTGAGACCACTGAGAAGCTGAAAGGCCATCACTTCAGCTCCAGCCCAATGGTCGCCTGAGATTAGATGGCAAATCTTGAGCGTCATCGGATTTTCGGTCCTTGATTTCCCCTAACCATCGGCCCGGACGATGCCGCCCCTTGGCAGCGCTTCCGCAGATGCAACGACCGCGTCCCTCGGTGAGGGACGGCGGCGCAGCGGATAGAGCGCGTATCGTATTGCTGCCTTCTGCTCGGCAGACTGGGGGAGACAAAGCCGCCTTCGAAAGGACACTCGAAGGAAAAATGCACGTCAATCTGTCGCGTCACCACTTGTGCTGTGCCCTACGGCGATTCGTCGTGCTTCTACCACGTTGCAAGTGTCTTATTTCATGGTCTCGTCGCTCCAGTGACCGTCTTTCAGAGCGACGGTACACCCGAAACTCCGCTGCCGATTCTGAGAGCTCTAGCCCCCTGCGATGAAGCTCACAATAAGTTGACTATTCGCGATCCGAACATCGCCTCGGTAGAGGCCATATCTTGATGAATACCGATTCTCTTGAGCGTATAAGGGTTCGCCCCCTGATGATGCCATCCATGTTGGGTGGTCACCGCCAGATGGTAGCCCACTTCCCTAACCATTTCGCTCAAGCTCTCTGAAAACTTTCCGTCCGGGTAACAGAAAGAGATGAAGTCGGTGTCTGCAACCTTGTGACCAATCAAGGCGTCCATCGATTTTCTCAGTTCATGCCGAGCCTGTTCCTCTGTCAGAGTGGTCAGGAGCGGATGCCCGGCGGTGTGCGACCCAAAGCACACGATGCGAGAACGAGACATTTCCTGTACCTCTTCCCAAGACAGAAACGCACGACCTCCTGGGGTAAAATCCTCACCCAAGGTAGCAGATAATTCCGATAAAACCCCCTCGATCTTCTCGATCCTGTACGGTTTCAGGAGAGCAATTACCTTTTCCAATCTGGTCTCATGCGTTCCCGGCACGCAGAGCAGTTCTCGTAGTAAAGGATCGCTGAGAGACGAACCACGTTTCTCCGGACCCGATTGGGCCATGCGGTTCAATAGAAATCCTAGGCGATCTGTCCAAAACCACCGGTCCGTCCCGATAAAATCTGTTGGCAGAAAAACGGTCGCTGGAGCCTCATGCCTTTTGAGGATCGGATATGCATGATCATAGAAGTCGCGCCAACCATCGTCGAAAGTAAGGACACACGAAGGTCTTTTCCGCTGATCGTGCGCGTAGCCGTGGCGATCGGATGTCAGATCGGAGAGAGGAATAATCTCGAAATAATTTCGCAAGTACTTTATATGCAGGTCCAGGGTGTCGGGTTCGACAACCATTCCCGCCTGAACGGCGCCGCTCATGTCTTTCGTCGGGACGATGCGGTGGTACATTAGGACCGCAACATCCCTTTTCGAATACTGGCGTAGCTTCCACGAATTGACTCCGGCCAAATGCAGCAAGGAAGCGAGCGCCGATTTGACCTTGATGGATGCATTCAAGTTGTGGAGAACTCCTCAGAGTTACCCGATTCTTTGATGGTTTGGCGCTGTATTGTCCTGAGATCGAGGGTTTCCGAATTCTACCGGACCATCTTGTGCTTTAGGGCTTGGAGATGCAGCACGGTCGACGACCTTCCTCGTTGCCACAATCATGGCCGTGAGATACCAGTAGTGCGGGTAGTACAGAGCCGATAGAAATGTGCCTGACGCCAAATAGCCTAGAACGCTCGTGATAAATGCCAGCGACAGAAAGTAAGCATATCGCTGATTCTCCTTCCCATCCGTCGGCAGGTTCTTCAGATACCGAATGTCTCGAATATTCGCAAATAAAAGCGAGAAAAAAATCAGAGTACCGGGGATGCCCAACTCAGACAGGAGCGTAATCCATATCGAGTGTGCGACCTTCCCCCACATATTCTCCGGCTCGATGTTCAGTTCGGCGAAATAGTCGGTCCGATAATCGCCGAGCAATACGCCAAAATTCTGGGGGCCTACGCCAAGGGGGTGATCCTTAAACATTTTCCACCCCGATTTCCAATACTCCACTCTACTTTCTTTGTTAAAATCTTTGACATCATCCTGCCCGATGGTAGTCATTTCCTCCCAGTACGTTGAATCCGGAACCAGCGTGCCGGTATGTGTGATCGGCAAGTTCAAGATGACTAGTGCCATGCCGCCTGCTACGCCCAGCAGGAGAACTTTCCTGGAACTTGTCAACCATACTACGAACGCCACCACGAGAAGGCCGATGAACCCGCCGCGAGAAAAGGAGGCAATGACGCTTGCAATACACACTAGAGACGCTATCAGGTAGAACAGCTTTGTCTTCCTATTCCTCTCGTAGAAAAAGAGAAAAGCGCCGAAAGGTAACATCATGTTCATGAGAAGAGCGAAGTCGTTCTCGTCTTGGAGAAAGCTGGAACCCGCATTGCCGCCACCAAGAATGCCGTTCACGGCAATGTAGACCATGAGGCCGATCCAGCAGTTCATAAGAATCCGCAGTCTGTCGAACGTGTCAACGAAGACTGTGATCGAGACGAATAGTATGAAGTATAGGAGGAAGCCTAGAGTTGCAACATAAGCTCTGCCAATGTTTGCGGCGAAAGGGACGTGGAGAGCGAGCAGAAAAAGCATCATGAGCATGCAAGACGTTTGGGAACTCGCCACGATGCGAAGACGCCGCCAATTGAAGAATAGCAAAACGACCAAGATTGAAATGAGGATCAAGCCCAGACGAATCGTGCTGAGTTGGCCGACCTTATCTTGCGGGCGGCCGAACTCGAAGATGAGATAGAGCAACGTGAATACAAATCCAGTGCGCGCCGAAAATGAATTGCTCACGTGATGCGTCCGTTCATCCGTAACCGAGTTCATGCGGCAGCCAGCAAACCCGAAGTCAGCGGGGCTTCTTCGTTCAAACCAGTTGCGCGCGCAGGAAGACGAAATAGTAGCTCACGAGCAACCAGCCGGCGGCCAAAATGAACCCCAACGCCAATGTCCAGGCAGGGTGATATCGTCCCACGACGCGCAGTATGATCGCGTTCAGCACCAAGGCGACCAGCAGTACCCCGGTCACCTTTATCCGGTACGTCGCCGACGTGTCCGGTGTTCTGTATTTCTCCGAGGCCGAGGCAAGGGCAGTGCTGAGGTCGGTCGTCGCTTGGGAGACGTCGGGGCCGGGCTCCAGTTTCAGGGACCACACGCGACCAGAGGACGCACTCATATCGATCCGCCCTTGGCGGCGCTGGAGCTTGACTTGGCCGACCCCGGTCGGCAGGATCACTTCCCAGTCCTCGGCTCCGGTCCACCGCTGCATGCGCGGCGCCCCTGCCAGCCCCGGTCCGGACCTGGATTCATCAGCCAGGGACCAGGCAGCAAGTGTCCATGAGCCATCGGCCGGTTGCTCGACGACAACCGCCGGAGCCGGTTGGGCCATTCCCTGCACGACAGACCAGCCGCCGAACGGCGAGCGACTGCCCTCGATCGTGCTCCGCGCGGCGCCTGGTGCACCATCGAAGAAGGCCCGCAACGATTGCCTGGTCCTGCTGTCAGCCAGCGTATACGCGCCACCCGCCCCGCTCTCCAACCCGACGGAGGGTGAAGTCGTCCAGGTCGTTCGTGTCCGTGCTCCTTTCACCCCTGACGACGTATCGATGACTATCCAGAGGCGCGAACCGACGTGGACAACTTGTCGCCGGGCCCGATACGGACCGGGCCCGCGTCGCTCCAGGTCGATCACGGCGAGACGGCCATCCCGCCCGTGGTAGCGCAGGAGCGTCTGGCGTGGACTGTCCGTCCGTTCGTCGACAAGGTGAGGCGCATTCGCGCCCTCCCAGGACTCGGCCATCTCGCGGCCAGCGGCGTCGTATGACCAATAGCCGAGATTTGCCCACCAAGACGTCCCCCCAGCCCAGACGGCCAAGCTCATTTCGTCGGCATGCTTGTGACCCATCCCCTGGAAGTACGACCAAGCGATCGCCGTTTGGCTCAGACGGCGGGCATTGGGCCAATCGTCAAGGCCATCCCACCACAGACAGTAGCCCGCGACGGGGGCAAGGAGAACCGCGTCCTTCGGGGACCAGAGCCTCTCGGCTGGCAGCCCGGTACGCTCCTGATCGTCGAACGCGAAAATGATGGGCCCGGCGCTACCGGATCTCCCGTCAATGTCGCCGAAGACAGGGAGCGAGCCGTTGGCGCGTCGGAGCTCGGCGAAAGCGACGGGCCCTACGCCATTGAGTCCCCCGTCAGTATCGCCGAAGACGGGGAGCGAGCCGTCCGGGCGTCGGAGCTCAGCGTAGACCCGCTGCGCCGCTTGGTATTTCTGGCGCCAGTGCTGCGGAATTTCCTGCTCCGACAGGGTCACATACCGGAGGGCGATCCCGATCAACACGACGGCAAAGCCTTGATACCCCGGCGAATGCTCAAGTACGAACCCTTCGTCATTGATGAAGAAAGCAAGCTGCTCGTCGAGGCGGTTGAACGCCAACCGGCAGTGGCCCTCAACACCCGGTAACGTCGGGAAAGACAGGGCGATGTTGCAGGTCGCCAGGTTCTGCATGACGCCATGGTTGGTAGCGACGGTAAAGCGGGAGGGATCCGCCAGTAGGTGGGCGCCGCGCGCTGCCATGCGGAACACGGCCTCAGCGACATCGGACCGATAGTTTGGACTATGGCGGTACAGCCTCCAGAACTCCGTAAGAACAGGGATACGGGCCGCGACCGCGTGATCGTTCCGCACGAACCTTCGCCATGTGTCGTTCCAGAGATAACCGTCCGGCGCCCATCCGGACCCCTCGTACGCATCATAGGCGACGAGGTACTTCGCGGCCGTGTCGAGGAACTCAGCCCGGCCGTCCGCCTTGTAGGCGTCCAGCAACACGCGCGGCAGGCCAAGGCTGTGGACAAACAGTTGCCACATCGTCGGCCCTGACGCCATCGCCGCCGCGTTGAGCGGCAGCGTGACCGTACCAGCTGGAAATCCGGGCAGGTCGACCCGCCCGAGGAGCAGCTTCTCGGCTGCTGTGACCAACTGTCGATGATCTGCCCAATACAGTGCCTGGTGGAGGTTGTAGCTACCTAATTCGGCGAGTAAGGCGTCGTCCGGAATGCGGCGAGCCTTCTCGATCGTATCCGGCCCGAGCCTGGCCTCGGATACTTGGTTGTAAGCGAACCACGGGCCCCAAATCACCGCGAAGACCAAAGCTACGCCGCCTCCGCGCAGCAGTGCCGCAAGCAACCTAGCCCGGTCGCGCAGACCAATCTTCCTATCGCTGGACTTGCGCAAAGCTAACCGAAACTTTGGCACAAGGTTTAACAAGATAACAGCGGATCCACATTTAAATTCCGGCTTATTGAGAGTCCGACGGCCTCCCTGTAGGCGAAAAGAAGACTCCTACCAACTACCGGCCACGAGTAGTCTTGGCACACCCGGTCGCGTCCTTGAAAAGCCAGATTCGCGCGCAGGACTGGATCAGCGAGAACACGTTGTATCTGATTGACAAAGGCCTCCGGGGTGTCGGCCAAAAGCACGTGTTTCTTGTCTTGGACTGAGATTCCGGAGCAGGCAAAAGTCGTACCGATCAAGGGCATGCCCATCGCAAGAGCGTCAAGGATCTTGAGTCGCGTGCCCCCGCCCACCCTGATCGGGCAGATATACGCTGTCGCTTCTCTAAAGTACGGTCGGACATCATCGACAAATCCGGTGACATGGATGCGACGATCGGAGTCGCCAAGCTGCGTCAGCCATTTCGGTGGTTTTCTTCCCACCACGACTACACGAATGTCAGCAAGCGTCCGCGTAAGCCGCGGCCATACCTGTTCGAAGAAGTAAGCCACGGCTTCGCCGTTCGGATACCAATCCAACCCGCCGCAAAATAACAATGTATTCCCACCTGGGTCCGGTCGCGGAGTGAAATACTCCGTATCGACACCATTTGCAACGACCTTCGCCTGAACGCCGGGTACGCGTCCAGCCAGTATCTCTCCATCCTCAGATGAAACGACCAGATTTACGGAGAATCGGGGACAGTACTCTCGCTCTGCGCGAAGCAGCTTTTTTGCTTCCCAGCGCCAGTACTGTTGACGGACACGGCGTGTTTCAGTCGCCGCGCGGTGCTCCATCATTGATGATTCGATATTGTGGTGATTCAATACCGTACCCGCTCCGCTGACGAGCGCTCTGTACGGGGCAAGGCCGAGTGTGTCAAAGTGGATGACATCAAATTTCAAGCGATTCAATGTCCGTTGAAGCCGAGCCGCCATCGAATCGGACGCGAGCCAGTTGAGATCGTAGGCTTTCCGCGAAAGCAATCCACGCAGGCCAAGCCAATAGGGATTCTTGGAAATGCCGACTGCGAGGGGCGCCCACTCGACGTGAGCACAAAATTTGCGCAAAGCTACGGCACAATCCTCGGCGCTGACGCCGGGCGGCCGTGTGGGCGGCTGGTCGAATGCGAGGACGTGCACCTCGTACTCTTTTGCCACCTCTCGCAGAAGATTGTAGTTTCGCTGCAGAACACCGCGTACCGGTGGGTAAGCGAGATTATGGCCTACCCACAGTACTCGCACCGCGTTGCCTCAAAGAAGTAGAGCAAATAGAACTGTCATATGGACGAATCGGATGCGATTATAGCGGGTCTTGCTGGAAGTAAACTCAGCGTATAAGGAGATAGCCAAGTACTGCGGCAATGCCCATCCTGCCCTGAAGGCGACCTTTGCGAACAAAGTCTGCACTTTCGAATCGGCAACCTCTGCAAGGAGAAGATCGGTGTCGATAGCCACGACGTTATGTCGGTGCTCGGTGAAGACCGGAAGCTCAAGTCGTCCCGCCGGACTCGGTCCGCTGCCAACCCTTCAAATTTCTCGTCACGCCCACTGATTAGTCGCCTTCACTAACGTCTGCCCGGAATCGATTTGGAGCGGCGTGAAGGTGCCGCTCTATGACGCTTTGCGATCTCCTGCGATGAGCATTCGTCACTCATCCGTCGGTATTCCGTCACTTTCCCTCTTGCCACGGAAGAGAGTGCTTCTGACGGCATTGGAGGGGGCGTTTTTCTACACGTCGAACTGGCATCGTTATTGCGTCTAGCACCAATGACTTATCCGCTATCGCCGTAGCGCCATAGGACCAAAAGAATGCGAAACGCAAGTAAAGACATCATCGAGCAGCCGGTTCTCGACCAGGCTGGCAACTCGCTCGGAATGTCGCGGCCCACCGTCGCGCCACTTCGTTTTGAGATCGTTACTTCGGCGATTGCACGTGGTGCCGTGGAGACACTCAGCGGCCAGGGCAGGAGGGCTTTGGCTTTGGCGGCATGTCTCTTCGTCGCCTGGATGACGATGGCGCTATCTTCAGGTCTGATTAGCTTGATACCCCTTGCCTTTGCCATGTGGATTGTCGGCCCTCCGTTAACGGAGCGGCTGCGCACGTGGCTGATGGTGAGGCATATGGAGACTAGGGTGCCGTTGTACGCGACTGCGACCCAAGCATCAGAGGTCTTGCGCGCGATGGGTATCAACGACACCACTATAACGGAGATCATGAGTCGAACCGCCGACGGGGAAGAGGTGCGGCTGGGAAGATTCGATCAACGGAATCGGTTGTTGAGCGACATCGGCCCGATTGCGTTGTTCGGAGACGCGCCTATCGGCAATTCAGAATTCCAGCCGCGTAGTAGACAAACTGTGGAACTGGTCGCGATGACCGGAGGAGTAGCTATTAAGAAGAGCTACTCGGATTCCGGATCGTTCTCCCAAGAGATTGCCGCTCTTGGTCGCCTTTCCGATGTGAAGGGCGTGCCCAAGATTGTGCGGATCGACCGGCGGCATAGAGTTCTCTATCAAACCTTCCTGGTCGGTCGCGATCTCGGAAGTCTAATGGCCAAGGCTGGCTTCCCAGTAAGCGCGCAACATAGCCTGAGAAGCGCTTACCCGGGGATGGGTGCCTGGAACGCGACTTCTGGCCCTCAAAATCGATTGGTTGCAGTGAGCACGCTCGAACGGGTGACCAATAGCACGTTCGTACGACATATGGAAGTGTTGATCGAGAGTATCCATCAGTCGGGTGTCGTAGTTGGAGACGTGAAGCTCGGCAATGTGATCATCACCTGCGACGGAGTCTGTCTCTGTGACTTCGATCATGCCCGAATCTTCAGCAGAAACACGATGTCGTTCATCCTGGCTCGGGAACGGGACCGAGACCTCTGTAACTACATCTTTGGAAGTGCGCTATTGTTGCCCCACACGTTCCGGAAGTAGCTAGAGGTGGTAGCCAACAAGAAGTGCACCTTATCGCGGGTTCTGCTAGAAATGAACATCCTGGTCCTGGGGAGTGAAATTCCCGCCACCGCCAACATGCCGGGTTCACCCCGTCTGTTCAGTCTGTGTCGAGGTCTTTCGGTGCACCATCGTCTCACTTTGGTGGCCTTCGGCTGGGGCTCGGAACGATATGATTCCTTCCGAGCCGACTCCATGGCTGCCGGCGTATTCGAGGAGATCGTGGTCCTACCGAAGCCACCCGCGCACTCCTGGTGGAGACAGCAAGTCCATCGCCTTCGGCAGGAGGCTAGCTTCGTTACCCGCTCTCGTACTCCCGCCTACTTTGCTGCGCAGCGCCAGAGAATTCGTGATATTTGTGCGCGGGGCAGTTTCGATGTGGTGTACGCCGATGGACTTCCAGTGGCGCAGTACCTGATGGCGGCCGGATTGGAGTGCCCCTCCATTATTGACCTTCACGACTGTTTTACTTTGCTCTTCTCCAGGGCAATGCAAGCCGAGTCGCGCTGGCTGCGCAGGGTGGCCGTCTACGCCGAGTCAAGGAGCGTTGCCAGACTCGAACGCTCCCTTAGCCGGGTATTTGCCAGGGTCATCACCAATTCAACCGTGGACGAAGCTTACCTCAAGTCGCTGGACCCGACGGCAAAAACCCTGACGATTGGCAATGGTGTGGACAGCGCGTTCTTCGGTCCGAGCGACGCTGTGCCCGACCTCGCCAAGGTGGTGTTCACTGGAGTCATGGATTACGGCCCTAACGAAGACGGCGCTGTCTATTTTGGAGAGGACATCTTGCCGCTTATTCAGGAACACCATCCCGATGTTCAGTTCTGGGTGGTCGGCAAGGATCCCACGGAGCGCATCCGGGCCCTTGCCGCGCGCCCTGGAGTACACGTTACGGGTGGCGTGCCCGATGTCCGACCCTACTTGCAGTCCGCAGGCGTATTCGTCTGTCCTTTGCGTCTCGGCGCCGGCGTCAAGAACAAGCTACTGGCAGCCCTGGCCATGAACAAGGCCGTAGTGGCGACTCGATTGAGTGTCGAAGGGCTCGACCTGCGGGAAGGCGAGGACCTGCTCCTCGCCGATGAGCCCGCGGAATTCGCTGCCAAGGTGGTTCAATTGATTGAGAATCCGGAATACGCTCGCCAATTGGGCAAGACTGGGCAGGCCGCCGTGAAGGCCAAATACTCCTGGGAGCGCAGTGCCAAGTTGCTTGAGGATACCCTGCGAAGCGTTGCACGTGCATGATACGGTGCATGCTTTGGATACATACCGTGCACCTGCTTGATTAAATGAAGCCCGGCATACGCTCTGCGCTGACGATCGCCCAAATGATCGAATCCGATGAGCCAGGCGGAGCTGAATTGGTAGTAGTCCGCCTCGCCGAGGAGTTGCGCCGGCGTGGGCACACCGTCATACCGGTAGGGCCGGCCAAGGGTGTAGGTTGGCTCGGCGAGCAGCTCCGGCAGGTCGGATTTGAGCCGCGCACCTTCACCCTCCGTCGGCCAGTCGACTGGCGTTGTGTACGGGACCTCACACGGATGCTTCACGAATTGCGAGTGGACGTAATCCACAGCCACGAGTTCACCATGTCGGTGTACGGCACCGCGGCATCGCTCCTGATCCGGCGACCGCACGTCATCACGATGCACGGCAATGAGACGATGACGAAAGCGCTCCGGCGGCGGATGGCACTGCGGTGGGCATTCCGTAACAGCCACGCCTCCGTCGCATGCTCCCGCTCCACCATGGACACGCTGCAGCGAGACCTTGGGCTGCGGCCCGGCCGGCTGGGCGTGGTCCTGAATGGGGTCCCGGTTCCCCGTGGCTCGCCGGACGCCGTGCGCCAGGAAATCGGGTGCAAGGAGGGCGAGCTCCTGCTGTTCGCCGCCGGCACGCTGGTCCCCCGCAAGGGGCACATGACGCTGTTGCAGGCTTTGCAACGCCTCACCAAATCGGGGTGCGCGGTGCCCTGGCGGCTCGCCATTGCCGGTTGGCGAACCGGGGACGAACCGGCCCGACTCGACGCCTTCATCGCCGAGCATGCCCTCGGGGACCGGGTGCACCTGCTCGGGCAGCGCGGGGATGTCCCGGATTGGCTTGCCGCTGCGGATGTGTTCGTCATGCCATCGCTCTGGGAAGGGTTGCCCCTCGCCATCCTCGAAGCAATGCTGGCCGGCAAGGTGATCGTGGCCTCTGCTACCTCCGGAATTCCAGAGGCCATCGTCAACGACGAGTACGGACTCCTGGTTCCCCCAGGCGATGCCGATGCCCTGGCGGCCGCGCTCCGGCGCGTGCTCGAGGAGCCGGCGCTCCGTGCGCGTCTTGCGTCGGCGGCGCGAGCACGCGCCAAACGCGAGTTCACGATCGAGGCGATGACCGACCGGTACGAAGCGCTGTACCGCCGGTGACCTCGTCCGTCATCGGATCGTACGTCTCATCCATCTTTCGGAGTCACCGCCAGAGACGATCTTCGTCTCACGCCGCTGCAACTGTCACCAACATATGCCTTCATAGTGGGCAGAAGTTGTGACTTCCTTGGCAAGCCGCGCTAGGTCAATGACGGTCTGGTCCGCGTGCAGGGACTGAAGCGCGGTCGAGAATTCCGGTGACTGATATCCAACAACGATCACGTCCGCCCCCGAAGTGAGTTCCTCGGCACTTGCCACGAGCAGCGAAGAAAGGTGAGGAATGTGTTCCTCCATGAACCTCCGGTTTGCGCCGATCAGTCGGCTGGCCGATACGTTGCGATCATATATGCGAATCGCGTAGCCTTTGCCGAGTAAGGTCTCGATGACGTTCACCAGAGGACTCTCTCTGAGGTCGTCCGTTCCGGGCTTGAATGCCATTCCCAGAAAGCCAACGCGCTTCTTTCCAAGGCCTATGATCATCTGGATGGCCAACTGTACTTGCGCCGCATTGCTCATGAGAATTGCATTCAACACGTGGCTTTCCAGGTCAAAGCGCTTCGCCTGGTAAGCCAGGGCACGCAGGTCCTTGGGGAGGCATGAGCCACCAAATGCAAAGCCAGGCTTCAGATAGGCGGCCGACAAATTCAATTTCTTGTCCTCACAGAATATCGACATGACATCATGACTATCAACGCTCATTTTCTTGCAAAGATTGCCAATCTCGTTGGCAAATGTCACCTTTAACGCGTGAAATGCGTTGTCACAATACTTCGCCATCTCGGCAACACGAATTGACGTTCGGATCAGGGGAGCGTCGATACCCGAATAGACCTGGCACATCACGTCACCAGCACTTGTTTCCCGCTCGCCGATCACGATTTTTGGAGGGTTATAAAAATCGTACACCGAGGTCCCTTCCCGCAGAAACTCAGGGTTATAGCATACGTCGAACCCCGCACCGACTTTTCTCCCCGAATGTTTTTCCAGGATCGGAATCAACATGTCCTCCGAGGTCCCGGGGAGCATGGTGCTGCGAAACACTACTAGATGTCCCGATGCCTTGTTACGCAGCGCGTCCCCAATTTCTTCGCACACGCGTTTCATGTACACAAGATCCAGGTTGCCGTTCGCCTGGCTCGGCGTACCCACGCAAACCAGGGAGACTTCGGTGGATCGTATGGCCTCGCTCGCGGAGGCCGTGGCAGAGAGCCGCTGTTGCTGATGCCCGACAACAAAGAGTTCCTGTATGTCCGGCTCGATGATGGACACCAGGCCAGCATTCATTCGATCCGCCTTGCTCGTGTTGACGTCTACCCCGATGACTGTGTGTCCTTCGGACACCAGGCAGCCCGCACAAACCGTTCCCACATAACCCAAGCCAAAGATCGATATCTTCATATGGACTCTATTTTAGGACTACCAAGATCGGGGATTACGTCGGGAGCTCCGCGGAATTCCGAAAACAACCGTGACTCACACAATTCGCAAGCACGCGGTATTCGGTCACAGTACATCGCGGCCCACCCGAAGGACTTATCACGAATTGGCGTGCAAAAGAAGTCTGCGGATTGCCGCCACATCTTTCGCCGTCACATAGTTATGAGTAGGCAGGGTAACAAGCTGTCTGGCGAGACTTTCAGCAACTGGAAACGTCTTGCCGGGGATACTCAATCCTGGAAGGCAATTGATGGAATCGGGATACGCTGCCGTGATGCCAAGCCCGTTCCGAGCGCTTTCCTTCAGTAACGATTGCCTTTTTTCACCATCGTGCATCGTGATGGGAAACCGCAGGAGCCCCATCGACGGAAAAATTCGGAGACCTGGGCCTCGATTTCCATTCGCTTGCAGAACGGCAATCCACCGACTCACATTCTTCCGCCTGGAATTGTGCGTTTCCCGAAGTCTCTCGTTCCAATTGACTGTCAAGCCTGCTTGAAATGACGACATTCTCAGCATCTCAAACCCCGGTTCGAAGAGGGTTTGCCCCAGTTTCAGAAATGGCAAAGACTGCGGCAGCCAGAACAACAGTGGATGCGTCAGCAGCACTAACCCTGCCGCCTTCAATACCAAGCCCGCCAACAGCCACAAATTGTATTGGGGAAGGCTCCTGATATGCCTATCCAGCGCTTCAGCAATATCGTTGCGGTCCGTAATAATAACGCCTCCTTCTACGGCTGACAGAGCTTTGCCGCGCCCAAGACTGAAAAAGCTGACGTCACCACGAGTGCCAAGTTTACGCCCCTCAAAACTTTCACCCATGGCTTGAGCGGCATCCTCCACCACCACTATCCCTGGGTCTTGAACCAGTTCTCGAAGCCGCGGCACATCAGCCGGGATTCCGAATAAATGGGTGGGAACCACCGCCAGAATCCGATTCTTCGAGTCCCTGGCGCCTTCAGCAACCCCGTGCAATGCGATCGGTGAATAGGCATCTCCGGCAACCGAATGAGCATCCTCATGTCTTGGAGGAGACTTTTCTGAGAGCAAGGCGGACAATTGCACGAAGTCGAAATCTAGACTCTCTGATTGTAGGTCACATAGCCGTATCCTGAGCCCAGCCCGAGCAATGGATGCGGGAACTGAATAACAGGTAAATGCGGGAATCAGGACTTCATCTCTATCAGGAAACAGTTCCTTGAGCGCCAGCAGAATCAGCGCGAATGCAGCCTTTCCGGAAGAAACAAGAAAACAGTGCTTAACCCCGAAATACTCCTTCAGCTCCGATTGAAACCGATCCAGCTCCCTTTGGCCGTCCAAAATGCCGCGAATTCCACAAATAAATTCACGTGCCCCGATGGGGGCTGCCGCCGGCGGCAAAGATCGTCCTAGTCGCATTACCAGATGACTCGCCAGGGTGACTTATAAACTTATGTGTTTTCTAATGCGAGGACCAATTAGTCTGGTAATCGCGAGCGGCAGCTTCCTCCAATAGCGTGCCGCCCTCTCAAACCTTGCCGCCCCCGCTTTTTCCGGATCCAGTGATTTGCCGTCCAGGGAAATGTAGTGCCAGTAAAGCGGCGAAGCTACTGCACCCCATTGTTCCTTGAACTTGTAAGTTCCTTCGCCTTTTGTGGAGCGGCCGAAGTCGAATACTTGATAGCCGTTGTCGCAGGCGTATTCGAGCATACGGAGATACAGGAGCATATTCGGGCTCAGGGATGCGTATTTGCGAAGCGATGAGGCCCAGGGATTCCGTAATACTTTGTCAAATCCGACCACCAGTGCCGAGGCCACAGGTTCTTCCGATTTGTAAACCACAAAGATTCTGGAGCACTCCGAGAATTCATCGAGCACATGCCGCATCAGGTCTGCCGAGTGAACCGGAGACCCCAAATCACGCATATTGACCGAGAAGACTTTATAGAAATCCTCCAACAGTTCCAATCCACCCATGCTGGAAGTGCATCCTTCTTTCAGCGGTTTATTGATTTGGCTTCTCAGCTTTGACTTGAAGGATTCCTTAAGCAATTCTGAAGACTCGGGTAGGTTCAGGAGCATCCGAATCTTATTGGACCTCGTGGCGATCGTTAGTGGCAAGTTGAGCGCGCCGCTGGCGAGCGAATTCATCTCATCGAAGCCAGCGACTACCCGCTCATGACGCAGCTCTATTCTGGTTGCTCCCACCTCCCGACCGAGTCTGATGACTTCGGACACCAGACTTTCCTCTGCTTCCCTGCAACTGGCAAGGACGCCTCCGCTATCCACAAATGGCAAGGAAACCAGACAATTGCCAAAGATCATGTGCTTAAGGTGAATTAGCGGCAGTACGCCAAGTACGCTCTCCGGAGACTGTCTCCACCCCTCCGCGCGCCCCGGGGCAGCGTCCACTGGTCCATCACACGCCATGAGCATGAGATAGTAGGTCGCGTGACCATAGGCCTTGTGAATTGCCCCCCGCCATCCAAACAGATGGAAGAGGCTTGCGTCCGGATGTTGCCGGACGTACCCATCCCATAGTTCACGATCAGAATCACCTGCATATTTTATTTGGTGCGTAGCCAATGTTTTGCAGCGAATCTTACCGAGCTGATCTTTTCTCAAGCCTGCGCAAGCTGCATGAAGAAAAGCCAATCACCAGCTGGGAGATATCATTCGAGTGCCGAAATTGTCTTCATCGCTGCGTCTCGCCATTCGAAACTGCGAGCGTGCTGCAGGATAAGCTCATCATCGAAGCGACGGTCCTGCACTTCCCGCATGGCACGCGTAAGGCCCTCTTCGTCGGAGGGGTCGTAGAGAATTCCGCAGTCGGGGTTTACTATATCTTGCAAATGTCCGAGGCGCGGCGCGATAACTGGACGACCGAAACTGATGGCTAACATCGTGCTGCCCGAGGTAAGAATATCCGTATACGCCAACACAAATGCATTACAGGCTTTGAGATAGTATTGGAGCTCGTCGTTCGGAACGAAGCGATCCTCGAGATATATCCGCTGAGGCCGGTGCTCTAGTTGCGCCTTGACCCGCACGGAGTATTGCGCTTCCTGGAATCGGCCTACGATCCAGAGAGCTGCCTCGCCAAAGGAACCATTTTGAAAACACTTTATCAGGTACTCGAGATTCTTGTATTCCTTGCACAAACCAAGAAAGAGGAAGACATATTGATCGGCAGGAATGTTTAGCCGAGCTCGTGCGTTTACGCGACTGCATTCATCCGCGTAGAACCCAATCCAGTTGCCATGGGGAATGATCACGAGTTTCCCACGGACACCGGGAAATTCCTTAGTGACTGTCAAAGCCGCAGACTTGCCATGCGCGAAGACCCGGTAGCTCAGTGACACCAGTATTTTGCGGCCGAGCCAGTCTAGTATCGCGATCTTATTCCGATCGTGAGGGTAGAGGTTGTGGGCAGTCCACAGCAGACGGATACCACAGAGTCTAGTAAGCACCAGAAGAAGGATAAATCGAACGAATTTCTTCAGACTTACGATTACCGACTTGTCCTCATAGAAAAACGAGGGCCAGTTTAGATGCAAGTAATCCACGCCATGGCGATTTGCCAGGAGCCACCGCCCCGCGAGGTCCCCTTTGATCACGCGGACCCCACTATCTTGCAGGGCACCATAGTAGCAAGTCGTGTAAGTATCTGGACCGATCGGAATGCCAGCTATGGTCAGCATGCAAGATTACCGCGACGCATATCGTTGCTAGTGTTCTTTCCCTGCCCGGAATCCAGCATTGCATTCCATCGAGGGACCTTGAGAGGAAAATAACACGGTCGCCACTTCCGGGTTTTCCCGCATGAAACCGCGATTCATTACCGTGAAAGGCCTGATACGAACTAGCGAAGCCGCCGAATCACGGCTTCGGCCGTTGCCTTGGGATTGAGCAAGATGTCGAGGGCGTAGGACGTCGCCGCAAAGGCGAGCCTCCGGAAGCTCAAGGGGTAACCCAATGCAGCGAGTTTCCCACGGTGAAAACTCCAAAACTCCCGTCCGGGCCGCCTGTAGATTTGCTCCCCTAAGAAACGGTAGTAATTTTGGAGGTGCTCGCTGGTTCGGCGCTTCAGCTCGTCGTCGCTGAGGTATTTTGAACCGTACTTCACCAGCTCGTACAAAATACCAGGCAAATAGGTATTGACTCGTTTAGAAAAGGACGTCAGCGACCCCTCTTGCATTCTCCGGAACGTCAGAATTTGGTGCACGAAGCCGAAATCATTATCTCCGAGGAACTCGAAGCACGCTTCCGAGTCTGCGTGAAAATTGGACTCATTGTAGAACGCGTGGCGACTGCGTACGATATCTGACCGATAGAGTACCGACGTGGGAGTACCGAACACGTACGGTCCCTCTTGCAGTCTGAGGCGGCACGCCTCACGCCCGCCCGGAACAACGGTGCTAGGGTAGGGTAATCCGACCCACGCCACGTCCACGCTTGGTTGACTGTAGAGTCCATAGGCTCCCACGATCGCGACAGAGGGATGCTCCTCGGCAAGGTCGACCATTTTTTCGATGCAGTCCGGGAAAAGCCAATCGTCTGCAGCCACCACCTTGCAGTACTTACTCTGGGGCGCGATCTGCCGAAATGAGATGTTGTAATTCTCGATCACGCGCACAAAAACGTCGTTGTTATGAATACGAATCCGGGAATCTTTGGCAGCATATTCTTGTGCGATGTCGAGCGACTGGTCGGTACTGCAGTTGTTGACGATGGCGTATTCCCAGTTCGCGTAAGTTTGGGCCAGCACGCTCTCAATACATTCACGTAGGTAACTCCCCCCGTTATAAACAGGGGTCACCACACTCACCAAGGGGGTTTGTCTTGACATAGCTGGTTTGGCGCCTGACTGCTTGCGGCCTTTCCGTCCGCAGTCGCTTTTCTCGCCCGTTTGAATACTAGCGCGCCGTCATCCGGAGCACTGGATCACCTGGCCATCGGTCGCATGGACGCTGGATCGGCGCGATCGGCCAGAGCGCATGCGTACCTCATGGCCCTGCGCACACACTCCCGTTCAGGCGTGGACGACCCGGTGGAAGGGAGCCGCTGCTTCCTTCCGAGCAAGGCCGTTCGGTAGATTTGCAACGAATGCGATGCCTCAACTGCACACACAGAAGTTCCAGACCACCCTTTTCGCCTACTCGACCCGCTTCAACCAAATCTCGCGCCAATATGGATACACACTCCTTGGGCAAAAAAGGCGATTGTCGCTGAAACACCCGCTGCACGTTACACCGTCAAGGATGATACAGTCCCGGGGGATCTGAGTCATGGCACCGTTTTTTTCGTTAATGATCCGCTCTACCCGACTGAGTACACGGAACGTTTTGCCGCAATACGGCACCATTTCCACGTCAAAGGACAGTCCCCGATTTTTCCGATCCGCATTGATGGTGGGCATGATTTCGTCTCTTGAGCGGACCTGCACCAGTTCGCCCGGCTGAAGGTTAAGCACGGCAGTGGGTGTATTGCCCTTTGCGAGGCCACGGACATACGGGTATGGGCGCCCGCGCCAATTTGAGCGCATGACCAGATTGTAGAGAGCGATCATCCCATAATAAATAAAGTCACGAAACCGCAGATTCCGAGACGTTAGATCCTTCAAATACTGGCGTGGGTCCCACCACTCGAGTGGGGTTGTTGCCCGGAGCATCTCAGTCGCCTGGCAAATATAGCGTTCCACGGTATCGCCTTCCGCGATCGACAGCTTGGTACTTTGCTGAAGGGCCTTCAGGTCACACCGCGCCACCACGTTTTTCAGCACGGGTTGCTTGACAGAAGCCAGTTCTGCAGGATGGGCGTACAGTTCCCGTTTTGTAACGGGCCTCAGCCACGCTTCCTTCCAGAAAAGCAGGCAGCTTGCTTGGCAGCCCCCGTGCGCCTTGCCATTACAGCGGAGTCCCTCGAGGTGAACCGCGTTTGCCATGCGCCTGCCCTTATAGTGCGCGATGGTATCGCAAGTCTTATGGGCCGACTTAATGACGCGGTATCTTCTTCCGCAGTACTCAAGCATCTCGGGCATAAATGGAAGGGCATCCAGACGGCCGCGCTCGTCAAGTGTGGTGAGGATCTCGTAAGCGCTCCGCACCTCTACCCAGTCCCCGGCGCGGAGTCTCGGCCCATGACTCACTGGTGAATCTGAATCACTCATGTCAAAAACTTCCTCCTCGGCCCATGCCGGCTTGTTGGCACATGGACACTACTTGCACGTTCCGGTCCGCCCTCTGTGTGAATTCAGTGCGCCAGGCTGGTTCGTCAAGAAGCCTCTGCTGACTGACTTGAGAGCCTGGGGTCGCGGTGTGTGCCGAATGCCGAGATCGACCCGCGGTCGGGCTTCTACGCCTGTTCCACCCTCCACCGCTGCGGAAAATACACTAGGCCGAACCTGCTGTCGAGCATTTGGCCGGCCCCGTAGACATCCTTGACTTCAACCTCCAGCGAGACCCGCACGTCCCCGTCGTAGATGGGTTTGCCCCAATGGCCAGTGATCCAGAGTGATAGAGAGTACTGGCCGGGCAAGAGGTTCAGCAAGTCGATCTCCACGTCGACATGACCGTCTCCGGGCCCCACCTTCGGGATGTGAATCCCATGAAGACCATGGCCCGCTTCCGTGATCATCGTTCCCAACTCCGTAAACAGCCGGAATCCGAAGCTCGGATCGCGGATCGTCTTCTCGGCGTGATAGTGGAACCGGAGGACCAAGGCGTCTCCGCTTCGTACCATTGCGATTGGCGTACCGTCCGGACTCAGGTACTCGAGCCTTGTGTACCGGATCTCTCCACTGCCCAACCGGTTCTCCGTCCCGGACAGATCGGAGCCTGAAATCCGCTCGCCCGCAAAGGAGCCCATGTAGGCCATGATTACCTCTTTGGCTCCTCCGTCCATCCGGATTTTCCCCGAGTCAATCCAAATCCCGCGGGAACAAAGGTTTTCGACGGCAGCAAGATTATGAGAGACGAAGAGCACCGTACGCCCGGTTTTTCGCAATCCTTCCATCGCTTGAATGCACTTCTTCTGAAATCCTGCGTCGCCCACGGCCAATACCTCGTCGACAATAAGCACGTCCGGTTCCAGGTGAGCGGCGACGGCAAACCCGAGCCGCAGACGCATCCCGGACGAGTAATGTTTGATCGGCGTGTCGAGAAACTGCTCGACGCCCGAAAAAGCGACGATGGCGTCGAAGCGTGCTTCGACCTCGCGTTTCCGCATGCCAAGAATGGAGCCGTTGAGATAAATATTTTCCCGGCCGGTCAGTTCATCATGAAAACCGGTTCCGACCTCCAGCAGAGAAGCAACACGCCCATTGACCCTTACTTCCCCTGAGGTCGGGTAAGTGATCCTCGACAAGATCTTGAGCAGCGTGCTCTTACCTGCTCCGTTTCGTCCGACAATGCCGATGACTTCCCCTTCGTCGGCGGCGAATGAAACGTCCCGCAGCGCCCAGATGGACTCTGTCTCTTTCATGCGCCCAAAAGGGCGCTTGATCATCTCGACGAGCCGCTCCCGGAGCATCTGGTGGTGTTGGGCCTGTCCGAGCCGATATTGCTTGGAGAGCCCTTGAATCTCGAGGCTGCGGGTCATGGTGGTTATCCTATCTCAGACGAGCTCCGCCATGGCTTTTTCGGCTCTTGACAAGCCGCACCCGCGATGAAAAGCTCCGCGATGGCCGCCCCGATGTAATGCGCCGATCGACAGCCCGGTTTGGGACTCCCATATACCGGAAAAAGGGGGTTCCATCCATGTTCAGACTCAAGTCCCACTGGAAAACGCTACTACTGACACATATCTTGTAAGAGGCGTAGGATAGCAGCTGAGCCGCCAGAGGGGCCACCAGAGCGCCGAGGTTTCAAAGTATCCGAGACGATCAAAAATAAAATGTAGGAACGCTGTTCTTGAAGTTAAGGGAGTTCATCGTGTTCGGTTCGAGAGTTTTCCTTCTCGTGCCGGTCTTCTGCCTACAGAGCCGGCAAAAGAAAATCGTCGCGAGTCTCGCGACCCCCCGGGCCCATCAGCTTGACGTAGCCGCCGACACAGACGAGGTCCCGATATCGCCGCACCTCGTCGAGCCATTCGAATAGCAAGGATCGACAGATTCTTATGGCGCGCGCCAAATCCTTACTGTTCGTCTCTGTGCTCGCCCTGGTGGTGGCTGCCTGCGGCGGTGGGGGTGACTCGGGCGCGAGCTCTGCGAACAGCCCCGGCGCCGATGACACGATTGCCCCCACGACGCCTGCCGGTCTGGTGGCGACCGCGGCCGGTGCCACGGTGGTCAACCTGACGTGGAGTGCGTCCACCGACAATGTCGGGGTCACCGGTTATATCGTCAAACGCAATGGCACCCCGGTGGGGATGCCTTTTAGCCCGACCTATGCAGATACGGAGCTAACTTCCGCAACGACGTACAACTACACGGTGGCGGCGCGCGATGCGGCCGGCAATGTCTCAGCCGATTCGGCGGTTTTGAGTGTAACGACCGCAGATGCGACCCCGCCCTCGACTCCTACCGGCGTGGTGGCGACCGCAGCCGGAGCAACGGCAATCAACCTGTCATGGATTGCCTCAACCGACAACGTCGGGGTCACGGGTTATATCGTCAAACGCAATGGCACCCCGGTGGGCACCCCGACCAGCACGAGTTTTGCGGATACAAGCTTGTTGCCCGGATTCACGTACAGCTACACCGTAGCGGCGCGGGACGCGGCCGGGAACGTTTCGCCCGAGTCGGCGAGCGCGAGCGCCACGACCATCGACACGATTGCACCTTCGACCCCCACCGGCCTGGTGGCGACGGCGGCGGGCGGCTCGGTGGTCAACCTGATGTGGAGTGCGTCCAGCGACAACGTC
>Ga0137404_10000249_pt1 | contig 35229 bp, 25 predicted proteins | sample CZOMad2_1_16fung_FD_108285 | JGI IMG/M metagenome (GOLD analysis project Ga0137404, IMG submission 108285) | Vadose zone soil fungal communities from Angelo Coast Range Reserve, California, USA - CZOMad2_1_16fungal (Illumina Assembly) | ecosystem: Environmental > Terrestrial > Soil > Vadose... | reverse complement strand
GCTACGACTTCAAAGATGCCGCCCAGCGTGTCGCCTTCGCTTTTCCTCTTATCGATCAATTCAACCATCCGCTGCTGTGCCTGCTCATCTCCACAACGAAGTGGCGCGTCGTCAGCAATAGCCGCGATTTGATCGAAGGTTAGCTCGATCGGCTGATCCGGAATTCCGCCCAGCTGAATCACGTGGCTATGAACTTCGACGCCAAAATTTCCAATCAACTGCCGGGCGAGTCCGCCGCACGCAACCCGCGCGGCCGTCTCGCGCGCTGAAGCGCGTTCCAACACATCACGCAGATCGCGCGCGTTGTATTTCAAACCGCCGGCCAAGTCGGCGTGACCGGGCCGCGGCCGTTTGACGCGCCGGGATTTCTCGGGCGCCAGCGCCTGCGGCTCAACTGACATCACCTCAGTCCAGTTGGCCCAGTCCTTGTTATCGATCATCATTGCCAGCGGCGAGCCAAGCGTCAGACCGTGACGAACACCGCTGAGAATTTCGACGCGATCCTGCTCGATCTTCATTCGCGCCCCGCGGCCATAGCCCAACTGCCTTCTCTTTAACTCATGGTTTATCAGTTCGACGTCGACCGGCATGCCCGCGGGCAGACCTTCGACTATCGCGACGAGCGCGCGACCATGGGATTCTCCGGCGGTGGTGAAACGGAACATTAGTTAACGATCAGCTTACAGTTGAAGATACTCATCTGCAAAGATATTACCTCGGCCCAATATGCCAGCCGGATCAAACGCGTGCTTCAACGCCGCCATCTCTCGCAGATGCTCTTCGCCGTACAGCACGCGCAGGTATTCGCGTTTGAGTTTGCCTATGCCATGCTCGGCCGAAATGGTGCCGCCTAGATCGACCGCGCACCGAATGAAGGTCAGGTAAATCTCGTGCGCCTTCTTTGCCTCGTCGTCATCGCGCGGCAGGATGTTGACGTGCACGTGGTTGTCGCCGATGTGGCCAAAGATCGTGTAGCGAAGATTTCCGCCCCGCAGACTGTCCTGATAAAAGCGCAACATTCCGGCAAACGCTTCGTCAGGCACCGCCATGTCGGTCGAGACTTTACGCTGGTTGTGACGCGCGAACCATTCATTCATCAGCACCGGGAGCGCATGCCGAAACTCGCGCAACCCGGCCTGGTCAGCTTCATTCGTCGCGAACCATGATTCGTCAGCCATGGCATTATGCCGTTCAAGCAAAGCTAACCACTCGGTCATCAGAGAGTCTTCGGTTGACGAGGTTGTTTCCTGCTCGAAAAAAATTGCGCCAGTAGCTTCGGTGGGAATGGTTTGGTACTTCTGACGGAGGAATCCCAACGATTCGGAATCGAAATACTCTATCGCGCGCGCTTCGACTCTCTGGGTTGGCTCGCTTGAGTCCTCACTCACGGTCGGGCTACTGCCTCGATTCGCGAGCGACTGGTCGCGCGCTTCGCGGACAAATGCGAGCAGCTTTTCTTCTGATTCGAAAAAAACTACACCGCTTAGCAGCCCTTCCGGTCTTGGTAGCAGCTTCGCTTCGACTTCCATAATCACACCCAACGTCCCTTCGCTACCAATGAAAAGATCGATCACGTCCATACCCGGCGCGACGTAATAGCCCGATGCGTGTTTACGAACGTGAGGCATTTGATAGGTCGGCAAAGTCGCCCTGACTAATCGACCTGAAGAGAGGGGAATCGTGATCGTGCCGTCTGTGCCAGCGTGCAAATCGCCGCGGCGAAGATCGATCACATCGCCCGTGGCGAATGCGATCTTCAAACGCTCGACATAATTTCGGGTTGGTCCGTATTTGAAAGTTCGCGCGCCTGAAGCGTTGGTGGCTACCGTCCCGCCAAGGAAACAACTGCGTTCGGTTGGGTCCGGCGGATACAGCAGCCCTGAAGATTCAACTGCGCGTTGAAAGTCGCCAAGGATCACGCCACTTTCGGCAATCGCATGACCTCCACGATCGTCATGAACAATTGCCTTGATTCGATTCAGCCGATCCGTCGCCAGCACCACGCCGCCAAACGGGACGCGTCCGGCAACCGTGCCGGTGCCGGCGCCTGAAATGGTTACCGGGGTTCTCTCTCGCGACGCTTTACGCAGAATTTCCGCGACGTCTTCCGTCGTTTCCGGAAAGAGGACATGCTCAGCATAGCCACCGCTTACATGCGAAGAGTCCGCAAGGAATGATTGGATCTCGTCTGGTTGAGACTTAGTTAACATTGGTCCGACAGTCGCACGAGCTTCATGATTGAATTCTCGGCCACCGCTAATCACAGACTAAAGTCTATGCTACTTAGGCAACCACTAACTGCCGTTCGCGCAAGTATTTGATCCGATCGCGCAGCTCTGCCGCCTTCTCAAACTCGAAGCGTCTGGCATGCTCGCGCATGTCCAACTCCAGCCGGGCAATTGTTTCACCAAGCTGTTCCCGACTGTACCCATCGACATCCTCAAGATCCAGAGGAATCTTGAAGTAGTCGGCTTCCGCCGCGGTCACCAGGGTCGAATCGATGGGCTTGATGATTGTCTGGGGCGTGATTCCATGTTCGCGATTATAGACGAGCTGCAAAGCGCGGCGGCGGCGGGTTTCGTCAATCGCACGCTTCATCGAATTAGTTATTCGGTCAGCATACAGAATTGCTTTACCGCTTGAGTTGCGCGCCGCGCGACCGATGGTCTGGATCAAAGATGATTCAGATCGAAGGAAACCCTCTTTGTCAGCGTCCAGGATTGCGACCAGCGAAACCTCGGGCAAGTCCAGACCTTCCCGGAGCAGATTGATGCCAACCAATACGTCGAATTCGCCGCGCCGCAGGTCACGAAGAATTTTGATCCGCTCCAGAGTGACGATGTCGGAGTGCAGATAACGCACGCGCACGTCGACCTCGGTGAAGTATTCGGTCAAGTCCTCGGACATCTTTTTTGTAAGCGTCGTGACCAGCACACGCTCTTTCTTTGCTGCCCGAGCGCGGCACTCACCCAGCAGATGATCGATCTGGCCCTTGACCGGCAGCACTTCGACTTCCGGGTCCATCAAGCCCGTGGGCCGGATGATTTGTTCGACAATCTCGCCGCCGGCTTTCGTCAGCTCGTACGGCCCCGGCGTGGCCGAGACATAGATTCGCTGATTGACGCGCTCTTCGAACTCATCAAAGTTAAGTGGCCGGTTATCCAGCGCGGACGGCAGACGAAAACCGTATTCAACGAGCGTTTGTTTGCGCGATTGATCCCCAAAGAACATTCCGCGCACCTGCGGAATCGTCTGGTGCGATTCGTCGATGACCACCAGAGTATCGCGGGGCAAATAGTCGAGTAGCGTCGGTGGTGGTTCGCCCGATTTCTTGCCGGTCAGATGCCGCGAATAGTTCTCAATCCCACGACAGAAGCCCATCTCTTTCATCATCTCGAGATCGAACATCGTGCGTTGATGCAGTCGCTGAGCTTCGACCAGCTTTCCTTCTTCGATTAGTTTTGGCTCCCACCACTCCAGCTCCTGGCGGATCGATTTGATTGCTTTCTTGAGCGTACTGGTCGGCATGACGTAGTGCGATTTTGGATAGAGCGGCAGGCGCGCGGTGTGCTTCTGTGTGACTTCGCCCAATAACGGATCGATGGTTGAGATGGAATCGATCTCGTCACCCCAGAGCTCAATTCGATAAGCCTCCTCCTGGTAACTCGGATAGACCTCGACCACATCTCCGCGCACGCGAAAGCTGCCGCGTTTGAAATCAATGTCATTGCGTTCGTACTGCAATTCGACCAGCCGCCGCAGCAAGGCTTCGCGAGTGATGCGCAGGCCGGGCTCGAGAAACAGGAGCATGCCGTAGTAAGCATCCGGATCGCCGAGGCCATAGATGCAAGAGACGCTGGCGACCACGATCACATCACGGCGCTCGAACAAAGCGCGCGTGGCCGACATGCGCAGACGGTCGATGTCCTCGTTAACGATGGCGTCCTTCTCGATGTACGTGTCAGAAGCCGGCACGTAAGCCTCTGGCTGGTAATAGTCGTAATACGAGACGAAATACTCGACGGAACTTTCTGGAAAGAGGGTCTTGAACTCCTGATAGAGTTGGGCAGCCAGGGTCTTATTATGAGCGATTACGAGCGTGGGGCGCTGGGTTCGCTGGATAACGCTGGCGACGGTGAAAGTCTTACCGCTACCGGTAATCCCGAGCAGCACCTGATCCTTCTGACCATCGCTCAAGCCGCGCACCAGCGCGTCGATTGCCTGCGGCTGGTCGCCACAGGGCTCGTAGTCCGATTTAAGCGCGAAAGGCATAAGCATTCATAATAAACAGGGTGAAGTGAATCAAACAACTCCTCGCGGCAATGATCAATTCGTTACTTGGCTCCACGCATCTTGGACTTCCCTCTCTCGCTGAGATAATCTTTTCGTATTTCCAACGGTTAAGGCCGCGCTTTAGCGCTTAGGGTAGAACATCGACAAAATGTCAGAATCTCGTATCTTTCGGAAGAATGACCGGATAGTCTTTCAGGGATCGTTCAGACTTTCGCAGCTACAGCGATCATTGGCTGGGCTTCATCAGGCTATTCGGGAAGCTGGATACGTGGATGTAGTGCTTGATTTTTCTGATTGTGAGACTGCGTATCCGCCGCCAATGCTTGCGGTTTGCGCCCAAGTGGCAAAACTCCATTACGAAGGAATTGACTTCTCATTAGTTCTTCCGAAAAACGACAAGCTGCAGAAGTTATTTCGTAACGCAAATTGGGCGTACTTTCTGGATCCAAGAAAATATGAGCCATCAACGTTTCGGGGGTACACGCTGGTTCCTGCGACTCTTTATTCCTCCCCAGAAGATCAATACAAGGCGGTCAATCGCATCGTAAACGCCATCCTCGGTGCGATTCCTAATATCGCGAGAAAGGATCTCGCGGCACTTGAATGGGCAGTCAACGAATTAACCGACAACGTCCTGGTGCATTCGCAATCACCTGTTGGAGGACTGGTTCAGGTTTCCACTTTCCAGCGAGATAAGAAAAGAGTCGAGTTCATTGTCGCTGATGCCGGAATAGGAATACCGAATTCGCTTAGGCTAGGTCACCCAGAACTCACCTCTGATTCGGAGGCGCTAGATAAAGCAATCAGAGAAGGAGTTACGAGAGATAAAGATCTCGGCCAAGGAAACGGCTTGTTCGGTACCTACCAGATTTGCAGCCGTAGCAAAGGCTCCTTCCAGGTTGAGTCTGGGTATGGAAAGTTAAGCTTTTACGAGCCAGCTGGCTTGAAAATTGGTTTGGAGGCCGTGCCGTTTGAGGGCACTCTCGTGGTCGCGGCAATAGATTTTTCCATTCCCGATCTGTTGAGGGAGGCCCTCAAATTTAATGGTCGGGTCACCGAGCCATTCGATTACGTAGAATCACACTATGAAGACACCGAATCGCGGCGCGTCATCTTTAGAGTAGCTGATGAAACAAACTCATTCGGCAGTCGTGTCGCGGGGAGACCGCTAAAGAATAGATTGTCTAACCTTGCTCGAATGTGCCCCACTCAAGAGGTTATTATCGATTTCACCGACGTGGCACTCGTTTCCAGCAGTTTCGCGGACGAGTTAATCGGCAAGCTCTTTGCCGAATTTGGCCCGATGGAATTCATGACTAGATTCAAACTAGTTGGTGTGTCCACCACGGTGCAACAACTAATCGATCGTGCGATATCACAGAGACTCGCCAACGGTCCCTCTAAGTAGCATTTCATTCTTGCCGCAAAAGGAAGGCGCAGAGAACTCTGCGCCTTTGTACTTACAGCCTGACTTCCTTTTCCCTACAACATCGACGGAGCTTCAGCCGGAGTCTGGCTGGTGATTTGATAGATTGCTTCCATCACGGCCGAACGCACTTCCGGCGGCAGCGATCCGCGCACGGCCATGCGGCGGAACGCTGGCAGGATGTCCGGCTGGCCGCTTAGCGCCAGCAGCTTTACCACCGCCAGACGCACTTCGAGATTCGCGTGTTCTTCGATCGCTCGCATCAGCGGCTGCGTCTCTCCGGCTTTCGACATCAGGAAGAGCAGCGAGAACGCATCATAAGTTTTGTCGCGGCTCTCGCCGGTAAGATTTCTGATCGCTTCGTTCGCCAATCCCGACGATGCGATCGCGGAGCCAATCTTACGTCGCCGTTCCGGAGTTGCTTCGCGCAAAGCGCGGGTAAAAGCGGCGGCACGATCTTCCTGAAGGTCGAACATAGCGCGAGCGGCCGCGCTGCGCACTTCAACCGACTGGTCGTCGAACGCAGCGCTCACGTGGTGAAAAGCTTCCTCCCCACCGACGCGCGACAACTCACTGACGGCGGCGGCGCGTTCAGCCGGTTTGTCGCTGCGAAGCTGGCCTATTAACGCAGACGATAGCGCGGACCCATCCGGCGCGAAGTGACTCTCCGGCACGCTGACCGGCGCGAATTCACCGCCGGCATCATCATGCATTGAGCCGAAATGATCGTCGGGCAGAGTCAGGGGCGCTGCTTCTATTGGGTGAACCGGTTCGCGATTTTCCACGCCGACATCGAACCATTCAGCAATCTCGGTTACGTGGGTTGCTGCCGCGGGGACCACCGGCGGCTCTTCGACTTCAGAACGCTCAATCTCGAAAGTGAATTCTGGTTTAACTGCAGCCTTGGCGGCTTCTTCGGCCACAATTCGCTCGTGTTCGGAGCGACGACTGGCGGCCTCAGCCTCACGGCGCTCAGCTTCTTCTGCGCGGATCTTCGCTTCGATTTCGGCGCGTATTCGTGCTTCAAGCTCAGCACGCTGGCGAGTTTCGGCTTCCGCCCGTAGCCGGTTTTCTTCTTCGGCCTGGAACTTCGCCTGAACTTCGGCGTTCCGTCGCGCTTCTTCTTCGGCAATCAGGCGAGCTGCTGCCTCAGACTGACGGCGGGCTTCTTCATCAGCACGACGCTGGGCTTCTTCTTCGGCCAGGCGACGGGCATGTTCGGCGGCGAGTCGTTGGGCTTCCTCTTCGGCGCGGCGCCGGGCTTCCTCTTCTGCCTGGCGGCGGGCATCCTCTTCGGTCTTCCGTCGCTGTTCAGCTTCCGCGCGCATTTGGGCTTCGATTTCGGCTCGCAGGCGTGCTTCTTCTTCTGCCCGGCGCAGTGCTTCAGCTTCAGCTTTGCGACGCGCGTCCTCTTCGGCGCGACGACGCGCGGCTTCTTCCGCCAATCGCTGCGAATCTTCGGCCGCTTTGAGGCGCGCTGATTCGCGCGCTTGCACGCGTTCGATTTCCTCATCCACCGCCCTGAATCCCATTTCGGCGCGACGGCGCAACTCATCTTCCTGGGCTTTCTTCCGGCTCTCGGTTTCCAGGTAGTGCCGCTCTTCTTCGGCCCGGTGACGTGCCTGTTCTTCTTCCGCTCCGCGCAGACCTGCCAGTTCGGCGTCGTGCGCCTGGTGCGCCGCCAGGCTTTGGGCATCGACCTCGGCGCGGCGAGCTTCCTCCATCGCGTGCATGCGCTTCAGCTCGGCTTCGGCGCGGCTCAGTTCCTGGTCGGCAATCTGGCGGCGATGTGCCTCTTCAGCTTGTTCGCGGGCTTCGACTTCGATTCGCTCTCTTTCTTTTTGAGCCCGTTGACGAGCGGTTTCCTCTTCCATCTGACGCCATCGTTCCTGCTCGGTTCGCAAAGCATTTTCCGCGGCGAGTCGGGCGGCCTCGACTTCGGCGCGACGGCCTTCTTCTTCGGCGCGCAAGCGCATGAGTTCGGCTTGCAACTGGGCCATCTCGCCCGCGGCGCTGGCCGCGATCGTCGCATCCTCGTCATGGGTAGCCGACGTTGTTTTAGCGGCTTCCGGCACTGGCAAAGGTTCGGCGGCTTCGGGTGAGGCCGTTGCTACCACAGGAGCAGATACGCTTTCAGCAGCAGTTGGCACAAGTGCCGGCGGCTCGCTGAGCGCGGCAGGCGCGGTTGCGTTTTTCTCGGCATTGAGAATCTGGAGGAGTTCGGCTTTATGCGCCGATAGTGCCGTGCGCAGCTCTTCAGTGATAGTGCCCCTGGGCGCATCAATGACAAGGCGATCGTCGCCGGTGGTCTTCACCTCGACGCCCTTTTCGCGGAGTTGGGAAAGCAAATCATGGGCTGTCATAGTTCGATCACCTCGCGTTCAGTTTCGATTGGATGTGAAGCAGGATCAGCAATGGCCTCGGGAGCATGGCTCGGAACCGCATCTGACGGAACTTCGCCGGGCGCGGCGGTGGCACAGGCTTCGATAGCGTGCTTGATCAAAGTACGCGGGACCTTGCGATCGTTTTCGGTCTGCATTAACGAATTTAGCGGCCCAATAGCTGCCGGATCCCGCAAATCCATCAGCGCTTCGATGGCGGCGCGGCGCACGTCCGGAGAAGGATCTCCGAGCGCGCCGATCAAATGCGGAGTGGCTTCGCGATCCTGAACAAAGCTCAGCCGGCGCGCGGCGGCCGCCCGTTCATTCGGAGAGTCGGCGATGCGGAGGTCGCGGGTGGCATCGTCAAAGTAGCCGTGCTTTATGAAAGCAGCCCGGGCGTTGTCACGCCGCGTCGCACTTCGACCGACGATTGCGGAAAGCAATTCCGCGCCGACCAACTGTCGAGTTTCGTGATCGGCCGAACCGATAACGCTCTGGTCATAGTCTCCGCCGTTCATCAGTTTCTTGGCCTCTTCGTTTACCTGCGCAATTCGTTCGCGGCGAGGATCTTCCGCGCGCGCCGGTTCGGCGGTCGGAACAACGGTGGCTTCTTCAGGAATTGCAGGTTCGGGTGCGGATGCTACAGCCATGACGCCTGCTGCGCCTGCGGCCACAACCGGCAGAACATCAGGAGCGGATTTCGCTTCCGCCGCCGGCTGAACGCTCGCCGCCGCAGCCGTCGCAGTTTTGCTCGTGGTTGATTTCCTGCTTGACCGCGCGCGCCTGGGCTCCCTGGCGCGCCGTCGCTGAAAGAAGAACAGGCCGAACAAAAGTAACAGCACGATGGCGCCGGTGATGACCGGGATCGGGTTGAGCTGGGCCAGAAGGATCCAATAGTTGATGCGCTCTTTCATCTGGCTCCAACGGTTATCCTGGCGCGACTGGTTAGTCGCGGCGACGGGCGTCGGCTGAGTCGTGGGTGACGCTAAAGCGGTCGAGGAAGAAGCTGTTGCGGAAGACTTCGGGCTAGGGCTCGGCGTCGGCGCCTTCCCGGTGGGCGAAGGGATTGGCGAAGGCAGCGGAGTCGCGCCTGACTTTGGACCGGTGTTCGAAGCTAGAGCTGCGTCGGGACCACTCCTGTTGGTCAGGTTGGAATTGCTCGCGTTGCGCGCACTCGCCGCAGTGGCGCGATCAGCGGAATTCTTGTTGGCCGCAGAATTCTTGTTGGCAGGAGCATTCTTGTTAGCCGTTGTCGGCGAAATACTTCGCTTGTTCGCGTTGGCGTTTCTGTTTGATTCCGGCGGGTTCAAACGGGGAAACTCTCGGCCGCTGTTGGTTGCTGCCGAAGAATTCCCGCCGGGGACGGTGAACACAACCTCGATCCGGTTCCCATGTTGCTCAACTCGCGCCGTGCTGCCCGGCAGGAGCCGAAACGAGACGATGGTGCTGTCGCCGCTGCGCTGGGCCTTTACGTCGGCAAAACCGCGCCCGCGAATCACCTCGGCGCGTGGTACGTCGGCGGCCGGAATCTTGACATAGAAACGGTCGCCGCGCCGATAAGCCTCATAATCACTCAGAGACTGATCTGAACTTAGCGCGACCCGTGATCCTTCAGGTGAATCGCTCGCCCGCAGCGTCGCGACGTGCGGGCGCTTTCCGGAGTTGTTGGAATTCGTCTGGACCGGCGGTTTGGTGATCCGGCCCTGCGCGGCCACGAGGGCGGCGCCGAGGAGTAACACGGTGCTGTATCTCAAAACCGAGGACGAGGCTCTGGCACAGCGGGGCAATTGGTTTATCGTCGTCATCATTGGGGCAACGCTAACGAAGGACCTTAGGAATACTAGAGAGAATTATGCAACGACATGGCTCCGTTGTCACTTGGGGCAAGATCGAAAACCGGCTCGCCTTGATCAAGTTTATAGAGGACTTCAAGCAGCGGCGTGCGGACGTTCTCAGGCAGGCCTTCACGGCCAACCATCTCGCGTAGCGTGGGCGCCAAATCGGATTGCCCGGCTACATTTAGAACCCGAACGGCGCACAGCCTTACTTCGTCGTCCTTGTGGTTCTGGATCGTGTCCAGAATCGGTTGCGTTTCATGCGCTCTCGCAAGCAGTGAGAAGAGTGAGAACGCTTCGTACGCCTGATGTCGATCCTCGCTGGCCAGGCGATCAACGGCCTGCGCAACAATGCCTGTGGTGACGCATGCCTGGGCCACATTTCGCAGGGTTTCGGCGTCCGCGGTTTCCATCACGCGCACATAGGCGTCCGCGCGATTGAAGTGAAATCCGGTCAAAGTCCGAGCCGCGGCGGCGCGAACTTCGCGCGATTCGTCCGCGAGCGCGACGAGCACCGGCGCGAACACCGATTCGTGATCTATCGCACCCAGTGCGGTGACTGAGGCTGACCGGATAGCTGAATCCGGATCGTTGAGCGCGAGTGAAGTAAGTGCTTCAACCGAACGCTGCACCGGATGCTTAGCCAGTTCACCCACGACCTGCGCGCGCACCGGTTCATCCCTGCTGCCAAGCCGGCTCAATATCTCGCTTAACGCAGCATCATCTTCACCCTCGGGTAGATCTTCAAAAGCCAGGAGTGCTCCCAGGTCAGGAAGCTCTCCGCCCACGTTGCGATCCGCAAGCAAAGCCGGTTCGACCGACGAAGTGTCGAGATAACCCAGGCTTTCAACTGAACACGCGCTGAGGGTTTCACTCAACAGCGAAGCCGGAATATCCGGATGCCTGCGCGCGATATCGAGTAAGGCGCCGATCGCGGCCGGCATTTTTAGTTCGCCCAGACTGGATACAGCCTGGTTACGCACGACTGAGTCTGAGTCATGCAATGCTTCGATCAAGAACGTCAGCGAGTCTTGCGATCCGATTTGTCCCAGGGCCCGAGCAGCTGATGAACGTTCCCAGGCGTCTCTGCCCATCAACATCGTCGCACTTTGACGTGCGACAAATCCATATTCTTCGAGGGCCAGTCGTGCTCTCCGCCGGCCGTCTTCGCCGGTGTCCGAAGACTCCAGAGCCTTAACCAGCGAAGCTTCGATCGCGCGACGGTCATCCGTCGCCCGCGAGGCCATCACGTCCATGCGATGAGGTTTACCCAGAATCAACTTGCTGACTTCCTGATCGATTCGATACGCACCATAGACTGAAGCCTCGACCTCGACCGGGTTTGGTCTCTCCCAAACCTGGGATCCTTCAACTACCGGAGCGCGACGGTCGAACAGTACCGGTTCCGCCGGCACGCGGGCGTTTGTCAGTTGCGGCTTCTCTTGAGGAGCTCGCGATGGTGACTTGACCGGTTGAGAAACATCCTCCCACTTGCCCGACCCGCCGCGTTTCTTGTAGACGACCAGGCCCACCAGCAGCAACACCAGGACGATAGTGATGGTATAAGGTGAAGACATCCACGAAGAATCGTCTTCAGCCGCAGCCTGGATTGCCGCGTGGGCAGTTCCTGAAGCGGACAGAAGCAGGAGCGCAGCGGCCACGATAGCGACTGTCGCTCGGGGCGCTTGGCGCAAGATTGAGGTTGGGTTCTGATTTGGCATGACGTTCACCATTTTGCTTGGCAGCTTTCCATTCATATGCGGCGTGATTGCCTTGAGAATGTTTCCCGGAGAAAACTACGGAATTATTCTTTCGGTTAATTGGGCCCGGTGAGAAGGCGAGGGCACTTTCTATTCGGCGGCGGCGAATTTGTATCCGATACCCCAGACGGTGAGCACCAACTGAGGGTTATCAGGATTCTCTTCGATCTTAGCCCGCAGCCGATTAATGTGAGAATCAATCGTCCGGTCATATCCTTCATAGGAGTAATCCCAGATCTTCTCGAGCAGGTATTTGCGCGGGAACACGCGTCCGGGATTTTCGGCAAACAGACGCAAGAGATCGAATTCCTTGGGCGTCAGTTCGATGTTTCGTTCAGCGATGGTCACTTCGCGCCGTACCGGATCGACCCGCAGATTGCCCCGGACAACCGGCGACTCGTCTTTGCCGTCACCGCCGACCGTGGCTGCCCGGGCCCGACGCAGCACAGACTTAATGCGTGCTTCGACCTCGCGCAAGCTGAACGGCTTGGTGATGTAATCGTCGGCTCCCATTTCCAGACCGAGAACTTTATCGACCACATCATCCTTAGCAGTGAGCATGAGAATTGGCATCTGAGGGTTCTTCTGTCGCAACTCCTTACATACGGCCAGGCCGTCCATCTTTGGCAGCATCAGATCTAAAACCACTACATCCGGACGGTGGTTGACGGCTGCTTCAATCCCGGCGATTCCGTCGGGTGCGGTATTTACCGCATAGCCCGCTCTCGAGAAGTATTCCTCGATAGCAGTCGAAATATTATCGTCATCTTCAATGATCAGAAGCGAGGTTTTTGGTGCTGGCGCGGCAGCGGTTGCTGCCGAGTTCGATGACTGAGACGAGCCCTTATCCCCGTTAGTTCGATTCAACATTAAATGTTTTCCTCAAGGGGAGAAAGCATCTAGGGGTGTTCGCACCGCGCTGAGCCGGTGCGCTTTCCAGAAGGACTATAACAGGACAACGCGTTTCAACTCAAGCCTAAAGTTTTCGGCCGTGACGTAAAATGGCACTCTGGGCCGCGCCGTTGTCCGGTCGCTGCTCAGCAACTATGGGGCGACCCTATTAACGAGCGGTTTGGACCCGCGATTACAGGCCGCATCAGGAGGGCCGCTTCGGGAGAGCCAACTTAGCACGCAGACGACCCTCGAATCCCGATAGGGCGCCGACGATCTGCGGGGACAATCCCGGCTTCTTGCTCAGCTCTTGAAACAAGATCAACCCGCGCTCATCACCCAAAGTCACCAGCGCGTCTGCCTCTCCAAAAAACAGCCCAAAGCTTCGGCGGTCAATGCTGTCGGTCAGCGCGCTGCTGAGTAATGGAAAGGTACGCGAATCATCCTTCCCAGTCGCGCCCAGCACACCGACGGCAGCAGCCCGCACTCCCGGGCGATTGCCTGGGGTGAAATACTTGAAGCCGAGATCCAGGGCGCGCTTATCGCCCAGAGCTGCCAGCCCGTTCAAGGCTGAGGCTCTGATGGTGTCGCGCCATGACTTGGAATCGATCAGCTTGACGAGCGAATCATAAGCGCCGGTACTCTTCGTTTGACCCAGGGCGAGCGCCGCGGCCCGGATGACGGCGTAGCTCTGATCATTGAGCAACTGCTGAAACGCGTCAGCCAGTGTGGGATCTTTCATGGCAGCCAGCGAAGTAACTGATCGGGCGCGCACCCGAGCATCCGAATCTTTGGTCGCGGCCAACAGCGCTTCTTTTGCTTCTTTGACACCACTGAGTTGGGCGGCAGCGTCAACCCGAGTGCCCCAGAAATGATCCTTCGTCACCGCGTCGGTGAGGGCCTTGATAATTGCTTCCCGATCGGCGGCGCTCGTCTTCTCATCGTTCATTCGGGGCTTCAGTTGTTGCATCGCCCAAATGCGGCCCAGCACGTCCTGATCGTGCGCGAGTTGATACAGTAACTGGCCAGTCGTCTTCTGAAACACCAATTCCTTGATAAGTGTATCGCCGTAATCGAAGCTCACCAGCAACGGCTCAGAGTCGACTGTGAATTTGAATGACTGTTCTTCCTTTGGCTCGATGCGCACGCGGTCAACTCTGGTGCTCGACGCGGTTCCGATTTCGATGTCCACGGGAGTTTGAAAGAATCCAACCTGCGGATACTGTGATTCAGGATCGGAGTGTTGCTCCTGCCTCACCTTCAGAGTCAGCTCTTTCTTCGTGGGATCGTAATCCTGTGTGACCCGAAAGACCGGGTGGCCCATCTTGTAGAGCCATTCGTCAAAGAACCAGTCCATAGGCTGTCCGGTCGTCTCTTCAATCGCGATGCGAAACTGCCCAGTTTCCACTGGCTGGTGCGCGTACTTTGTCAGGTAATGATTAATCGAGCGCCACCAGTTGTCCTCTCCCAGGTACGTGCGCAGCATGTGCAGCACGGCGCCGCCACGTGGATACGCGTAAGTGTCAAAGACCGCATCGGGGTTAGCGTAGTTCTTAGTCACGATTGGCCGGCGGAGCCCTCGTGCCCAAGCCTGGTAGTACTGGTCCTGGTTCGCTTTGACGTCGAGATAGAGAAAGTCATCTTTGCCCAGACGATGCTCGTCCCACATCGCCTGAAAGTAGGTCGCAAAACTTTCGTTCAGCCAAATGTCGGACCAACTGCGGCAAGTCAAGTAATCACCAAACCATTGATGCGCGAGTTCATGCGACTGTAATCCGTCCTGATCTGAATCCAGCTCAGTGCGCGCGTCGTGAATCATGTTGTCGGTTTGCGTAGTCGCGCTGATGTTCTCCATGCCGCCGCCAAAATCGCGCACCGTGGTCTGGGCGTACTTGGCATAGGGATACTTCACGCCGGTCTTTTCCGAAAAGAACTTCACCATCTCAGGCAAGCGCGCGGCGGTGACTTTTCCTTCTTCCAGTTCATTCGGATAGACATTGGTCATGATCGGAATGCCCAGGTACTGGCCGGTAACCGGCACAAACTCACCGACAATAATTGAGGTCAAGTAGGTCGCATGTGGCTGATCGATCTTCCAGTCATAAGTGCGCGTGCCGTCTGAGTTCTCTTTGACACTGAGCAGCTTGCCGTTGGAAACGACGCTTAATGGTTTCTCGACTGTCGCAACGATCTCGGTGGTAACAAAATCATTGGGATGATCGAAACAGATAAGCCACTGATGATTGGTCTCAGCTTCTCCCTGCGTCCAAACCTGGCGCGGGCGAGTAGGATCGTCGGGGCGCGGCTTAATGAAATTCAAACCGCCGCCGCCAACGCCGGCACCCGGACCCTTCTGAGCTGCGTTGTTGGTGTGATACGAAATCACCAGCGTGAGCTCTTCCGTGGGCTGATAAGCTCGATCGAGCGTTACCGTCAATGTTTCTTTTGCCTCGACGTAATTGAACTTGAGCTGCGTCCCCGCCTTCGCGAGCTTAACCTCGGAAACATCCATCGATGCCGCGTCGAAATCGACGCTGCGCAAGTCTCTAACGATTGGCGCCAGCGTGATCGTCTCAGTTCCAATCGCCTGCTCCTTGTCCCAATCGAACCGCAGGCTGAGTTTGATGTTGCGCTGGTCGTAATCGTGAGGCGGAATGTACCGTGCGGCTGGCATGGGACGGCTCACGGGGCGCGGCGTCGGTTGCGGAGTCGGCGTCGGCGTTTGCGCCTGGCCAAAGCCGGCGGCAACAGATAATAGGACGAAGCTCAGGAAAAACTTCACTGCTCTTCCAAATAGGTCTCGTGTTTGCATCGAGGTCTCCAGCACTAATGTAGTTGACTTTGTCGCAGTCCTTGCCCGATTTAGCTCAAAGTATTCAGCTCGTGCGGGCAATTGATGACAGGGAGCGACGATTCTGGCATTCAGTTGCGACAAAAGACAAGCGGAGGTAATCCTGGGAGCGTGTACGCGCGGGTCCCCGGCGGGCAGCCCCGCTGGGGTGCTCGACCGTCCGCACTGAGCGCGAAGCGGAAAGAACCATTTGTTAATTCATTCTATGCACTGGATATGATACCGCGCTTTCAGCGAGGTGCGGACGGGGACGTCCGCGTTCACAGCATTAACGCGTGAGAGTCTCGGTCACTGCGACGCGCCAGATAGCCGCCCACGTTCCGCTGCGGTCCAATCACAAAGCGTCTTCTTGTCCTGCTCAGACAGCTTCGCTTTGGGAGGCAGCGGCAAGTATGAGGACAGGGGCATCGCGCCATCCTCGACCTCGTCGCACATCTGGCGCAGCTTCTTCCCCTGCCTGTCCTTGTCCAGCTTGCTCCACTCAGATAAGTTCAAATCTTTGCGGCCCGTGTTGACGTGATCGGTGATCCACCATGAAAGCGGCGCGACGTTGGTGTACCACGGCCACTCGGTCTTATTTGAATGACAGTCGCGGCAGGAACGGTCGAGAATGTCTTTGACCTGCGGCGTCATCTGCGTGTGTGCTTCGATCGTCTGAGACTGGTCGACCGCAGGATTCGTTCTCGCGGGACGCTTGAGTTGGATGAGAATGAAAAGGCAGACCAGAGAAATCAAAAGCCACTTGACTATCTTCCACACAGTTTTCATTCTGCTAGCCCTCAAGACTTAAACGCTTTGCTCGCGGGAATGTTGGCGGGAACGGGCCGCGATTAGCTGCTCTGTTGTTTGGTTGCGGTCGATTCGATCAATTCTTTAATGCGCTTATGCATTAGTTCATTTCTCTCATTTTCCAGAAGGCGCTTCAGGATTGGCTCAGAAAATCTTCCATACTTCCGAATAGCCAGCATTGCCTCCCCGCGAACTCCTGGCGAAGGATCAGCGAGCAGGCCTACTTGTTTTTGAACGGACTTTTCCATCTCAGGCGTAATAACTTCGGCGCGACCCACCAGCACCCGAACCAGTTGCATGGGCTTGGGATCGATGTCGATGGGAAGCACGGTGTCCGTAGTCGCTCTCGGCAGAACATAAAAAACCCGCGTGCCTTCTTCGAACCAACTCGTGCGCCAGGTTTTGATCATGGCGTCAGCTTCTTTTTCGTATAAGCCAGCGGCGACCAATGTCTGTTTCAGATCGCTAATCAACAATTCTATGTTCGCATCGAGAGTGGGTCGTTCGCTGGCCGTCTCGCCGGTGAAACCATCAAGCATGCGATAGCCGACCTTCCCGCCACGGTTCTCGAAAACGATCAGGCGCTCGAGCTTGTTCGGCGAAAGGTTTTTCAGTAGTAGTTTGTCACCGTCCAGCTTGACGGATAGCGGCAGGTCGAAAGTTCCCACGCCGCGATAGAAGAGGAACTTCTCCTGCTGCGCGGGCTTGCCGTCTGTGCTGCAAACCTGGACTGGAGCCGAGTCGGTCTCGCGCGCCGCGAAATAGTGGCTGGGCGAAAAATCCGCCGGCAGATTGATGGCAGTGCCGGGCATGACTTTGAATCGCCCCCAGTTGATGCCCGTCTTAACCAGGCGCGCCTGGGGATACCATTCGGTGATCTTGCCTTTCGGAAAATCAACTTTCAGGGAAACATCCATTTCGTTGTTCGAGTAAAAATAAATCACGGGCGTTTCCATTCGCTCCGTCCCCCTCAAATCCGCCTTAGGCGCATTGCGCAAGCCGGCGTCAACCTGTTGAATCGTATGAACGAACTTGGGCAGATCTGGTGGCCCGTTTAGTGGACGCCACTCAAGCGCGACTCCATCTTTGCCCGCAATTGAAGTAAAGGTACCCCACTCGTGAACGACCATATTGTTTTCGGCCGCCGCCTTGCCCGCGGTTCGGTTATGCCGCGCCGAAAGCTTGACGCCAATGAAGACGATGATGGCGAGGGCCGGAACGCAAGCTGCTGTGATTCTCAAAGCGCGCATCTTATTTCCTCCTTAGATCCAATGCTGAAAGCCGCATGACCACCAGTTCAGAGTTCAAGCTTTAGCTTGCCGCAAGTGAAAGAGACAACCTGAAGGTTGAACTCGAAATTATGATTAAACGTGCAACCTGTCGATTCATTTCTTGCCTTCCAAGCCGTTCAGTTTACCCAGGGCGTTGGCCGAAGTCCTTCTCCACGTCTTGAGCAGCCCCGAAGATAACCTATCGCTCCAACGGTATTCGAGTTGTTCCTTCCACGCATCGAGCATTTGCTGGTTGAGTTTTAAAACACCCTCACGCGTCACGCCAGGCGGCGGAGGCACGAGCGCCGCCAGACGATCGTAAACCAACGCTCGATCCGAACCCGAAACCCGCGGCAACAAGTTCCACAGTGTCAGCGTGTCTCGAACACGCGCGTTAGCCAGCACAATCTTGAGCGACGTCATGTAGGTCTGTCCGCTGGAATCATGATCAGAATCCACTTGGGTTAACGCCGCTCGAAATGTTTCTGAAGCGTCTTCAAAGTAAGGCGTGCCCGGTCCAATCCCGGGACGCGTGGCACAGGCGGCACCCGCGGGCACAACCGACTCGCGATCTTTTAGCTGTAGCGAAACCCAACCGGTAGTCACTCGCAAAAGACTGTTGCCGGCCTTGTCTACTTCCAGCGTGTAGGCACAACCTAGATCCTCTGCTACCCCTGAGGGTGTATCAACAAAGAAGAGTTTTGGCGGCGCTGAAATGCGCGCGCTCAAACGCCCTTCAGCCAACTCGAGGCGATGCTCGGTCGGTTTTGTTTCCACCAGACGCACGCGAGTGTTCGGATCAATTTCAACCTGGCCAATGTCGCTGACTCTAATTTGCGCGCGTGAGTTAGTGTCGGTCTCGAGCCACTGGCCGACGCCGAGTGTTCCTTTATCGTTTACCAGAGCAGCGCCGATTCGCGGCGCCCCATCCAGACGCGCGACATTCCAGCCAGCCACCGTGGACCGCGGGCTTTGACGCAACCAGAATGCTGCAAACGCGATCACCAGCGCGACTAAAACCAGAGAAGCCAGAGCGAAGCGAGGCTGCATAAAGAACGAAATGGCCCGCGGCCGTTGGCCCGCAAGCGCTCGCCGGCCGTTGCGATCGAGCGCGATCTCAACTCCGCGCCAGAGGGAATCGGGCGCCTCGATGACCGGCAACTGGGCTGCCAGCCGCGCGCCAAACCTCACCTCTTCAAACTCAACACGACAACGCGGGCAGCCAATCAAATGCTCTGCCACGCGCCGCGACTCTGCGGGCGAAAGCTCGTCATGACAATAGGCCGAGGTCAAACTGGAAACGTGTTTAGCAAACATCTTACTTCTCCCAGTGTCGGAAGCCCGACCGTCAGGGAGGGCCTCTTTAGCCGCCAAGCCCTCCCTCACGGTCGGGCTTCCGACAGAAAAAAATCACAGACTAAAGTCTATGCTACTTCGCCGCGCAGATGACCCAGCTTCTTAGCCAGAGCCTTATGCGCGCGATTCAAACGCGAAGCCACGGTGCCCTTTGAACAGCCCAGCACGCTGGCAATCTCTTCATACGAAAGTCCCTCGATATACTTCAAAAGGATCGGCAGTCGCATCTTCGGCTTCAGTCCGCCAATCGCCTCCCGGACTGAGCCGGCAATCTCCCGGCGCTCGTATCTGGTCTCCGGTGGTTCACGATGAACGGATTTGTTCATTGGAGCGAATTCTTCCACCGGCAGAAAGCGGCTCTGCCTGCGGCGTTCATCGAGACATGAATTGATAACCAGTCGATACAGCCAGGTGGTGAACTCCGAATCACCACGGAACTGGCCGATGCGCGTAAACAGCTTGACGAAGATTTGCTGCGTAACATCGGCCGCCGCAGTTTTATCGCCGAGCGAATAGCAGGCAATCGAAAACACACGATCGCGATACGCCTCAAACAACACGCGAAAGGCTTCCCGGTCGCCTTGCTGGCAGGCGCGGATGACGCCGGCATCAATCGAATCTGGCGAACTTTGCACTCGCTGCTCCGCGTAGATGGCCGTTTGCTCGAGCATCGCCTATTTAGACGAAGGTGGGTTAGCTTTTCTTCCCTGAAAGAAAAAACGGCTTTGCCGCCTGGTGGCAAAGCCGCATTCTATGTCGAGAAGAGTTCGGGGCATTAGCCCGACCGTCAGGGAGGGCGCAGCATATCAGTTCGCCTAAAGCCTTGAGCCCCGCCCAACGGTCGGGCTAGCGCCCCGCCTACAAGTTACCCAACAGTTTTAGTGCGTCACGTGCACCAACATCTCAGTGCCCGACTCGATCTTCAGTTCCTTACTGCCATTGATGGCCAGGGAACCAGCTCCACCGGCGCCACCAAGAATCAATCCGATCGCCGCGCCCTTGCCGCCGCCAGCTATGCCGCCAATGATGGCGCCCGCCGCCGCGCCGATGCCGCTCCGTTTGAGCGTCTGGTTGCCGCGTCCTTCCGATTGCACTCCGCCTTCATTATCGGTTGTGCCCTTAGCGCCATAGACCTTAGTGACGTAGCCATGAAGAGGTCCATGCTTGTCGTCCGGCAAGTCAATCGAATCAAAGGCCAGGTTCATTGTCGTCCGGCCGGTGACTTTGCCCGATTTGACGATCGAGCGGATGTGTCCGTGCACGACACCCTCGTTGAAGCGAACCGGATCCATCACCGTGGCCGAAAATCTGTCACCTGCCCGTGATTCTTTGCTCGACAGCGTGTCGTTCATACGCACTTTCAGATTGGTGGCGATTGGAACGAGCGGCGGTGTGACAACCGCCGGTCGCGGCGCTGCTCGCCGCAGGCGCGGCTTTCTCCGCGTTTGTGCGCCGGCGATGACGGGCATGGCGATTAGAATTGTCAGCACGATCAAAAGCCTGGATGTGTAAATGGTTTTCATAAGACTCCTCCTGCTGCCAGGACGGCTATTCAAAAATAAGATGAGGGGGTTGAAGGGGGTTACTTGGCGGCCAGCGCAATGCGTGCCGCTTCATGTGCCTGCGCGATCTGAAGCTGGTCTTCGCCGTCGAACGATCGCTGCCGGTGCACCGTGCCGTCGGAATCGAAAATATACGACGAAGGCGATTCGCGCATGATGATGTCCTGCAAACGCATCAATCCGTAAAGCAAAGCTTCGGGTCGCGGGGGGCAACCGGGAATGTATACGTCCACAGGAATCGTTCGATCAACGCCCTGCATGGTCGAGTAGGAATCGAAAGGCCCTCCGGTCGACGCGCAAGCGCCCATCGAAATCACCCACTTTGGCTCAGGCATTTGATCGAAAACGCGCCGCACGACCGGGCCCATCTTCAAAGTGACGGTGCCCGCAATGATGATCAGATCGCTCTGTCTCGGACTGGGACGAAACACGCCCGCCCCAAATCGATCGATATCAAAACGCCCGGCGCCGGTGGCCATCATCTCAATCGCGCAGCAAGCCAAACCAAAGGTCATCGGCCACAACGCGGACTTGCGCGCCCAGTTGACGACGGGCGCGCCCAGGTCGATCGCTTTCGCCGCTATGCTTCGACGCACATAATTCGTGATCGAATCAACCGTGGTTAAGACAAAGCCTTCGTTGTGTTCAGCCATTCTGAGATTTTAGATGTCAAATTTTCGATTCTTGATTTGGCCGTTTTCGTTCGAGGTGGTTAACTTCCTGGGTTGTTCTTCAAATCGGCAATCAAAAATCGGCAATGCCTAGGCCCATTCCAGCGCACCCTTGCGCCACGCATAGTAATAACCGACAACCAGAATCCCTATGAAGACAAACATTTCTATCAGCGCAAACACCGTAAACGAAAAATCTCTACCCATAAAGATGATCGCCCACGGCAACAGAAAAATCGTTTCGACGTCAAAGATCAGAAATAGCATCGCGACGATGTAGTAACGCACCGTGAACCGATCGTGCGCGCCGGTCTCCGGATCGATGCCGCACTCATACGGCCGCATCTTGTCTTTGCCATATTTCCAAGGCCGCAAAAACCTTCCGAGAATAAGCGGCATCACCGGGAACGCCACCGCAAAAACAAAAAAGACCATCACCGGCAAATACGCCGTGCTCGGTCCTCCGACAGTATGCGCAGTCGTTTCGGCGGCTTGTAGCAAAAGCATCGTGGTTGCCTAGAAAAGCATCGCGCTCAACTCAAGTTGTCTTCGGAAATTCGTGAACACGAAAATATTAAGTGCCGCGTGAGATCAATGTCAATGAAGAAGTGCTCCTCCATCGTCGAGGAAGTGCGCCTTCATCGTCCGCACAGCGGACGAATGACAATGCCCAGCACTTCAGTGCTGGGGTAAGGAAGTAATAAGAATGACCCAAGCCCGCGAAGCGGGCGACAGAGATTACGGAGCTACTCGCGGAAGCGAGCGGGTTAATATACAGGGGGGCTTTGCCTCAAAAGTCGATTTCGGTGGTAACGAGTTTCGTGTTTAATTCGTGTGACTTCGTGGATCGTTTTTTTGTCCGGAAAACTAAGGACGATCCACGAAGTCACACTAAGCAACGGGAAGCAACACGAAGCAAAACACTCCTGCCTCGAGCTAGTTCCAACTTTTGAGGCAAAGCTTACAGGTGACAGGTTTTCTCTAAACCTCTTACTGCGCGACACGATCCGCTTGCTACAGCGAGCGATTCCATACCCGGGCCCGCCACCGCTCGCATTTCAGCGGCCTCGCCAAGACCACCCGCGCCGCCGCCGAACCAATCTGCATTGATGATAAAACCGCGCCCAGCGGCGTTGCAACGACGTGCCGAAACACCATAGCAACATGCCGCGACGGCGCAACAACCTGTAGAAATGCCAAAACAAGCGGCGGAAATGCCAAAACAACGTGCGGCGACGCCAAAACAGCGTGCAGTGACGCCAGAACAACGTGTGGCGACGCCAGAACAACGTGTGGCGACGCCAGAACAACGTGTGGCGACGCCAGAACAACGCGCGGCGATGCCAGAACAACGTGCGGCGACGCCAGAACAACGTGCGGCGACGCCAAAACAACGTGCAGTGACGACAAGACAACGTGCGGCGACGGCAAGACAAGCCGCAGAAATGCGAAAACATTGAGGAAAACCACAACTAGCTTAAATGGCGTGAACGGCAACCCGAAAGGTTGCAAGAGAGTAGCCGGTGGTCGAAGCGGAGCGGAGACCACCGGAAACCAAGCCACAAAACATCAGCACCCTGAAGGGGTGCCAGCAAACCCCTCTGCGCCAATGAGACCCCAAAATTGCGCCCGCTAAAATATGGAGTGCGCCGACCTGTCGGCGCTTTGTAATCCGGCGATTCGTCGCCGGTTTCATCGCGACAGGTCGCTATACCAAAGCGGTGACAGGTCACCGCACTCCAAATAAGTACCCTACCAATTCTTTGCCGCCGCTTCCGCGTCTTCGAGTTCTTCCTTCCGCCGCCAGTAACCACACTGCTCGATCAGTTTCCGCGCCGCGGCGAGATCCTGCTGCGGACTTGTCCACGGATAGGGCTTCACACCATGGAACAGCCGCGCGCGATAGAGATGAACGTCAGCCATCTGCAAACGCATGGGCCCGCGCTCGGCAATTCCCCAAGCGTCGTCCAGGTCAGAGCGCGCAGCTTCCGCATCACCTTCCAGAAAGCGCAGCCAAGCGTGACCGAGGAGGCAGCGGGCGATGAACTCGGTGTCGCCCGTGCGGCGGAGGCCAGTCAAAGATATCTCCAAAGACACGTTGGCATCCTGCCGATGTCTCTCGTAACGATTCACGGTTTGCCCGACACGGCCGCCCTCCAGGATTGCTGCATAGAGCGCGATGCGGCCCAGGGAGAGGCGGTCAAGGGCGATACTTAAGATATCGAGGCCAGCCGCATCGGCCCACTGGAGGGTCTGACTTGCGCGCGCGAACACGCCGCTAAGTGTTTTGGAGTGCGGCGACAAACCATTAGCGGAAGGCGGTAACGAGACACCACCCCCCAAAAGGGTTTTCCACGAGGCACGTTCGACCTCGGTCAGCAGCAGATCGCAATACCGAAAGCCTCTTAGCGAATACAGAAGCGGGTAGTAAGGCTGCCGTTCGGCCTGAATCTGCTCGGCCTCTCGGTGGCGAGCCTCCGCCTCATCGCGGCGCCCCGACTGGCTCAGCGCTTCGGCATGTTCGCTGCGGCAAACCGAGCGCATGAAAATCGCAAAGTCATCGCTGCCCCAGTCGGCGTACATCACGGATTGTTCGGCGTCACTCACTGCCCGGCCAACATCGCCAAGGGTTACTTCCAGTTCGCTAAGGTTGGCAGCGCATCGCGAGGCGTTGGCCCAACTTTGCTGGCTGACGACCATCTTCAAGGCTGCCCGTAACGGCTCGAGAGCCTCTATCAGTCGGCCCAACAAGCGTAGGTAGTAGCCGGCTTCATTCAGCAGAAGTGCTTGTAACGCGTCCGTGATCGCCGGTGAGACACGACCCCACGGGATTTCGAAGAAGCATGCGACCGCTCCCAAGTTGGACCCCAGAGCGGCCAGTTTCTTTGAGCTGTAGTATTCTGAGCCACGTAGAATCCGGCCGAAGTAAATCTCCTGGCACGCCTTCTGTTGCAACCCAGCCTGGCAGCCGTGGGCGACGGCTTGGTAGAGCGGTTGCAGGTCTTCGAGCGTGGGATTGGGCTTCTTGTCTGACGTCGTCTTGCAAAGGTGTTCGTAGAGATGCCGGTGGGCGGCGCGCCAAGCATCGGAGTGCTGTGTACGGAGCTGCCGAGCGAAGTATTCCCGCAGGAGTGGGTGAGCATCCAGAGACAGCAGCGTGCCGACTTCGTCGCGATTCACAGTGAGCAGCTTCGCATTTTCCAGCCCAGTGAGGCTGAACTCCCAGTCGTCGTCTTCCAGTCCGACAATCGGTTCTGTGAAGTTTGGAATCGATTCACCACGAAGGGCGTTGATGCAGCCAGCGTCGGCGGGGCGGTCAAACAAGCCCAGCAGCCTCAAAATCGCGACTTCGCGACGCCCCTCTTCACCACCTTCCAGCAGCCATTCTTCGTAAGCCGCCATCGCCCTGAACGCGTGGCCGCCTTGAATCTTCTCGTTCGCCTTCTCGAACTTCACACGGTCGCGTTGGCGAATATCTCCCTTAAAGGCACGCTTCAAGAAACCTCCCAGTAGGTTCAGAGTGAGCGCGTGTCCATCAACATCGTCAACCAACGCTTCGAACTGCTTTTGCGTACCTCTCACTCCGAGTTTTTTGAGCAAGTCTACGCCTGCATCTAGAGTAAGACTCTTCAACTCGTGGTCCGGCGCGGTGGTTTGCCAGTAGGCCCGCAAGTCCGTGACGGAATACCGAGTGGTAACCACACACAGACCCTTATTGTTGGCGGCTAGTCCTTTGAGTAAGGTGGAGATACCCTGGTCCTTGAGTTCGCCCGGCTGGGGCGACGTGGGAGCGTATTGCAATGGCTCAAGTCCATCAAGGATGAGCAACGCCCGCCGCTCGCCAACCAATTGCGACAATCGTCTGCCTTTATCGAAAGCGCCCTGGGCACTGTTGGCCATTTCCAGATCGCCGAAGAAGGTAAGGGCTTCTTTCAGAAACAAGTCGGACGATGCGGCCATTTGCTCCCGGGTGCCTTGGCTGTAGAAGGACCACGCAAAGACTCCGTCGCACCCCGGCCAGTTCTCATACGCCAGATCCGCCGCCCACTTCGCCACCAGCGAAGTCTTCCCCTCGCCGCCAAGTGCGACGAAGGTAAAGACGTGCGGGCGCGGTGATTCGGCCGCTCGGACTCTTGCCCATGCGTCGTTGAGGAGATGGGTCTCGTCTTCGCGACCGCTGAGTTCCATGGGCGCGTAGTTGATTATGCGGGAAATGTCGGCGCGGAAGTCGGCCGCCTGCACAGGCGGAATCTGGGCCGCGAGTTTGCAGAGTTCGGCTTTGTCTTTGAAGAAGTAGTAAAGGTGGTTGGCCTTCTGAACAGTGTCGCGGTGTGCGAGTTGGAGCGCCGCGGTTTCCATATCCTGTGCTTGCTCGTTCGACTTTGGTCCATCGCGAACACTCGCCTCGCTCGAGAGAAAGACGTAGACCGGCTTTTGCGTCTCCCTCGCGATGTCGAACTCCATCTGCGTGTATGAGCGTCGCGGTGTGTCTGCGGGTCGCTGGTTTGGCTCCGCACCGAAGCGGAAGCCGACGATGTGGATTACGGCATCAGCATCTTGCAGCTTCCGCCGCAGCATCTCCTCTACGGTGCGATAGTCTGGCGGAAAGCTCGTCTGGTTTTCCGCAAAGCAACCCTTCATCTGAATCTCGGTTTCCACCGCATCGCGGAAGGAACCAAACTCGTGCGAGACGCCGCTGAGGAAGATGGTGGGACGGGATTTCATGATTCTCCTCCCGCTACTTAAACACCGAAAACCCCGCAAAGATCATCTGCACATCCACGCCGGGGTTAAAGGTCGCTCGATAGCCGTTTGAGATGTGTTGGTACTTGTAGCCGATTGTGAATGCTCGCCGGTTGGGGTTGACGATCTGGATGCCGCCGCTGAAGTCGAAGGTGAAGTTGAAGCGGGCGGCGCCGGCTACGGGCGCTTGTTCGTTGAAGTAGAGGAAGCCTCCGGTGGTTTGGGCGAATGGTTGCACGCGGCGGTTGCGGCGGAAGTTGAACTTCAGGCCAATCGGCGCGGCGCCCCAGGCGTAGACGCTCTTGCGAGTTAGGACGATCGCGAAACCTGATCCGGCGGGCACGACCGTGGGTCGTTTGTTTGAAAGTATCGAGAGCGGAATCGCGTCGATCGTCCATTCAAATGCAACCGTCTTGCTGGCGGCGAGCACGCGTCCGTAGCGCAGGCCGATGTTGCCGAATCGCGCGTCCGGGGTTTTGCCGATCAGGGTTGTTGAATTAAACGAGATGCCGCCCCAGACTCCAAACTCGTTCCAATGTTTCTGAATTCCTTCAGCGGTTGACTGAGCGCCCGCGGCTGGAGCCGATGCAGAAGAACTGTCAGGCGCCTGGGCCATGACCACAACCGACAAAGCCAGGAGCAGCAGGCACGAGAAGATGGCCGGCTGAATGACTTTGAGTTGGAACAGATTCGACCAAAGAGATCGTTGGACGCTGTGAGGACCGGTTCGCATGGCGGACTCCTTCGTGAAAAATCAAGGCCTCGGGATCCAAGCCAGGTTGAGGCCAGCTAAGAGAGAAAGCAGTTCCGGGTTCGCGCGTAAACTTCAACGCTGACGCATTCTTAATGATCAGTCTTCGCCTGTCAATCAGAAATCGGATCAGGCGTCTCTCAATTGACTTACAGTACTTCCTTTCGTGCGGCTTCGTGTGATTTCGTGGATCGAGTCCTTTGCCCAGAGGGGACGATCCACGAAGTCACACGAAACCACACGAAATAGAAAACCGTCGTCCCTGGTTGATTACCTCTTAATGAGACGTGTTGCCTTCGAGCAAGGCAACGGCATGTGACAGTACTGGTCGAATAATCTCGAAGCTTTCGCGCACCGCCTTGGGCGAGCCAGGAAGATTGACGATCAATGCGCCTGATCGAATTCCGCAAACGCCGCGAGAGATCATGGCCATTGGAGTCTGTTTGAGAGTTTCCATGCGCATTGCTTCGGCCAACCCGGGAGCTTCGCGGTCGATCACTTGCAAGGTGGCTTCGGGCGTATTGTCGCGCGGGCCAAAGCCGGTGCCGCCGGTCGTCACGATCAAATTGACGTGCTTTAGATCGGCATAGGCACGCAGCTTACGCGCAAGGGGTTCCAGATCGTCGTTGACGATATCTTGCGCGACGATTTCTGCGCCGAGTTCGGTTAAGAGTTGGACCAGAGTCTCGCCGGAGATATCTTCGCGCTCGCCGACTGAACAGGCGTCGCTGGTGGTGATTACGACTGCACGGATCAATGTAGACATAAGAGTAAAGCCAAAAGCGATCCACGAAGTCTCACGAAATGGCACGAAATAAAGTTGAGGAATCTCTGATCAAGTACCGCGAAGCGGTCCCGACCTCCAGCCCAGGGTTGCCGCCGCAGCTACCCTGGGTGACGAATTCCAATCCGCCCCAACCCCGATGGGGTTGCGCCCTCTTCCATGCGTCAATACCCAACGTAGCCGCCGAGCGGCAACGTTGGGCTGGAGGTCACTACCGCTTCGCGGTATGAAACTGACATCGCTTAACGCTAATTCTTCAGGCAACCGCCACTTAATCAGAGCTTCCTCTAGTTTTACTTCATCAGCCCGCTAAGAGGATGCCCAGGCGGACAAGTCCTCCTTGCTAAACTTTACGTCGCGCATGTTCTTTTAACCAGCATCGATCCATCACCACCAACAATCCAGCATCGACTGCTCGTTGCGCCGCGGCTGTATCGATCACGCCTTCCTGTAGCCACACTGCCTTTGCGCCAACGGCGATCGCTTCATCAACGGCAGTTCCGGCCTCTTCGGATCTGCGGAATACATCCACCAGATCGATTTTGACCGGCACGTCGCTGAGCAAGTTGTAAGCACGTTCGCCCAGCACTTCCGTCTCGTTGGGGTTTACCGGAATGATGCGATAGCCGGCGCGCTGCATGCAACCCGCCACTCCGTGCGAGGGACGCATGGAACTGGATGACAGGCCGACGACCGCGATGGTGCGGCATTCGTCAAGGATTCGTGCGATTGTTTCAGGGCTGTTGATTTCCAAAGTTTAATTTGAATCCTACGCGGCTTTGCCGCCTGATGTGCGGAAAGGCTTTCCGATCTCGTCCCGTTAGGGACGACATGTTTATAGACCAAGTATTCCCTCGAACTAATTAGCTCCTTTAGGAGCGAAATGTGACCGGGAAATCTTTCGCTCCTAAGGGAGCTTTGCTCAAATCTCCCGACGCGGTTCTATAAACATCTCGCTCCTAACGGAGCGAGGAACACGCAGAGCCTTTCCGCACATCGGAGGGCATAGCCCTTTGCTTGCCCTTCAAGCTTCGACTGTGCTTCAACTGGCAGATACAGTTGCAGCGTGCAGGTCCTGCAACGCGTACACCGCAATCTCCTTACCAGTCGTGCGCGACGTGAGGGCTTCCACCAGCGCCTGCGCGCCGGTCATCGTCGTCACGCACGGAACGTTGTATTGCAGCGCCGCGCGGCGAATCGCCTGCTCGTCGTAATGCGAAGCGCGGCCCAGTGGGGTGTTGATGATCAGAGCCACTTCGCCTTGCTTGATGTGATCGGCGACGTTGGGGCGTCCCTCGTTGACTTTGAAGACGGTCGTGACTTCCAGCCCGACTTCGCGGAGCCGGGCTGCGGTGCCGAACGTCGCCATCAAATCAAAACCCAGACGTTTGAGCCGCCGCGCGAGTAACACCGCCTGACCCTTGTCAGCTTCATTGACGCTGATGAAGGCCCGACCGCTGTCGGGCAGCTTAAGACCCGCGGATGTCATCGCTTTTGCATACGCTTCGCCAAAACTTTCACCGACACCCATAACTTCTCCCGTCGAATGCATTTCCGGACTCAGAACCGGGTCGACGCCAGGAAACTTTCGGAAGGGAAAGACGGGCGACTTGATATAGAAACGATCCACGGTGAGTTCTTCCGGCAGACCGAATTCTTTTAACTTCCGTCCGGCCATTACCAGCGCCGCGACCCGAGCGAGCGGCACTCCGGTGGCTTTCGAGACGAACGGAACTGTGCGCGAAGCGCGCGGATTAACTTCCAGAACGTAGACGCGATCGTCTTTAATCGCGAATTGAATATTCATCAAACCGTTCACGGTCAGAGCGGTCGCCAAACGGCGTGTGTAGTGGCGCATCGTTTCCAGGTGCTCTTCGGCGATGCGCACCGGCGGGAGCACGCACGAAGAATCGCCTGAATGAATTCCGGCTTCCTCAATGTGCTCCTGAATTCCGGCAATAACGCAGGCGGAGTCATCGGCGAGGGCGTCCACGTCGAACTCCGCGGCTTGCTCGAGGAACTTGTCGATCAGCACCGGACGATCGTGAGAGAAGTCGACTGCGGTGCGCATGTAATCATCGAGAGTCTCTTCGTCATAAACGATCGCCATGGCCCGGCCGCCGAGCACGTAACTCGGCCGCAGCAGGACGGGGTAGCCGATGCGCTCGGCAATCGCCCGCGCTTCGGCAATCGATGTAGCCGTGCCGTTTTCCGGCTGAGGAATTCCGAGGTCGTTGAGCAGAGCGCCGAAGCGCTTTCGGTCTTCCGCGAGATCGATCGAGTCAGGCGACGTGCCGATGATCGGGACGCCGGCTTCGTGCAGACGCATGGCCAGATTCAAGGGAGTCTGGCCGCCGAACTGGACAATCACACCGGCCGGTTTTTCCACGTCAACTATATTCATCACGTCTTCAAAAGTGAGCGGTTCGAAGTACAAACGATCGGAAGTGTCATAGTCGGTTGAGACAGTTTCGGGATTGCAGTTGACCATGATCGTTTCCCAACCAGCTTCGTGCAACGCGAACGACGCGTGACAACAGCAGTAGTCGAACTCGATGCCCTGGCCGATGCGGTTAGGGCCGGAGCCGAGAATCATGATCTTCTTTTTATCAGTCGGTTGGGCTTCGTCTTCCTCTTCGTAAGTCGAGTAAAGATAGGGCGTATAGGATTCGAACTCGGCGCCGCAGGTGTCGACGCGTTTATAGACGGGAATCAGGCCGAGGGTCTTGCGATAGGCGCGCACTTCGTCTTCAGTGCGGCCGGTCAAATAAGCCAGGCGGCGATCGGAAAGCGCCGCTTCTTTGAAGGCGCGTAATAGATTAATGGGCACGTTCTCGAGTCCCGGTAGACTATGTGGCGCAGGTCGAGTGATTGGCCCACCCTTCACCGCAGGTGGTACTGACCTGAGAACCCCAGGCGGCACTAACTCGATCTGTTCTTGAATTTCCATTACCTGCTTGATCTGATCGAGGAACCACGGATCGATGCGCGACAGACGAAAAATTTCATCAATAGTCCAACCGTGTTCGAGCGCATAGGTGATGTACGAGAAGCGTTGCGAGTTGGGCCGGGCGAGCTTTCTCTGCAGCTCGTCGTTCGAAACGTCTTCCAGGCGCAGCGGCTTGACGGCTTCCAGCGAACGCAGGCCTTTGAACAGAGATTCTTTGAAGGTGCGGCCGATGGCCATCACTTCGCCGACAGATTTCATCTGCGTGCCCAGCACGTCTTCGGCTTCGCGAAACTTTTCGAAATTCCATTTAGGGATTTTGGTCACCACATAGTCGATGGTGGGTTCGAATGACGCCGGCGTTTTCTTTGTGATGTCGTTGGGAATTTCGTCGAGGGTGTAACCGATGGCAAGTTTGGCGGCGATCTTGGCGATTGGAAATCCGGTCGCCTTTGATGCCAGAGCAGACGAACGCGAAACGCGCGGGTTCATTTCGATAATCCGGATGTCGCCGTTCTCCGGGTTGACCGCGAATTGAATATTCGAGCCGCCGGTTTCTACACCAACTTTGCGAATGATGGTGATCGCCATGTCACGCAGTTTCTGATATTCGCGATCGGTCAGCGTCTGAGCCGGGGCGACGGTGATCGAATCGCCGGTGTGCACGCCCATCGGATCAAAATTTTCGATGGAGCAAATGATGACCACGTTGTCAGCGAGGTCGCGCATGACTTCCAGTTCAAATTCTTTCCAGCCCAGGATCGATTCTTCGATCAGCACTTCATGAATCGGCGAAGCGGCGAGGCCGTTGCGCACAATCTCTTCAAATTCTTCGGGGTTAAAAGCCGTGCCGGCGCCCGTGCCGCCGAGGGTGAACGACGGGCGAATAATTGCGGGATAACCCGTTTCGGCCACGATTACTTCAGCGTCCGCCCATGACTTGGCAAATCCGCCGCGGGGCATCGGCAGACCAATTTCATCCATTGCCTGCTTGAAGAGCATGCGATCTTCCGCGACCTTGATCGCTTCACGTTTGGCGCCGATCATTTCAACGCCACATTCCGCGAGCACGCCGGCATCGTCCAAATCGATCGCCAGATTCAGCGCCGTCTGTCCACCCACGGTTGGCAAAAGCGCGTCCGGCCGCTCGCGTCTGATGATGGCTGAGACTGATTCGACGGTGAGTGGTTCGATGTATGTCCGATCGGCCGTCTCCGGGTCCGTCATGATGGTGGCCGGATTCGAATTGACGAGGACGACCTCGTAGCCTTCCTGGCGCAAAGCCTTGCACGCCTGGGTGCCTGAGTAATCAAACTCGCAGGCCTGGCCGATCACAATGGGACCCGATCCGATGATCAGAATTTTGTGTATGTCGGTGCGCTTAGGCATCTATGATCAGACTCGCGAACGTTTGTTGATTTAGTGGAGTCGAAGCATTATACATAAGCCGCGATGTTCGGGGCACTAGCCCGTTCCCGCGCTGAAGAATTCTGACGCTGAATATGAAAGTCGTTCACCAAACCGGACGGTTGCTGCTCGCTGCCGCGCTGTTGGCTTCTGCCACGCTGGGTCAAAGGCCAACAACCCAGGCTAATAGCGGAGTTCTTGATCCTGTCGCCACTAAGAAAGACCTCTATCCTGCTGACGCGGACGCCAAGAAAGAGATCGATGAGGCACTGAAGCAAGCCGTTATCGAAAAGAAACGCGTGCTCCTCGTGTTCGGAGGGAACTGGTGCTACGACTGTCACGTGCTGGATCGCGCGTTGCACGAAGGCGAAGCCGGCAGAGTCATGAAAGCGAGTTTCGTGCTGGTGCATGTCGATATCGGCGAGGCCGACAAGAATCTCGATCTGGTTACGGAATATAGGACCACCCTAAATAAGGGCGTGCCGGTCGTTGTCATTCTTAATGGCCACGGCGCGTTGCTCTACGGTAGCGACAATGGGGAGTTTGAAGCTGCGCGAAGCATGATGAAGAAGGACTTGGTCAGGTTCCTTTTGAAGTGGCGGGAGACTCGGTTACCGTCGAAGCGTTAAGAGTCATTTCAAGTGGCCGACCGAAGTGTACTTGTTCACTTAGCATTATAAGTTCCCCAGGCTGAGCTTCGCGCGCGGCGATGACTCGTTGAGATGAGGTCTTGAGTAACCCCGCGCTTTTTGATAATTTCCTCCCCGGTACGGAACCGCTTGCGATAGCAAGCGGGTTGACTCGCAATTTGCCCACTCGCTACCGCGAGCGGTTCGGTACCCACGGTCCCCAAGCGCTAAATATCAATCGAGGAGTCCACAATGAAAAGCAGGTTAATACTTTTCGCGGCCATCATCTTCGCGATTTCTTCCGTCACCGCAATTTCTTTCGCGCAAAGAACGCGCGACACTGGCGACAACCCAATCAGGGGTGATTTCAGAATTACAATTAAGACCACCATGGCCGGTCAAGCCGGTCAGACCACGACGATGATCAAGGGTTTGCGCGAGCGCGATGAGAACAACATGGCGATCGGCGGCATGAGCATGAACCAGGTCAACATCACTCAGTGCGATTTGAAGCGCACGATTGCTGTCAACGACCGCACGCGGAAGTACATAATCACGCCGATGGAGTCCGATGACTCGAGCAGCAGCAGTGGCGGCGGCATGAGTGCTGGAACCGTTGGCGGCGGCACGTCACGCCGCGGCGGAGTCGTGAACATGACTGTTAACACGACCGACACCGGCGAGCGCAAGGAGATATTTGGTGCCATGGCGCGGCATCTGAAGCGAACTACCATGATGGAGTCGTCGCCCGACGCTTGTGCGCAGCAGAGGATGAAGATTGAAACCGATGGCTGGTACATCAATCTTGAGTATGGTCTGAATTGCGCCACCTCGGAACGGCCGCCGCAAATGGGGCGCATGGCGCCGCAAGGTTGTCGCGATCGTTATCAGTTCAAGCGCACCGGGCCTACCAACCTTGGGTTTCCGCTGCTGGAAACGACCACGATGTACGGCCAGGACGGCAGCGCGATGTTTACCTCTTCGAAAGAAGTGGTTGAGTTGTCGCGGCAGACTCTGGATGCGGCGCTGTTCGATGTGCCGGCCGGCTATACCGAGGCGCAGAGTCAGCAGGAAATGTCCGGCCAGCCATCGATGGCCGACATCATGGCGATGCAGCGCCAACAGTCCGGCGAGACAGGTTCAGGGCAGAGCGAGAGGCCCATGTCCGGCCCTCCAGCGAACACCGCGGCCAGCAGAGTTCGGGTCGGCGTGGTCGCCTTCAACAACAAAACCAAGTCGGCGGCTTCCACCGATTCCTTGCGGGACCAACTGATTGCAATGCTGAACGGTGATGGTGTTGACGCCGTAGCTCTGAACGCGAGTTCAGCGAGTGAAGCGGCGATCGAAGCGAAAGCCAAACAGTGCGCGTATGTTTTGTACACCGACATATCGACCCTCAAAACGGCATCGTCCGGGAAGAAGATCGGCGGCATGCTGGGACGCGCCGCCGGCATAGGCGGATCGGGCGACAGCGGAAAGTCGGAGGCGCGTCTGGACTTTCGTCTGATTGCGGAGGGAAGTACCTCGCCGAAGGTGCAGTCGTCTGCTTCCAGCAAGGAAGACAGCGACCAGGCGAGCATGAGTGCCGCGATCGAGGCTGAAGCCAGGGCGGTGGCAGCCGCGGTTGGAAGGACCTAGGCGTAAGCATTTTCACGATATGCGATCCATGACTGAAACTGAGTCCGATAGTCATCTAACGGTTAACGCCGAAATGAATGACAGCGGCACAGGCGATCTTCAGAAGCGAAACGCTGCCCTCGAGGAACGGATTCGCAAACTCCAACAGGTCGTCGATTACCGTTCAATGTTACTCGCGCGCCTGGCGCATGAACTGCGAACGCCGCTGACTTCGATCCTGGGGTTTTCCGAAATTCTGCTTGAGCATGAAGAATTGACCCAGGCCCAGCGCGGTTTCTGCGAGAGAATTCAAAACGCTGCGCATCAGTTGCAAAGCAATCTCAACCAATTGTTGGACCTGTCGCGATTGGAATCAGGGCAGTCGTCGCTGCGGCCTGAAGAGTTTTCGCTCGAAGACCTGTTGCGCGAAGCGTGCGCTGAAGTTACGCGCGAGGCAGAAAAGCAGAACGCCGAACTGCGTTGTCATTCTGAAGCAGCATTGCCGATGATCGTTTCCGATCGGGCAAGGTTGCGACAGGTCGTCGCCAACTTTCTCGCGTATGCGATCACTCGCAGCCCGGATGCTATCGTGATGGTCACAGCGGAAAAACAGCCGGCCGGGTTTTCCCTCAAGATCGAAGACGATGGTGAAGTGCCCGCGGATTGCCAGCCGTTTTTGGACTTGGATCCGTCACATCGAAGAGCGGGCAGCAGCGAACTCGGAATGGCGATCGCCCGACAGAACCTCGGCTTGCTGGGCGCGAGCCTGAGCTTTCAGAATCGTGAGCCCCGTGGATTGCAGGTTATGATCGAGCTTCCGGCCGCGCCGCCTGAAGCGACGCAGTCCTAGCAAGCTGCTGAAAAAAGCAAAATCGCCACAGAGACACAGAGTCACAGAGATTGGAAGGATTCAGAACTCATCAGAAATGCCGACAAATGCTTACCCTCTTTGTTCTCATCTTTCTCTATGTCTCTGTGTCTCCGTGTCTCTGCGGCTACGCTTGGTTTTTCATGGGCCTGCCAGGCGTGGTCGTGGTTGGTCAGGTCTGTACATCTGTTCCTCAATCTTGGATCGTTTCTCGGATTGTGACCCGGTCGCTACCACCACCCCACGCGGGTTGCCCGCGCGGAGGCCCGGGTACGCTCCCAGTGCTGACCTCACCGCACAATTGAGTTTATTGTTCTGACCGATCCATCATGCATGAGCCGATGCCCAAGCCGCAGACACTGTCAGGAGACCTGGAAATCCGCGAAGTATCGTCAGT
>Ga0137404_10000246_pt1 | contig 35368 bp, 26 predicted proteins | sample CZOMad2_1_16fung_FD_108285 | JGI IMG/M metagenome (GOLD analysis project Ga0137404, IMG submission 108285) | Vadose zone soil fungal communities from Angelo Coast Range Reserve, California, USA - CZOMad2_1_16fungal (Illumina Assembly) | ecosystem: Environmental > Terrestrial > Soil > Vadose... | reverse complement strand
GGGCAGTAGCCCGACCGTTTAGGGAGGGCTCAACAAAAAAAGAAGGCGGCCATTTCCGGGCTGCCTTTTTCATTTCGTTCGGGATCTTCGCGGCGGTTTTCATGAGTACCACGCCTTCAGCCGGCTGATTGATGATCGGTTTCGAAAAGAAAACCGTTTGAAACGGTTTCGTTTGGCCAGGTAAGCGAACCAGCCGACGTCCTTTCATGGTAAAGTACGCGCTGGAAAAGAAGCTCCCCGTCCTACGTTCAGCCAGGAGATAACAAATGAAACTCCACTTTGTGGCCCTGTCTGTTTTGCTCCTCAGCGCTTTCGCTAACGCTCAAACCACTGCGCCTGCCTCGGAAAAAACATCTGCCAGGCCAACGTCGCCGGAGAAAATCGATCCGGAAGTCCTGCAACAGCGTTCGGTCGCAGTATCTCTGCTGCAATCTTTGGCGATCGAGGCGCGTAGTTATCGCGATGAGAGTTTGCGCGCCCGCGTCCAGGCGCGGATCGCCGACGCGATCTGGGACCAGGACAAAGAAACTGCGCGCAGCCTCTTTCGCAGGGCCTGGGACGTGGCCGAAGTTGTCGAGAAGGATGCCGGCAACAACGCCGCCGATTCCGCTCCCGGAAGATTGGCCGCTAACCGGCCGGCTCGACCGCGCGCTAACCTCCGCCGGGAAATACTTCAGTTGGCCGCGCGACGCGACCCTGCACTGGGCGAAGAATTTCTGGCGAAGTTAACCGCGAAGGACGAGGCGGCGCGCACCAGCGATCCAAACAGCAATCGCGCCGAGATGTCAGGAGCGGAGATGGCGGAGAGGTTAAGGCTGGCCAACCTTTTTTTGGCATCAGATAATGTCGAGCGAGCCTTGCAGTTCGCCGATCCGGCGCTGGTGCGGGCCACGATGGGATCGATCCAGTTCCTGTCGGCGTTGCGCGACAAGAATCCCGCCGCTGCCGACCAGCGTTTCGCCGCGTTGCTTTCGATGGCCGCGGCCGATCCTGCGTCAGATGCAAACACAGTTTCACTGCTCACTTCGTATGCCCTCACGCCTTCGATATACCTGGCCGTTTCGCCGGGCGGGATTCCGTCGAGTTTCTCGACGCTTCCGCGGCCCGCGCCCGATCTGGCGCCGGCGCTGCGCAAGAGTTTTTTTTCAGTAGCGGCGAACATTCTGCTGCGCCCCTTCGCCCAACTGGATCAATCTTCGGCGGGCCGCGCGGGCACCTATTTCATCGCCACGCGTTTGCTGCCGCTGTTCCGGCAGTTTGCCCCTGATCTGGCGCCGTCGATTACTGCACAGCTGGCCGCTCTCGGACCGGACGCTGCGCGAGTCACAAATAGCGAGAGCGAGCTTTCGATAAATCGCGGGATGAGCAGTGATGGCCGGCGTCCTGGCATGGACGATGAGTTAAAGGATCGTTTGGATCGAGCAAGAACTGCGGACGAGCGCGATCGCGCCTATGCTTTCGCCGCGATGAGCGCCGCGGACGAAGGCGACTCTCGGGCCCGCGATCTCGTCGACAAGATTGAAGACCGCGACACCCGGGATGGCGTTCGCACCTTCGTCAACTATAAATACATCGGCACTTTGATTACGAAGAAGCGCATTGACGAGGCGCTGTTGCTCGCTCGCAAAGCGGATCTGCCGCATACGCTGCGCACTCACTTCATCACGCAGGCGGCAGCGAATCGTAGCCAAAGACGACCGCGGCCGCGCGCTGGAACTTCTCGGCGAAGCCCTGACTGAAGCGCGTCGGATCGACGCCGCCACGCCGGAGCGCGCCTATTGTCTGGTCGCTGTGTTGACGCAGTTTGCGAAATTGGACAAAGCCCGCGGTTGGGAATTACTGAGCGAGACAGTTAAGGCCGCCAACGCCGTCGCCGATTTCACCGGTGATAACGGACATACCACCGTAAACCTGGAAGGGAAATTCAGTATTCGGATGGGAACCGAGCTGGTGGCGCCTACTGACCTGTCCGACGTCTTTGCCAGTCTGGCCGAAAACAATTTCTACCAGGCCGTTGACGCGGGAAAAACTTTCAGCAGTGATGCGCCGCGTGCGATGGTGACCATCTCGATCGCCCGCGCGGCGTTCGCAGACAAACGACCAACCAGCAAAGCGCGATAGAACCCAACCTCACGGTCGGCTACTGACCCCGATTTCCGATTTAGTCTAAATCGCCCAATCGATGTGACCACAGACTCGCTTGCTGTGTTTGTGTTTACCTTTCTTCGGTGGGGGCGCGCTGCTGGCTTTGCTGATAAAAGTAAGAAACGACGAGCAGGATCGCCCCGAGCATGATGAATGAGATGATCCGGTAGACGCGATCGAGCGAGGAGAGATCCCAGAAGAACACCTTGAGCGTTGTCAAGGAGAGTAGCGCAAGCCCCAACACCCTTAATAGTCGCAGATGGCGCACACGCCCGGCAACGAGTAGACCGCTCGCATATAATGCCCAGACTACTGAGAGCGAGAGATGCTTCGCCAGCTCAAGGTCGCGCAGACGCCCGGCAAAGTCGTTCGACCCGGCCGCCGCCCCTGCGCGGCTCCATTCCCGTCCGATCTTCACGTCATAGTAGCCCGCGGCCTGAGCGCTCAGCGCGATGATGGCAAGCAGGTTGGCGACGACCGTCGCGACCGGGCGCACTGCAGGAGCCTCCTCGAAGGCTTCACCCGAACGAGAGTAAGTTCGCACGACGAGCCAAAGGGCCACGACGAAGATCGCGAACGCCCCCATTGTCCGGTTGAAAACGGGCGCGTGCCACGACGCGTCGTAGTACATCAAATTCAACAACACGAACGGTGTCGTCAGTGCCAGCAGCAGCAGCCCGCCCCAGCGCCACACGCGCTCGCTGCGCCACGCGCCGAACAGGAACGCACCCGTCGCGTATAGCGTCCAAACGAGCACGAGCGTGAACATCTTGCCTTCCTGAAACTCTCTGAAGATCTCTGGGCGCGCGCCTGTCAGCAAACGGTCGTAATAGCCAAAGACTTCAAGGCTAAGCGCCGCGAGCGCGAGCACGTTGGCCGCGACGAGGAGCACGGGACGCATCATGCGCCGCTCCGGTTCGTCGGCGCTTGACGCCCGCCCGTAGAGCCATTGGGCGAAGGCGAGCACCGCCACGAGCAGTGCATAGGCCATGAAGGTCTGGTTGAAGACGGGCAGGTGCCACGACGCCGCGTAGAAGACAGAGTCGACGGCGACGATTTTGATGATCGCCGCCAGCAGCAAGAGCAGGCCGCCCCAGCGCAGGAGCGCGAACCGCCGCAGCACTCCGAGCGCCAACGTCGTCGCCGCATAGAGCGTCCAAAGTACGGAGATCGAAAACTGCCTCGCGTTCTCGATTCGCGCGTGCAGGTCCGCCTGCGCAGCACCGCCCTGCGAGAGACGCGCGGCGAAGTAGTCGTTCATGTCGAGGGACAAAAGCGTCAGCGCGACGGCGTTGCCCGTGAGCGTGAAGAAAGTCCTGACCGTCGAGCGCTCGTTCTCGTCGAGTTCGGTTGCGCGCCCGTAAAGCCAGGCCGCAGCCGCTATCGTGCCGACAAGCACGGCGGATGACAGCGCGCGTCGGTTTAGGAGCGGTACGAACGAAGGGTCCACGCCGTACGCGAACTCGCGCATGTCCCACGTGAACCAGTGGACGACTGCTACGCAGAAGACTGCGAGCGCGGCGTGGCGCGCGGCCCTTTCACCGGAGCGCAAACCCACCCACGTCAGCATGAGCGCCTCGACCCCCCAGGCAATCGTCACCCAGTGCAGTTCCATCTGAATCGCCACCGCGACGGTGAGAAACGTTGCCGCCGCACCTACATAGCTGTACCTGAGCAGACGATCGTCGGGACTCCAGCGCCAGGTCGTGTAGAAAAGCCCGGTGAAGAAAATCGAGACGAGGAGCGCCTGCGTTGCGGGCGTCGCACGGTCGAAGCCAGCCTCTCTTAGCATCAGGTAGCTGACGCCGAAGTAGAACGTGGCGTTTGCGATGGCGAGCGACACGTCAAACCAGCGCGTGGGCCGACCCCGTAATACGTTGTGGAAGATCGCGAGCAGCGAGTAGAGCAGGAAAAAGATGCTGAGGAAGACGAGGGTCGTCGAAACCTTCTCTTGACTGAAGAACGTGAACGCCCAGCCAAGCGTAATCGCCATCGTCCCGGCGAACGAGAGGAAGTCCAGGCTGCGCCAACGCTTGAAATAGGCGACGGCGAGTACCCCGGCGTCGAGCAGCGCAACGTAAATGAAGAGCCCGACTTCGTTGTCCACGCCCGTCGAGAGCAGCACGGGCGTCAAAAACCCGCCGACGAGTCCGAGAATAGCAACTGGCAGCGCGTTCTGACGCACCGACAACAGCACTGCCGTCGTCGTCACTGCTGCCATCAGCAGGAAGGCCGACGTCTGTCCGATAAGGTGGTAGAAGTTGTACGCGGCGTAGTCTGAAAGATAGAGGATGAGGATGCCACCCCCCGAAAGGACGTAGGCGTATGCCTTCAGGCCGCGCCCTCGCAGGCGCTCGCCCACATAGAGCAACGTAACGCCAATGATCGCGGAGAGGCTGACGCGTGCGCCCGGGCCGATCCACTGTTTGTCGAAAGCAAACTTCAGGAAGAAGGCGACGCCGAACGTGAGCGCGATGATGCCGATCCAATTGAACCATCGACCGCCGATGGCCGATTCCAGGTCGCGGCGCTTCGGTTCGCGGACTGTTCCCGCGCTCCCTGTCTCATCCGACGCAGCCGGCTTCTCAAAAGGCACAGGTAGCCCAGACGGAGCCGCTGCTTCTCTCCTCACGTAGGTGCGCGGAGCGGAAGGTTCGTTCATCCACGAATGAGTCGCGCGAGTTTCGGGGGTCTCGACCTTCGACCAGGTGTGCACCGGAGGCTCGGGCGCCTGTGGCGCCACTGGCGGAGGTTGAACGAGCTCCGAAGCATTCAAGTCTTCCGTTTTGATTTGAGAAGTGGCCGGATGCGTTTCGCCGCTCTCGCCCGCGACACGTTCAGGGAGCGGTTGCCGCTGGCTCACGATCCCTAAATGCTGCTCGATGGAGTGCAGTCGCGTGGTGTTCGTTCCCAGCACGCGCTCCAGAAGCTCGAGCCGTTCGACGAGTTGTCTGAGGATTTCTCGCGCGGGTAGGTCTTCGGCCATAATTTCTCCTGAGGCTTCCGGTGAAACCGGCCCGAGGTTCTGGGCCCCGGCGACGGCTAGTCAGGCTACTGCCCCGCTTGTCCACAGCCAGATTACCTACCGCCCCGGTTCCTCATCCGCGACCCGATACTTTTCCTTTTCCTTCTCGCGCTGCAAATACGGAATGCCTTTCTTCATCCACTCCGGCTCCGGCGCGCCTTTCAGAAAATGATCGAAGAACTCCTGTAAGCGATGCGTGTAGTCCTTCTGATTCATTCGCTTGCGCAGGCCGTGCTTCTCGCCGTTGTAGCTGAACATGTAGGCCTCTTTGTTCAAGCGGCGCAGCGCGAGAAAGAACTCGATGCCCTGTTGCCAGGGCACCGCGTCGTCTTCGTCGTTATTAATCAGCAGCAGCGGCGTTTGCACTTTATCGATGTGAAAGAGGGGTGAGTTCTCGAGATAACGCATCGGATATTCCCAGAGACTCCCGCCGATGCGCGACTGTGAATGCTCGTATTGAAATTGCCGCGGCAGACCAGAGCCCCAGCGAATGCCGCTGTATGCACTCGTCATGTTCGCTACCGCCGCTCCGGCCTCAGCGGCTTTGAACCGGTTCGTCTGCGTGACCATGTAGGCGATTTGGTATCCGCCCCAACTGTGCCCCTGAATTCCGATGTTGTTCTCATCGACGAATCCCTTATCGACTACGGCTTGAATTGCCGGCAGCACGCATTGCAAAGCACTGCGCCCCGGATAGCCCGTGGTGTAGACGATGTCCGGCATGAAGATCAGATAGCCGTTGCTGACATAAAAAGTCGGATTGATCGAAGTGCCCGGCGCGGGATTCCGAAATGCATGTAAGCCCTGCGTCAACCTTTCGTAGATATAAATGATCATCGGGTACTTCTTTTTTGGATCGAAGTTGCCGGGCTTGAGCAGCAGACCTTTCAGCGGCACGCCATCCGTGTTCTTGTAATTCACCAATTCCGCCGTGCCCCAGTTGAACGGAGCGCGCTGAGAATCACCATTGCTAACCTTCTTAAGGTCTTTAAAGCCGGGGCCGGTAACCCAAATATCAGGGAACTCATCGAACCGGGAAGCGGTGAACATCAAGACGTCTGCGTCTTTCGCTTTGACGGGATTGTTAAAGTCCTTCGCGCCCATGATGAGTTTTTCCGGCAAGCCGCCGTTGACCCGATCACGATAGAAGCCAGAGTCGCGCGTCTCTTCATTTTCGGCGTGCAGCAGGAGCGGCTTGGCTGGATCAATGGAACGTTCTTTCGGATCCAGACGCACGTAACGAAACACGATCTTGTCGCGGCGACCAACGCCGTCAGTCAGGTTTTTCGCGTTGCTGCCATCGGGCGAAACTTGCCAGACGTCGAAACGATCGTAGAGCAGAATCTCTCGGTCGTCTTTAGTCCAACCAGCGATGCCGTATGACGAAGGTGTCTGCGGTTCGTCATTCTCTTCATTAAAGAAAGTGACACCGAGGTTTGCGGTAAGATTAACGGTGCGACCGTCGGCGATCGAATAGGAATTCCAATTCTTGCCGTCAAAGAAAAGTGAATACTTCGCCGCCGGTGAGAGTGAAGCTCCAAAGCGTTGCTTCTGCCCCAGAGGTTTGCGTGTGCCGTCATCGGTATTCACCAGATAATAATCAGACAGCCCCGGATCATAGTCGCTCATGACTCGGTAGGCGCGGTTGTCGGCGCCGATTGCATAGCGGCCATCGTTTGAAGGTGAAACAGATTCCATCTTCTCATCAGCGAGCTGCACAAACTTTTTATCTTTAACCAGATAGACAGCGCGGAAGGATCGGTTGCGTTCCTGCTCAGCGCGGACCTTCTGCATTGGCTGAATGTAATCGTCTTTCCAGTGCCACAGATCGACCAGGACTTTTTCGTCGGCCGGAATTTCTTCGTCGGGACTCTTGTCGGGCTCTGGCGGTGGCGCCGCTCCCAGAAACAGATGGCTGCCGTCGAGTGAGAAGCCGAGCGTGGCCTTGTCGCTGACGACAAAATCTTTGCGGAAGCCTGGTGAGGAAGTTGAGACGACTTCGGTGGCATTCGCCATCGCCGCGATTGTCGCGTGGTTTCGATCTGAGCCCTCTCTCGCGGTCGGGCTACTGCCCCCGCTTTCGATTACGGTCGCGCTATTGCGATTCCACAAGTAGACCTTGAACTTTGGTTGTTTCGCGTCCGCGTCGTCATGATCGCTGATAAAGGCGAGTTCGGTCTGATCTTCATCCCAGGTTGGCTTTAGGTACTTTCCTTTTCCTGCCAACAGCACCGCCGGCGCGCCGTCGGTTTGCGTGGTCACCGCATAGAGGCCGTTCGTGTCTTCCCTTTTGGAAGAGACTGCGAAGACGAGCGTCCTGGCATCTTTGCTCAAGGTGTAATCGAGTGCGTCGTTGAAGGTGCGTTCAGTGCCATTGGTCGTGTTTCGCAGGATGAGATCGCTGCCGTAATCTTTTTTCTTCGCGGTGCGAGATGATGATTGGGCGCCCTCCCTTACGGTCGGGCTACTGCCCCGTTGCGTCGCTGTCGCGGGTTTGATGTCCGTTGGCGTGGTCGGCTGAGACGGCGTGCTCCCCGGCGAAGACTCCGCCGACGGTTCCTTTGCTCCTTCTTTCACGGCCGAACCGCCGCCCTTAGTGGGTTCAGGTTTTGCTTCCAGCAGGTACGCGATGAATCCCGAACCGTCTTCCGGAACCTGGAAACTTTTGACGCGCTCGATGCGCGTGACCTGGCCGGTGGATGTATCCATGATGCCCATGGCGTTCCTGGGCATGTCCTCCGCCTTCTTTTTTTCTTTTTTTGCTTTGGCTACTTCGGCTTTGGTCGGCTCGACGCCAAAGACAACGGAGCGGCTGTCGGCGGTGAAGGACGGACGTACCAGCCGCGCGTTGGCCGCGATGAGCTCACCGACATTTGGAATTGAATCGTCCGGCGGCGGCGCCGGGGCGCGGTAACCTCTGGGCGCACGCCATTCGGCGCCGGTGGACAGGTTGCGCACCACCACCTCACTGTCGCCGTCCTGGGCCATGAACGTATAGGCGACGAACTTTCCGTCACGAGAGATCTGCGGCGACTGGATCGAATGCCATGAGTCGTAATCCTGATGAGTCAGCGCTCGCCTGGTCGTCGTAGCCTGGCCGAAAGTGTTGACGAAAGAAGTCGCCAGCAAGGCGATCGCGCAAATCGCGGATGTGAATTTTCTCGAAGCTTTGCCGAAGGGGTTCATAAGCTCACTCCATTTCCAGAAGGTGTTCAAAGGGCGGGTTTGAAATCGCGGCCTAAGTCTCTTCAGAGTTGGCGTGGAAGTCAAGAGTCGGCAGGCCCTTATGATGAGGTCAGTACCGGGAGCGATAGCGACCGGGTAACAGTTTGGCGATCTCGACCGTCGCGTGGGTTGAGACCTGGTCGCTACCACCACCCCACGCGGGCTGCCCGCGCGGGGACCCCGGTCCGCTCTCGGTACTGACTCCCTTCCGCCACCGTCTGTGGTTTATCGTAACCAATGTGTTTGGAGCATCGTCGTTACCTATGCAATCATATTTTGAACCCCCGGATTTTGAGCCTCGAACCGCGTTTTGTCAGCCAAGTCGCGTTCGTAAAGGTTTGTTTGTTCCTCGCCGGCTCAAAAAGGGTTTAGAGATGCGCGATGGAAGAGAAAATCTCAGCGGAACTGCCGAATAGATCAACCGCAGCCGGCGGACCGGCGCGGGACAAGCTCGCAAACAATCCAAGCCAGGTTCGAGCGTCTGACAAGCCAAAAGCCAACAAGACCCGCGCGCGCATAGTCCAGATAGTCAGCGTGCTGGTGCTGGTGTTGCTCCTGCTTTTGCTTTGGCGGTTTCTGGGTAACCAGTCCGCGCCAAAAGCCGCCGGGGGTCGCGGTGAAGTCGTCCCCGTAGAGACCGCGCTGGTCACCCAGCAGGATGTGCCGCTTCAGATCAAAGCCATCGGCAACGTCGAAGCGCTCTCGACCGTGGCGGTTCATTCACAGGTGGAGGGAACTCTGCTGCGAGTTGGCTTCGCGCCGGGCCAGGAAGTGAAGAAAGGCGATCTGCTGTTCGCGATCGATTCACGTCCTTTGCAGGCGGCGCTCAGTCAGGCAGAGGCGAATCTTCTGAAGTCGATGGCTTCGGTTCGACAGGGCAACGACATCGTGGCCAAAGATGAAGCGACCGCTAATAACTCGCGTTCAATCGTTAACCGTGATGCCAGACTGATTGAAGCGGGAGTGATCTCGCGCGAAGAATATGACAATGCGCTGGCCAAGTTGCAGTCGGATGAAGCGACGGTGCGGGCGGACAAATCAGCCGTAGCGAATCTGCAAGCGGCGCAGAAGGCCGAGCAGGCCGCCGTCGAAAGTGCACGTGTGCAACTCAGCTACACGACCATTCGCGCGCCGTTCACGGGCAAGACCGGCAACCTCGCGGTGACGGCCGGCAACCTGGTGCGGGCGAACGATGCGACGCCGATGGTGACGATCACGAGCGAGGCGCCGATCTATGTAACTTTCTCAGTGCCTGAGAGCGACTTGATGCGCATCCGCCAGTACGCTGCTTCGACCAGTTTCGCGACTCAGGTCGTTATTCCCGGTGACGAAGCAAATCCCGCCTACGGAAAGCTGTCATTGGTCGACAATACGGTCGACACGGCAACTGGAACGGTGCGATTGAAAGCTACCTGTCAGAACGATGATCACCGGCTCTATCCCGGCCAGTTCGTTAATCTCGTGCTCACGCTTGGAATTCAAAGCGGCGCGGTCGTGGTGCCATCTCAGGCCGTTCAGATTGGCCAGGACAAGTCGTTCGTGTACGTGGTCAAGTTTGATTCAACCGTTGAGATGAGGGTGATCAAAACCGGCGCCATAGCCGACACCATGACCGTGATCGAAGACGGACTGAAACCCGGCGAGCAGGTAGTGACCGACGGTCAACTGCGTCTGGTGCCGGGAGCCAAGGTCCAGCCGAAAGGCCAGGGCGGTCAGGGTAATCGCGGTCAGGGTGGTCAAGGCAATCAGGGCGGCGGTCAGGGTGATCAAAGTAACCCGGGTGGCGGTCAAGGTGGACGGCGCAGTGGTGGCGGGAATTCAAATCAATGAGTATCCATAGATCGAATTAACGCAAAGGGCGCAAAGGTTTTCGCAAAGTTACGCAAAGGAAAAAGTCTTTGCGCGCCTTTGCGAAGACCTTTGCGGTCTTTGCGTTTAAATGCTTTCTTTTCCCCCCAAAGGTTTGAGACGTGTAATCAATGTCGGAACTGTTCATTCAACGGCCGATCACGACCACTCTCATCATGGCGGGAATCGTGCTCTTCGGTTTTATCGGCTACCGCTCCCTGCCGGTGAGCGATCTGCCGAACGTTGATTACCCGACCATCCAAGTCACCGCCGAACTTCCCGGCGGCAGTCCAGAGACGATGGCCTCTTCGGTTGCGACTCCGCTCGAGCGCCAGTTCTCAACCATCGCCGGACTCAACACCGTCAGTTCGACCAGCACGCTCGGCAACACTCAAATCACTTTGCAGTTCGACCTCAGTCGCAACATCGACGCGGCCGCGCAGGATGTGCAGACCGCGATTTCCGCTTCGGTTCGTCAACTGCCACCGGGAATGCCGAGCCAGCCTACGCTGAAGAAGGTAAATCCCGCCGACCAGCCCATCGTGTATTTGATGGTGAGCTCGCCGACGCTGCCGCTGTCGAAAGTAAACGAATACGCGGACACTTCGCTGGCGCAGAGACTTTCGACGATCAGTGGTGTCGCGCAGGTGCTGGTTACCGGCGAGCAGAAATATGCCGTGCGCGTCCAGGTCGATCCATCTGCCTTAGCCAGCCGCGGGATTGGCATTGACGATGTCGCCACGGGCCTTCAGCGCGGCAATACTAATCTTCCGGTCGGCACGCTCTACGGCATTCATCAGAATCTGACCGTCCAGGCCAACGGGCAGATCACCAATGCCGAAGGCTATCGCCAGTTGATCATTGCTTATCGCAATGGTGCTCCCGTAATGCTGCGCGACCTGGGCGACGTGGTCGATAGCGTTGAGAATAATCGTCTGGCCAGCCGCTACAACGGCCAACAGGTAGTCACGCTGACGGTGCAGCGCCAGCCGGGCACGAACACCGTGGCCGTCGTCGATGCCATTCGCAACCTACTGCCGACTTTCCGTCAGCAACTTCCGGCCTCGATCAAGCTGGACGTTTTGTACGATCGTTCTGAGTCGATTCGCGAATCCGTCAACGATGTTCAGTTCTCACTGCTGTTGGCGATCGGCCTGGTGGTGCTGGTTATTTTTATTTTCCTGCGTAACGTGAGGGCCACGATTATTCCGACCCTGGCCCTGCCGACGTCGATCGTCTTCACCTTCGCGGTGATGTACTTGCTGGGTTTCAGTCTCGACAATCTTTCGTTGATGGCGTTGACACTCTCGGTCGGATTCGTAGTCGACGATGCAGTCGTGATGTTGGAAAACATCGTGCGGCGCATGGAAGACGGCGAAGGCGCGATGGAGGCAGCGCTAAAGGGCTCGCGCGAAATCGGATTCACGATCATCTCGATGACGGTATCGTTGGTGGCGGTCTTTATTCCCGTGCTGTTTCTGAGCGGGATTCTCGGCAGACTGTTTCGCGAATTCGCGATCACGATCAGCGTAGCGATTTTGGTTTCCGGTTTTGTGTCTTTGAGTTTGACGCCGATGCTTTGTAGCCGCCTGCTGAAAGCGATCGGTCATCAAGGCGAGGACGAACGGGGCGGTAGCCCGACCGTGAGGGAGGGCTCTTCAGCCGATCAAGATGCGGGCAGGATGCCCGCGCTCGATCCAGGCAAGACCGAGCGCGCGTACGATTGGTTGGTGGGCGGCTATCGTTGGACCTTGCAACTCGTCCTCGAGCATCGCGCGCTGACGATGATGATTTGTGGCGTGCTCTTTCTGATCACGATCGTTCTTTTCTATGTAATCCCGAAGGGCTTTATTCCCAACGACGACACCAGCCGCATCGTCGGCTATACGGAAGCTGCCGAAGGAATCTCGTTCGCCGAGATGTCCCGGCACCAGGAGCAGATGGTTGACCTTATTCGTGCTGATCCAAACGTAGTTGGCGTCCTGTCAACCGTTGGGATAAGCGACGTTAGTGCAGCCAGCAATACCGGCAACATCCTCATTCTGTTGAAACCGATCGCGCAGCGAAAGAAAGACGTCGAGGCGATCATCGCCGATCTGCGGCCCCGGCTCGCCGCCGTTCCGGGAATGCGCATCTTCCTCCAGAACCCGCCGTTGGTTCAGGTCGGTGGGCAGGTGACCAAGAGCCCTTATCAGTTGACGCTGCAAGGTCCGGATCGAAATGAGCTCTATACAAACGCCGAGGCGCTGCAAAGAAAGATGGCCGCCTTGCCGCAGTTGTTGGACGTGACCAGCGATCTCCAAACGAAGAACCCGCAGCTCAACGTCGATATTGATCGCGACAAAGCATCGTCGGTCGGTATCAGCGCACAGCAAATCGAGGACGCGCTGAACGATGCTTATGGCACGAAACAGATTTCGACGATCTATGCCACCTCGAACGAATATCAGGTGATCATGGAGGTTAAGCCGGAGTACCAGCAAGACCCTTCCGCGTTAGGGCGGCTCTATATTCATTCGACCGCGACCGCTGCGTCCGCAAGTTCGTCAGCGCAACAGCAATCGACTCTGGTTCGGTCCACGCCGCAGATTGTTTCTTCTACCCAGACGCCGGCGGGTCAGTCCGTACCCGGGCAGACTACTCAGAGTCGTTTGATTCCGCTGAGCACGGTGGCTAGGTTATCGCGCAGCTACGGACCTTTGCTGGTGAATCATCTCAGCCAGCTTCCTTCGGCGACGATTTCGTTCAACCTGCGGCCAGGGATTTCCTTGAGTGCAGCTACAGACCAGGTGCAGACGCTCGCTAAGCAGACTCTGCCGGGCACGATCACAACCAGCTTTCAGGGCACTGCGCAAATCTTTCAGTCGTCGTTACAGAATCTGACTTTGTTGATGCTGGTCGCGGTCTTAGTGATCTATCTGGTGCTGGGGATTCTCTATGAAAGCTTTATTCATCCCTTCACGATCCTTTCCGGATTGCCGTCGGCCGGGTTAGGAGCTTTGCTGACGTTGCTGGTGTTTGGACGCGAGTTGGACGTGTATGCCTTTGTCGGTTTAATCATGCTGATCGGCATTGTTGAAAAGAACGCGATCATGATGATCGACTTTGCTCTGACTTCCCAAAGAGAAGGCGGTAAGCCGGCGGAGGAAGCGATCTTCGAGGCGTGCGTGATCAGATTCCGGCCCATCATGATGACCACGATGGCCGCGCTGATGGGCACCCTGCCGATAGCTCTGGGTTGGGGCGCCGGCGCCGAGTCGCGACGTGGATTGGGTCTGGCGGTCGTCGGTGGCTTGTGTGTTTCGCAGGTGGTCACATTGTATTTGACGCCAGTGGTTTATTTGTATTTCGAACAGATGCAGGAGTGGTTTCGGCGGCGAAGGGCGCGCGGGCATGCTCCGGTCGAGGCGAATGTTTAGTCTATTAAGCCCCTCCCTTTGGGAGGGGTTGGGGAGGGTTTTTGAGCGACAGTGAGGCCCTGATCCCGCTCCCGTGGTGAAGGGCAATTAGCAATGACAAAAAAGGGAAAAGGGGAAACACGTTGTAAACCCTCCCCTCAATCCCCTCCCAGAGGGAGGGGACGGAAAACCAAAACTCAATCGTGAAGGACCAACCCAAACAAAAGCAGAGACGCGGCATCTCTGAGCTCTTTATCCATCGTCCCATCACCACAACGCTGGTGATGGTGGGCATCGTTCTGTTCGGCTTGATCGGTTACGAAGCGCTTCCGGTCAGCGATCTGCCCACGGTCGATTACCCGACCATCAACGTCAATGCAAGCTTGCCGGGCGCGAATCCCGAGACGATGGCCGCGTCCGTTGCCACCCCGCTGGAGCGACAATTCTCAGGCATCGCCGGGATCGATTCGATCAACTCCTCCAACTCGCAGGGCTCGACCTCGATCACTCTGCAATTCAACCTGAGCCGAAACATTGACGCGGCCGCGCAGGACGTGCAGACGGCGATCTCTGCCGCGCTGCCGCAACTGCCGTCCGGGATGCCGTCGCCGCCGGGCTTGCGCAAAGTCAATCCGGCCGACAGCCCGATTCTGTTCATGTCGCTTAACTCGGACGTGCTGTCGCTGCCGCAGGTCGATGAATACGCTGAGACGCTGATCGCCCAACGCATCTCGATGGTGGAAGGCGTGTCGCAGGTCCAGGTCTATGGCGCGATGAAATACGCGGTGCGCGTGCAACTCGATCCGGCGGCGATGGCTGACCGCGGCATCGGTGTTGACGACGTTGACGCCGCCATTCGCAACGGTAATCCCAACACGGCCACCGGTTCGCTCTATGGCAAGTACACGAATCTGACCCTGCAAACCAATGTCGAGCCGAAAAATGCAGATGAGTTTCGCCCGCTCATCGTAGCGTATCGCAACGGCGCGCCGGTGCGTCTGGGCGACGTGGCAAACGTAATCGACAGCGTTGAGAACAACAGGGTCGCGAGCTGGTTCAATGGACGGCGCAGCGTCACGATGACGGTTCAACGCCAGCCGGGCACGAACACGGTCGCCGTAGTCGACGCGATCCGCGCCCTCATGCCGCAGTTCAAACAGCAACTGCCGGCATCAGTGAATCTTGATGTGCTCAACGATCGTTCGATCTCGATTCGCCAGTCGGTTAACGACGTCCAGTTCTCACTGCTGCTGGCGATTGCGCTGGTCGTGATGGTGATCTTTCTTTTTCTGCGCAACGTCCGCGCGACGATCATTCCCACGCTCGCTTTGCCCACTTCGATCGTCGGCACCTTTGCGGCGATGTACATGTTGAATTTCAGTCTCGACAATTTGTCGCTGATGGCCCTGACTCTTTCAGTTGGATTCGTCGTCGATGACGCAGTCGTGATGCTGGAAAACATCGTGCGACGCATTGAGCTGGGCGAAGGCGTGATGGAGGCGTCGCTGAATGGCTCGCGCGAGATCGGGTTCACGATCGTGTCGATGACTGTTTCGCTGGTGGCGGTATTTATTCCCGTGCTGTTCATGGCGGGAATTCTGGGCCGGCTGTTTCGCGAATTTGCCATCACGATCAGCGTCGCTATTCTCGTCTCGGGTCTGGTGTCGCTAACGTTGACGCCGATGCTCGCCAGCCGTCTGCTCAAAGCGACCGCGATTCGCGCGAACGCCCTGCATGAAGGTACGGGGAAGCCGGTTCGAAGAGGTTGGCTGGGCTTTACCGAAGGTTTCTATAACCGAATCATTCAGTTCTATGAATGGACGCTGCAGGGCGTGCTGGCGCATTCATTATTGACGATCGTGATTTATCTGGTGCTGGCGGTAGTGACCGGCTATCTCTTCACCGTCGTTCCCAAAGGCTTTATCCCCAGCGGCGACAGTGGCCTGTTGCTCGGCAACACCGAGGCCGCGCAGGGCATTTCGCTTGACGACATGATCAAGCACCAGAATGTCATCGCGGAAATAATCAAAAACGATCCGAATGTACAGTCATACGCTTCGACGGTGGGCGCGGGCGGCCGAAACTCCGGCGGTAACGCGGGGACGATCTTCATCGGACTAAAACCGCTCAATCAGCGTAAGAGCGCGGACGAGATAGTAGAAGGGCTGAGACCGAAACTGTCGCGCGAGCCCGGCCTGCGCGTAATCCTCCAGAATCCGCCGTCGCTGAATATCGGCGGTCAGTTTTCGCGCAGCACTTACCAGGTAACTTTGCAGGCGGCGAGCACCGCGGAGCTCTATGACGGCGCCAGCATCATGGAGAAGAAAATGCGCGAGTTGCCGACGATTCAGGACGTGAACAGCAATCTGCAGATAAACACTCCGCAAATAAATGTAGACATCGATCGCAAACAGGCAGCGTCGCGCGGGGTGACCGTCGCGCAGGTTGAAACGGCGCTGGGCTCGGCCTTCGGGTCGCGGCAGATCTCGACCATCTATTCGCCGACGAACGAGTACCAGGTGATCATGGAGGTCAAGCCGGAGTTTCAGAAAGATCCGGCGGCCCTGGGAAGATTGTACATTCGTTCGTCTTCGGGCCGGCTGGTGCCTTTAAGCGCGCTCGCGAATTTCTCGCCGAGCGTGGGTCCGTCGCAGGTGAATCATTTCGCCGAACTGCCGGCCACGACCATTTCGTTCAATCTGCGCCCGGGAGTTTCGCTGAGCCAGGCGACCCAACAGATCACAACTTTGGCAAAGCAGACTCTGCCCGCGACGATCACCACGACTTTCCAGGGCTCAGCGCAGGTCTTTCAATCGTCGCTACAGAATCTGACCTTACTGCTGCTGGTTGCGGTGCTGGTGATCTATCTGGTGCTGGGGATTCTTTATGAAAGCTTCATCCATCCTTTGACGATACTTTCCGGTCTCCCGTCGGCGGGCCTGGGCGCTTTGCTCACGCTGCTGATCTTCCGCCGCGAGTTGGACATCTATGCCTTTGTCGGCCTGATCATGCTGATTGGCATAGTGAAAAAGAACGCGATCATGATGATCGACTTCGCTCTGGACAAACAGAGAAGAGAAGGCCACCCGGCGCGTGAAGCAATCTACGAAGCCTGCGTCGTCCGCTTCCGTCCCATCATGATGACCACGATGTCGGCTCTGATGGGCACGATGCCAATCGCACTCGGCTGGGGCGCCGGTGCATCTGCACGCAGAGGCTTGGGACTGGCGGTTGTCGGCGGGCTAATCGTGTCGCAGGTGCTGACCTTGTACCTGACCCCGGTGGTCTATCTTTACTTTGAAAGATTTCAGGAGTGGATGGGTGGAGCGAAACATTCACGAGCAACCGATCGTGGAGGAACGAGCGGGGCAGTAGCCCGACCGTGAGGGAGGGCGTTTTCAAACCTGTAGCCTGACCTGTCGGAACCGCGAGCGGTAGCGACCGGATCAAGAAGTCCGTCGGGAAACCGGTGAGCGTTGATTGAGTCCAGCCAAACCAAGTTGCGCCATGATCCGGTCGCTACCGCTCCCGGTTCTGACACGATTTACTTCACGGCCGCAATGATCATCTTTTAGCATTCTTAATGAAGAATACCCCCAACGCCGTGGTCACCAGACCTTGAATGATCCCCAGGAACAGACTCGATCGCTTAAATGTCTCGAGTGGGGGCGAGTTTGTTAGCGGCTCAAGGAGAAATATCAAAGTGAAGATTCCGACGTACAATAGCGAAAGGATCATAGTGACCAGGAAGAAGGTCATGGATACCTTTTTGTGTCCGCCACCGGTCTCAAACGCAGTCGCAGCGAAGGTCGCCACGATCAGTCCGATGGTTGGAACGATGTTGGGTGTGAACCAACTCCACGCTTCGGCTTCCTTCCCGTGATACACAGTTCCGAAATATGTCTGGGCCGCCAGGATCAGAAGTGGCACGATGAATCCAATCACCCAGACGATCGCCAGTAGAACTCTGCTTCGTTTTAAGGTAATGGTCATGACTATTTCTCCAGGTAGGCAAGTATTTTCTGAAGATGTGCCTCAGCCAGCAGAGAGCCATTCTCTTTGAACTCGGTCGGCGAGTCCAAGGCAGTCTTCTCAAACTCATAGATCAGAGCAGTACACAGGTGACGATCCGTGTACGGGGTGCTCCCAAGAACATCTGGCAATCTGTTTGCGCCTTCTATCGCGAGTTTATCCGCTTGCTCTACGTCGACTCTCTTGCCCGTTGTTTGGGAAAAAAAGTCCTCGTCGCTGACGGCGAAGACAATTACCCGGTACCGGCCGGTGGTTCCTATGAATAGGCTCGCCCAATAATCGATACTGAAGATTGGCGGGGTTGCAATTTGTTGGGTCCAACGGTGAGCCTCGTCCGCCGGTTCGCCATTTCTTTTGAATTGCTCTAGACGCGTTACGAGCGCGAACCCGCGAGGAACAGAATAATAGCTGAATTGTCCGTAGCCGCCGCGTTTTAGCGCGTTCTCTAATCGCGCGGCGACGTCTTTGAGGGTGGTGACTCCATTGGCATTCATCAGGTATCGCGACGGAATCTTCGTGAACGCTGACGATCTTGGTGGCCAGGGAAATTCAGGAAGTTGTCCGCTCGTAGGGTAGGGTGTCGGCGTGGGCAATGGCGGCGGTGCCGATCCGGAAAGGCTTAGAAACATCATCGATATCAGCCCCAACCCAATGAAAAAGACTACGATCGCGCCGATCACTAAGTACTTCCATCGCCTTGGCGGCGCCGGAGGAGGAGACTCCGGTGATTTGGTTAGTTGATCAAACATGATCTAAGCAACCTCGTTTCTTGGCGGGCGCAGGATCATCGACTAGGTGCTAGGCATAAGCGGTGACAGAGTTCACCAGAATAACCTCTACCCGTGTTGCCGGTTCACGTCGCGGTGTCGACGAAAAGGCACCCACCCCGGTCATGGGGTCTGCGCCTCATGAGATTGTTTCTCTTCCACAGGGAAAGGGATTAAGGGTGAGGGCCTAACGCGCTGTAAGCCCTCATCCCTAGCCCTTCTCCCAGAGGGAGAAGGGGGCATCTCTTACGACAGATCGAACAACTTTCTATGTTGTCGGCGTCGATGGCGGTGTCGATCCGCCTTCTGGCTTCTTTCGGCGTGGTGCGCGTTCGATGTGGCTGGCGCTGATCCATTCAGCTAACGCGCCGGCGTCGTTCGCGTATTTGTTTTTCATGATCGCATCTTGCTTTCGCACTGCCTCGACGCAGCGATCTAGCGCGTCGTCGAGTGCGGCGCTCGCGGAAACGTGGTCGCCTACGGCATTGCCCTGCGAGGCGATCGTTGTTTCGAGGTCGGTGATATCCTCGTTGAGATCGTCGATGAAATCGGCGGGCATTTCATGGGCGATGAATTGCGCTTTCAACGGCACCGCGTTCGTCGCATAAGACCGCGCGGTATTCAGTAAAGCTTCTTCGGTGTCATTGACGGGTCTTTTGAATTGCGCTTCGAGGCCCATGATGCGCGCGATGCGAAAGATCGCGTCGACAGCTCTCTGCAAGGCAGCGCGCGCTTCCCGGCGAGACCGCGTTCCTTGCTGTGCCTGGCCGATACCGGTGACTTGCGCTTCACCGAGTCTTTGGACGTCGGCAAGGGCCGCGATTAACTCATTGAACAATTGTCGGGCGACGCCGGTTTCGGAAAAATTGGCGATGTGTTGGGCGTTGAATTCGCGCACGCGAATAGCCATTTGATGGATTCTGTTTTGATTGTCGTCCACGGAAAACCTCCCTTTGAGAAACGGACGGGTTAAAGGTTTTCACTTCGCGATCGTGGAAGATCGTGAGAGGTGATTTGGTTTCTGCGAAGCCGGCGCTGATGAACAGGGATTTGGCCGGCTGGTTACCGCTTGATACCCCTTGAGTGGCGCGGATTCTAGCACAGGCTTTGTTTGGTTGGTGAAATTCTTTGCATGGAACGGTGCTTTTGGCGGCTACGGTTTTGGCTTTCGCGGTTTTGCTGAGGAATATGGAAGGTTTGCAGCGGGAAGTGCCGAGTTTGCAGCCGGAAATGGAAGATCTGCGGTCGCAAATGCTGAGTTTGCAGTCGGGAATATCGAGTTTGCACCCGGGAACGGAAGGTTTGTAGACAGAGAAGCCGAGATCGTCAGCGGAAACGTCGAATTTGCAGGCCGAAATGGCGAGTTTGCTGGCGGAATGGGTAGTCTGCACTTGGGAAATGTCGGGTTTGCAGGTGTGAATCGCTAGTATGCAGACGGCTAGGTGTCGTCGAGCAGCTCTGTCGCCCGTTTCGCGGGTTTAGGAATGTATTTTACGGCACCTAGGCAGGGTGGTGGCGCTCTGCGCGCTTAGGGCTAGGGCGCTAGGGCTATCGAAGGGAACGCCTGCGGCGTTAAAGCCTCTCTCTTACGGTCGGGCTATTGCACTGGTTCCGCCCGCGATCCGCAAACGCAAATTACCAATTTGCGCTACAGCTGTTGCAGCTAAAACAGCTGAAACTTAATCGTCAGATACTTCTTCGGGTTTTGGCGGAAGTCGTAGAGCAGCTTCACGCTTTCGGACGAGAGGTTGTTGATGTTCGAGTAGAGCTGATCGTCGGTGATTAGTTTGCCGAGCGTGCCTTCGCCGCGTTGCGCTCCGGCCACCACGTTATCAATCCGCGAGGCAGTCGTGTTGAAGCGAGCTATTGCCGCGCGCGCGTCGTTGTAAATTCCTTCGTCCTTGACCAGCTTGCCCAAAGTGCCCTGACCCGCATTCACGCCGGCCACGATCGAATCGATCTGATCCATTGAATGATTGACGCGGTCGGCGATGTGATTGATCTTGTTATACATCTCGTCGCTTTCCAGCAGCTTGCCGGCAGTGCCGCGGCCGGCGGCAAGATCCGCGGAAAGCTTTTTCAAGTTGGCGGTGATGTCGTTGGCGTTGTTGTAAATCGCCTCGTCGTAGATAAATTTGCCGGCCGAGCCTTTGCCGCTCTTGATCTGGGCGGCCAATTGTTCGGCGTCCTGAATCGTCGCGTTGAGATTGTTATAGAGAGCTTCGTCGTTGAACAGGCGACCGACGGTGCCTTTTCCTTCACGCACCCCCTTGACCACTTCGTTAAGTTCATCCGAGAGCTTGCTTAGTTTCTGGGCCAGCTCAGTGCCGTTGGTGGCCAGGTCGCTGATCGAACTGCCCTGCGTCGACGTCAGCAAATCGTTTTCCTTGATCGGCTTGCCGAGGGACGTGCCCGGCGTAATGTTGATGATCATTTCACTGCCGAGGATACTCGGCGCCATTTGTTGGGCCGCTGAATCTGAGCGGATTCGATCCTGCGCCGGCACGCCGTCGATCTTGTTGTCGATACTCATGAACGCTTCGATTTTTTGCGGGTTCGGGCCGGTGCCAACTTCCGAGGGGGTCAACAATCTGATGCGATCGACCTTGCCGATTTTCACGCCCGCCAGACGTACTTCCGATCCTTCACGCAGGCCGCCGGCGTCGGTGAACCGCGCGCGCAATTTTAGGTGGCTGGCGAAAGGATTCAGCGTGCCGGATGCGTTCAGGACGAGCAGAACAAAAACAGCTATGGCGATTAGCACCAGCAAGCCCACCCGAAGCTCGGCTAAGCCGACGTTCCTGGTTGATTTTGGCATAACGTCAAAGGATGAAGGCGGAAGGATGAAGGATGAACGTCAAGCCGCTCATCGTTCGTTTTCATCCTTCATCCCTCATCCTTCATCCTTTCTCTAGTGTCCGCGCAGGAATTTCTGAATGTATTTATCGTCGGCCTTGCGCAGGGTTTCATCGGTCCCGCTGAAAATTACCTGTCCGTCGCGCATCATTAAAACTTTGCTGTTGATCAGGCAGAGCTTCTCGCCTTCTATTTCATAGACGACTTCGCCGGCTTCATTGACCACGGCGTATTCCGAACAGAGATAATCCAGGTTGTTCATCTCGTGCGTCACAAAGATCGACGAGACATCTTCCAGATCGCGCAGCTTCATCGCCAACTCGCAAATCGTGCGCGCCGTCGGCGGATCCAGACCCGCCGTGGGTTCGTCGAACATGACGATCTTTGGATCACCTACCAGCGCGCGGGCAATCCCGACGCGGCGCCGCATACCACCGGAAAGCTCGGAAGGCATTTTGTCGATGGCTTCTTCCAGATTGACGAAGCGCAACATGCGGCGCACCTCGTTTTCGACGTCTGCTTCCGGCACGCCCTGTTCGTGCAACTTGAACGCCACATTTTCATAAACTGAGAGTGAATCAAACAACGCGCCTTCCTGGAAAATCATGCCGATCTTTTTGCGCACTTTCATCATTTCAGCTTCGCCATAGTTGGTTATGTCTTCGCCGTCAACCAGGATCTGGCCGCTATCGGGTTTGAGCAGGCCGAGCACTAACTTGATGGTCGTCGACTTGCCACAGCCAGAGCCGCCGAGAATGATTTTGGTCTCGCCCTTCATTACTTTGAAGCTGAGATTGTTCAGGATCTTGCGGCCGTCGAAAATCATCGTGACGTCGCGAAACTCGATTGCCGGAATGGCCCGCTCGGAATCGTCGACTTCACGAAACGTCGATTCGGCAGCCTCATGGCTAACCTGAAGGTCCGGTCCTTTGTCATCTGGCCGGTCAATTGAAGTCTGAGTCATCATGGCTGCGTTCCCAGAATAAGCTGCAATGCCCTGGCCAGGATAAAGTCAGCGATGATCACTATGATCGACGCTGTGACCACGGCGGAGGTAGTCGAACGGCCCACGCCGACTGTACCACCTTCAGTCTTCAGTCCTTTGTGACAGGCAATTGTACCCATCAGGAAAGCGAAGACCAAAGGCTTAATGATGCCGCCAATGATGTCATCGGTGGTGATGCCGTCGCGCACCGAATTCAAAAACGTTGACGAAGGCAAACCGAAGAGAAAGGTTGAGACGACCCAGCCGCCGGTTATACCCATCACATCGGCTATCAAAGTTAAAAGTGGTAACGTCACCAGTAGCGCAATCATGCGCGGCGCCACCAACTTCCGAATGGGGTCGGTCCCCAGCGCGCGCATTGCATCTACCTGCTCGGAAACGACCATCGAGCCCAATTCGGCTGAGATCGCGGAAACCACTCGACCAGTGACCATCAAAGCGCACAGCACCGGCCCGAGCTCTCGCACCAGCGAAATCGAAACCAGGTAGCCGAGTTGATCGGTCGCTCCATATGACGCAAGGGTCTGGTACGTTTGCAGTGACAGCACGCCGCCCGTAAAGAAGCCGGTCAGAATAATAATCGTCAACGAGCCGACGCCGACGCTGTCCATCTGCGCCAGCGTCTCAGGAACGTAACGGGGTTTTTTGAAGATGCCGCGCGCGGCGCGGGCCGCGAGTAGGGACATTTCCTGCAGTTCGAGCAGAAGGCGCGTAAAAATGTTCATCCGAAACTCGGCGACGATAAGAAGGCTGCCTGCTAACCGCGGTCACCGCTGTTTTCGGTAGAAATAACCCGAGGTTGCAGCGGCGCATGGGATGGCTTCAATGATGGCGCGAAAGCGGCACTGCGGCGCAAGCCAATTTCAATAGAGCGGCCTATGATGCGCAAAACCAATCGTTTACGTCAAGGTTTAATCGACTTTGAGTCGACTCTGCGAGATAGGAAAAAGCCGGCCCGGTATCCCGGAGCCGGCTTTTACGAGTCCCTTCGGAAGGGCAGCTTTAACGCTTCGGCGCTGCTCGCGGGCCCTTTCGCTGATTGGGCAGGTTCGCATTGCGTTGCAGCTTCTGCTGACGCAGGCGCAACAGATTGCCGGCGGGTTGCTGTTGATTGCCCTCACGACGTAAAGCCTGATTCCGCTGGCGCATCTCTCTCAACTTAATTCGCTGTTCCGGCTTCAGCACCTGAAGCAGTCGGGCCTCTGCCAATGAACGCAGGCGAATCGCATTCGACTGCGCATCCGCCAACTCGTGCGAACGTTGCGCGATCAAAGTTTCATCGGGAGGCGAAGACTCGACCGCGACCGCGAGCGCGCGCTGGGCCTGTCGCAGTTTCATGTTCGCTGCTTGTCGCTGGTCCTTCAGGTCCGCGTTAATGGCGCGGATTTTTTGAATCTGATCCGGCGACAAATTCAGCTCCTCGAGATCCGCAAGCTGGGCCGCCTGGGCAGGCTGCGTTTGAGGCTGGGCCGGTTGAACTTGATTTTGTGAGGTGGGATTCTGCGCTCTGACCTGAATCCCAACGATTGTCAGCAGCAGGAGCACGGGAAAGAAAATCCGACTGCCGTGCAGGTTTGTTTTTCGATTCATGATTACACCGTCCTTGCCTCTCTAAGTCCTCGACATCCTATTGATTGGGCTCGTCCGACAATCCAAAAGGCAACTCGTCCTCGTCTCTGGGTATCAGCCGCAGATCCGCGGCCAACTGCACTCGCTCTTGCCTGGTCAGTCCCCGGGGCCGGACAACTTTCGTCGGAACCCGATTGACTGCGAGTTGAGGCTGGTTCTCCTTGTCCGCGGACCTATTAACTGTCGACTCGCCGTTACCCTGCGGCGAAGCTTGCTCGTTATTGAGCCGCGCAATTTCGTCGAGGCGCTTCTGTACTGCGGCATCAAGGTCTTGCTGACTATACTTTGGTTCTTTGGCCGGATCCAGATACTTAATCGGTTCTTTAAGCGCAACCGGCGCCGGCCGATTCAACGAACGCGAAATTGTCAGCACTCCGAGCACGCAAAGCAGCAAGGCAGCAAAACCCGTCGCGGCGCGCAACCACAGGGGCGATACGCTGAAGAATTCGCGCAACGCGGCCAAGCCGGTAAGTTTTCGCTCGGGTTGCACGAAGCGATTGGGGTCAGACGCACTCTCGACCGGAACTGCGGCCGGACTGAACCCTGATCCGAGCGCTTCGTTGCGCCACACGAGGATCGAATTGTGCACCTGTTGGAAGACTCCAAACTCACTGCGGCAAGCGTCGCACTGTTGCAGGTGGCCGGCAAAGTCTTTGGCGTCGACTTCACTGGCTTCGCCGTAAAGATAAGTGACCAGGTCTTCTGCTCGATGACAAGCTGGCCGTTCGTTAAGATTTGGCATTTCAACTACCTCTCATCCCGGGGCAGTAGCCCGACCGTCAGGGAGGGCTCGGCGCGCCGCACCATCAAAGCCCTGCCTCACGGTCGGGCTACTGACCCGTCTCGATCAATTCACCTAACCTACCCGCCGAATTTTTGCAGTCGCATCTGCAATTGCCTCAGCGCCGTGTATAGCCGGCTCTTGACGGTGCTCAATGGCAGCTCGAGCACCTCTGATATTTGCTGGAAGGTCAGTTCCTCGAATTCCTTCATCACCACCACCTGCCGCAAATCCGGCGGCAACGAACCTACCGCCCGCCTGACCGCAACACTCCGCTCAACCTTTTCGGCCGTGCGCGCGGGCGACACATCCAGCGGCAAAGCAAACACGGCGGCGTTCTTCTCAGCCTCGTCCTCCAGCGCCGTTTCGCCGCGCACTTTTGCGCGCCGCTGCCGGGTGATGCACTGATTGACTGCGATGCGATGGAGCCAGGACGAAACCTTGGCCTCGCCCCGAAAGCCGCGCAGGTTTCGAAACGCGGCGAGAAAAGTTTCCTGGGTCGCATCGCGCGCATCTTCTTCGCGACCCAGCATGCCAAAGGCCAGAGCGAAGATGCGTCGCTCCCAACGGCGCACAATCTCTCCGAACGCCTCGGGGTCGCCCGATAAGGCGCGCTCTACCACCTGCTCGTCGTTTGTGGCCGTTTCCAATTGGCTCAAGCTCGCGTCCGGCCGCGAGGCCGCATCCAAATGTCGCGCGCAAGAACTCGCGCGGTCAATCCTTTAGACGCAGTCACCCGGTCCCAAGTCGGCAAAAAGTATCGCACGAAGGCCCTGAGCCCGGATAGAAAGACTTATTTTTGAAGAGTTTTAGGGCGGCGCTCAGGATAGGAATCAAGAATTTTGTCAATTACTGCTGCTTAGTTTAAGTATTTCAGCAGTTAAAAACGGGCCAAAGTAGTTGACACATGAGTCGCAGACCAACTACTCTAGCCTAGGCCTGCGGCTGTTCGAGGTCAGGTCGTGCCCTCAAGCTGAAAACCGTCTCGCCTCGTTCCTCTTCACTCTCCAGAACTTTCGTGTTCGAAGCCCTTCACAGAATCCGTCTTCTTTATGTCGTGCTGGCTGTGCTGATGCTGGTGGGCCTCTTGCCGCTTGCTCTCTCGGGCACGTTGCTATCGCGTCGCAGCGCCGACGAGCTACGCGCGATCGAGGGACGCTATCAGGCGCAGTTGGTGCGGGACAAAGCCAGACAGATTGAACTGTACGGCCAGCGTTACCGCGACGTGGTCAGCGGAGTTGCGCGGGCATTTGAAATCGCCGGGGGCACCCGTTTGCTCACCGATGCAGGTTACGACGCCCGCCTTCAGAGAACTCTACAGGATGATCCGAACTTGATTGCGTTGGCGATCTGTCCGGTCAAGGGCGAGGTGCATCGTGCCTTTCAACCCGATTTGATCAAACGGGACGAGGTTGATCATCGAGTCGGCGACGTCCTGGCGCGCATGAGTGGACGCGGAGTGATCATCGGCCGGCCGCAGATTATTCGCTCCGGACAGGAGATGGCTCTAACCATCGCCGCGCCCGTAATGAACGGTGACGAAATCGTCGCGGCGGTCGTAGCCGTAGTTTCTTTTCAGGAAGTTTTCAAAGCAATCCAGCAGTCATCTTCTAAGAGCGCGGGCGAATTACTCGATGCCGGCTTGCCGGTAGTGTTCGTCGTGGATCAGAACGGCAGGGCTGTCGCCCATCCCGATGCCTCGATCGCTTTTTCGGAACGTCCGATGACCGATCTGAAAGTCGTGCAGGACTGGCTGGAGACTGGAGCGCAGGTGCAATCCGCACTGGCGCCATTCACGTTGGATCGTGACGGCCGCGCCACGCCCATGTTGGGTTCTTATGCGACGGTCGAGCTAGACCCAAACTCTCTGCTCGGGGTCATCGCGATTCAGGACGAAGCAGCGGCTTTGGCTTCAGTGAGCGAAATGCGCGCCCAGACATTATTCATCAGCCTACTTGCGGCCGCGCTGGCGTTGATCTTCGGCTTCTATTTCGCTGAGAAGTTGACCCGGCCGGTGCGAGAGTTGGCCGCCGGCGCGCAGCGCATTGCCGCGGGAGATTTCTCGCAGCGCGTGAAAGTCGTGGGCCGGACAGAACTGGCTGAGTTGGGATCATCTTTCAACCAGATGACTGATCGGATAGAAAGTTTTGTCGGCGATCTGCAACGTTCTGCCGCCGAAAACCACGAACTCTTTCTGGGCACGGTAAAAGCGCTGGCCGCGGCCATTGACGGCAAGGACCCTTATACTCGTGGTCACTCTGAACGCGTGTCGCGCTTTTCTGTCGCCGTAGCCCAGGGCCTGGGTCTTCCGGAGAACGAGATCGAAAGAATCAGAATTAGCGCCTTGCTGCATGATGTCGGCAAGATCAGCATCGACGACAGCGTCCTGAAAAAACCGTCGGCGCTTACCGATGACGAGTTTGAGATCATGAAGACGCATCCGCAGAAGGGCTTCAAGATCATGTCGCAGATTCCGGCGATGCGAGACTTTCTCCCGGGCATGTACATGCACCACGAAATGATCAATGGCGAAGGTTATCCGCAACGTCTGAAGGGTGACGAAATCCCGATGCAGGCGCGGATTGTTTCCGTCGCTGACACGTTTGACGCGATGACCACTGAGCGGCCTTACCAGCGTGCGATGGATCTGGAAGCGGCCCTGACGCGGCTCAAGAGTTTTGTCGGCACTCGTTATGACGCGCGCGTAGTGGCTGCCTTCATCGCCGCGTGCGAAGCCGGAAAGATTCGCCCGGGCGTGACGCGCGTTAATCGACAGCAGTCTGAACGACGAAGTAAACCCTTGCCGGTTCTTCCCGGTTCGCCGACGCCTGATTCAGTACTTGCCGTTAGTTAGAAAGTTTAGAGTTCAAGCTTCAGCTTGTGTTTTGAGAGAGGCTGCAAACTGAAGTTTGAACTCTGAACTTCCTCTTGCTCCAATAGAAATATGATCCACGAAGTCACACGAAGTGACACGAACCAAACCCCTGTTTCGTGTCACTTCGTGTGAGTTCGTGGATCGTTTTCTCTTCGGCTTGTTCCGATCTCATTATTTGAGATTTGGCACATCGCTTTTGCGGTAAGCCGCCGCTTTCGGTTTATAATCAAAAACAATTCTTGATTCATTTCGATAGAGCGGAGTCTTAATGGCGTTTTGGCGCAGGAAAAAGGATGAATTTGTCTCACTTGGTTTGAGTCGCGCGGCTAGCGAACGCGCACCAGAAACTCAAACTGGAACTGAAGCGAAGCTCGAACCGCAACCGGCACAGGTGGCTGTAATCGAGCCTGAAGAGGCTTCGTCTCAGAAGGCATCGAGCACTCCCTGGCAGACTTCAGTCCTCGGACTCGATCTCTCGATCGAGCAGTTGCAGGCGCGAGAAGCTGCGCTGGAGCAGGAACTTTCCGCGCGCTTTCGCCGGGCCGTGGCGGCCACCCGCGAGTCGCTTTCCGACAAGATCGATACCGTCTTTGCCGGCGGAAAAAAGATTGACGCCGAACTTCTCGATGAACTCGAAGAGGCCTTAATCGCCGCCGACATCGGAGTGCCGACGACGATGCACGTGCTGGAGACGGTGCGCCGCGGCATCAGCCGCAAAGAGATCGATGACATCGAAAAGCTAAAACAGGCGATCAAGTCTGAACTGCTGACGATCCTCCACGCGTCAGAGCAGGGCGGCGTCGCCTCTGAAACGAGCGTGCCGATAGACATCGCTCCGTACGTGATGATGATCGTCGGCGTTAACGGCGTGGGGAAAACGACGACCATTGGTAAGCTGGCGCAGCGAATCAAAGCCGAAGGCAATGATGTTCTGATTTGCGCCGCCGACACATTTCGCGCGGCTGCGAGCGATCAACTGGCGATCTGGGCTGAGCGCACCGGCGTTCCTTTGATTCAACAGAAGCAGGGCACTGACCCGGCCGCCGTCTTGTTCGACTCAATGAAGGCTGCCAAAGCTCGCGGCTCAGATGTGCTGATCGTGGACACGGCGGGGCGCCTGCACAACAAATCGAACCTGATGGCTGAATTGGAGAAGATGAAACGCGTCGCCGGCCGCGAAGTTGAAGGCGCGCCGCACGAAACGCTGCTGGTCGTCGATGCGGTCACGGGACAGAACGGGCTCGAACAGGCGCGCCAGTTTCTGAAGGTCGCCGGCGTGACCGGCATCGTCCTGACGAAACTCGATGGCACCGCCAAAGGCGGCATCGCGGTAGCCATAGCCAAAGAACTGGGGCTGCCGATTCGCTATGCAGGAATTGGCGAACAGGTTGACGATCTGGTGGTGTTCAATCCAGAGCAATACGTCGATAGCCTTTTCAACTAATTGAGTCGAGGTTGAGCATGAGGTCAGTACCACCCGCGGTAGCGGGTGGGCCGTACAGCCAACGCGGATTGAGTGGCTGGCCCACCCGCTACCGCAGGTGGTACTGACTTCAGGACGCTGAGAGCAACCAATTGGATCAGTTCACTGAAACAGATCGCCAGATGATGACTCGCGCGCTCGAGTTGGCGGCGCGAGGCGTTGGCCAGGTTAGTCCCGGCCCGCTGGTCGGCACCGTGATCGTTGATGCGGAGGGTCAAGTCGCCGGCGAAGGCTTTTACCTTTACGAACAGGTGAAGCATGCCGAGACCGCCGCGCTCGAACAAGCGGGTGAACGCGCACGCGGCGGCACCGCGTATGTCTCACTCGAACCGCATGCGCATCGGGGTCGCACCCAACCCTGCACCGATGCGTTGATCAAGGCTGGAATCAAACACGTCGTTGCTCCGATCGAAGATCCAAATCCTAAAGTCTCTGGTCGCGGCTTTGCTCACCTGCGCGAAGCCGGCATCGAAGTCAGCCTTGGTCTGCTGGCTGACGAAGCTTCGCGATTGAATGAAGCCTACATTCATTTCATGCGCAGCGGGCGGCCCTTCGTTCATCTGAAGCTGGCGGTGTCGCTTGACGGGAAGGTGGCGACGTTTGGCGGCGATTCGCGCTGGATCACGAGCGAGGAAGCACGCGCGCGGGTGCATGAGTTGCGGCACCAGTACGACGCGATCATGGTTGGCGGGCGCACTGCCCGAACAGACGATCCGCTGCTGACCGATCGCTCCGGTAAACAGAGACGGCGGCCGATCGTGCGGGTGGTGATCGAACAGTACTTGCGCATCTCGCCTGAATCGCAGCTCGCGCAAACCACCGCCGCTGCGCCTGTGCTCATCTTCGTGCACGGAGAATCCGACCCTGAGATTGTTACCGCTTTGCTCTCGCGTGGGGTGGAAGTCATTAGCCAGGGGGGGGCAGCTCTCGAGCTTTCGAGCGTGCTTGAAACACTGGGAGGGCGATCGATTCAAAGTGTTCTGGTTGAAGGCGGGCCAATTCTCGCCGGTCTCTTACTCGATGCAGGGCTGGTGAACAAGACGACGTTTTTCATCGCGCCGATGATCATCGGCGGCCAGGATGCGCCGTCAGCGATTGGCGGCGACGGCGCTGAGAAGATCGCCGACGCCACGCAACTCGAGAATGTTTCTATTGAGCGCCGCGGCCGCGACATTGAAGTCACGGGATATCCGGGGCAGTAGCCCGACCGTAAGGGAGGGCAGAATCAAGCTCAACTATGATCATATGATTTTGCGATCGTTGCTGGTAAAACGATCCACGAAGAACACGAAGCGGAGTTGATTCGTTCGTGCTCTTCGTGGCTCGTTCTTCCCAAGTGCAGAAAGCATCAATCAGGATTCGGATGCATTCATGACCACCGCCAAACGCCGCTTCGGTCAAAACTTTCTCGTCGATCGTAACGCGGTTGACCGAATCATCGCGGCGGTTTCTCCACGCGCCGACGAGACGATTATTGAGATAGGCCCCGGCAGCGGCGCGTTGACTGCTCGTCTCTTGGAAAAAGCCGGCCGTCTCGTGGCCATCGAATTCGATCGAGAGCTCGTGCCCGCTCTGCGCGAAAAGTTTGCGGGCGCCGCGAATCTGGATCTGATCGAAGCTGACGCTTTAACCACGGATTTCTGCGCCGCGATTGCGCCCGCGCCCAGCGCGCGCGTGGTCGCGAATCTTCCTTATAACATTGCCACCGCGGTGCTGCAGAGACTGATCGATCAAAGAAGCTGCATCAGCGAGATGACGTTGATGCTGCAACGCGAGGTCGTCGATCGGATCACCGCGGCCGCCGACACGACTGAACGCGGGTACCTTTCAGTTCTGGTTGAAGCTTATTGTGAAGCTGAAAAACTATTCGATGTCGCGCCGCACGCATTTCGACCCGTGCCCAAAGTCTGGAGCACCGTCGTGAACTTGCGCGTCCGCCCAAAAATCGCGGTCGAGGTGAAAGACGAAGCCTTGTTGTGGCGACTCGTCAGCGCGGGTTTTGCCCAGCGTCGCAAGACGATCCTCAACAACCTGCGCGATGCTCCCGCGCCTATCCAGGAATTACTAAAGAAGCGCGGCGGCGCCAGCATCGTCTTGTGCGACGCGTCCCTTCCGCCCCTGCGGCGGGCTGAGACTTTTGAGTTGGAAGAATGGGCATTGTTGGTTAATGCGTTGGTCTGAAAGCGTAACTCGCTCTTGCAGCAGCGGAAATTAATTAGCGATTTGCGTCAGTCGTCTTGTAATTCGGCGCTTGTAGTTTCTGGGGAAATATTCTTTTCCCGCCAACCACAAGAAAATGTCTATCTCTCTTAGAGAGAACATCCCAAGTCTGTAGTAGGTTTGAAAGCCTCTAATGATTTCGACGAATCGTTGATAGGTCTTGATATCATCTTTTTTGAATTCGCTAAATCTATTTACTGACTGGTAGTGTAAAAGCATTGTCTCGACGAATGAGTCATAAATCGGGAAGCTTTCGGGTTTGTGATGGCTGCAGTACTTCGACGCAAACGAATAGAAATTTCTCACTTTCCCCTTGATTGTAACTCTTGCAATGTCATTCACCAGTGAATAGTCTCTCGCCTCGAGCCTGGAATCGACATTCGTATCAAGGATGTGCCTTGCGACTGAATACGTGTCGAAAATATTTGTGCTGTAAAAATCGTTGAGCGTGCTTACTTTCAGCAAAATATGCTCAATTGATTTACTTTCGGGACAGAGCTCATTGAAAAGAAGGCTCAGGGAGCTTTCTTGTAACCGGTAGTTCTCCAGCTGTCCCCATCTTTCAAGATAGCCGGAAATAAGTGCTTCGCTTGGCTGAAGTGGTTCTGGCAGCTTCACACCTCTATCGACTCGTCGCGCTCATACGAAAGGAGACTCACGCAGCCGCGGGTGCGATCTCGCGCTTGATACGCTTCGCGTTCCGAATCTCGGCGACACGAAGATCGTGCGCTGTCTGCAGGTTCAACCATGAGCGCGCGTCACCGCCAAAGTAGCGAGCCAGCCTCATGGCGGTGTCTGCGGTTACACTGCGCCGCTCGCGCACGATCTCGTTGATACGCGGACCCGGGACATTCAAGGCTTTCGCCAGCGCGGTCGCACTCATGCCGAGTGGAGTTAGGTAGTCTTCTCGAAGTATCTCGCCGGGATGAACCGGCCGCATTCCATTCCTAAACATCGTCGTTATCCTCAGTGATAGTCCACAATTTCCACATCGGCCGGGCCTTCCTTGGTCCAGCGGAAGCAAACGCGGAATTGGTCGTTGACTCGAATGCTGTGCTGCCCTTTTCGTTTGCCTTTGAGCGCCTCCAGATGATTACCCGGTGGAGAGCGCAGAAACTCCAAAGTATGCGCTGCATCAAGTTGCGCGAGCTTCCGAATTGCGATGTTAGAAATGCCAGAAAACCGTTTGCACCTTCCGGTCTCAAACAAAGCTTGCGTGTCGCCGCAACGGAAGCTATTAATCACGTAATGAGATTATAACGAGGAACGTTAAGCGGCAAGAGTGGTTTAGCTGATTTCCAACAATTTACCTTACTCAACCGCCGCCGCAAGTTTTCTGGGTGCAATCTCCTGATACGCACGCCGCGCGAGTTCCGTGAGGGTGTCCCAATCCACTTCATCCAGATCCAGCCGGATCGCGATCCAGCCTTTCGAGCCAAGGTAAGCCGGCACAAAGAAGCTTGTCGGATCATCTTTGATCTGGCGACGCTGCTCGCTCAGGCTCGACTTGCAAGTGAATGCGATCATGCCGTCACCGTGATGATCAAAGAGATAGTAGGCAAAGATCCGCTTGCGAATGCGAAAGGCAAGGTGTCCTTCACCGGCGGGGTCAATAACGATTTCCGGAAACGACTCGCAGATTTTCACGAGGCGCTTGCGGCGTGCGTCTGATGCCGAGAGTTGGTTTGATGTCAGAGTCATGGCTCTCGAGCTAGATCAATCTAGTTATTGCTGGGAGCGCGGACGCCCTCGTCCGCACATCGCGCAAAGCACGCTCGGTGTGCTTCGAAAGATAGTTCGCGCTTTCGCGCTCGATGCGGACGAGGGCGTCCGGGCTCCCAGTAAAATCGTGTTTCAAGCTTTTGAGATCGAGCTTCGCCAGTCTTTCACCTCTCGATTTCTGATCACAACCTTAATCCCATCCTTCGGTCTCAAAGACATCGCCGGATAAATACTTACCGGATGATCTCGATCAATTTCCAAGCGAAACTTCTGTCCAATCGTCGCCAGGCACAGGATGATTTCCATCATCGCGAACGACGCGCCGATGCAAACTCTCGGGCCGCCACCGAAGGGGAAGTAGGCGTACTTCGGCAAGTGCTCAATAAAATCTTCAGTCCACCGCTCAGGACGAAATTCATTGGGCTGATCATAAAACCGTGCGTCACGTTGGGTGGCCCACTGAAACATGAATACCTGGGTTCCCTTCGGCACGCGATAGCCGCCGATCTCGCAATCGTGAATCGCTTCGCGGCCCAGGCCGAAGGCCGGCGGGTACAGGCGCATGCACTCTTTGGCAATCTGTTCGGTGAATTTCAGTCGTGGGAGATCGGCCATGGTTGGGGCGCGACCGCTCAGCACTTCGTCCAACTCGGCGTGGAATTTCTGCTCAGCCTCCGGGTGTTTTCCCAACAGATACCAGGACCAGGCGAGCGTCAACGCGGTCGTTTCGTGTCCGGCGAGAAACAACGTCATCACTTCGTCGCGCAATTGCCGATCGCTCATTTGGCTGCCGTCTTCATCGCGCGCCGCCAGTAGCATTGAGAGCAAATCGCCCCGGTCTTCGCCCGACCCGCGGTGTTCGGAGATGATCCGGTAGACGACCTTATCGATCTTTTTGGCCAGCCCATGAAAGCGCAGGTGGGCTGGAGTGGGGAGGCGATTATTCAGGATCCATCCGAGCGTCGCCTGCGACGCAAATGGCTTCACCAGTTCTTTCAAAGTCGCGCCGACTTCATCGACGTCGGTTGAAACATCCGCGCTGAACAAACACTGCACGACGATCTCGAGCGTCAGGCGCATCATGTCCGGGTGAACGTCGCGGTTCTCTCCTTCAATCCATTTCGCAGTCAGACGTTTCGTGTAATCGACCATCACCTGGGCGTATGACGCGACGCGCTCACGATGAAAGGCCGGTTGCGATAATCGACGCTGGCGCTTCCACTCTTCACCCTGACTGGTAAGCAAGCCGTTGCCCACCAGCCGCTGAAAGAAATTTGAGCGCAGCGACATTGATTTGATGAAGTTCCTGGCGTTGGTTACCAGGACGTATTCAACCTCGTCGGGGTGATACAGAAAAAGAGCCGGCACATAGAGGAAGCGCATCCAGACAATATCGCCATACTCCTCGCGAGTGCGTTCGATGAAGCCGAGCTGATCGCGATTGAAGTTGCGCATCACGCCCATGATTGGGGTGCCTTTGGGCCCGGGAGGGCGAGGTGTTGAGTTCTTACGCTTCGTGCCCACCGCTAATTTTTGAGCCTCGTTCATATTAAGTTCGCTCCGTAGGAGCGAGATATTTATAGCCTGCTGCAACTACATTATTCGAGCTCCGATAGGAGCGAAATGTATGTCGCTCCTATCGGATCTCAACTGGAAAAACGACTTGGGTCTATAAATATTTCGTCCCTGACGGGACTCAGTCAAGCGGCCTCTTTAGAAGATCGACGTAAATCCCCGGCTCGCTATCGGGAATCACAATCGCTCCGACAGCTCTCTTATAGAAATCAGTCGGCCCTACGCCGCCGATTACGGCATAGACGTAACCAAGTTCGCGCAATCCCCACAAGCTCGCAATCAAAAGCGCCGTGCCGATGCCACAGCCCCGCTCGCTTTCGACTACACCGGTGGGGCCAAAGAACGCTTTGCGCGTGCATTCGTATCCGGCGAAACCAATCACTCTACCCGCGCGCGTCGCGATGACGACCGAGACCGGCTTATTGGCAAAGCCGGCTGAAATCTCATCAGCCCAGGCGACGGAGAAATTCTTCGTGATGAAGTCACGCACCGGAGTGATCTCAAACGCTTGAGCGCGGCGGATATTGACGCCTTCGTCATTCAAGCGATCGAGCGACGGCAACTTCAGAAGATTTACGAGCATGTCGGGCATGGTGGGTTCAGTTTAGCGGAGAAGTGTGCGTGAGGCGACTTTCTACCGCTCCCTTTGGGAGGGCACCAACATACTTGACTCATCAATTAACTCGGACGCGTGTTCCGAAGCGCCAAAGGCGCGGGATGTAATAGCCCGGGCCAACGGCCCGGGTATGATTCGCGTATTAACCGGAAGCGCTGAAAGCGC
>Ga0137404_10000241_pt1 | contig 35699 bp, 38 predicted proteins | sample CZOMad2_1_16fung_FD_108285 | JGI IMG/M metagenome (GOLD analysis project Ga0137404, IMG submission 108285) | Vadose zone soil fungal communities from Angelo Coast Range Reserve, California, USA - CZOMad2_1_16fungal (Illumina Assembly) | ecosystem: Environmental > Terrestrial > Soil > Vadose... | reverse complement strand
TTCGCCGTTCGCGCGCCGCCGTCGGAGCGACTCTGTAGTGGCGAATTTCTGAATTCGCGCGTCCTATGAATTTATGAAACGACTCGGCCTCACCGGAGGAATCGCCAGCGGCAAAAGTTGGGTAGCATCGCAACTCCGCGAACTCGGCTTTCACGTTCTCGACGCGGACTCTCTCGGCCATCAACTCATCGAGCGCGGTCAGTCCGCGTACCAATCCGTCGTTGATGAATTCGGAGAGAACATTCTTCGCCCCGACCGTTCCGTTGACCGCAAAAAACTCGGCGCGGTCGTTTTCGCCGACCATGCAAAACTCGCGAAGCTCAATTCCATTCTCCATCCGCGCATCGAAGCGGCCATGGACGCGCAATTTTTCCTATGGGAAAAAGAAAATTCGCATGACGCCGTTTTCGTCGAAGCCGCGCTCCTCGTCGAAGCTGGCATACATAAACGCCTCGATGGTCTCGTGGTTGTCTACTGCCGGCCCGAAGAACAAATCGAGCGCCTCCGCGCGCGCGGCCTCAGCGAAAAAGAGGCGTGCCACCGCATCGCATTGCAACTCTCCAACGAAGAAAAGCTCAAATACGCTACCTACAAAATCGACACTTCGGGAACGATGCAGCACACGCGGGAACAAGTCGCCGCACTCGCGGAAGAACTCCGGAGGCATCCCGTATGACCGCGCCTTCTTGCTTACTTTTTTCTATAATGGAAGTCTCAATCGAAGAGCCCGGTATGCCCTGGAAGGACAGAGAAGGACAACAACCATGAGTCCCACGAAGAAAAACGCAAGCCAGTCCTCTCGCATCGTCGTGATTGTTCTCTTGCTGCTCGCCGGCGCGTATTGGGCCGGCGCTCGGTGGGGACCGCGTGATCCGCAAGATGTCGGCGCCGTTCCGCTCGGCTCAGATTCCAAGTCCGCGAAAAATGCTTCCTTCGCGCAGCGCGATGCCGCCCTCACCGACGACGAATCCATCAACGTTCGTGTCTACCGCCAGGCATCGCCCGCCGTTGCAAACATTCTGACTAAAGCCACCGAGTACGATTTCTTCATGGACCCGGTTCCCGTCGAAGGTGCCGGCTCCGGTTTTATCATTGATACGAAGGGTTACATCCTCACCAACAATCACGTCGTTGAAGGCGCGCAATCCATCGAAGTTGTTCTTGGCGATCAATCCCGTTATTCCGCGAAAGTCGTCGGCGCAGACCCGCGCAACGACGTCGCGCTCATCAAAATCGAACCGAAAAATAAACCGCTCGTTGCGCTTCCGCTCGGCGATTCTTCCACGATTCAAGTCGGCCAAAAAGTTCTCGCCATCGGCAATCCGTTCGGTTTCCAAAGCACGCTTACGACCGGAGTCATCAGCGCGATCGGCCGCACCGTACAAACCAGTCAAACCACTTTCATTGATGAAGCGATTCAAACCGACGCGGCCATCAATCGCGGAAACTCCGGCGGCCCGCTCATCAATTCGCACGGTGAAGTCATCGGCATCAACTCCGCAATCTATACGCCCTCCGGCACCACCGCTGGAATCGGTTTCGCGATCCCCATCAACACGGCAAAACGCATCGCGCACGATTTGATTACGGACGGCCGCGTCCATCAAGCTTTCCTCGGAGTGGATACTCTTTCTGTAGGCGGAGGCCTCGGCGAGGCGCTCGATCTTCCCGTGCAGGAAGGCTTACTCGTGCAAACCGTCACGCGAGGCGGCCCGGCTTCGCAAGCCGGAGTTCACGGCGGCGACCGCATCGCGCAGGCCGGCATGCGGCGTTTCTATGTTGGGGGAGACGTGATCGTCGCCATTGACGGCCAGAAAGTCGCCACACAACTCGACGTCAATCTTGTACTGAACAAGAAGCGTCCTGGCGACTCGGTAACGGTGACCGTCTACCGCGGCGGAAAGAAAATGGAAATCCCTGTTAAACTTGGAGAACGCCCCCGGTAAACGTTCAGGAAAAATCAATCGCATTGCAGACGGAGAAGTTGGGTTGGGACAGTGCGGTTCGCAAGGAGATTTTCCGCGATGAAACGTAACTGTTTTTTGACGCTCTTGCTCGCTTCTGCTTGCGTCTCCGGATGCGGCAAACAATCCATTGCCAATTCCGCTGGCGAAGAAGCAGCGATTCGCTCAGCTGACGCGAAGTGGCTTGCCGCGGCTGAGGCGCGTGATCTGGAACATGCTCTGCCGTTTTGGGCCGACGACGCCACAATCTATACGTCCGGCACACCGGCGGTCACCGGCAAAGCCGCTATCCGTCAATATGTTGCTGGTGCGTTTGCTTCGCCAGGATTTTCCATTTCGTGGAATACGGACAAGATTGAAGTTTCCAGCTCTGGCGATCTCGCCTACTCCACTGGAACGAATCACATCACCTTCAACAATCCCGAAGGAAAAGCGATTGTTGCGGACAATCGTGCGGTCGTCGTTTGGAAAAAACAGCAGGACGGTTCGTGGAAATGCATCGTGGACATGATGTCGCCCGCGCCCGGGGCGACGCCCTCCGGGAACATGAAATAGGTGCCGAAGTTATTTCGAAAATTCGGCGCGATATTTCTTGCGCTCTTCTTCGTCCAGCGTAAACCACGCTTCCGCAACGTCGCGCACGCGCTCGAGTTCGCGCTGCATCTCCGCGTGTTTGGCTTCCATCAATTCCACGCCGGCATCCTTGGGAACATGAATTGGCGGAGCAAAAAAAATCACCGCGCGCGCGAAAGGCATCGGCAGCAGGAAATGGTCCCAGGTTTTCTCAAATGTTTTTCCGCGATCGACGCCGACGTGAAACACCATAATCGGCGCACCGGTTTTTCTCGCGAGCATCACCGGCCCGGGTTTTGCGATGTAACGCGGCCCGCGCGGCCCATCAATCGTGAACGCGCAATCTTTTCCTTCTTCAATTCTTCGCGCCATCACGGCGAGTCCGCGTAATCCGCCGCGCGAGGAACTTCCTTGCGCCGTTCCGAATCCCAGCCACTCGATTACTTTGCGAGTCCATTGTCCGTCGAAAGCCGTCGTGTTCATCACCACGACGCCGTGATTGCGATACCACCACACGATGGGAATAATCACGCGATGCCAAAACGCCCAGATGCACTGTTTTTTGGCGGCGTAGACTTTTTCCGCGTGGTGCCAGCCGAGCACTTCGTAGCGGAGCGTCGGTCCCAGCGTTCGAATCACGCTGTATACGGCGGTCGCGATGATCGGAACCTGAATGCGCCGCGACCATTTGAGCGGCGGCAGACGCGTGTCGTAGAGCGTGTTTACGCTCTCTTGCTGTTCGTTCGAATCCGCGGCTGCGTCCGGAGTGCTCATCGTGGTTTACTATAGTCGACCCCAAGCATTCGCTTGCGGCGGGTTATAGTATAGCGGGCGGGCAAGCAATCAAGAGTCGCTGCATCTGAAGAATTATCGAGAGTTCGAAATAGAAAAATGTCGGATGTAATTTTCAAGGGCCGGGCGTTTCCGTGGATTCTCGCGGCGGGGCTACTTTCCGCTTGCACGCTAGGCTTGCACGCTGCTCGTCCAGATGAGCCGACCAAGGAACTGGTTGGCATCATTGAAGGCGACGCGATTTCTGTGCAAGGCCCGATGACCGTTCGCGTGATTGACGGGCAAGCAAAAACAGTGCTTCGCAGCGGCGGCGACGTGCGCGTCAAATCCGGTCGCGCGACGATTGATTTGGTCGAAGGCGGAAAAATTGCAGTCTGCGGTCCAGCTCATTTTTCTGTTCTGAAGTCGGCGGGCGCGCTCACCGTCGCTCTCGATTCCGGCGTCATCCATACATACGTGGACCGCGAGCCTACGCTCACGGTTTACACTGCGTTGCTGCAAGCCAAGCCGATTTCCATCGGCGGGGCCGCGCAAGACACGATTGTCGGTCTGGATGCGCAAGGCTCGCTTTCCATTCGTGCAATTGCGGGCGCCGTTCGAATCGAACACCAGCTCACCGGGCAGAGCGTTCTGCTTCCGCAAAACAGCGATCTTCTGCTCGTGAACGGTCAACTGAACGATATGCATCCGGGTGCGGGACGCGCTGCATGCGAACTCGGCGAACTTAAGATCCAGCAGCCGCTGCCGCAAGTGAGCGTCCCGGCCACTGCGGAAGAAGTGAAACAGCGCCACTTCGGAGACGCGAAGCCCAAGGTTCCTGTGGCAAATTCCAGCACGACGGTGGAGGAGGGTCCTACTTACCAGGTTTTTCTGCCTCCGATGCGTTACGACGCCAATCTGAAGGTTCAGCCAACTCCCGACCCGAGTCTCATCGTGCTGGTGCGCCGTGTGCGCGTGCGGCCGACGCTCATCTTTCAGGGCAAAGTCGAAGGCGACGCGATCGTGGCGGAAAATCGGCCGGCTCCCGCACTGCCTACGGCGAATCCAAAATCGAATGCAACTCCCGCCGCGCAAGCCAAGCCGCCCGCCAACAATCCCACCGTCGTCAATCGCGTACGGACCTTTATCAAACGGCTCTGGAATTCAAATTCCTGATTCAGGAAATCGACATTACATTCCTTCGTAGTTCGGACCGCCGCCGCCTTCGGGCACAACCCAAGTGATAATTTGATACGGGTCGGCAATGTCGCAGGTTTTGCAGTGAACGCAATTCGCAAAGTTGACTTTTAGTTTTTGGCCCGCGCCGTCCTTCGCCATTTCATAGACCGCAGCGGGACAAAAATACTGGCACGGATTGCCGTACTCCTCGACGCACTTCGTCGCACACACATTCAAGTCCGCGACGTGCAGGTGGCATGGTTGATCTTCTTCGTGACGCGTTCCGGAGTGATAGACGTCGGTGAGACGGTCGAACGTAAGTTTTCCGTCGCCGGCAAAACGGGGTGTGGCGGGCTGGCCGTCGATTTTTTTGTAAGCTTCGTGCCCGGCGTGTGCGCGCATCGGGTCCACAAGGCCGCGGCCACCGGTGATTTGCTGGAAAGCTGTGTTGATAAAGCCGGAAAACTGGCCGTGCGAAAATCCCTGGTGAAAGTTGCGTACCGTCCACAATTCCTTTTTGATGTAGCTTTGTTCAATTCTCGTTTGGAATGCGCTCAGCGTCTTTGCCGACGTATCGCCGGCTTTGAGTGCTTCGAACGTTGTTTCCGCGGCAAGCATGCCGCTCTTGATCGCGAGGTGAATGCCTTTGAGTTTCTGCGAATCCAGAAAACTTGCCGAATCGCCGATAATCAACCCGCCATCGAAATAATTCCGCGGCATCGCGTACCAACCGCCGTACGGCAACGACTTTGCGCCGTAACGCACGAGCTTTCCGCCATCCAAAAGTTTCGCGACAAACGGATTTGTTTTCCATTGCTGAAACGTCGCTTGAGGATCGAAGCGCGGGTCCGCATATTCGAGCGCGATCACGAGGCCGATGGAAACGCGGTTGTTCGAAAGGCCGTAAATCCAGCCGCCGCCGTACATGCTCGACGGCACGGGCCAGCCCAGCGTGTGCGCCACGTAACCCGGCTGAATTCTTCCGGGTTGTACGTCCCACAATTCTTTGATGCCAATGCCATAGCTTTGCGGATTGATGTTGTCGAGTTTCTTCTTCGCAACCAATTCCTTTGTGAGCGAGCCACGCGTCCCTTCTGCGAGCACGGTCACCTTTGCGCGCAATTCGTATCCCGGCTGATAGTTGTCCTTCGGCTTGCCGTTTTTGTCGACGCCCTTGTCTTCCGTGATGACGCCGCCGATTCCATCGCGCTCATAGATTAGTTGCGCGCCGCCAAATTCCTTGAAAACGTTGACACCGGTGGCTTCCACTTTTTCGCCGAGCCATTTCACAATTTTGCTCAGCGAAACGACGTAATTCCCCTTGTTCTGAAAAGGCGGCGGCGTGATGGGAAAACGGAACGATTTTTTTTCGGTAAAGAAGAGCGCGGCGGAATCGGTGACCGGGGTATCGAGTGGTGCGGATTTTTCGAAGTCGGGAACCAATTCGGCGAGCGCTTTGGGATTCATGATCGCGCCGGAAAGTTGATGCGCGCCGATTTCGCGCCCCTTTTCGAGCACATAAATATTTTCCGCGGAAAGTTCAGGTTTGGCGCCGCTCGCGTTATGCGTTTTGATGAGATTCGCCAGGTGCAGCGCGCACGCCAGACCCGCCGGCCCCGCGCCGACGATCAAGACATCAGCTTCCAGTTGTTCGCGCTGGATAGTCATTTGTCTCGATTCTAGCAGAGCGGCGCGCGCCTTCTTCTAGCGAAGCTTTTGAAAATGCTCCAAAGTGATGCCAAGCTGGCGCAAAATCTTAAAGAAAAGAGGCGGTCCGATTTCCTTTCCACCGTGAATTGGAATGGTAACGGTGCGTCCGTCGGGTGTTCCCATTGCTCGTGACTACCGGTCGTTCTTTTTGAGGACGAATCCGAGTAAAGCTGCAACCTTTTGGAATTCCCGCGCTTTCGCGCTAGGCATTGACGATTTCAGTGCTGTCCGCGGGGAGTGGAATTCCTTTTTCGCGGTATCCTTCTGCGACCATCTCGAAAACGCGAGCAAGTTCCGCGAGGGCCGCCTCTTTCGAATCCATCAAAGCGTAGCAGCCAGAAATCGCCGGTACTTCAGCAACCCAAGCGCCGTCTTCCTGCCGAAACAAGGCAATCTTGTAATCTTCCAATTTCATGTTACTGCGATGAGTATAACCCTGAAGCACGCATGGCGTTACGCGCCTTTCGTCTTTTGCAACTCTTCGGTGAGGGCGGGCATGATTTCGAAAATGTCGCCGACGACGCCGTAATCGGCGATTTCGAAAATCGGCGCATTTTGGTCTTTGTTAATTGCGACAATCGTACGCGCGCCTTTCATGCCGACGACGTGTTGAATGGCACCGCTAATTCCTAACGCCAAATACAGTTTTGGCGCGACCGTTTGCCCCGAGCTGCCGATCTGGCGTTCCATCGGGAGCCAGCCTTCGTCGCAAATCGGACGCGACGCGGCGATTTCGGCGCCCATCGCTTTCGCAACCGCTTCGGCTTGCGGAATATTTTCCGGAGCCTTGATGCCGCGGCCGATGGCGACGATGAGCGGCGCTTGCGTCAAATCCACGGCCGACTTTGCTTCTTTGAAGAGGTCCAGCGGCTTCGTTCGAATCTGTTCCGCCTTCAACTCCACTGACACATTTTTCACAGGCGCTTTGCCGGACGCGTGGGCTTGCACCAAGTCCGCGCGAAACGCGCCTGCTTGAAACGACGCGAACCACGGGCCCGCGCCGAGAAACGAAACGTCCGCGACGGTTTTGCCCTGAAACATTTGCCGCACAAAAACTAGTTTCCCGCCCTCGTTGCGATAGCCGATGCAATCGCCAATCATTCCTTTGCCAAGCATCGCGGCAAGCTTCGGGGCGAAATCTCGCACCTGGTATGTGTGCGGAAACAAAACCAGGTCGGGCTTTGCCGCTTCGATCACTTGCTTCAGCGCGACGCAATATCCGTCCACGGTGTAGTCGGCGAGCAGGTCATGCTCACCCGACAAAACTTCGTTGACGGCTTTGCCGGCAAGCTCGTCCGCGAACGCGCCTACGCCGCGTCCCAGCACAGCCGCGCTTACTGCTCCCGACGTCACGGCGGCAATCTGCTGCGCCGCGGCCAGCGTTTCAAAACTGGCGTTGTTCCACTTGCCCTGGCGATGTTCGGTGACGACCAGAATTTTCATGGCTAGATCACCCTCGCTTCGAACTTCAATTTCTCCACGAGCTTCGCCGCCATCTCTTTCGGCGTACCCGTCAAAAATTCCGTCTTCTTCGTTTTCGTCGGCACGTAGATTTTTTCCACGCGCTGCGTCGGTTCGCTCGCAACACCAAGCGATTCCCGCGTCACGGTCGCAATTTCCTTCTTCTTCGCCGCCATAATTCCTTTTAGCGTCGCGTAGCGGACCTTGTTGATTCCCGATTGAATCGAAAGCACGGCCGGCAGTGGGCACTCGATATGCTGAAACCAACCCGCTTCCAGCTCGCGCTTCAATTTCAATTTCGCGCCATCCACTTCAATCGCCATGATGATCGTCGCGTGTGGGCGGTCGAGCTCCGCTGCCATCAGCACACCTGTCTGGCCAAAACCCTGGTCGTCGCTCTGCAGACCCGTCAAAATCAAATCCGCATTTTCGTTTTTCACAGCGGCCGAAAGTGCCTTTGAAGCGCCGAGCGGATCGAGCTGAAAAAAATTGTCGTCCACGATGTGAATCCCGCGGTCAGCGCCCTTTGCCAGCGCTTCCTTGATCGTTTGTTTCACCCGCTCTGGTCCCATGGATAGCGCGATCACTTCGCCGCCGTGCTTTTCCTTCAGGCGCAGCGCCTCTTCCAGCGCAAAACTGTCCGGCTCGTTCATTTCGAATCCGATGTCGGATTCCTTAATCCAGTTTCCGGCAATCGTCAGCGGCGCGTCTTTGGCCGGCACCTGTTTGATGCACACGATAATTTTCATGGAGTTTCCTTCGTGCCTTTACGGCGCCGGCTTTGAGCCGGCATCTTATTCTTTGGAGAGAAATGCCAGCGGAAAATCCGGTCTTGCAGAAATCGTTGCGCCTATTTGCCCGTCCAACGCTTGAAAATCAATGCCGCGTTCGTTCCACCAAATCCGAACGAATTCGAAAGTGCGTAATCAAAGCTCGTTTTTCGCGCTTGATTCGGCACGTAGTCCAAATCACATTCGGGATCGGGATTAAATTGATTGATCGTGGGCGGCAAAATCTGGTCGCGCAACGCCAGCGCGCTGATGCCGGCTTCCAAACCGCCAGCGCCGCCGAGCAAGTGGCCCGTCATGGATTTCGTCGAGCTCACCGGCAGCTTTTTCGAAATAGCACGTTCGCCAAACAGCCGCTTCATAGCTCTCGTTTCGATGGCATCACCGATTGGCGTTGAAGTTCCGTGCGCGTTCACGTAACCAATATCATCCGGTGAAAGTTTTGCGTCTTTCAGCGCAGCGCGCATCACGCGAAAGGCGCCATCGCCATTTTCCACGGGCTGGGTGATGTGATACGCATCGCCGGACATGCCGTAGCCGACAATTTCCGCAACGATCGGGGCATTCCGCCGCGTTGCGTGTTCCAACGACTCCAGAATCAAAATCCCCGCGCCTTCGCCGACGACGAATCCGTCGCGGTCACGGTCAAACGGACGGCTCGCGGTCGCGGGATCGTCGTTGCGCGTAGAAAGGGCGCGCATCGCAGCGAATCCGCCAACGCCCATCGGAGTAATCGTGGCCTCGGTGCCGCCGCAAATCATCATCTCGGCGGCGCCACGTTCGATAATTTTGAAGGAATCACCAATCGAGTGCGCCGACGCGGAGCACGCCGTCGCCGTCGCGGAATTCGGTCCGCGTGCACCGTAGCGAATCGAAATGTGCCCGCTCGCCAGATTCACAATCGCCGAAGGAATAAAGAAAGGTGAGATTTTGCTCGGGCCGCCGTTGGTCAGCTTGATGTGTTCGCGTTCGATGATGTCGAATCCGCCGATGCCGGAGGCAACGTACACGCCGACTTCGTCCAGGTCCGACTGCTCCGGCTTCCACTGCGCCTGCTTCACCGCAAAGTCCGCGCCCGCCAACGCAACCTGGATGAAGCGGCCCATCTTCTTCAATTCTTTTTTCTCGATCCACTGGAACGGATCGAAGTTCTTCACTTCGCCTGCAAACTTGCAGTCAAATTCCGTCGTATCGAAATGCGTGATGGGACCAATGCCGCTCACTCCGGCCAGGAGGTTTTTCCAGCTTTCCTCCGTGCCGATGCCCAATGCGCAGACCAGTCCAACGCCCGTAACGACTACCCGGCGAGTCATTCTTTCCCCTCGATTGATTTGAAAAACCCTGCGGCGTGGCCGCCGTTACTTGGATTTGGCGTGCTTATCAATGTATTCGATGGCATCTTTCACCGTGGCCATCTTCTCGGCGTCCTCGTCCGGCACCTCGATGCCGAACGCTTCTTCAAACGCCATGACCAATTCCACCTGGTCGAGCGAATCCGCGCCCAGGTCGTCCACGAACGACGCGGTCGGCGTAACTTCTCCTTCATCCACTCCGAGCTGCTCGACGATAATCTGCTTTACGCGTTCTTCTACGCTGGCCATTCCTGTTCCTCCGTCCCGGCCGCGCCGGGACTCTTTCCTTCGTTTTTCACACCACCGGCGCACCTACTGCCAGCGCCAAAACTGTGCTAAATCCCGCTTTTAGGGCTTCCCAAGCAACCTGCCCATTCTAGACATGCCCCGCAACAAGGTCAACTTTTAGGGTCTTCAACTTGAGTCTTGATGCCATCACTTGGTGTGCATAGTGGATAATACACGTCCGTCTTTCTCCGAAATTCTAGCGACTGCTACACCGCCGACACAGATATCCGTCGGGTTTCCGTCCTGGTCTTTACAGTGAAGTGTTCCATACACGGTCCAAACACCGTCTTCCAACTTTGCCTTGAACCGCCTCTCCGACTCAATCTGCCTTTTGCCGTAAACCCTAATCAGAGCTTTTTCGGCGATTTTCACAGCCGCTTCCGAATCCGAAACCTTTCCTTGAGGGGCCGCAGCGGCGCCAAAGACAAGCATGAAGACAAGAGCTGAGGCTAGTTTCATAAAGCCACCTCCCTGCTTTACGCCAAGTGCATTCCGCCGTTGACGTTTAGCACATGGCCGGTGATGTAACCTGCTTCATCGCTGGCCAAAAACACAATCGCGGCGGTTACGTCGCGCGGTTTTCCCATGCGCCCCAAGGGAATCCGCGTATTCAATTCTTCTTTCACCTTTTCTGACAGCACATCCGTCATCGGTGTTTCGATAAATCCAGGCGCGACGGCATTGACAGTGATATTTCGGGAGGCGATTTCAATTGCCGTAGCTTTCGTGAGCCCGATCAATCCCGCCTTCGCCGCCACGTAATTCGCCTGACCAGCGTTTCCACTCTGCGCCACAACCGACGAAATGTTAATGATCCGCCCCGCTCGCGCCCGCATCATCACGGCCAGCGCCTGCTGCGTGCACAAATGCGCTCCCGTCAAATTCGTCTTCAGCACGGCTTCCCAATCTTCGAGCTTCATGCGCAACGCCAAACCATCGCGCGTAATCGCCGCGTTGTTCACCAAAATGTTAAGCTTGCCGAACTTCTCGATCACCTGCTTGAAGCCGGCTTTCACCTGCTCCACGTCCGCGACGTCCATCTTCACCGCAAACGCTTCGCCGCCCGCCGCTGCAATTTCACTCACCAGCGACGCCAGCTTTTCTTCATTCCGCGCCGCCACGGCAACTTTCGCGCCCGCCTCTGCCAGAGCCAGCGCTGCATCGCGGCCGATTCCCTGTGACGCTCCCGTCACCAGCGCCACTTTGTCCTTCAGGCTGAACATGTTCCTCTACGCCGCGTCCGCTTTCGCCGCGGCAATCTTCTCGATCGTCGTACTCAAACTCTTCTCGTCTTCAATATTCAGCGTCGCCACGGACCGCTCAATCTGCCGCAGCAATCCCGTCAACACTTTTCCCGGCCCGACTTCCACAAACGTGTTCACGCCTTCCTCAATCATCAGCCGCACGGACTCTTCCCACCGCACGGGCATCGAAACCTGCCGAATTAGCGCATTGCGCGCCTCTTCGCCGCGTTCAATCGTGTCCGCGTCCACATTCGTCACCAGCGGCACACGCAAATTCGAAAATTCCACTTTCTCCAAATCCTGCGCCAATTTTTCCTGCGCAGGCATCATCAATGCAGAATGGAACGGCGCAGAAACAGGCAAAATCACGGCGCGCTTCGCGCCGAGCTGCGATGCAATCTCCGTCGCACGCTTCACCGCGCCCGCGTGGCCCGAAATCACTGTCTGCTCCGGCGAATTCAAGTTCGCTGCAGAGCAAACTTCCCCTTGCGCCGCGCGCTGGCAGGCTTCGGCTACTACCGCATGCGAAATCCCGAGCATGGCCGCCATCGCGCCTACCCCTTGCGGCACCGCTTCCTGCATGTACGTTCCGCGCTTCCGCACCAGTTGCACTGCATCCGAAAATTTCAAAGTGCCCGCCGCCACCAACGCCGAATACTCGCCCAAGCTGTGGCCCGCCACAAAATCCGGCTTCAATCCCTTTTCTTCCGCCACCCGAAATACCGCAACGGAGCACGTCAAAATCGCCGGCTGCGTGTTCGCCGTCAGTTTCAATTCCTCTTCCGTGCCTTCAAAACACATCTTCGAAATGGAAAATCCCAGCGCCTTGTCCGCTTCGTCAAACACCGCGCGCGCCGCCGGATACTTTTCCGCCAGCTCGCGTCCCATACCCGGGTACTGCGACGCTTGCCCTGGAAATACGAACGCTACTTTTCCCATAATTTCTACCTCCGCGGCCTCTTCATGCGGATGCGTCACGCACTCGCGCCGGCCGCAAAGAGCCCCTGTTCTATTTTTTCGTTGATATTCGCCTTGGCCAATCCCGCCGCCACCCGAATCGCATTCTTCACCGCATTCGCATTCGAGCGTCCATGCCCGATCACGCAAACTCCTCGCACGCCGAGCAGCGGCGCGCCGCCGTACTCCGTGTAATCAATCGTCTTTTTCAGCCCGCGAAACACGCCCTGCGAAAGCAGTCCCGCAAATTGCGTAATCAGCGAACTCCGCAGCGATTTTCGCAGCAACCCAAAAATCTGCACCGCGAGTCCTTCGCAAATCTTTAACGCGATGTTCCCGACAAATCCGTCGCACACAATCACATCTACTTCGCCTGAAAACAGATCTCCACCTTCCACATTGCCCATGTAGTGCAACGACGTCTTCTTCAGCCGGCTGTGCACTTCCAGCGTCAATTCGTTGCCCTTAATCTCTTCTTCACCAATCGAGAGCAATCCGACCCGCGGCCGCCGGTGCCCGTGCGCAAATGTCGCGCGGTAATAAATGTCGCCCATCACCGCGAACTGCACGAGATGCTCCGGCTTCGAATCCACGTTTGCGCCCACGTCCAGCATCACGCTCACGCCGCCTTTTGCGTTCGGAAACGGAGCCGCCAGCGCCACGCGATCCACGCTCTCCAGCGTTCCGAGCAAAAATCGCGCCACGGTCATCACCGCTCCGGTGTTTCCCGCGCTGACCATCCCTTGCGCCTTCGCTTCGCGCACCAACCGCGCGGCCACATGCACCGACGAATCCTTCTTCCGCCGGAACGCCTGCGCCGGGTGATCTTCCATCGTGATCACTTCGCTAGCGGCCACAACGTCAATCGGCAAATTCGCCGGCGCATGTTTCGCCAGCTCCGCGCGCACCACCGCAGGTTGCCCGACCAGCAGCACGCGCACTCCCAGCTCGCGTGCAGCCAGCACACTGCCTTCGACTTCGGGGCGGGGTGCGTTATCCCCTCCCATCGCGTCCACGGCAATTGTGATCATGGGGACTTTTTACCGCTCAACCTGGGATGCGTGCTTAAACTCTGGCGCTGTCTTAAGACTTCGCTTCTTTCACCGCGCGGCCTTTATAGTAGCCGCAGTGCGGGCACGCCTGATGAGGCCGCTTCGCCTCATGGCAGTTCGGACACGTCGAACTCGCCGGCTTCGACAGGTGGTCGTGCGCCCGCCGCGTGCTTGTCCGCCGCTTCGAATGTCTTCTCTTTGGATTCGGCATCGTACTGCTCCTTTTTTCTTATCCCTTGGAATGCTTGTCGGTGAGGAGTGCCCTCAGCTTACCCTACAAACACACACAAACCCACAAATCTAAATCAAAAACTGCGCCCTTTTATTGTTTCTTGAGCCAGTCCTGCTTCAATCGCGCCAGGGGAGCCAGGCGCGCATCCACACTGTGCGTTTCGCAGCGGCACTCTTCGTGATTCAAATTCGCGCCGCACGCCGCGCACAACCCGCGGCAATCGCTCCGGCAAATCGCTTTCATCGGCACGGCCAGCAGTACTTGTTCGGTCAGCACGTCCGTTAGGAACACCCCATCACCCTTGTAAAATCCCACGTCCGCGTCGTCATCTTTCAGCCGCTCTTCTTCCGGCTTCTCGATCTTCGGCAGCGGGCTATAAAAGAGGTCAAACGATCGGTGTATCTCTTCCGTCACGGGTTCGAGGCACCGCGCACACGCCAGCTCCAGCTTCGTTTCCAGCTGGCCCGTAATCCGGATCTGCGTTCCGTCAAACAACTCCGCCGTTGCCGTCACCTCGAGCGGGTCAACCTGTTTGATCTCGCTCGTATGGTAATCAATTGCGCCCGGAGCGTAGCTCTTCCGCAGGCTCAGCTTGCGTACCGCCAGCTCTTTTACATCGAGGAACATCGATCCCGCGCCTCCGGCGCTCACGCTCATGCCTATTTATTTTGAGGTCGGCTCCCCGCCAAGTCAAGAAAACCCCCGCCTTTCCCCAAAATTCAGCTCCTTTTTGTTACCTCCCTTCCTAGTACCGCCTACTACGGCGCCGCCTGGCGCCCGTCTTCGAACAAGCAAGGCATCCTCCGGAAAACAAAGCCGCACTCCCGGAAACTCTCGGGACTGCGGCTTTTTCGCTTCTGCTTGGGGGAACTGGGGTATACGGCCCTGGCTATCCTTACTCCACGACGATCTGGCCCTTCATTCCGTGATGACCGAGTCCACAGGTATGGCAGCACTTGAATTCATAGGTGCCCTGTGTTTGCGCCACAAACTCAACTGTCGCTGTCTCTCCCTTTTTGAGGAGCAAGCAGTCTTGCGAGGTTGCAAAAACCAATCCTGGCTGCGCGCCGGACTTGGCGTTTTCCGCAGTCGTCGCAATTTTGAAGCCGTGATCGTGATCCAAGGCTTTAATCTTCAACTGAACTTTCGTTCCGGCCTTGATATGTACCGGTGAGGACGAAAACTCATATTTCTTTGCGGTCAGTTCAATCACTTGGACGGTTGGGTCCTGCGCCACGGCCGCTCCACCGCACGCCACCATCGCGGCCAGCATCACCACGAATGCGCCCGACGCCTCGAACAAGCAACGCACAGAAGTTTTTCTCATCTCTTCTCCCGACCGGTGAAAAAACGAACAAGCTGTCAACCCAATGACGCAGAGCTATTCGAAACTCCGCAATGTTCCGCTCTGCACGCGGAGCACGAACCTGGTTCTATTGTCCGTTTGTACTGGTGGAACCAGCCGATACCGCCGTGCCGCAGCTTCCAAGATCCTTGATCAGTTTCTTCGCCTTAAAACTCGGCACTCCCGCTGCAGGCATTGCCTTGCTTCCCTTGAGTTCAACATGTTGCCCGGCTTTCAAAAGTACGCCGCCGGATTCCAGGCTGTACGACACGCCCTTCTTGTCATCAACAAATCGCAACCCATCCTCGGCATTCTGCACGCAGCCGGTCACCCGGCCATGATAATGAAGCGCCAAGAAGATCGCTCCAGCGCCTGCCGCCGCTCCTGCACCAATCCCCGCCGCTGCTCCTGAGCCATACCCGCCTTTTGGCGCAACATACGGCGGCGTTCCACTGCCTCCGCCGCTCCCGGTTCCACCTGTCCCACCGCCATATTGCGCGCTCGCCCGGCCTGCGCAAACCAACGCCAACGCCAAAACCAGGGCCACCCTGACGAAATTGTCAGTCCGGAGAAGCTTCGCTCGAAAACCTTTCAACCCCGATCCTATTTGCACGATGTTCCCCTTTCCACTTAGGGGTAACCGCGCCTTCCCTCCATTTATTCCACCGGGACGGATCGTGGGAATACTCCGCCCAGCTTTATGCCATCGGGAATATTAGTTGGGGCAATTCTGGCATGCAGCTCGCGAGCCCCATTCACGAACTTTCGAAACTCACGAAAAATCGCCATCGAAATTCCTCTCGTTTTCTTCTATCCGGTTGAAAACCAATGGCCGCGCATGAGCAACCTGTGGAACACCGCTTGCCATAGCTTTCGTCGAAGAAACGTTCCTGCATTTACGGCCTGCAGTTGTGTGCGAGCGCGTGTGCTCTCCCAATCAGGAACCGAACAAATCAAAGGAGTGTGGAATGAACGGCAGTAATTTCGCATCAATTCGCAATCTCAAGTGGCTCGCCATGAGTCTCGGGGCGGCTTTGCTTCTCTGTCCCTCGAAGGGCATCGCTCAATCGCAAACGAAAACCGATTCGAAAAAAGAAACGGTGAAGGCGGCTTCTCCCGCAACTCAGCCGGATTTAGCCGCTCAGAAAAAACAACCGGGCATCATTTCCTCAAACGAAAACGGAAAAGTTACCTTTGCGGATTACCGCACGAAGCCTGCTTCCGCAGCGCTCAATTCCGACGCAAAGTCCGGCTCCGGCCCTCAAACCAAAACGATTCGCATCTGGGACGCCTGCGATCCGGAAAGCTTTGATGCCGCGGTTAAACCTGGAACCTGCATCCCGGGCCATCACGGACAAACGAAATTCGAGGACTTCCTCGGTGAACTGGATCTCGATCAGATTGCCGGCGGCTGGCGCTTCAATCCCCTGCTCAACACGACGGACGGAGCATTCAAGCTGATTCAATTGCAACTCTAACCCGGCGACCGCATTTCCCTTCAAAACGTCGGCGGCGAAACGCACACGTTCACAAAGGTTGCAGAATATGGCGGCGGCTTCTTTGACCCGCTCAACGGCCGCACGGGCAATCCGACGCCGGCTCCAGAGTGTGCGCGCATCCTTCCGGACGGCTCGCTGGCTCCGCAGCCCGAATCCGACACGAATCAATTCGTCGAAGCCGCCACAACCGAAGCCGGCCCGTTGGCAGGAACCCCTGTGTTACCGCTCGGCGTCACGCGCTGGCAGTGTTGCATCCACCCATGGATGCGCATCAACGTCGTGGTTCGCGATCACAACCACGATCACGAACACTCGCAGCAGCAGTAGTTTCCCGTTTTGCCCAGCCGCAAGACCTTCCTCGAGAGCCGTTGCTCAAGGAAGCGGCAGTGAAGCAGAGATTCCCCGCCTTCTCCTTCTCGAGGCGGGGAATCTGTTCTTCAAATCAATCTGAAGTGTAGTTTTTTCGAACTGCGATCACACTGCTGCGCAGCAATGAGTAATACCTCACGCCGGAATTGTGGCACGCTCCAAATAACTCTCGTCCAATTCGTGCACCGATCTGCATCCTAACAGCCGGATCGTTCGCTCCACGTCGGCTTTCAAAATCTCAATCGCTCTCGCCACGCCCGCTTGCCCCGCTGCGCCCAATCCATACGCATACGCACGCCCGCACAACACGGCGCGCGCTCCCAAACAAAGCGCTTTCACGATGTCCCCGCCGCGACGCACTCCTCCATCCATGAGAATCTCCACCTGCCCCTTCACCGCGGCCACCACTTCCGGCAGCGCCCGCAACGTCGGTGAAACGCAATCCAGCTGGCGTGCACCGTGATTCGAAACCACAATCGCCGCTGCGCCTTCGTCCACCGCGCGCCGCGCGTCGTCCGCAATCAGCACGCCCTTCACCACGATTGGCCCCTTCCACAATTCCCGAATCCATTTCAAATCCGCCCACGTAACCACCGATCGCGAAAGCGCCGCCCCTATGTCCACCATGGACATCGGCCCTTTGCCCGGCACGACGACGTTTTCCAGGTGGGGTACGCCGCCATCCAGCAAGAACCCGGTGAGCCATCGCGGATGCGCCAAAATATTCGGCAGAAACGGCAATTTTTCGAAAACGGATCCGCCCAGCAACTCTTTCACGCCGTTGCGCGGATCGCGTTCCCGCATTCCCGCCACCGCTGTATCAATCGTCAACGCCAGCGCATTGAATCCCGCCTTTTTCGCGCGCTCGATCGTTCCCTCTGCTACTTCCCGCCCCCCCACCAAATACACCTGATACCATGCCGGCCCCTTCGTCGCCGCGCGCACGTTTTCCAGTTTGTGTCCGGAAATTGTCGAGAGCGTGTAGCCCGTTCCCGCCGCGCCCGCAGCACCGGCAGCCGCCACCTCTCCGCCCGGATGCATTAATCGGCTGTATCCCACCGGCGCAAGCATCGCCGGAAATGAAATCTCCGCGCCGAGCACCGTCGTTCGAATTTCGTATTCCGGAAATGACACCGCATGTCGCGGCCTGAACAGAATTCTTTCGAACTCGCGGCAGTTCTCCCGCAGTGTGACTTCTCCCTCCGCTCCTCCATCCAGATAATCAAACACCGCCCTCGGCAGCCGCCGCTTCGCCATCTGCCGCAAATCCTCGATGTTCACCGCTCGTGGCGAAGCCACCGCATTCGTATCCGCTCCCATCGCCGCTCCTTTTTTTCCCCGCGCCATACTCTACCCCAATCGCCGGACGCATCTGTAGTGGCGAATCTTCAGATTCGTGAGCATATCGTGGTGGATCTTTTGTACAGTCTCGGTGGGTAGTTGCAGTTCAGGTGGGTACGATTGTGACTCGACTTTAGAGTTAGTGGCGCGCTTCGACGCTTGCTTTTAGAATTCTTCCTGCGCTTTTTTCCAACCGGCCGCGCCCCGCCCAGCTTTTGGCAGCTTCGTCTCTCGGTATTTATCTAGTTCCGCAGGAGTGATTTCGTATTCGGTATCGGGCGGATGATTCGAATGGGCAGCCAGCTCAGCCTGCAGCCGCTCGGAGCAGATGGCCGGCGCATCCTGATAGCGAGCCCGCTTGGAGACGAATGCATCGTTGGAGATGTTTAACTTGAATTCGCGATCTTCTCCGTCTTCGCTCACCTGAAAAGTGTATACGCGCGTAAGCGACATCGGTTTGAAGCCGAGATACTTGACAATGATTTTGCCGTTCATTTCGCACCTGTCAGGCTTGTTGCTCGATCGCTGCGCGCCGCCCGCCCGTCATTGCCGCGCCCGTCACGCGCTTCCTGCGGGCGTGCTTCCTTCACGAGGAGCGGGCGTCCCTGGATGTCCATCCCGTTCAGCTCTTCGATTGCCCGTCGCGCGTCATCCTGCGATGCAAATTCCACGAAGCCGAATCCGCGCGAGCGGCCACCTTCGCGGTCACAGATCACTCGCGCAGACGTCACCACAAATCCTTTCTTGCTGAACAATTGCTGCAATTCCTCGCTCGTTATTTCGGATGAGAGGTGCCCAACATACAGCTTTGTCATTCGTTTCCCCTTGATTCGTAACTTTTTCCCCAGCGATGCCGCAAACTTCTTAAAGCGCCCGCGTGTGAATTCTTCTTCCATTGCTGAGTGCGGTCACGGTCGTCAACATCGCGGCGCCGCCTATGGCCACCAGTGTTGCGAGTACGGTTCCGCTGAAACCGGAGAAGCCCATCAATCGCATCAAAACTCCGCCGATGAGCGCTCCCGCGATTCCCATCGCAATGTCCATGGAAGCGCCGTAACCCTCGCCTTCCAGACTTTTGCCGGCCAACCAGCCGGCGCTTAACCCGACGAAAACCCAAAGAGCCAAAAGTAAAACGTACATATTCTTCTCCTTTGACCAGCTTCAAATACCGAACCGAATGTTAGGAAGCCGCGGCTGTTACAAGCCTGTGAAACGTGGAATTGACGACTTCAAACGTTTCCACCCGGGGAACTCCCTCAATCAGGCCGGACAGAATCTTCAAAACCACTGGATAAGTGCCGCGATTGTAGGCTTCGGCGTGTTCGGCCTTTTCCCAAAAACTGATTCCGAACACGGCATCTCTGCCGGGCGTTAAGAAGGTAACTTCATCCTGAAAACCATTCTGCTTGCGCAACTTGGGAATGACTTCCGTTTCCATCAGAAGACTGAATTTGGCAACGCTGCCTGGCTTCAAAAGCAAGGACACTTTGCGTGCGAACATGGTGCTCTCCTTGGTCTTTGGCCAAGGGAGTGATTCAGGGGGAACGCTACCGGTCCGGACGACCTGAAGGCAGCCTTGATCCAATCTCCATTCTGCGCCACTTTACCAGTTTTGTCAACTGTATTTCGACGCTATAATATATGCTTTACCACTGTAGTTAATCGAGCGGAGGCGCTTGTGGACGTTCGCCTGGTCATCAAACAGAGACTTGAAGAACTGGGCCTGGAGCAGCGCGATCTCGCCGCTGCGGCCCAGGTCACCGAGTCCTATATTTCTCAGCTGCTTACACGGAAAAAGGCTCCTCCCGCCGCCGACCGCACTGATCTCTATGAACGGATGAATTCGTTCTTGCGGCTCCCAAAGGGCCAGTTATCGGCGATGGTTGCGGCTCAGCGCACGGAGGAACTAAAGAAAAAACTGATCGAGCAGCCCTCCGCCCTATTCAAGGAAGTTCGAGAACTCGTCATTCGGAAATGCAAAGCTGAAAAGCGACCTTTAGTCCGCGACATTTTTGAAAAACAGGCCTTCGGTGAGCTGGAGCGATTGGTGACGCAGAAGCTCCTCGATGTAACAAAGAGAATTGCCAAGGATGAACTGAAAAACGAAAGCTGGCTGAGGGCGGTCGCAAAGCTACAAAAGCGCTCCTACGAAGAGATGCGCGTGGCGACTTTGGAGTTTCTGGATACGGATATGTTCAGCATTTCACCGGATCACTGCCGCACGTTTCTCGATCCAATGATTGAGTCATGGGACATCGATCTAAAGACAATCGGGATGGAAATCGTGTTGAACCGCCGCCTGGCTCCCATTGAATTCGTAGAATTTCAATTCACCGAGGTGAAATCCAGCCTGTCGCCTGAAGAAGAACCCGGCCTTCGCACATTTCTTCAGAACACGGCGATGAGTGGAGATGCCACCGAAACGGAAATCGAATTTCTCAAGAGCTTGAAATTCGGCAGCACCCGGCCTAACGCGCTCTATTACTATCGCGAGTTACAGAATCTCAGAGACCCGCTGCATTTTGCCGGCGTTGCCGCCTCTGCGATCAAAATGCGTCGTGACCCTGGCAAAGCCGACAAGCAGCTACAGCTCAATTCCAGAAAAAAAGCCATCCAGCGCTGGGCAAAAAACAAACCCAAGCGCCAGAGGAAAAACGGCCCCGCCAGTTCATGATCGCGGACATCCCGCTACGACGCGCCCGGGACATGTCTCTTGGCACCCCGGATGTGGTATCCGCAGAACAACCTTTTGTGTTACCCAAAAACACTCTATCTCGGGATGTGTTCCCTTCCGGCGTGGCACATCATCAGACGGCGAGAGGATGCCTCGACGTGCAAGAAAGACGCATTGCGGCCGATAACCTGATCGCGCTTGCCGATTTCCACCGCAATTTCAAGGATTTGAATGCGCCTGCAGCAAGCGGCTCATTCCTCTACGGCTTAGCGGTGCGCACCTAGCGAAGAGGAGCAAGGCTGTGAAGCCAATAAGCGTGGTCGTCGTAGGAGGAGGGTTTGCTGCAGTACAGTTTGCAAAAACCCTCAGAAGGAAATTGCGTGCATCGGAGTGCGAGATTCTCTTGTTCAATCGAGAGAATCACATGGTATTTCATCCGCTGTTGGCGGACGTTGCCGGAGCATCCATCAATCCGGACGCAGCAGCAACACCCTTGCGCCAGATGCTGCCTGGCGTCGATTGCCGCACCGAGCGCGTGCAAAGGATCGACCTTGCCTCCTCAGAGATCGAATTTGACGATGGAAGCGGTGCGCCCAAGCGGCTGCGGTACGACCACCTGGTTATTGCGTGCGGCGCGGAAAGCAATCTGGGCTTGATTCCTGGAATGACGGAGCACGCGTTTGCCTTCAAGGTTATGCGCGATGCCATTGATCTCCGGCAGCACATCGTCCGGCAGATGGAACTGGCGGAAGCCACGAGCGACACCGATCGCCGTCGCTGGCATTTGAGTTTTATCGTCGTGGGGGCGGGCTTCAGCGGCGTTGAGGTGGCCGGCGAAATCAACGAACTTGTTCGCAGCAGCACGCGATTTTACCGGAACTTCCGCAAAGAAGACGTGACGGTCACGCTGGTTCATTCCCATGATCAGATCTTGCCCGAGGTAGCGCCAGCGCTGCGCGAATTCGCAAGGAAAAAGATGGAGAAGGCCGGCATCGCAATGGCGCTGATGGCACACGCGCGCTCGGCCACACACGAAGGGGTTGAGCTGACCGATGGACGGATGCTGGCGGGAAGGACGGTCGTATGCACCATTGGAACCGCGACCTCGCCGCTCGTCGAACACCTCGACGTCCCCAAGGACAAAGGCCGCATCCGAACCGCGCCGGACATGCGAATCGAAGGAAAAACAAACGCATGGGCGATTGGCGATTGTGCGCTCATCATCAATGCGTTCGACAACAAACCGTCAGCTCCCACGGGACAATTTGCGGAACGTCAGGGCCGTCAAGCGGCGCTGAATCTGGTTCGAATTCTGAAGGGCGAACCGACGCAACCATTTCGGTTCAAAGCTCTCGGCCAACTTTGTTCGATCGGCGGCTACCAGGCCGTGGCGGAAATGCTGGGCGTGAGAGTATCCGGGTTTCTCGCCTGGTTCTTGTGGCGGGGCGTCTACCTTTTCAAGCTTCCCTCGTGGTCTCGCAGGATCAAAGTCGCTCTGGACTGGGCGTGGGACGTACTCTTCCCGCGCGACCTGAGTTTTCTCAATACGGACGAAGCGCAAAGTTTCACGCACGCCTACTATCGGCCCGGCGACTTCATCCAGCGGCAAGGAGAAGCGGCTCGATTTTTCAGCGTCATCGAAGAGGGTGAAGTCGAGGTTCTGCAGGGAAACGAGCAAGTCGGTGAGCGAAAAGTCCTTGCCATCCTGGGAAAGGGTGATTTCTTCGGCGAGGGCGCCCTTTTGGCAAATCGTCCTCACGAAACCAGTATTCGCGCCCGTACTCCGGTTCGCTTGAGGCAGGCCGGTAGCGCTCTCTTCTCGCAGATTACGGGAACATTCACGCCCTTGCGCGAGGTGCTGTCCAAAGCGTTCATTCGGCGTTCGGGCGATTTTTGGAACCGTTTATCGCGGGCCAAGGCCCTTCTTCAACACGAACCGCTCAGTTCTGTTCTCGATCCGCTTCCAACGAAAGTACTCAGCAAAAACAATACCTTCGCTGACGCAATCAAGTCCCTTAAAGACAGCCCCTTGGGACTCATCGTCGTGGACGAAACGCAAAAACTATGGGGAACCCTGGACTGCAACGACCTGCATCAGATTGTCGCTCGCGTCGCGGCTATTCCCGCAGAAAAGCGGGAGAACATCAGCCAGCATCCGCTGAGCGAATTTCTGCCGGGTAACCCGCTGAGCGCGGTGCTTGAGGATTCGGCGCTCGTAGCGTACGTCACGATGCTGGACCACGGCATCTCATGGCTGCCCGTGGTGAGAAGCAAGGATGATCCCATACCGGTCGGTTACGTTCGCGAAGTGAGCGTCATGGACTGTATCATTCAGAAACTTGGCCACAGCCAGGAACCCAGCTCCAGCCCGGCCACTGAGGGCAGCTGAGTGCCTCCTTGCCTCCCCGCCCCGCACGCGCCATAATCATTTCCGTAACTCTACCAATCTATTTGCTGCCACTTTTTGAGGAGGGGCAATGAGCATTTCTCCCAACGTGCCGAGTTCCCAGGAATCGTATCACTACGAATCCTCAGGCACTCCGCGCTGGATCTCGGTTCTTTTCGCACTGCTTTTTATCGCGCTCGGCGCCGTCGGTTTCTTCGCTTACAGTTCCACGTCGAAGCTCACCAAGGACCTCGGCGACGCGCAAAAGACGAACGCCACACTCACCGCGCAACTCGACCAGGCCAACACGCGCCTCGCTGAGCTCAAAAGCATCGTCGAAGTCACGCAACAGAAAGTCGGCATGACCGCTTCCGAAGTCGCCGGCACGAAAGCCCGCGCCGAAGCCATCCGCAAGGAACAAGTCGCCGCCGATCAAAAACTCACCGGCCAGATCACCGCCGTGCAAAACGAGAGCAACGAAAAAATCGGCGCAGTCGCCACGGAAGTTGGCGGCGCGAAAAAGGACATTGCCGACACGCGCAGCGACCTCGAAGCCACCAAAGCCAAGCTCGAAACCACCAAGGGTGACATGGGCGTCATGAGCGGCCTCATCGCGCGCAATCACGACGATCTCGAAGACCTCAAGCGCCGCGGCGATCGCAACTACTACGAATTCAACATCAAGAGAGCCAAGAACGCCCAGCGCGTCGGCCCCATTCAGGTCAATCTCAACAAGACCGACCCGAAAAAATCCAAGTACACCATCACCGTTGTCGCCGACGATCGCCAGATCGAAAAGAAGGACAAGACTTCCGGCGAACCCGTGCAGTTCTACGTCGGCAGTTCGCGCAGCGTGCCCTACGAAATCGTCGTCTTCAATGTCAGCAAGGACCAGATCACCGGCTATCTCTCGACGCCGAAAGACGCATCGGCACCCGCGCCCGCAGCGGCCCCGGCAAAACAATAGGCAGCGCGATTCCTCTTTAAAAAAGCTCTGTTCCACTTCTGGAAACTCAGAACGGAACAGGGCTTTTCTGTTTCCCCTGCGCTCGCTACCCTTTATAAATGAAGCAAGATTCTTCCCATCCGGAGTCTTCCCCCATGAACCTATTTCGCCGCACTATTGGTCTGGCTGTCGCTCTCGTCTTGTGTCTTGTTTTCTCTGCGCAACTCCGCGCGCAATCGGCGCAAGCCTCCATTGACCCCGCGCGCCTCCCCAAAAACACCGTCTTCTATCTCCTCTGGCGCGGCGCTCCCGCTCCCGCCGCTCGCTCCGCAAATTCCCTCTACGCACTCTGGGACGATCCGGGATTTGCGCCTGCGCGCAACGCTTTGCTGGACAGTTTTCTAAGCGACCAAAAAAAAGGCGATGCGAAATCGAAATTCTCGCGTGAAGAAATTTCGGAATTTTCGGACCTGCTTGAAAACTCGATGGCCATCGGCTTCGTAAGCGATCCGGCCAAAAATAATTCTCTATCTGCATCCTCTTCCGACTCCGCAAAAAAACCGGACTCCGCGCACAAATGGAACGGTTTTTATTTCATTTACGACCGCACCGGCAAGGAAGCGCTGCTCGCGAAAGCGCTTTTGCGATTCCGCGCCCAGGAAAAATTCCCGTCGAAGATTTCCCCGATAACCATTGCCGGCATACCAGCGCAAAAGGTGGAGCACAAGAGCGGCGAAACCGAATATTGGGTCGAGAGCGGAAAATACGTCATCACTTCCGGAGAAATTTCCGTCGTCCAGCAGATTCTCACGCGGTTTAGTTCTGGCGCGCCTTCTCAAGCTTCGCTCATTTCGCCGGGTCAGGCCGCAGAGCTCGAAAAAATCGTCGCGCGCACGAGGCCCGGCGCTCCTCCGATGTCCCTCGGCGGCGTTCCCGCGTTCAAGGAAGCGAACCCCGTCCTCGGTAACGGCGGCATCCTCGAGTTTTTCGTCAATATTTCGGACGTGGTTAAACTTGCAGGCGACACTCCCGGCCCGCAAGGAATTCGCCCCAGCACGATTCTCGACTCCATAAAAATGAGCTCGGTTCATTCGTTTTCTGGCCGCGTTTTTCTGGACGGCGCAAAAACTCGCTTTCAAGCGGGCATTCTCGGGGAAGCCGCTCCCGGCACACCCTTTGACATTTGGGATGCGGGCCAGGCAAAGCCCGCGAGCACTGCCTACATCACGCCAAACGCGGTTTCCTATCGCGAAACACAACTCAATTTGCCCGGCGTTTATGCGCTCGGCATGCAAATCGCAAAGCCCTTCCTGCCAAAGGGTTCCGACGAAGACAGAAAAAACATGATGGACGCCGCCTCGTTGGTGAAGCTCGGCATGCCCCTTTCCGACGCGTTTAATTCTCTGACCGGCGAACTCGGCTACTTGCAAACAGGTTCCTCTTTTGATTTCGGAAAGAACACATTTTTCATCGGCGTGCGTAACCGGGAAAATGCGCTGAAACTTTTGCGCCACGCATTTATTGACGAAATTTCCTCCGACACCGACGAAGCCGGCGTCACCTACTTGGCGCTCGACATGAGCAAACCAACGGAAGGGCAAAAGCCAAGTGCGGGAAACAAATTCTATCTTGCCGTCGCCAAAGACATGATCCTTGTAGCCGGCAGTCGCGAGACTCTGCGCGCGCCGCTCGCGCAAAGCGCCTCCTCCCCGACGGCAAGCCCCCTCACGCCCTTCCTCTCCAGTCACAACGACGGGCACGCTACTCTTAACGGCCTGAGCTTCACCGATTTCCAGAAATTTGACTGGCAATCGTTGAAAAATCTTCCCGGCCGAAACAAAGCCACAGGCGCATCAGTTTTGCTTGGGTTGATGACGGATAAACCAGTGCCAGCGCAGGAGAAATCCTGGCTCGATGAAATCGATCCCAAAGTTTTCTCGCGCCATCTCCACCTCAGCCTCGGCTACACTTGGAAAGACGCGAACGGCCTTCACATTGATGGTTGGATTGATTGATTCCGCGCGGCGGAGTTTTCTTCAGAACTCGATTCTTGCTTTTGTTTTGAGTTTTACCTTTTTTGGAGCGCAGCTTTGCCAGGCGCAGGAAGTCTCCGCACCCACCATTAAAGTGGATGTAAGCCGCGTCAACGTCGGCGTGGTCGCCACGGACTCCCGCGGCAATTTCGTTCAGGGCCTGCAGAAATCGGACCTCCACATCTTCGACAACGGCGTCGAACAACCCATCGCCGGTTTTCTAGCGAACGACGACCCCGCACAAGTCGTCCTCATGCTCGAATGCGGCCCGTCCATGTACCTCTTCGGAAGAGAAAGCATTCAAAAGGCCGACGCGCTCATTGCGAGCCTTTCCGCTAATGATCGCGTTGCGATTGTCTGCTACGCCTCCGGCGCCACCGTTCAATTCGAATTAAGCGAAGACAAATCCGCCTCCCGGCTCGCCCTGCGCGAACTGAATTTCGCAACCGGTTTTGCTGATCTGAACCTTTCGCAGAGCCTGCTCGAAGTTCTCGCCTGGCTTAGCACAATTCCGGGCAAGAAGACCGTCGTGCTCCTCGGCAGCGGCGTGGACAGCTCACCCCCCAATATGGGAGACGCTTTTCGCAGGAATATCAGCGCGAGCGACGTCCGCGTCCTTGCCGTTTCCACTTCCAAGCAATTGACGCAATTTCCAAAACATCACAAACGCACACGGCAAGAACGTGCCAGCCTCGCGCAATTGGAGCCGATGCTCAAAACTGGCGAGGCCACACTACGCAATCTTGCGACCGCGACTGGAGGACGCGTCTATTTCCCCAAATCTATCAAGGACTTCGAAAGGACTTACTCCGAAATCGCGCAAATGGTGCGCCACGAATACAGTCTTGCGTTCGTCCCGCCGACGCCCGACGGAAAACTCCACACCCTCACCGTCACCGCGAACCACGCATTTCGCTTAGACCATCGACAGGCATACCTGGCGCCCTAAGCGCCTGCAAACTAAGTCTCGGCCGCTAGCGGCGATGCACAGTTACATGGATGCCGTTTTGAGGCCGCAAGGTTACAGATGCGACCGGCTTGACGGCGCGGCCTGCGACAAGTTGGAGGTGGAATCTCTGCTGAGTCATGGCAAGCAGCAGCGTGGCCTCCAGCATCGCGAAGGAAGCTCCCACGCAAACTCGCGGACCGCCTCCAAACGGAAAATAAGCAAACCTCGGAATTTTTCCCGCGCGGACGGGGTCTTCGCGCCAGCGCTCTGGATCAAACTTGTCTGGATCGGAAAAGAAGCGCGCATCGCGTTGCGTCAAAGATTGGAAGATAAAAATATTCGTGCCGGCGGCCACACGATAGCCACCAATCTCGCAGCTCGCGATGGCGCGGCGTCCAATGCCCCAAACCGCGGGATAGAGTCGCATCGATTCCTTGATAACCATCTCGGTATAACGGAGACTCGGAATATCTTCGACCGTAGGCTCCCGATCGCCGAGCACGGTGTGAAACTCTTCGACAAGTTTCGCTTCGATTTCAGGATTCTGGGCAACTAGGTAGCAGGTCCAGGAAAGAGCAATCGCCGTCGTCTCGTAACCCGCGAGAAAGAGCGTCATCAACTCATCGCGCAATTGCGAATCGTTCATCGGCTTACCGTCTGCGTCGCGAACCTGGAGTAGTGCATCGAGTAGGTCTCCTCGCGCCTGATTCGAAGCGCGGCGTTCCTGAAGAATACTTCGGATGATTTTGTTTAAGTCGCTGATAGCGCGGCGTCTCGCAGGCACCAAAAAGTCCGGCAAGTCGAACGGCAGCAGGAGCGCCTGCCCGGCATCGGTCAAGAATCTGTCCGTAACGACCTGCATCGCTTTGCCGACGCGTTCGGCGACGCCCTTAACTTCAGCTCCAAACAGGCATTGCGCGACGATCTGCAGCGTTAGGGCCATCATGTCTTCATGCACGTTACGCGATTCGCCGTCAGTCCAGGCATCGAGCAGTTGCCGGGTTGCGCTCGTCATTACCGGCCCATAAGACAAGATGTTTTCGCGGCGAAAGGCCGGCTGGATCAGGCTTCGCTGATGCTGCCAAGCCTTTCCTTCGTTGGTCAGCAAGCCGTTGCCAAGGACGCGGGCGAGGGCGCGGTAATCCGCGGACTTGGTGAAATTGCCGGGATTCGTAACCAGCACATATTCTATATCGCGGGGATGCATGACCAGGCAGATGGGAACGTGAACGTAGCGAAGCTGCACCACGTCTCCGTATTCTTTGGCACAACGCGAATAGAATCCTAGCCAGTCGCTGGAAACTGCGGCTAGGTTGCCAAGCAGGAAGTGCCCTTTCGGACCGGGCGGGGAGCCTGGAGATTGCTTAATAGAGGAGGGAGCGGCTGCAGACATAGGAGGCGTTCTGCGTTATTACCTGCTTACTTGCAAAAAGCTAAGTATAGCAAGTCAAAACATTCTCAGCTGAGTCCATCGCGGCTTACTCAAATTCTTTGAGGGTTTTCGCCATTTCGGTCAAGCGCTGATTCACACGCGCGAAAACAGTGCCTGCATCAAATGTGCCTGTGCCATTTTTCATGCCCGCGGACATTCCCGTAAGCAATTCCACGCCTTGCTCGATCTTTGAGGCCGGCCAAATGTGAAACTTCTTCGTCTGTACAGCTTCAACAACGTCTTGCCGCAGCATCAGGTCTTCGATGTTCGCTTCCGGAATGAGCACGCCCTGCGTTCCCGTCAATCCCTTGATCTTGCAAACGTCAAAAAAGCCTTCGATTTTTTCATTTACGCCGCCGATGGGCTGAATATCGCCCTGTTGATTCATCGAGCCCGTCACGGCAATGTCCTGCCGCAGCGGCAAATCGGCGAGCGCGGAAACGAGCGCGTACACTTCCGTCGAACTCGCGCTGTCTCCGTCCACTCCGGAATACGACTGCTCGAAACAGATGCTCGCCGCGAGCGAGAGCGGCTTATCCTGCGCGAAGCGGCTGCGCAAATAGCCCGCAATAATGTGCACGCCCTTGTCGTGGAAGCGCCCGCTCAAATTCGATTCGCGCTCGATATTGATGAGCCCGGATTTTCCGAGCGCTGCTGTCGCCGTAATGCGCACCGGCTTCCCGAACGAGTAGCCGCCAATTTCGAGCACGCTCAGGCCATTCACCTGCCCGACGCGTTGCCCGGCCACATCCACCAGCAGCGTGCCTTCCTCAATCATTTCGCGGATGCGCGTTTCCACAAGGTTGTGCCGCTCCATTTTCGAGCTGAGCGCCTTGCGCACGTGCTCCGCGCGAACCACATGTTCGTCCGCGGCCTTCGCCGCATAATGCGCCTCGCGCGCCAAATCGGCGATGTCCACAAACCGCGCCGTGACCTTGTTGCGGCGCCCGGCCATGCGCACGCCGTGCTCCAACATAGTGGCAAACGCGCCGCGGTCGAACGGCGACAAATTTTCTTTTTCAGAAAGCGCGCGCAGCCGCCCCGCATATTCCGCGATGACGGAATCGCTCATCGGCATCTCTTCGTCAAACTCGACGCGCACTTTGAAAATCTTGCGAAAATCCTCTTCATAGTCGTAAAGCAATTCATACATCGAGCGGTCGCCGATCAGAATCACCTTCAGATTGATGGGAATCGCTTCCGGCTTCATCGCACTTCCGCCGAACGGATAAAACATTTCGGCGGGCTGAATCTCCAGGCGGTTGTGATTGAGCGTGCGCTTCAGGGCGCGCCACACTCCGGGCTCCGAAATTGTTTCGAGCGCATACATAATCAAAAATCCGCCGTCGGCGCGCAAAAGCGAGCCGCCGCGCAAATCCATAAAATCGCTCGTCCAGCCGCCGCGCGAATCGTAAGCCCGTTGAATCGTACCGAAAAGATTCACGTAGGTTGGTGTCGTTTCAAAAATTACGGGCGACGTGGATTCATCGCCGTGCGCAAGAATCACGTTCACCCCGTAAACGCGGAACGGATCCCGCTCCGGCCCAGGCGCTTTCGTCGGACCGCCCTCGGGAATATCCGCAGGCTCTTCGGACTCCCCTTCACGTTCCTTGAAGGGATCCAAATTGTCCAGAATGTGGTGCCGCACTTCTTCCAGATATTCCGAAACGCTGCCGTCCGGATATTTTTCCTTGAGCTCTTCAATCACGCCGTCCACAAGCACCGACGCTGCTTCCTGCTCGAGATAACTTAATTCGCTCGCAAGTTCGCGCGAAAGCGTCAGCGTTTTGCGGTAAACAACCGTAAATTCCTGGCGGAACTGTTCGTACTTCCGCTCAATCTCTTCTGCGACGGGCGAATCGAGTTTTCCTTCATGCACCATCTTCGAAATATCCTCGATCGGGACCATCTGCCCTTCGAGCACTGGAAAAATCTCCGGCAACGCCACGGCGCCGACTTGCATGTGCCCCAGCGCGAACTGATCCCGCGCGATGCGCCGTGTGAAATCGTCCATCAAATCCTTTTCACGCGCGGTGAAGCGCTCGACGATGCGCCCTTTTTGGCGTTGAAACGGTTCGCCTTCGAACACCTGCGGAATCCGCCGCCGCAGAAAATCGATGCCCGCTTGCATGTCCTTCTTAAAGCCATTGGCTTGCCCGCGCGGCAATGAAATCAAACGCGGCCGGTCGTTCGTCTTGAAATTATTTACGTAGCATCGGTCGGGCGATTCCTTTACGCCGGGCTTCAACTCTTCGATCATGCGCGCAATCGTGCCGCCGCGGCTCGTGCCCGCAAGGCCGCAGACAAAAACGTTGTAGCCGGGCGCGCCAAGTTCGACGCCCATTTTGAGCGCCCGCAACGCTCGCTCCTGGCCGACAAATCCCTCGCGCAACTCGGCTTGCGCCGTCGTTTCAAAAGGAAGCCGCGCGGGTTCGCAGCGCCAGCGAAGTTTTTCCGGCTCCAGCTCGCCGAGTTTGCCAAACTTCTTTTCTTGTTCTTTCATACGTTCTCGTTCTTCCGGGCGGGTACTGTAGCACGGCGGCGCATTCAGGTCTTCACGCTCGTTGCAACTATTCTTGCAGAGCGTTATGCCTTCGCTTCTTCCAATTCGTCGCGATGTTCCATATAGACACGGAACACACCCATCGCCGCCGCCATGATTGTCGGCCCGGCCACAATTCCCAGCAAGCCGAACACTTCGATTCCGCCCAGCACGCTGATGAAAAGCAGCAATTCATTGAGCCGCGTGCGATTGCGCAGCAGCAGCGGTCGCACAAAATTGTCCGCGATCCCAGCGACGCCGCCGGAAATCGCCACAATCACGATCGCTTTTCCCCAGTGGCCGTTCAAACCAATCCACAGCGCGGCGGGAACCCAGATGAGCGCGGAGCCGACCACTGGCACAAGCGAGAAAAAGGCGATGAGCACGGCCCAGAAAAGCGGCGAGCCGATTCCGACGAGCGTGAACGCCAATCCGCCAAGCGCGCCTTGCATCAGTGCAATAACCAGCGCGACCGCGACGCTTGCGAAAATTAACTCGCGCGATTCTTCCAGCATTTCCGATTGAATTTCGCTGTCGAAAGGCAAAAGATGCCGCACGCCGCGGACCACCTCATGCCCTTCGCGAAACATGAAGAAAAGCGCGAACAGCATCAGAAAAAGATCTACGAAAAACGTGACCAGATTTTTCAGCAGGCCCGTCAGCTTGCTCGCCAAATACGCCGCAGCTTTTTCCACTCCCTGGCGAACCTGGTTGGAAAAGTCCGCCTCCTGCATGGATGCCGGCAATTTGCTCTTGAGCCAGCCTTCGACGCGGTCAGCCGCGCTTGAATTCTGGTGCGTCAAAACGGCTTGTGCTTTTGCCGTCGCGTCCACGGCCTGCTTTGTTGTGTACGCCGTGACGACAAGCGCTGGAACCACCAGCAGAAATGTTACCCCGAGTGTACTGACCAGCGCGGCGCGAGTCGGTTTCAATCGTTTCTCAATTCGCTCGTGGAGCGGCGCGAAGAAAATCGCCAGCACCGCCGACCACGCCAGCGGAACGATAAACGGTTCCACGATTCGAAACACCAAATAGCCCAGCAACAACAATGCCCCGTACGACAGTACGGTTGTCAGACGGTCACTCGTCGTTGTTTTCGCGGGAGCGGTATTTTTCATTCGCGGTATATAATCCCCTTGATTCGTACTCACAGGTCAATCAAAAAACTGACGCGGCATGTTCTCCAATTCTACTTCGTTGACTAGGTATCAATTCCGGCTTCTTGCTGTACTTGCTTTAATCAACTTTGTCAACTTCGCCGCGCGCCAGGTCTTTGTCCCGCTCATTCCGATGCTGCGCACGCAGCTGAATATTTCCGATGAGCAGCTCGGCTCGCTGCAAACTTTGCTTCTGATTGTGCTCGCGCTCGGCAGCATTCCCTCGGGATTTCTCGCCGACCGCTTTAGCCGCAAAGCAATTATCGCCACGGGAATTTTGCTGTGGAGTGCAGCCACATTTGCAGGCGGGCTTGCTACAAGTTTCATGGCTTTGCTGCTCGCGCGTTCTTTTGTTGGTTTCGGAGAAGCGGCGTACGCGCCCGCCGCGCAGTCCATGATTTCCGGATCGTTTCCGCAAGCGCGCCGCGCTTCCGCGCAGGCGATCTTCGCGTCGGGAATGTTGCTCGGCGGGGCGTGCGGCCAAGTGATTGGCGGAATGATTGCGCCGCGATACGGATGGCAGATGGCGCTTTTCGTCGTCGCCGCCGCGGGAATTCTTCCGGCGATCGCGCTTTTCGGAGTGGAGGAACCGCCTCGTGGGCCACGCTCGGATGTTGTGCCCATCTTTAAGATTCTTTCCGTGCCCGCGTTTTTGTCCATGATCGCCGGTGGAATTTGCATCACGTTTGCCAGCGTTTCGCTAATTCATTGGGGCGTGGATTTCGCAGTCAACTACAAGGATTTCAGTTTACGCGAAGCTTCCGTAGCGCTTTCCATCATCACGCTGGTGTCGCTGATTCTCGGCGTGCTTTGCGGCGGATACGTTGCGGATAAATTACAGAAAAAATTTCCGTACGGAAGATTGATCGCGATTGGAATGGCGTTCCTCCTCGCCACCCCCTTTTTGCTGCTGGCGATTCAATCCGAAGAAAAACAAACTGTACTGGTGGGGTTATTCATCGCAGGTTTTTTCATGTCGTGGTACCACGGGCCGGTGACGGCGGTGATTCACGACATGATGCCGAGGCGCGCGCATTCGACGTCCATCGGCGTGTACATGTTCGCCACGCAACTGATCGGCGGCCTTGGCCCACAAGTGATTGGAAAAATTTCCGATCAGAGAGATTTGCAAGTCGCTTTACAAATTGCCGCGGCAGTTTTGGTTTGCGGCGCGCTGCTGATGCTGCTCGTGATTCATTTTATTCGCCGCGACGGGTTGCGGCATCCCGCGGTCGAAGCGTTTCATGCGGAGCCGCCGGAAACGACGGGGCAAGCATAGAGCACAGGCAAGAGTGCCAGTGCTACTTAATTCCGATTTGCGCGATGAGACGCAGAACTTCGTCGTGAGGGACGTCGTAGAGTTTGCGTTCGTCTTCTTCCTCGAGGCGTTCGCGCAGAAATTCCGCGGCGATGAAGCTGGCTTCACGGTCGGTGAGATCGCGGCCGGATTTTTCGCGAAACGCGGTGAACCCCGTGTGGGCGAGGCCGACGACGAGCGCGTCGTCTTCCACAAAGAATTTCGTGTCTATCGTGTCGGCGTGGCGCGTGGCAATGCCGTTCCACATGTGCGAAAAACGGCAGCGATAATTGCTGCCGCTCAGTTTCGATTGGACGTCAAAGACGCCGACAAATTCACTCATTTTGCCTGTGTTTGCCAGCACCGGGTAGGTTGCCATCATTCAGCTCCTGAAAGTCGTTTGCCGTTTACCGTTTGTCGTTTGTCGTTTGTCGTCATCAGTTTTCAGTATTCAGTTAAGAGTGTCAACTCTCTGGAGTTGGGCGCTCTTATTGTTAGCTTGGTTGCGCATGGTTATTTGGCGGCGAGGGCGGCTTCGGCGTGCGAGAACGAGCGCACAGCGGCGCCAACTCCCGCGCCGGCCGGGACGCGTGCGCCTTGATCGAGTGCCACTTTTTCCATGGCGCCGAGCAGCAGCAAAACATTGGCTTTTTGCGCGCAGTAGCCCATGAGGCCGAGACGCCAGATTTTTCCCTTGAGTGGGCCGATACCTCCGGCAATTTCAATATTGAATTCGTCAAGAAGCTGATCGCGGAATTTTACGTCGTCGACGCCGGCAGGAACCAGGACGGGCGTGACGGTGACGAGGCGGTCGGCGGGATTCTCCACGAACATTTTCAGGCCCATTGCTTCACAGCCCGCGACAAGCGCTCGCTGGCACGCGCGATGGCGCTCCCAGCGAACTTGTAAGCCTTCCTCCATGGCAATCCGCATCGCTTCGCGCAGCGCGTAGATCAAAGAGATGGGCGGAGTGTGGTGATAGAGGCGGCCCTGGCCCCAGTAGGCCATGGCGGTGGTGATGTCGAAGTACCAGCTTTGGACTTTTGTTTTGCGGCTGGTCATGACTTCTTCGGCGCGCGGGCTGACCGTGATAGGAGACATGCCCGGAGGCGCGCTGAGCGCCTTTTGTGAACCGCTGAAGACGATGTCCAGGCGCTCCTTGTCCACGTGCATCGGAACGGCGGCGAGCGAGGCGACCGCGTCCACGATGAGGAGCGCGCCAAGTTCGTCCGCGACTTTGCGGAAGCCGTCGAGATTGGTGACGACGCCGGTGGACGTTTCGCCGTGAGCCACGCCAACAACTTTGATTTTGCGGCCGGCGGCGGCGCGGAGCACGTCATCGGGATTAACGGCGCGGCCGAGGGGCGCTTCGACTTTGGTGATTTTGGATTGCGTGCGCGAAGCGACTTCAAACATGCGCTCGGAAAAGTAGCCGTTGACGCAGACGATGGCTTCGTCGCCAGCTTCGAGCGTGTTGACGATGGCAGTTTCAATACCGCCCGAACCGGAAGCGGACATGGGCATGGTGATGCGGTTGGTCGTCTGGAAAACCTGGCGCATGAGTTCCTGCGTTTCGTTCATGCAGGTTTTGAAGAACGGGTCGAGATGGCCGACGATGGGCGCGGCGAGGGCGCGATAGACGCGAGGATCCACCGAGGAGGGGCCGGGGGTCATCATCAGGCGGTTGGGTGGGGCAAATTCACCTATAGGCATGGAAAGAGTCCTTTCGTGTGTAAGCGGCCATTTTCCCGCTTCCGGGGGTTTGCCACAACGGGCAAATTGGCAGGAGAGTGTGCGTAACTCGGTTCGGCCCGTAACCGGAGGGATACCCACCCCACCCCGGTTTTTACGTAAGTGTTCATTCTAAAGGGAGTTAGAGTGGCCCTGTTGACATCCTCGCCGAGTGGAGCGAAGCCTGAGACGGTAGAGGTTGTAGGTGAGTCCGAGAAGGAGGGCTTGTCGGACTTGCAGGACCAGGCGACGACCCGGAGCGCGTGCCGACAGCTTGCGTTTTACCACCGAGAAGACGGTTTCCACCTTCGCCCGTGGTCCGTACGGTTTCTGCGGAAAATTGCGATACATCTGCCCGCGCAACGTTCCTTGCGGAACACCCCGACGGGGTTGTGCAGGAATAATACTTTGCGCCCGCCAGCGTTGC
>Ga0137404_10000239_pt1 | contig 35737 bp, 19 predicted proteins | sample CZOMad2_1_16fung_FD_108285 | JGI IMG/M metagenome (GOLD analysis project Ga0137404, IMG submission 108285) | Vadose zone soil fungal communities from Angelo Coast Range Reserve, California, USA - CZOMad2_1_16fungal (Illumina Assembly) | ecosystem: Environmental > Terrestrial > Soil > Vadose... | reverse complement strand
GCCCAGCGCGGTGATGTAGTCACAATTCTGAGAAGCGAGGCCGCTGATAGCGTTACAGGGTGTATAACCCGCCGGGTTGGAGGTCGCGTAGGCAACCGTGGCCGTGCCTGAGGTATCACCGGAACGGGTAACGGTGATGGTCGCTGCGGTCAGGTCTTCCTGCACTGAGTAGTCGGCTGCGCTGAACTGGACTGTTGCCGGTGCCGCTCCGTCGTCGTTGATGATTGTGCCGAGGCCCTGACTCTTCGCAATTGTCGCGTTTTCTGAGTTCGAGAGATTAATGAAAAAGGTTTCATCGGGCTCGCTTTGCGTGTCGCCGTTAACCAAAACGTTTATCGTCTTCTGCGTTTGACCAGCACTGAACGTGAGCGTACCGCCCGCAGGTTGATAATCGGACCCCATAGTTCCGGTGCCGTCCGCGGTCACATACTTGACGATCACGTTCTCTGTAATCGGATCAGAAAGGGTCACTGTGAAAGTTGCGTTGCTGTTGCCGGCATTTCCTTCGACGATGCTCACGTTATTGACAGAGAGAGACGGCAGGTCGTTATCTTGCATACTGAGCGTAGCAGTCGTGATATTGCCCAACACGGCGCCGCCTGTCGGGTTGCTCAGAGTCAGCGTAAAGTTTTCTGTTCCCTCTGGTATGTTGTCATCGATGATAGGCACAGTGATGGTCTTGCTCATTTCTCCGTCATTGAAAGTCAATGTTCCGGAGGTAGCGGCGTAATCGGCTGGAGCTATGGCCGTACCGTCGGTGGTTGCGTAGCTTACGGTTACCGTACCAACGCTGCCGCTGGTGCGCGTTACATCGACGGTAAAGCTTCCGGCATTTTCGAATTTAGAAACGAAGTCAGTACTAAGCTGCAGGGTTCCCGGGCTACTGACGACTCCGGAAGCGCAGGCAGAAAACTCCGAGGTGCTGCCTTGTGGATCGGTTGCCGTGGCACTAAAGAAATTGCCAACAACCGAGGCCGTCGGAACATTGAAAGTAAAGTTGGCTTTGCCGCTTGCATCAGTAGTGACATTCGTGAAGCCGAGAAATTTTTCGCCTTCACCGAAACCAGAAGTATCGCAAGCAGTGTTTGAGAAGAATTCGATTCGGAACTGCGTGCTGAACGCGCTGTCGAGCGTGCCCTGAACGGTGGTCGTGCCGCCACTAGCAGCCACGCCGGTCAGCACCGGGAAGTTCTGTAGATTATTCGGGCCTGTGTCAGCGTCTCCGGTATTGTTGTCGTTGGACGTGACGCCGAAACTCCCGATAAAAAGATCGATTCCCAAATAAGACCCGTAGCCATTGGAAAAAATGGAATTGCCGAGAATCGCGTTGTTGATCCCGGAGTATCCCGCTTCGATCCCGCGGCCGCTGTTATATGCAATGACATTCCCGGTGCCGGGCCCAGAACCACCAATGGTGTTATTGCTCGCTGCATTTACGATACTGATGGCGGTGCCATTTGAAATACTTGCAGCACCATTTGCTTTGGTGCCGAAGTAATTTCCCAGTACCTGATTATTGGCCGCAGCGCCGCCGATCCTGATGCCATAGGAATTGCCTGAAATAACATTGCGCTCGCCCGGCGTTGTCCCTCCGATAATATTCGAGCTGCAGTTGTTCAGGATGATGCCAACATTTGCGTTCGCCACAGAGGTCATGCCGCTGGCGTCCGTGCCAATGTAGTTCCCAATCACTTTGTTGCCGGTTGCGGCTATTGAGTCTATCCAAATGCCCGCTCCGCCATTCGGAGCATTGTTGCCGGAAATAACATTGCGGTCAGCCGCCGTCATCCCCCCGATGACGTTATTGGCGGATTTGACGTAAACCCCGATGTTGTCGTTTGGGGATGGAACAGGCCCCGTACCAGCTGCATTCGTGCCGATGTAGTTTCCGGCAATCACGTTATTGCCATTCGTGTCGATATTGATGGCCTGGAACATGAAGCCGTTAATCACCAGTCCTCGCACAGTGCTATTGCCGGCGGTAATCCTCAGACCCAGGCTGTTAGTTGTGTTCGAACCATTGACAACAATCAGCGGAGCGCCAGCAAAACCAGGCTGTGTCGTACCGTCAATTACCACCGGATCGCTGATCGTGGGCAATGTAGATGTTGGACTGATGGAATGGAAGCCTGAGCCAGGAATATTGAAAGCGATAGTGTCGAGACCCGGGTTGCTATTGGCGTCGAGAATAGCTTGGGGAAGTGACCCGGGACCGAAGGCATTAGTGTTGCTAACCGTGAATACGGCCGCAGAGGCAGCGATATTGGTTAACAGAATCGCCGCGAACAATACGAGCAGACGTACTATAGCGGATTGGATATTTGCCGTAGGACGATAACGCGATTTCATGCAGTTCTTCTCCTTCAAAATTATGTTCTTGTCGGCGGCGGATTATGGTTGAATGAAAAACGGCGTGGCACCACCAGTTCAGGTAGCATTGCGCTTGACGCTATTAAGCGGCGATAGCGATGTCCTGCATCGCATCGGCTAACAGACTGTAAACAGTTGCCCAGGCTTCTTTAACTTCGGCGGTAAATGCCGCGCCCAAGCCGTATTCAAGAGTCCACAACAACGCGGCGCCGACTGTGTCGTAGTGATCTGGCTCGACACCATACGTGCAGTGCCGAGCACCGAACGCCTGTGCCGCCGGAACTAATTTGTCCAGTCGATCGAGGCCAACTACCGCAAGGCTCAACATCTGCATCAGCTTCTGTCCTTGCTGTCGCAAATCTCCTTTGAACAGGCGCCTCAGTGTGGGATCCAATTCAAACAAGCGGGCGTAGAACAAATTCGCTGCCACGCCCTGGATGGGTTTGATTTGCTTGAATGTTGATTGGACCAGTTGTTTTTGTCTGGGAGTCATGGATTTGCTCTCCTTCAATTAAATATTTGTGAACTTGCTGTTATCTACACGCTATTGATACAACGGGCTAAGACATGCAGGCACCACTTGTTCAAGTAGTTCTTTCATGCGGATACTGCGGCGTCTATAAGGTAGTTCAAGTTGCAGTGGTAGGCGGCGACCCAGGCAGCCCTCAGCTCGGGCGTGAACGCCGGACCCAGCGAGCGGCCGAGCGCCCAAAGAAGTGCATCACACACCTTGTAGTAGTCGTGATCTTCGACGCGATAGGCGGGAGCCAGCTCGACGCCAGCAGAACCTGGTAAGAAAACTTTTGAACTGCTTAGGCCTTTAACAGCAAGGCCAAGCATGTACAGGAACTTTCGCTCGTGCTCGCGAACCTCGCCAGATAAGAGATCGTCGAGCTCCGGATTCAAATGAAAAAGGCACTCGTAGAAGAGTGCGGCTGTGTCTTCAGAATCCCTCAGCGATTCGAAACACTGTTGTACCAGTCTAATTTGCTCGCCTTTCACCGATGTTGCCTCCCGCACCAAGCTTTCGTCCTCGGATCAATTATCTAAACGGCCGGCAAGATACAGACGTAACGAGCGGGTGACACCACCCAAGCAGGTAGTGATTTGGAGGAGTAAAAAAGGAGGTATTAGCCGCAGATTCACGCGGATTACAGGGATCAGAGTAGAGTGGGCGCTTCACGTCGCTATCGCTCCAGTGCTTTGCACAAAAGGCGAAAATCCCACCCACAGCGACTGTGTAAAAACTCTGAGGATGCGTTGGAGCTTTGAGGCTGAGGATTTGGACAATTCAAGCTGCGTAAATTCGCAGGTCGGGAAGGGGGCAGTCGTTAGTTTGAAGGTTCGGTAAGTTCAAGGCGCCCCCGCTCAAGCTTGAATGCCAGTGCCTATCCCTATCAATCAAGCCTCTGGGTTTAGTGCATTGAGTGATTGATTCGATGACGAAGCCTCGGAAACTTGAGCGGGGGCGCCTTGAACTTACCGAACCTTCAACCTAACGACTGCCCCCTTCCCGACCTGCGAATTTACTCGGCTTGAGTTGTCTCAGTCGCGACTGCGCAGATTCCTCAGAGTTTTTACACAGTTTCTTGCCGTGGGTGGGATTTTGCTTTTTGTGTAAAGCTTTGCTCCGGGTTCTGATCATTGGTTGCTATCCCAACGGGAGCAGTTAGCTGATAAGACGATCGCGCAGGGCTTTGGCAACCGCCTCCGATTTCGAGTGGACTTGAAGCTTCTCGTAGATATGTCGCATATGAAAGGAGATCGTATTGATGCTGACGTTGAGTTCGAAGGCAGCGGTTTTGTAGTTGTGTCCTTCCACTAGCAGTTTCAGGATGCGAGTTTCGTGAGGCGTGAGTTGGTAATCAGCACGATCAGGTGGTCGAATATCGCGAAACAGGGCAATCACGCGTCGCGCCACCTCCGGCGACATAGGCGACCCGCCTTTCACGGCTTCGCTTAATGCTTCCAGAAGTTTTGCAGGCGGGGTTTTCTTCAGGAGATATCCACAGGCCCCTGCGCAAAGAGCATCAAAGATCCGTTCATCATCGTCGTAGATTGTGAGCATCAACAAAAGCAGATTCGGAAAGCGCTGTTTCAGGATCTGCATACCCTCGATTCCTGACATGCCGGGCAAGCCGATGTCACAAAGAGCGACGTCGGGCACGTCCGAACCTAGCCTGGAAAGAGCCTCTTCCATCGAACGATAGCTGCCGGTACAACGGAATCCTTCCGTTCCGTCGATCAACATCGTCAAGCCATCGCGAATTTCCCGCCGGTCCTCGATTATTGCTACCTTGACTGGTGTACTCTCGCTCAATGGCTGCGATTCCTCCTGAATCCCTGTGTTCTCCAGCATAAGCCTCCCCTAACCCGGTGTTTTCCAAGCGTCGTGAGAGTTTATACCTTCCTGGAGCTTTCGAATCACCACCTATGTAGGTGGGGACGGTGGCAACGGTTCGCTCCGTCCGTGATCTTCACGGGGCACGGTCAGCTTAATAGTGGTTCCCCTACCTTGCTGGGATACGAATTCAATACGGCCACCTATGGCCTGGGAGCGCTCGCGCATGCTCATCAGCCCGTGTCCGTCGCTTTCGACGCTCGGGTCAAACCCCTTGCCGTTGTCACTCATGGTAAGGGCGAGTTGGGCATCGTCGACGCGAAACTCGATTTCCGCATTAGTGAGCCTCGAGTGCTTGATCATGTTGTTAACACTTTCTTTGAAGACTAAGAACACTTCGCGCCGAATGTTCGCTCCAAGCGGAATGTCATGGTCACCAGCCGGAACCTGAAAATGAAACTGAACATTTCGCGCAGTAAAAACGTCGGATGCAAAACGCCTCATTCGTTGAGTCAAATCACTCAAGTGATCTTTTTGCGGATTGATTGCCCAGACAATATCACTCATTGCATCGATCAATTCGCGCGAGGCGTTCGCAATTAGTGATAGGGGTTTGGCAGCGCGTGTATTGTCCGGGGCCATGCTGCTTTGCACCACTTCGCTCAGGATCGAGATCTGCGTCAGACTCGATCCAATATCATCATGCAGATCAGTCGCAATTCTTTGCCGCACCGTTTCGAGCTCGCGCAATCGCTCCTCTCTCGAACGCTGGAGCGCAGCCGCCGCACGCTTTCGTTCGGTAATGTCGCGGGCGATGCCGGTAAAATAACGCTTACCGTTCGTGTTAAATTCACCAAACGAGACTTCCAGAGGGATCTGACGACCACTCTTGTGCAGGCCAGGCAGCTCAACTGCTTCCCACGACACATGCTTCTGCCCTGTTTCGAAGTAGCGCCGAAAGCCAGCTCGATGAAGTTCGCGCAGATAATCGGGCATCAACATGGTTAGCTCGTTACCGACCATCTCGGCAAGCTTGTATCCGAAAACTTTTTCGGTGGCAGTGTTCACGAAAACGATGTTACTCGCCTGGTCGATCGTAATGATCGGATCAGAGGCGGTCTCGGCCAACGTGCGGAAGCGGTCTTCGCTTTCGCGCAGTGCTTCCTCGGCCCGCCTGCGCTCAATAAGTTGGCCGATCTGGCCGCCAATAACTGAGAGCATGCCGAGAAGCTCATCTTCGCGCTGACGTGTCTGGCGGCTAAAGAACTCGCTAACTCCGATCACCTCGCTGCCTAACAGGATCGGAAAACCGAAGGCGCTCTTAAGCCCATCGCCTACGGCCACGGCCAGACGGGGAAAGTTCCTGTCGGACGCCAGCTCCGTGATCCAGATAGGCTTTCCGCTCTCCCAAACACGGCCAGGCAGCCCGACGCCAGGCTGGAAAACACTGCTGCGAGTAAGATCCTCAAACTCTGGAGCCACGGCCTCAGGACGATGCCAGAGTTCCGCGCACCGTAATTGTTCAGCTCGCGACTCGACATACCACAGAGCGCCGATCTCCCAGCCGGTGCTTTCGCAGATCGTTTGCAGGATTTTCGGAGCGGCGTCGCCAGGAGTTGCCGCTTCGGCCAGTATGCGTGTCACTTCAAACTCAAGTGCCAGCGTGCGATTGGCAAGACTCAATTCGGTGCGCTGACCGATCAATTCTGTGGTTAGTTTCTCAGACAGGGCCAGAGCTGTGCGGAGTTCTCGAGTGCGTGACGCGCGATAACGGTCGAGCGCAAACAACGCCGAGCCAAGAAAAAACAGAGCGAGTGCTACAAACCACCAGCGGCGCCAGATAGGTGGCAGCACGCGAAAAGAGATGGAAGCGGGTTGCGGACTTAACCCGCCTGTGGAATTGACGGCTCGAACCAGAAACTTATAACGGCCCGGCGCCAGGTGGGCGTAGTTCACCGAGCGATGGTCAGTCAGTGGGCTCCAATCCTGATCAGCGCCTTCAAGACGGTACTGGTACTTAATACCTTCCCCCGGGCCTAGTCCGATACTGACAAAGTCCACTTCGAGTCGATTATCGTTTGCCGCGAGTTCCAGCCCCACCACGTCCGCGACTCCCAGGTCAGCGACCTGGTAAGGGCCGTTGCCGGCGCGAAGCCCACTTATGAAAATGTGAGGGGCCGAGACGTGTGGATCGGGCTGCGGAATCAGTCGCGACAGCCCTCGTAGGGTCCCAAACCAAAGCGCGCCGGAACGATCTCGATACGAAACATTGACGAAGCTGTCTGACAACCCGTCGGCTGTGGTGTAGTGCTTGAGGTGTCCGGTCTCAATATCCAGTTGATCAAGGCCACGGCCAGTTCCGATGTATAGACGCCCTTCTTTGTCTTCTACTACGGAAGTGACCTGGTTGCTTGACAACCCTTGGGCCGTTGTAAAACTAACGAACTGTGGATTGTCCCCTGTCGGGTCATCGGTTCGGATCAGCCCTCCGTCAGCCGTTGAGATCCATAGCCGTCCCTTGCTGTCAAGATAGAGTCCGCGAATAAACCCGGACGACAGAATGTTGTCGTCTACGAAGGCCCGAAAACTGCCAGCCCGGTAACGAACGAGGCCCCCACTGTAGAATCCTATCCAGACATCTCCGTTACGATCTTCCGCGAACGCCGTAGGCGCAGAAGACAGCACGCCGTCCTGTTTAGGTGAGTAACGATGAAAGCTTTCAGAGGAGCGTTCCCACCGACCCAGCGTAGCGACAGGATCCCCGAGCGTACCGAACCAGACGTCACCGCGCGAGTCTTCGAAAATTCGAAAGACCTCATCGGTTGTAAGTCCGTCTTTCTTTCGGTAGACGGCTTTGGGCGGAAGGCTCATGGCAGGATCGCCTTTTCTGTCACTTGCGTAGCGATAGATGCCATTGGCGGTGGCCACCCACCAATCGCGATCGTGATCCTGAAAAACAGTTTGGTACCAGCCCCAACTGTAAGCTGCCCCGTTTGGCAAGCGCGTGTTACTGGATGCGAAGTGACGTCCATCGAAGCGGTTAAGGAAAGCGTCCGGATTTGCGGCCGCAACTCGCAGATTGCCGTCGCGGTCTTCCAGGATGCAACCGATACGATCACTGCTAAGGCCTTCTGCCATTCGATAGGAAGTAAAACCACTGTGGGCAATTTTCGCAGCGCCGCCTGCTTCCGTCCCCAGCCAGACGTTGCCATCACGGTCTTCGCTAAGCGTGGTGATCGCGTTGTCAAGCAGACCGTTTTGTGTTGTGTATCCTTGAAAGGTCGAAACACCTTGCGCCGCACCCGACTCCCAGCGATTCAATCCAACCCCTGTTCCAACCCATACTTGGCCGCCGGTAGTTAGCAACAAACACCCTATGCTATCGTTCAGCAGACCATCAGCCGTCGTGTAGATTCGCCTCACAAGCAGATGAACGTTGTCCGGTGCCAGAACGAACCGGCATAAGCCTTTATTGGTGCCAGCCCAGAATTGCCCCTCGCCATCCTGAATAACAGCTCTTACAACGTCGCTCGGCAAACCATCGCCTGTAGCGAAGCGGATAATGTTTCCCTGGGAGTCACGGCGATAAAGGCCATCATCCGCTGCCACCCATAAAGCTCCCTCAGCATCCTCTTTCAAGTCCCGGATCACACCGCTCCCAAATGGTCCCATGCCAAAATCGATGAACTCCGACTGCCAATCGTGGTTTGCTTGTATGATCCGATAGAGTCCTTTGTCGGTTGCGCACCAGATCGCACCGGATCTGCCTTCGATGACTTTGTTGACGGCGAGGGTTCTTTCGTTCTGGTTGATCGGGAAGGCGGTGAAATGAGATTGGGTCGCGGACTCCTGCCCAACAATGATGGCCGGATTGAAGATGGCCATCCCGCCATTGGTGGCGATCCAGTAAACACCTTCGCGGGTTTCAAGAAGATCATTGACGATACGATTTGGCAGTCCCTGCTCAGTTCCATAGCTGACGAAGTGATAACCGTCATAACGCGAGAGTCCTTCACTCGTGCAAAACCATAGAAAACCGCGCGAATCCTGCTTTATGCGAACAATGTGATCACGGGCGAGACCATCTGCAGTGGTGTAGGATCGAATTGGCAAGTGCTCGCCTGAGACTACCGCCGCGCAAGCAAGGAGCACGAACAGAATCCGACTGGGAAAAAGAATGCTGTAATTCTTCATGCGAGAAGACTGTGGTTGTCGAAGTACATCTAGCGCAGCCGCTGCGCACTGCTCAGTTCCAAATCTGGCGAGATCCAACGTTCGCGTATTGTAGGCCTTTCTGGCCAGAGTGAGAATCTACGATTTGTAGTGTCGAGGTGGATCGGCAGTTCACCACCAAAAACTCTTGCCCGGGCTCACCGTGAACAGATGATTGACTCACAAAACAAACGCTCTAGCTTTCGTCTCGAATTGTGCCGGTCAAACCTGCCGTGGCATAATCTCGACGCACCACCACAATTAGGAAATGCTTATATGCGCACCAGAGCCTTGCCTCAAAAGTCGGCTTTCGGCCTTGCAGGGCCGCAAGAAAGCACAAAAAGCGCAAACGATTTAAAGAAGACCTGTGTGCTTTTTGCGCCTCTTTGTGGCATTTGAGGGCAAAGCGCAGCAGAGTATGCCTGCTCCGGGATAACTACGCTTCGATGAAAACAAATAAGACTATCGGTATTGGCATCATCGGCACCGGCTTTGCTCGCACTACCCAGATTCCGGGCTTTCGCGATTGCATGGGCTCGCGCGTGGTGGTCATTGCCAGCCGCAATCGCGAGCGCGCGCAAAGTGTCGCCAGCGAGTTTGACATCGAACATGTGGCCTCAGACTGGCGCGAAGTGATCGAGCGAGATGATGTCCATCTCGTCAGCATAGTTACGCCGCCCGCGCTGCACTGCGAAATGACCCTGGCTGCTCTCGAGCGCGGCAAGGCGGTGCTCTGCGAAAAACCAATGGCGATGAACGCCGATGAAGCGCTGGCGATGACCGATCGCGCGCGTGAGGCGGGGGTGCTGGCGCTGATAGACCACGAGCTGCGCTGCCTTAAGAGCCGGCGCACGATGCGCGCGATGCTTCATAGCGGCGCAATCGGAACTGTCCGCCACTGCAATTATAGTTTTCGTTCGGACTATCGAATACTTGCCGACCGGCCCTGGGACTGGTGGTCAGACGCAAACATGGGTGGCGGCACACTGGGCGCGATTGGCTCGCATGCGATCGATTCGTTTCGCTGGATGCTTGGTGCGGAGATCAGCGAAGTCTGTGCAATGCTGTCGTCGCATATTGCCGAGCGGCTTGATAAAGCTACCGGCAAGATGCGAGCGGTTACCTCCGATGACGAGGCAAAACTACTCTTTCGTTTTTCCGATTCCGAGCTAACTAAACAAACTACCGGCACGGCCATGCTTTCCGTGGTTGAATCCGGCAGCTACGCCAATTGTCTAGAGGTTTATGGCAGTACCGGGGCTTTGATGGTGGAAGAGACGGGCGAACTCTGGCACTCACCCGCAGGTTCCGGGACGTGGCGTCCGGTCCAGGTACATCAGGATCGCATGGCGCCGGGCATGCGGCCGGCCAGTTGGTCGCGGGGGTTTGCCTCACTGTCTTGTGCGATTGTCGAGGCGCTGCGAGCAGGAAGAACCTCGATTGAAAACACTGCGACTTTCGAGGACGGCTATCGCGTGCAACTTGTTTTGGACGCTGCACGCGCTTCGAACAACAGCGGAAGCTGGGCAAAGATCCGTTAAGAAGTCTCAGAGTCCCGGAAGTCTGGAGTCCGCGAGTCTGGAGTCCTGAGTCCGGAGTCTTGGAGTCTGGAGTCTGGAGTCTGGAGTCGCGAGTCTGGAGTCCGGAGTCCGGAGTCCGGAGACTGAAGAAGTCTTGGAGTCTTGGAGTCTTGAAGTCCTGAAGTCTCGACTCCAGACTCGCGACTCCAGACTCGCGACTCGCGACTCCAGACTCCAGACTTCCGGACTCCAAGACTTCAAGACTCCAAGACTTCAAGACTTAGACTCCCGACTCCAAGACTAATCAGATGCCTTCAGGTGCCGCCAAATCCGCTCGCGTTCGCGTCGGGGTCGACAGCGGCGGCACTTTTACTGATTTTGTTTTTGCCGCCCACGGTAAGCTTCACGTCTTTAAACTTCCTTCCACACCCGCCGATCCTTCTCTCGCCATTCGCAAGGGACTCGAAAGAATTGCGGACCTAACAGCCACGGATCTGACTCGACTTGACGTGGTCCATGGCACCACCGTCGGAACTAACGCGTTACTGCAAAGAGGCGGGGCGCGGGTGGCGCTGGTTACAACAAAGGGCTTCGAAGACGTGCTCGTGATCGGACGCCAGGCGCGACCGGAACTCTACAACCTCAACGCCGTCAATCCACCTCCGCTGGTAGCCGATGGTTTGCGCATTGGCGTGGCCGAGCGAGTGACTTGTTCGGGTGAAGTCATTCAACCGCTGTCAGACAGTGAACTCAGCCGGCTGGTGACGATGCTTAAGAAAAGCCGCGTCGAGGCGGTGGGGGTATCCCTGCTCTTTTCATTCCTGCATCCTGAACATGAAGAGCGCATTGCGCGAAGGCTTGAAGAACTCGGGGTGCCGCTTTCAATCTCTCATCGCATTCTGCCCGAATATCGCGAGTTTGAAAGAACTTCCACGGTTGCCATCAATGCCTATCTCCAGCCGTTAATGGGCACATATCTCAATCGTCTCGCTCAACCACCTCAAGCCGCACGGAAGACTTCGCGCAATCAAACCACAAAAAACGAAGGTCCACAGTTTAGTCTTCGCGTCATGCAATCTTCGGGCGGGAGCATCTCGGCGCAGGTTGCTGCGAGCGAACCAGTCAGAACCATTCTGTCTGGACCCTCCGGCGGGGTTGTCGGTGCTCTGCGCGCAGCCAGAGCGGCCGGGTTTGCCAACATCATTACATTTGACATGGGCGGCACTTCTACCGACGTGGCGTTGTGTGATAGCGGTGGCATTCGAACTACAAATGAAGCATCAATTGCCGGCCTGCCGGTCGCCGTTTCAGTCATGGACATCCACACGGTGGGCGCCGGCGGCGGTTCGATCGCGCGGGTTGATTCGGGCGGGTCGCTGCGTGTTGGCCCTGAATCCGCTGGCGCTGATCCGGGGCCGGCGTGTTACGGCCGCTCGTTCCTGCCAACCGTGACTGACGCTCATCTGCTCCTGGGCCACTTTGCCGGTGCCGGCTTGCTCGGGGGCGAGTTCGTGCTCGACCAGAGCCGATCAGAACAAGCACTCGCGGAACTGGCACTCAACATGAGCAGGGCTGCGAAGCGCACGATCAGGATTACCGAAGCTGCGCAGGGGATTGTTTCTGTCGCAGCCACAAACATGGAGCGCGCCTTGCGCCACATATCCGTCGAGCGAGGCCGCGATCCTCGAGGCTTCGCGCTCCTGCCGTTCGGTGGCGCCGGCGGGCTGCATGCAGTTGAGTTGGCGCGCGCGCTGCGCATCTCTCGCGTGCTTGTGCCGGCGGCTCCCGGCGCTCTTTCCGCAATCGGAGTTGTTGTCGCCGATGTGATTCGAGATCAAAGCCGCACAGTGATGCTTGAAGTCGGCGACGCAAAGGAAGTAGCGCTGGAACAGGCATTCAAAGAGATGGAAAGCGCGGCACGGTCAGCCTTACTCAGCGAGGGATTTCCGGAAGCCAGGCAACGGCACGAACGTTTGCTGGCAGTTCGCTACAAAGGCCAATCATTTGAATTAGAGATCAAGAGCACAAAAGGGAATATTGCTGCCAGTTTCCATCGCGCCCACCAGACACGTTATGGCTATGCCCAACAGGGTAGTCCGGTCGAGATTGTCAGCGCCCGATTGAGATCGATCGGTGTGATGTACAGGATTCCTGAGCGGCGCATGCGAGTCACTCGAAAACGGGTTGTTGCGCCCAGCCGCTATGCGAAGGCTAATCTGGGCGGCAAGGAAGTTCGGGTTGCAATTTATCGCCGCGAAGACCTCGGTGCGGGCATGCGGCTGCGCGTGCCGTGCATCATGACCGAATACTCGGCGACGACGCTGGTGCCTGAGGGTGCGTCGGCGGAAGTGGATGGATCCCTGAATCTGATCATTCAAGTGAGTGACTGATCTGAACTAGCTGTTCAGGACTTCTAGTAGATTGAGTGAAGTGAATCACAAAAGCGCTGACAAGTCAGCGCACTCCAAAGAGATGAAAAATTTCGACCCAACTACATTGGAGATATATCGGGCGCTTTACACCTCTGTAGCCGAGGAAATGGGTGTTGCGCTGCGCCGCACTGCGTTTTCTCCGAATATCAAAGAACGTCGAGATTACTCGTGCGCTGTTTTCGATTCCAGGGGACGCGTCATTGCTCAGGGCGACCATATGCCGGTGCATTTGGGTTCCATGCCGATGGCCGTGGCGGCTGCGCTGGCTGAGATCGACCCGGGACCAGGTGATGTCGTTGCACTCAATGATCCTTTTGCGGGCGGCACCCATCTGCCGGATGTGACGTTAATCATGGGTGTCTGGCCGGAAGTCGCCGACGCGGAGACGGGGGGAAACGGGGACGCGGGGAAGGGGGGACGCGGGGATGCGGGGAAAGGTGGACGCGGGGATGCGGGGAAACGGGGACGCGGTGAGTCCCATCGCTTCTCCGCTTCCCCCCGTCCCCCCTTCTCCGCTTCCCCCGCATTCTATGTCGCTAATCGCGCTCATCATGCAGACATTGGTGGCGCTACCCCGGGCTCGATGGGGATGGCGATGGATATCTACGGCGAGGGTATCCGGATTCCTCCCATTCGATTGGTTCGCGCAGGCGAGCTCGATCCTGATCTGATGCGCATGATTCTCACAAACGTCCGTGGTCAGGAAGAGAGGCGCGGAGACTTCCAGGCGCAAATCGGATCACTGAAAACCGGCGCCGAGCGTCTGCTCGAGATAGTAGAGCGCCGTGGCATCGATGAGGTAACCGAATATGCCGCCCACCTGATCGACTACTCCACGCGCCTCATGCGCCAAACCATCGATTCCATTCCCGACGGTGTATACCAGGCGGAAGATGCACTCGACGATGATGGAACGGACGCGGGCGCAGTCTTTATTCGAGTTCGTGTGACCATAAAAGGCCCGCGAGCGCGAGTGGATTTTACCGGCAGCGCCCCTCAGGTTGCTGGACCAATCAATGCCGTAGAGGCGATCACGGTTTCAGCAGTTTCCTATGTCTTTCGTTGTCTTGTTGGCGGAGAGGTCCCAGCCAGCGCCGGCTTAATGCAGCCGATCGAAGTAATCGCACCACCGGGCACCGTGGTAAACGCCAACCCTCCTGCATCAGTCGCTGGCGGCAACGTCGAGACTTCACAACGGATTGTGGATGTACTTTTCAAAGCGTTGTCGCAGGCTCTACCGTCAGTCATTCCCGCGGCCAGCCAGGGAACCATGAATAACCTGACGATTGGCGGCATGGATCCACGCACGGGCCTGGAGTTTTCCTATTATGAAACCGTTGCCGGCGGAATGGGCGCCAGGCCCGATTTTGACGGGATGAGTGGCGTGCACACGCATATGACCAACAGCCTGAACACCCCCGCCGAAGCGCTCGAGTACGCTTATCCACTCCGAGTTTGTGAATACCGCATTCGCCGGAACTCTGGCGGAAAAGGAAAACACCGCGGCGGCGACGGAATCGTGCGTGAGATTGAAACGTTGGCGCCCGCGCGCATGTCGCTGCTGGCCGACAGAAGAAAGCGGGCGCCTTACGGTTTGCAAGGCGGCGAAGACGGTAAGCAGGGGGATGCTTTTATCATTAGTGATGGGAGCTCACAAAAGATTCGCTCCAAGGGCAGCTGGGAACTTAAAGCCGGTGATAGAGTGCGAATTGAAACGCCGGGCGGCGGCGGGTGGGGTGCGACTGACTAAAAAGATCATTTTCCATTCATCATTTTCCATTCATCATTTTCCATTCATCATTTTCCATTTATCAGTTTCCCTTGAGAATTTGCAGGTCGGGATTTGTAACGCAAGCTGTTAGCTTGCGTGTGTGGTAGCACCACGCAACCTAACAGGTTGCGTTACTCGCCCTTTCTTGACCTGCAATGTTTGATAGAATGACCCAAAGATAGTCGCACGAGCACTTAACCCAACGTTCGGAACAATGCCCCAGACCTTGACTCCGAAAAGTCTGGCGGTGCTTTACAAGTAAGCTCGAAAACAAACCGTGAGTAACTCCTTCACTATCGAGGGTTCCGTCATTGCGCATTACCGGGTTCTGTCGCGGATCGGAGCCGGCGGGATGGGCGAGGTTTACCTTGCGCGTGACACAACACTCGATCGCACTGTCGCTTTAAAAATCCTGCCGGCTGATTTGGCCGGCGACGAGGTGAGATTGGCGCGCTTCACTCAGGAAGCAAAAACCGCGAGCGCGCTCAATCATCCAAATATCATCACCATTCACGAGATTGGCCAGTCGGGACCCATCATGTACATCGCCACGGAATTTATCGAAGGCGAAACCTTGCGCGCCCGTTTGAATGACACTCCCCTGACCTTGACTGAAGCGTTAGAGCTTGCCATTCAGGTCGCGTCAGCGCTGGCGGCCGCCCACGAGGCCGGAGTTATTCACCGCGACATCAAGCCTGAAAACCTGATGATCAGGCGAGATGGAATTCTAAAAGTGCTCGATTTTGGTGTTGCCAAACTAACGGACTCGTCAAGCAAAGCTATCGATCGAGAAGCACAAACAATAAACCTGGTGGAAACGACTCCTGGTGCGCTGCTCGGAACTGCCGCTTACATGTCACCCGAACAGGCGCGCGGGCGCGAAATGGATGGCCGCACCGATGTCTGGAGCGTGGCCGTGGTGCTGTATGAAATGGTGACCGGGCAACTCCCGTTTGAGCACGAGACACCCAGCGACGTGATTGCTTCAATTCTAAAGACTGACCCGCCGCCGCTGTCTGCGCTAACGCCTGACGTTCCGATAGAACTCGAACGTATCGTCGAAAAAGCGCTCGAGAAAAACAGGGAAGAACGATATCAAGGCATTAAAGATATGGTTGTCGATCTTCGCAGGTTGAAGAGACAGCTTGATTTTGAAAGCGAATTGGAATCGCACAATTCGGCGCGCATCAGTGGAGTGACCCCGCCCAGGATTTCTCGCGCCCCGTACCTTTCCCGGGCCGGAGCGGACAGAATTCAGCGAAACACCGTTACGCATGCGGGTCACACAACTTCAAGCGCCGAATATATTGTTAACAATCTTAGGAAACACAAGAGCTCGGTCCTGATTGCGCTGTCGCTGGTTGTGCTTTCCTTGATTGGTTTTGGTTACGGCGTCTACCGGCTGGCGTCACGGGAAAGACCCTCTCTTAAGGTAATGAGCGTGTCGCGTTTCACAGCTACCGGTAAGGCGGTTCATGCGGCAATTTCACCTGACGGCAATTATGTGGCGCATATCTCTGATGAGGGTGGACAACAAAGCGTCTGGGTCGGCCAGGTGGCTGCCGCCAGTCAGGTTCAGATTCTTCCGCCCGCGCAAGTTCGATATCAAGGCCTTACTTTTACTAAGGACGGAAACTTTATTTATTTTGTCTCTTTGGACAAAGACAATCCCAAAGGCGCTTTGTATCAGGTTCCAACGCTGGGCGGTGTTCCTCGCAAGATTCTTACTGATATACAGAGTCCCATAGCGATTTCACCCGACGCGAAACGCTTTGCGTTTGTCCGTTACGCCTCGCCAAAAGAGAACAGCCTGCTCATAACCAATCTGGATGGAAATGAAGAAAAGCGGCTGGCCACCCGCAGTGCTCCTGACTTCATCTCGTCACTGGCGCCGGCGTGGTCACCTGATGGCAGCCTGATCGCTTATGTCTACCAAAACACCTCGGGCGGCTACTACGAGAACGTAATTGGGGTTCGTGTTTCTGACGGGGTCGAAGCTCCCATCACAAACCAACGCTGGTGGCAATTGGGCCAGGTCGCCTGGCTGTCGGATGGAACCGGTCTAATCGCTTCGGCTACTGAAGAAGCGGGCAGCCTCGCACAACTGTGGCATCTACCATACAACGGCGGCGAAGCAAAAAGGCTGACCAGTGACTTGAACGGATACGCGGACGTCAATCTAACCCGAGATTCGAAAACGCTGGCATCAGTGCGGTCGGATCGCCTAATAAATGTTTGGATTGCTTCTGAGCCGGATGCCCGGAATTTGCGCCAGGTAACCTCCGGATCGGGACGAGACGATGGCATGCGTGGTCTCTCGTGGGCCCCCGACGGAAAGATCGTCTATCGCTCAGTTGCCGGCGGAGAGCCACATGTCTGGATGATGAAAGCAGATGGCACCGAGCAAAGACAGTTGACGATTAATTCCAGTCAGAACTTTGACCCGACCGTGTCCCCTGATGGTCGCTACATCGTTTGGGGTGCTCGGAAAACAGGCAATACGAACCTATGGCGCATGGATCTCGACGGCGGCAATCCCAAACAGATCACCAGTGGCGTCGGCGATTACCTCCCGGACTATACTCCGGACGGAAAATGGGTGCTATACACGTCTTACGATCCGGTGTCGGGCGTTTGGTCCATATGGAAGGTTTCGGCGGACGGAGGTACGCCTGTGAGATTAACTGATAAAGAATCCGCGCTATCGAGCGTGTCAGCTGACGGTCAACTCTTCGCGTGTAATTTTCAGGACCAGGCGGGCGGCAGTTATAAGATCGCGATTGTCTCGATTGCGGGCGGTGCACCAACAAAAATGTTTGATATAGCCGGTTCTTTTGGCCGTCCTATTCGTTGGACCGCAGACGGCCGCTCACTGACGTATGTCGACTCGCAAGGCGGCGTTTCAAACATATGGATTCAGAGTCTGGTTGGCGGGCCGCCCAAACAGCTGACTGATTTTAAAGATCAGCAAATCTATGGATTTGCCTGGTCTCGTGATGGGAAGCAGCTGGCAATCTCGCGCGGAGTGATGAATAACGATGTCGTGTTGATCAAGGACTTCTTACCTTAGACGGAGGATCAATCCCATTGGTCATTTGTCATTTTTCGTTTTTCATTTGTCATTTTCGTTTTTCATTTGTCATTAAGGATGCAGCGAAGTGCTGGCCCACGCAGAAATCGGGTTTGCCAGACTCTCGATGACCACCTTTCGTGTATTTTCGTGGATCTGTTCTTTTGCTGCGTAGAAAAGCGGTCCACGAAAATACACGAAATGCATGAGTGGCAATGACCAATGACAAATGGAAAATGGAAAGACACTTACTCACAAAATCCACTCACGTCACCGCAATCATCCATGTCTAGGTGGTGAGTCGGCGGTATATTCCCGGCAGTCGCTCAGGCAGTGATAACACGTCGTCGATAATCGTGTAACCAATCTCTCCATACAAATCTCGCAATTCAGCCTCTGACTCGCGATCGATCGTAATGCAGAACGGAGTTATTCCTGAAATCTTTGCCTGACGCAGGGCCTCGCGCGTGTCTTCGCGAGCATAACGAGCATCGCCGTAATCATGGTCGTACGGCCGTCCATCCGAGAGGACGATCAGAAGGCGAGTGCGCGCGTCCTGCCGCGACAGCCGGGCCGTCGCATGGCGTATCGCTGCGCCCAGCCGGGTGTTGTTTTGGTAGCTGATGCCGCCGATACGCCGTTTGACCTCGTCCGTATACTTCTCGTCAAAATCCTTGACAACATAAAACTTCACATTGCGCCGTCCCTCCGAGGTAAAGCCGTTTATTGAGTACACGTCGCCGACGGCTTCGAGAGCTTCGCTCATCAAAACCAATCCTTCCTTCTCGATCTCGATGATCCGCCTGCCAGGCCGCGTGTAGGGTTGCAACGGATGTCGCCCGATCGTGCGAGCCGTCGACGACGATTGATCGAGCAAAAAAGAAACGGCCACATCGCGGCGGCGGCGCAATCGTTTGGTGTAAAGCCGCTCTGATTGCTGACCATCAGCCCGCCGGTCGATCACGTAGTCAATCACTGCGTTAAGATCATAATCCTCACCATCCAGCTCGTTTGTCACTCTAATAAGGTTTTCGGGCCGCATCAGTTGAAACTGATAACGAATAGAAGAGATTGCGCCCTTGTGTCGCTTGCGCGTGTTGTCGACAAAGCCGCGGTCCCCCAGCTTCACCTGCTTCTCAACCACGCGGCACCACCCCAAACGATGATCAGTCAATTCGCGATCCCACTCGTCATAGTTATAAGCTACTTCTCCCTCGGCAAGCGTTTGCTCGGGTGTTTCGGATTCCAGCCACGCTTCTGCTCCTTCGAGTTGATCCGGCTCGCCATCGGCATTCGGATCGTTCCAGGCATTGAACAACTCTCGCGCATCGCGCCGGCGCGGCACACGCTCCGACTGCTTTTGCCGCATCGTTTCGACCGCCGCCGGATCTTCGATCTCGTCCCCAGACTCCTCAGGAGTCTCGATCTGATGTATTGCGTCGTCCGCCGGAATCACGGATTGAAACAGGGAATAAACTCTGCCGGTAGCCAGCAACGTATCTGAGACACCAGCGTCGGAGCCGTAAAAGTACTCTGCTACGAGTGTTTCAAGCTCGGAAACGACCTGACTGTAGAACTGGCGCGAGTCGTTCAATGCCCCACCCAGCAAGGTGATTTGAAACAGCAACTCAAAGGGAACAAGCGTTGGCGGAAGTTCAGAAATTCGGGGCCGGGCGCGTCGCAGGTGCTCGCGGATCAGGTCCAGGTCTCGAACCAGCCCGCGGTATTTGTGCCTCAACCGGCGATCGATCCGGCCATTCTCAAGCGTGCCGAAAATCCGCCGGGCAAGTTGCGGATGCGGGAATCGAGCGAGCACCGCGCGATAGTCTCCACCACGAGGCAAAGCGATCTCGTTTACGTCGCTGAGGTTCTCAGGGCTGATGTATCCATTCAGCGCGAAGGCATCGCGCGCTTCAGCATTAAGAGGATCAAACGCCAGGGCAATGGCGGCAAAAGCCGCGCTGAGTGGCGCCGTGTCCTGCTCGTACGTGCCAAACTCAATTTGGCCCGCTGCATGCGCAGCGAGAACTTTGTACAGCCGAAAATCGAGTTCCGCGTCGCCAAATTCATTGACCAGGGACGGCAGGTGGATAGTCCGGCCGTCTCCGATGCGCGACTCTTGCGGGAAGGCGGCCAGGGGAACAATATCCACTTCCCGGCCGGTCAATGCTTCCACATAAAGTCGCAATAGCGGTTGGACCACATCGAGGCTCAGTCCATTGCTGCCGCTGTGAAGCGCGTGGAAGCTGCCCCGAGTCTCCAGGGCAAAGTAGCTGCGGCGGGCGCGTGCATCGCTGCCTGCTGTTCGGAGACCCTGGCGAGCCCATTCCTCGAATTGTTCAATCGAGACCGTGCGCAAGGCACGAGCGCTGGATCGAAAACAAGCTAACGCCGCTTCCCCGTCCACCCGGGCTATCTCTCGCGTTAGCGATAAAACTCGCCGAGACAATTCCGCAGCTCGCGCGCGATTTGCCTCCGCGGAAAGAATCTGGCTAAAGCCCGGGCTGCTGCGAACAAAAGCGACCAAACTTGCGTTTCCGTGAGGAGCCACTGTCCAGAGCAATTCAATCCAATCATTAAAGACTTCCGGAATGTTACGGAGAATCTCGGCGCCGGAAAGCAGCACCTGCAGAGCTGACCCCCCACCACGTTCCAGAAATTCACCGGCGCGATCGAGCAATTGCCGTGCTTCCTGACCTTCGAGCCCGAAAAGCGCACCCGGCAAGGACGCCCAGGCATCGGCCGCGATGCCACCGGCTCGCGAGGCAAATGCTGACGCAAGTCCAATCGCTTTTTCAGTCAGCTCTGAATCGTGAAACTGTTTTAGCGCGCTGGTAACCTCCGCGGCCGAGGCAAGAAACTCCGCGCTGTGTCGTGACGAACGCCTGGCAATCTCGGCGGCAATGTCGAGAATGGATTGGACCAGACTCGGATCGTCGATCGCTGAGGCCAGCGCTGGAACTTTGTAGAGAGTCTCAACGGCGACGTTAGTCGCAAGACTCATCTGGCGCGAGCACAACTGGAACAAAATAACCCGAGCGTTCGGCGGCAAGTCTTTTAACTCGTTGACGCCGGTATTAAAAAATGTGATCGCCGTTTCCACATCTCCCATTGCCAGACGACGGCCCAGGTCGCCCCAGGAACGCAACTCGTCCGCTCTTAACACCTGCGCGGCATCCGGCGCAGCCCGGAGAAACTCGATACTCGCACGCAACGAAACTCCGGCAATCGCCGCACTTGTTTCCAGCGCAGCCGCCGCCTCGTCCAGAGGCAGACGCGCCATGTCGCGGGTGAGTTCAAGGAAGGACTGTCTTTCAGTTAAGAGTCGTTGAGGTGAACCGGCAGTATCCTGCGAGTTCGCGGATTCTATCGGTTGGCGTGCTTCGGGATCTAGGTCTTTCAAAATCCTATTAGATCACGGTGGTGACGATTTCGCGAATGCTGCGCTGCAGTTCGCGATCGTCAGTGATGGGTGCGCACATGGCGACGTCGGCGGCGGTAATCGGTGGGATGCCCAGGGCAATCAATTGGGCCGCGTAGATCAACAGGCGAGTAGAAACCCCTTCTTCCAATCCATGTCCCCTTAGATTTCGAACTTTCTGGCCGATGAGTACAAGGTCGCGCGCAGTGCCTTCATCAACACCGCCTTCTCGGGCGACAATTTCCGCCTCTAACTCAGGTGGCGGGTAGTCGAAATCAATGGCCACGAACCGCTGACGCGTCGATTGCTTAAGGTCCTTGAGTATCGACTGGTAGCCCGGGTTGTACGAAACCACCAGCATGAAGTCTGACGGGGCATCGAGGATCGTTCCACGCTTTTCGATGGGCAACCGCCGACGGTGATCGGTCAGCGGATGAATGATCACCACGGTATCTTTTCTTGCTTCGACTATCTCGTCCAAATAACAGATCGCGCCATTGCGCACTGCGGCAGTCAGTGGACCATCGTGCCAGACCGTCTCTTCTCCTTCCAATAAGTACCTGCCGACGAGATCAGTTGACGACAAGTCTTCATGGCACGCCACGGTAATCAAAGGACGTTCCAAACGCCAGGCCATGTGCTCGACGAACCGGGTTTTTCCGCAACCGGTCGGACCCTTGAGTATCACGGGTAAACGGGCCGAATGCGCCGCTTCGAACAGGGCGATTTCGCCACCGACGGACAGATAAAACGGCTCGTCCATGACGCGAAACTCTTCGATGGCTTTCTCAGGCATTATTGAATCGATCCACGAACTTACACAAAACTTCGTGTGATTTCGTGGACGGTATCTTGGGTTCCTTCTTCTCCCCGGCTGCATCGACACCGCGTTTGCGGTATTCTTGTTTTTTGAAAACTGCGAGCAAAAGTTGTTCGAGTAAGGCATCTTAGCATCCGGTCAGAAAGGCAGCAAACAGGCAATTTCTGGAGTTTTATGAAGATAGCGGTGGCAATGAGTGGTGGTGTGGATTCGTCGGCAGCGGCAGCACTCCTTCAGGAACAGGGACACGAGCTGGTTGGTTTTACTATGCAGTTGTGGAACCAGCGCCGCGGTATAAGTGTCGACGCCAGCGGCGAGCCGTTGCCTTCGCGCTGTTGCTCACTCGACGATGTTTATGATGCTCGTCGAGTCGCGGATGAGCTCGGCTTTCCATTTTATGTACTCAACCTCGAACGTGATTTTGAGCGGGACGTGGTGCAGCCTTTTGTGACCAGTTACCTGAATGGCGAGACTCCAATTCCCTGCGTTGCCTGCAACAGCCGTCTGAAGTTTGCGTCACTGGTGCGGTTGGCGGAAAGTTTGAATTGCGAAAAAGTGGCGACGGGCCATTACGCTCGCGTGGAATACGATCAGGGCAATAATCGTCACCGGCTGTTTCGCGGTCGCAATTTACAAAAAGATCAATCTTATTTCCTCTGGGAACTCACTCAGGATCAATTGTCGCGTGCGCTGTTCCCGCTGGGGGAAATGTCGAAACCAGAAGCTCGGCAAGCCGCTCGGAATCATCACCTTGCGGTGGCCGAAAAAGCCGAGTCGCAGGAAATCTGTTTTGTTCCCGATGGGGATTATGCGGGGTTTATCGATCGCTACCTTGAAGCTGAGAGTGCCGGCGAGCGACGGCCGGACTCAGGCGATATTGTCGACTCGACCGGTGAGATTATTGGCCGGCACAACGGCATTCATCGTTACACCATCGGTCAACGACGCGGCATTGGCATCGCGGGTGAGCGTCCACTGTATGTTTTGTCCCTCGACTCAGCAAACAATCGAGTAACCGTGGGCGAACAAGACGAGCTGTTGCAAAATACTTTTGTAGCGGCGGGGCTGAACTGGATCGCTTGTGAGGCACCGGAGCAGCCTGTGCGCGCCGACGTGCGCATCCGTTACCGTCACAAAGAAGCTGCGGCGACAATCACACCGCTGAACAACGGTCGTGTCAGGGTGAATTTTGACGAGCCGCAACGAGCCATAACACCCGGCCAGGCAACAGTCTTTTATCGTGGCGACGAGGTTCTGGGCGGGGGTTGGATTGTTAAAGCGCGGTAACATTGAAGAAGAATGCCGAGTTTGCCCACCAAACAAATACCATCCACGAAATAACACGAAGTTTTGGTATGTGTCTTAGTGGTCCGTCATCATCGCTTTAGAAACACAGGACGGCAGCGAAGCATGACGCTCACGGATGGCAAATGAAAGATCAGAAATGGAAAATGGAAAATGAAGCAAACGCCGCCCCAGCACTAGTTGCCGTTCTTTCTAAACCTTTTCTCCCTCGGGTACGTACTGAGACACGGCGGAAATTTGGCGTAAAAAAGGCATCGTTCTCCCCAGAATATTGAAGGCAGGTATTGTTATGGCAATGTCAGGTACCAGGAAAGCCGTTCTCATTATCGGCGGCATCGCTGCGGTATTAGTGCTGGTTGTTTTGATTGGCTTAGCGGTGATTTTTGCCGTCTTCCGGAAGAGCGAACCAACCATTAGAAATAACAGCGTGTTGGCGCTGCGCGTTGGCGGCGTCTTACCCGATTACGTACCTGATGACCCTTTTCGAAAGTTTTTCGGCGGACCCGAGCAATCACTTACCGGACTGCTGATGCAGTTCAAAAAAGCGAAGGTCGATAAGCGAATCAAAGCTATTCTGCTTGACATTGATATGTCCGGAGTGGGATGGGCCAAAGCTGAAGAAATCCGTGATGCGATCGCGGATTTTCGCACTTCAGGAAAACCTGTTTACAGTTACATGGAGTTCGGCTTAAACAAGGAATATTACATTGCTAATGCATGCGACAGGATTTACATGGCGCCTCCGGGAGAATTATTTACCACCGGATTGGCCGCCGATGTGATGTTCTTCCGGGGCTCGCTCGATAAGCTCGGTGTCTACCCCGACATATATCAGATTGGTAAGTACAAGAGTGCGGCAGACATTTTTACGCGTAAAGAGATGTCTGATGCTCACCGCGAAGCCACGAACTCACTGCTTGACGATCTCTACGGTCGCTACGTCGAGGCGATCTCCAAAGGCCGGAAAAAAACCGCTGACGAAGCGCGCGCAATAATTGATAACGCTCCATACAGCGCCTCGAAAGCCAAAGACGCAGGGCTGATAGATGGCGCCATGTATCGCGACGAAGTTGAGAAAGAGCTGAAATCAAAGCTTGGTTATAAAGAGTCTGATGAGCTTCCAATCACCCGGGGCTCTGCGTATAAAGATGTCGAACCCGAGTCACTCGGTCTAAACAAGGGTGAAAGGATCGCCGTCATCTACGGTACCGGTGACATTGGTTCCGGCAAATCGGAAAACAGCCCGTCAGGCGAACAGTCCATCGGCTCAGACACCATGGCCAGGGCCATCGGGGACGCTGCGGCAGACAAGACCATCAAGGCAATCGTTTTGCGCGTTGATAGTCCGGGCGGGTCCGGGCTTGCTTCCGACATCATTTGGCACGCGGTTGAAGGTGCCAAACAGAAGAAGCCTGTTGTGGTTTCGATGGGCGACGTCGCGGCATCCGGCGGATACTACATCTCTTGTGGCGCCAACAAGATCGTCTCGCAGCCGTCCACGATTACCGGCTCAATCGGTGTTCTGGCCGGAAAGCCCGTGGTAAAGGGCCTCTACGATTGGCTCGGTATCAGTAACGAATATGTTCTGCGCGGTAAGAATGCGGGAATGTTTCGCGAGACGGAAAAGTTTTCCGACAGCGAGCGCCAGAAATTTCAGGAATGGATCAACACGACCTACTATGACGACTTTGTGCCCAAAGTCGCTCGCGGCCGCAACAAGAATGTCGAGTACATTGATTCAGTGGGCCAGGGCCGGGTCTGGACGGGGTTTCAGGCAAAGGAGCGCGGGCTCGTGGATGAGTTTGGCGGCTTGGATCGAGCAGTCGAAGTAGCCAAAGAACTCGCAAAGATTCCCGCAGATAAAGGCGTGCAGCGGGTAATCTTTCCATATCCACGAACATTCTTACAAGAACTGTTCAGTGGCAACGACGATCCAAACACGCAAATTCAGCAACAGCGGGCCATCATCGCTGCTATGCCCGAGGATGCGCGTCGCGCCTTTCGTTACATGGCTTTGCTTGATCGAATGAAAGACGGCGACTCGATGTTGCTGATGCCGTTTGATATCAGGATCAAGTAGCTTTGATAGTGTCCTGTTTCTAAAAGCAGGCTATCTACAAAAAGCAAGGTTTCACTCCGTAGGAGTGGGATGTTTCTAGACCCGAACCTAAGAACTACCCGGCGCTGTTCGGAGGGGCGGAAAGAAACCAGATGGGTACTTGTCGAGTTCCGTTCGGCCCCTCCGAACAGCGCCCCGAGGTTGAGCGGGGCCACGGAGCTATAGACATTTCACTCCTACGGAGTAAAGAAGCGAAAGCAGCACTCACACTTACACTCAATTCAGACGAAAATATTTGTTGACTTTTGTTATTCAAGCCACTTAAATGGTCAACTAGGAGTGCAAATTCGGCGCACTGATTCTTCCCCAAATACCTCATTCATTTTAGCGAACCCGACATAACTGCTGCTCTCAGCTCACCGAGAAAATTATGCGAAAAACTAGTCTAATCGTGTGTCTCTTAGTGTCGACCGGCCTTTGTGGTTGCGTTCGCATGCTCGCCAAAACTTCCCAGGTTCCCCGCGCAGGCGAAATCATGAAAGCACCACCAGAACGGGGATTAAAAGTGATGCAGGTTTTCGATAATAGTCCTGCAAGAATGGCCGGCATCGAAAGCGGGGATATCATCATGCAATATGGGCAGTACCTGATCGTGGATGACGCAAGTTTTTTCTTGGCCCGAACTCACTATGAAGACTCCGCGCAACGAACGGTCGAAGTCGTAATTTATCGACGTTCGAGACAAATGTTACTTACAGTGCCCACTGGTTGGCTCGGTGTAATGACAGCGGATAGTGATAAGGTGTCCGAATCCTTCTGGGCGCTAATGAATAACGTCAAAGCCAAGTGGGAAATCCCCGAATACATGTACGATCGCGAATTCAAAGGGCAATTCAACGGTGGCCCGGCGAAGTTTTTGGCACAAGCAAAAGTACTGGTTGATCAGGCCGAGCGCGACCGAACATTGACGCCAGTACAGATTATGATCGCGCGAATCTATATGATTCTCGACGACGCGCCTGAAGAGGATCTGCGAAGGCAGGCCGAGTTACTGAAGGAGTTGTTCTCAACTCAACCCGTTAGTTTCATACACATGCTGGGTAACGACAAGTTCTACGCCGATCACCGATATCTCCCGGCGATTGCCTGTTTGAACCATTACCTGAAGTTTTCCCCGGACGATGTCTCAATAAGACTCAATGTGGGATTCGCTTACAATGAGTTGGGAATGTATGACGAAGCTGACAGGGCGACAGATTACGTTTTTGAGCATGAGCTTGGAATAAGTGACTACGGCCGGTACGTTGCGTATATAAACAAAGCAAAAGCAGCACTGGGTCGCAAAGAATATAGCCGAAGTATTCAACTTGGCCAGAAGGCGTTTGAGTTTAATCCTAATGGTGGTACTTACCCGCTAATGTTAATTCAGTTAGCTGCAGCTCAAACAGGCGACATGGGACGGCTCAAAGCGACGGCTCAACGGTTTCAGCAAGCGTTTCCATCAAAGTATTTGGAATGGAGACTGCAGATAGACGCGGCTGAAGCTTATGGATTAGTGAAAAACAATCAGCTGGATGCAGCGCGAAAATTAGTTGAAAAGTGGAAAGACTCGGATCGACCCGAGGGAAGGGTTCGTGCATCCTGGCGACTGTATCCTGACGGTATGGACATCGCGAGGAATTTTTCGGACTTGATGAAGAGTTAGCGTCCAGACTACAAGACTCCAGACTCCAAGACTTCAATTCCCATGTACGGACGCAACGCCTCCGGAATGATTACCGACCCATCGGCCTGCTGATAGTTTTCAAGAATCGCAATCCAGGTTCGGCCTATTGCCAATCCCGATCCGTTTAGAGTGTGCACAAACTGCGGCTTGGTGTCACCGGCACGACGAAAACGTATCTGCGCCCTTCGCGCCTGAAAGTCTGTGCAGTTTGAGCACGACGAGATCTCCTTGTACTCGTTGTACGACGGCAACCAAACCTCGACGTCGTAGGACTTCGCCGCTGAAAATCCAAGATCACCTGTCACATGTTCGACGACTCGATAATGCAGCCCGAGTCTTTGCAGGATTGACTCTGCATCACGCGTCAGACTCTCTAACTCTGCAAACGATTGTTCAGGAAGAGTGACCTTCACGAGTTCGACTTTCTCAAATTGATGCTGCCGGTAAATGCCCCGCGTGTCGCGGCCGTAACTCCCTGCTTCCGAGCGAAAGCAGGGTGAATAAGCCGCAAATTTCAGGGGCAAGGCGGAAGCGTCTACTATCTCCCCGCTGTGGTAGTTTGTAACCGGCACCTCACCGGTTGGAATCAGATAGAGTCCGCGCTCGTCCGTGAGCTTGAAAAGATCCTCTTCAAACTTTGGCAGCTGAGCAGTTCCAAAGAGTGCGTTTGCGTTAACTATGAACGGAGGCAACGTCTCTTTGTAAGCGTTTTCGCGCGTTTGCACATCGAGCATTAGATTGACAAGCGCACGGCTTAGCCTGGCGCCCGCGCCGTTCAGAATTGCGAAGCGCGTTCCGGCGATCTTTGAAGCCCGTTCGAGATCGAGAATGCCCAGTGACGTACCGAGCTCGACATGGTCCCGGGGTGTGAATTGAAATTCCGGTTTTGCGCCCCAGCGACGGACCTCAACATTTTTCGATTCGTCGTTGCCTACTGGTACGCTCTCGTGGGGAAGGTTTGGCAGCGACGATAGCAATTCGCGCATTCGCGTCTCAACCTGATCGCGGAGCTTGTCGAGTTCGGCAATTCGCTCTTTTGAGGCAGTCACATCTTTACGCAGCTCGTCCGCCTCGTCCTTCTTGCCGGCCTTCATCAAGGCGCCAATCTCCCGGCTGGCTGTGTTGCGCTGCGCGTTCAGGCGATCGGACTCGGCAATCACACGCCGGCGTTCAGCATCGGCTTGCTCAAAGTCGTCCAGAGCCGTACGAGGCACGCCGCGTGTCTCGAGCGCCGCGCGCACTTTTTCAATGTTTTCCCTTACGTAGTTGAGATCTAACATTTGTCCTAGTCCACGTTAATATGTTATGAGTGACGCCCGCTGGAACTTATTGAAAAGATTGACGCTAGCCGAGGGTGCACATGCCTGTCAAGAAAGGCCTAATCAGCTGAGGGCATGATCCCCCAAATCACACGAAATAAACACAAAGAGCATTTTGTGTAATTTCGTGGATCGATTTTCTTACGCACAAAGGCCTGCTCAAAAAAAAACAAGGACTCTTGTCTGAAGTTTGAAGATTCAAAAAAATGATCAAGAAGGTTCGTAAAGCTGTGTTTCCAGCCGCTGGATTGGGCACACGTTTTCTGCCGGCCACGAAAGCGTCACCTAAAGAGATGCTGCCGCTGGTTGATAAGCCACTGATTCAACAGGTCGTTGAAGAAGCAGTGGCCTCGGGTATTGAATCGATCATAATTGTTACCGGACGTGGTAAGACTGCGATTGAAGATCATTTCGACGTCTCGTTCGAGCTCGAGCAGTTGTTGGAAGATCGAGGAAAGCCGGAACTACTGGCGCAAATGCGCGCCATCTCATCCATGGCCCGGGTCAGTTATGTACGCCAGCAGGTGGCCCTGGGTCTGGGCCATGCAGTGTTGCAAGCGGAAGATTCTGTTGGCGACGAACCGTTCGCGGTGATGTTGTCCGATGATATTGTCGATTCCGAAACACCTGCGCTCAAGCAACTGCTCGACGTGTACGAGCGGTATGAGGCGCCGGTCATAGGCACCATGCAGGTTGCCGGAGAGGCGATTTCACGGTTCGGCGCATTGGCTGTGGAAGAGGTTGAGGATGGAGTCTACAAGGTCACTGATATGGTCGAGAAGCCTCCTTTCGCCGAAGCACCTTCGGATCTGGCCATTATCGGCCGGTATGTCTTGACTCCGGATATCTTTGCGGAAATCAAACAAACAAAGCCCGGCGCTGTCGGAGAGATACAGATCACTGATGCGATGCGTTCACTCCTCAAGAAGCGGCCATTCTACGCAGTGCGCTTCAACGGAACCCGCCACGATGCAGGAGACAAGCTCGGCTTTCTGATTGCAACCGTTGAATTTGCGTTAAAGCGTCCGGATCTCGCGCCTGAATTCAGAGAGTATTTGAAGTCGTTGAAACTGTAATGGGCGATTTGTGAAACGCAACCAAAACCATCTACGAAATAACACGAAAGGCTGCGACGGTTGAACAGTCCAGAAAAGCCTTTTTCCGGCCGCGTAGCCATTGTTACCGGGGCTACGCGAGGTATCGGTCGCGCTATTGCCGTCGAGCTTGCACGTCGCGGAGCCGATGTCGCTTTTAATTTTGCCAGGAGCGCCGGGGCCGCCGACATTCTAAAGCGCGACCTCGAAGCGTTGGGTGTTCGACCGTTATCTTCACAATGTGACGTGGCAAACACGGAAGCTGCCGCCGAGATGGTGAAGCAAGTAAAGGATACTTTTGGCCGCATCGACTTTCTCATCAACAACGCCGGTGTCACGCGCGACAATCTCATTCTGCGAATGAAAGAAGAAGATTGGGACGAAGTGTTGGATACAAATTTGAAAGGCGCGTGGAATTTTGCCAAAGCCGCGCTGCGCACAATGTTGCGTCAGGACGGTGGCGGATCCATCCTGAATATTTCGTCAATCAGCGGCCGCGTGGGCCTGGCCGGTCAGTCGAACTACTCTGCTTCGAAAGCAGGAATGATCGGACTCACCAAGGCCCTGGCTAAAGAAGTTGCCAGTCGCAAAGTAACAGTTAATGCGCTGGCGCTCGGCCTGGTGTCAACTGACATGTCCGCAACACTCGATGAGGGTTATCGCACAAAACTATTGGAGCAGATTCCTCTTGGACGTTTCGCGGAAGCTGACGAGGTGGCCCGCATCGCCTGCTTCCTCATTTCTGACGATGCTCGCTACATCACCGGTCAGGTGATCCAGGTAGACGGCGGACTGGCGATGTAATTGAGGATGAATAGCATCTATCTCATTCCGACCGGAACCGACTCTCGACCTAATACGTAACTACACCAGTGATTGGGTTATTAGGCTTATGATTGTCCAACGACTACATTTCTGGCTGCATCTTAAGAACGTGAGAAAACTATTAGTTATTGTCGCCGCCATTTCGCTCGTGCTCATAACGTTGACGCTGGCGGCAGGCACAGAGAGGATCGGCAACAAGCTAATTTTCTATGTGCATGTTGCTCGCCTGTACACAGAAACTCCCGACGCCAGAATTTCGATGCCGCTGAAGGACATTAGCAGGAAACAGATCGCGGACACCTGGCACGCTCCACGGGGCAGCGATCGGCTCCACGAAGGGCAGGACATTTTTGCACCTCGCGGAACGGCCATTTATTCAGCGACACGAGGCTATATTTACAAGGTTGGCGAAGATAATCTGGGCGGTCATACAGTTTCTGTGATCGGCGCAGGCGGTCGCATCTACTACTACGCTCACCTGGATTCGTATGCTCCCGGCATCGAGGTCGGTGATCCTGTCAATGAGCGCTCTTTGCTCGGATTCGTCGGTTCGACCGGAAATGCCAACGGCACTCCGCCACACCTACACTTCGGGGTGTACGCCACCGATGGCGCGATCAATCCCTTACCACTGCTTGCCGATCGTCCAGCTGAAAAGGTGAAGAGCAAGCTCCCGAAGAACAAGCCTGCAAAAGAGCGAGCAACGACGGACAGAACCATTCGTCGCTGAGGCCTACGAATTTTCGGATTGACCATTGAAAAAATGGACGGCGAAAATAATCGGCCCAAAGTTGTTGACGAAGTAACTCCTCTTAAGTATCCTCCGGCCATTCTTTCATTGCGTTGTTAACAATCAGCCAGTCATCCGCAAGCGATGGTCCAACATTATGGTCCATCGGGCCCCGACTAATCTTTGACTAAAGTCTTCCCGACTTCCTGGTCGTGAGGCACAATTAAACGACCTCTGCACCTGCTCTAACCTGAAGGAGAACCGTCATGAATCGTCGTAGAACTCTGACTCTCATCACGCTGGCACTTTTGCTAACCGCGCTCGCTTCAATCAGCTGCGAAAACGTGGGCACGAACGCGGACTCAACGACCGCAAATTCGGACAACGGGAAAATCCCTATCACTACGTCGTCAGCCGAAGCGCGAAAGGAGTTTCTTGCCGGACGCGATCTGACAGACCGTTTGCTGATTCAGGACTCTGTTCAACATTATGACAAGGCGATTTCACTTGACCCGAACTTCGCCCTGGCCGAGCTGACTCGGGCGCAGAATTCGCCCACCGCCAAAGAATTTTTTGATCACCTGAAGAAGGCCGTCAGTCTTGCCGACAAAGCGTCGAAGGGCGAGCGGTTGCTGATTTTGGGTGCGGAAGCCGGAGCTAACGCCAATCCGGCCAAGCAGAAAGAGTATTTCGAGCAGCTGGTTGCCGCCTACCCGAACGACGAGCGAGCTCATTTCAACCTTGGCGGCTACTATTTTGGCCAGCAGGACTATGGCCAGGCAATTGCGCACTACAAGAAAGCTACCGAGTTAGCCCCGAGCTATTCCGGCGCGTACAACATTCTCGGCTACGCGTATCGACAAAACGGCGATTACGCCAGCGCGGAACAGGCTTTCAAAAAATACACTGAGCTCATTCCCAACGACCCGAACCCTTATGACTCGTACGGCGAGTTGCTTCTGAAGATGGGACGCTTTGACGAATCGATTGCTCAATATCGAAAAGCGCTTTCCATCGATCCTAATTTTGCTGCGTCGCATCTGGGGATTTCGGCCGACCTGATGTACCAGGGCAAGTACGATGAAGCAGCGGCGGAATTGCAAGTCATCAATGACCGGGCGCGGAGCGATGGCGACCGGCGTACCGCGCTATTTGGATTGACTGTGGTAAATGTTGACGGCGGCAAAATGGATGAAGCGTTGCAGAACATGGATAAGCAATATGCCCTGGCAGAGAAAATCGGAGACGTAGCCCAAATGTCAGCCGACCTCACGACCAAGGGCAACATCCTTGTCGAAATGGGAAGGTTTGACGAAGCGCGGACCCTCTTTGAGCGCTCGTTGAAGCTTACACAAGATTCCAATCTGTCGAAGGAAATAAAAGACAACGCAAGTCTCTTCCATCATTTCAATTTGGCCAAAGTAGCCATCGGCAAAAAGGATCTTCCCACGGCGAAGAAAGAGGCAGAGGAGTTTGGCCGGGGAGCAGAGACAAGCAAAAACTCGGCACAGATCAAGCAGGCGCATGAGCTGATGGGCACTATCGCGCTGGCCGAAAAGGATTACGACAAGGCCGTGGCTGAGTTTCAGCAGGCCAATCAACAGAACCCTTACGACTTATATCGTTTGTGCCAGGCTTATGAGGGCAAGGGCGACGCCGAGAAGGCCAAAGAAAGTTGTACCAAAGCAGCGGGCTTCAATTCATTGCCCCTCTTGAACTATGCGTTTATTCGCACTAAGGCTCAGAAGGTCAGTGCAGGCGCGAAGGCGTGAGGACCTGCGCGATGGGAAGCGTCGCTGGTTTCCTGGAATGACTACTTAATGCTCTTGACGTTTTCGGGCTTGCTGAAAAGCGAGTCCGGCAACGCATGGTTGTACTCGATGGACTCGAAGTTCGTCCGGCTGGTTTGAATTTTGTTGGTGAAGTGATCGATCACCCAGGGAGCGGTAACACCATCGATGGTAATGGGCTTGGCCAGCCGCTCCTCATCAGTAACTTCTTCTGAGTCGCCACTATCGGGGTTCTTACGAGTACGCTTGTAAATTATCTTTGCGGGTAAGCCGTCCTTCGCGCCAAATTCATACTCGATCCAAAAGCCATCCGGATAGGTTAGCCTGACCGTCTCGTTGCGTTTTGCCAGTCCTGCTTCCCGGCGGCCGACGTACTTCACCGTGCCATTTTCTTTGCGCCACCAGCCGCGCAGAAGGTTTTCCACGCTGGTCCGCATGCTGCGTTTGAAATCCTCAATTTGCTCCGACTTCATATCGTTGATCGTTTTTGCGGCACCGTCAAAAACCCAACCCGTTTCACCCGAGTTGGTTTGAATCACGCGTGCGCCGCCACCAGTGAACTCGGTTCGTTCTCGATCCGGATATGCGATGTAATCAAGAAATCTGGCCGGGATCTGCGACATTCCCTCCTGGTAAGCAGTGTAAAATCCGCGGCCGATGACGGTGCTGACGTTTACATATTTGCTGCCGCCAAGAACCTCAATCGCGCGATTCATGATCTCTTCGGCCTTGGGATCTGTCTGGCTGGCTTGCGCTGTGCTCGCAGTAGCAGGCTGCGCCGTGGCGGTTGTGGCCAGGAGTGACAACATCAGGGCGGCAACGCGCCAGGATCTGCGGAAGGGGATGCCAATGTTGATGGGAATGAAACTGAGCATTTCTTTCTTTAGGGCAAACATTCAGGAGTTGTCTGAAGGAAACTACTTAACATGCTGCGCAAACAAATGCAAAAAGGGTCTCGGTTTCATTCTGAGATCTAAAATTTCAGATCTCAAATTGCTCCGAAACCCCTGATTATCTAAAACTGTCGACTTTTCGGAACGACTGACTTTCCGGAGTGACTGGCTTCAAAAACGACTCGAGCTAATCAATTGAGTCTGGCGTTTGTTCCGCTGACTGGTTTGACGACCGTCTCACCATCTTCCAGGTCCACTCGAAATCCGGAGGCACTCTTCCACATCGCCGTTATTGGCAGTTTAACTTTCTCGTCGATATGTCGTTTCAAAAAACGAGCGCCATAGGTCGTGCTGAATCCCTTCTCAGTAAGGAAATTCAGGGCCGCATCGGTCACTTCCAGGGTCTTGCCCTGTCGTTCCATGTGAAGTCCCAATCTCTCGAGATAGAGTTTGGCGATTCGTCTTACTTCGTCCATGGTCAGTGGCGAAAAGACGATGATCTCGTCGATACGATTGCGGAACTCGGGTGAGAAGCGCTGCTCAGCGGCTTTCATGACTTCGTTCTTGACTGCGCGAAAATCCGCGGCTGTCTTAGTGCCGAAGCCAAGCGGCTTCTCAAACTTCTTGAAACTGTCCGAGCCCAGATTTGAGGTCATGATGATGATGGCATCCGAAAGGTACACTCTTTTACCGCGGCCATCCGTCAACCAGCCTTCGTCAAATGCCTGCAGGAACAGATTCATGAGATAAGGAGACGCTTTCTCAACTTCATCGAGCAGCAGCACCGTATATGGGTTTTCACGAAGCTGCTCGGTCAAAATTCCACCGCGCTCGGAACCAACAATGCCGCGGGGCATGCCGATGAGTTTCTCGACGCTGACAGTGCCATCGCTGTATTCCGACATGTCGATGCGCACCATCTTCTCTTCGTCGCCAAACATGAACTCGGCCACCGCTTTGGCCAATTCAGTCTTGCCAACTCCGGTCGGGCCAAGAAACAGCAGCACTCCGTCAGGCTTATAATGCGATTCCTTGAGCGGGCCTTTGTTGAGCCTCAGTCGCTGGGCCACGGCTTTGATTGCTTCCTTCTGGCCAATGACGCGCTGACTCAACAAAGCCTCAGTCATGGCAAAACGCTCGGTGGTATCGCGAAAGATCATGTCACGTGGAATGCGCGACTCTTGCGAGATCACTTCGATAACATGTTCTGACTTAACCACCATCGTCTGCGGTTCGTTGATTTCGACTTTCACTGCGGCTGTATCAAGCCAGCCAATTGCCTTGTCGGGCAGGTGAAGATTTCTGATGTACTTTGGGGCCATCTCCAAAGCTGTGTTGATGGCATCATCCGAAATCTTGACTGAATAGTTCTTTTCAAGTCGCGGCCGGAGGCCGATCAGAATATCACGTGTCTCGCTGATCGACGGCTCAACCACCTTGACGAGCCGAAAGCGACGAGCCAGCGCTTCGTCTTCCGCTATGTATTCCTTGTACTCGGAAATCGTGGTGGCGCCGATAATTCGCATGTCGCCCCGAGCCAGGGCCGACTTGAACATGTTCGCGGCGTCAGAAGAGGTTCCCAAAGCCGCGCCCGCGCCAATAATCGTGTGCGCCTCATCAATGAACAGAATTAGATTGTCCCGATCTTTAACTTCATCGATGATGCCCTTTATTCTCTCTTCAAACATTCCGCGCAACATCGTGCCCGCAACGATACCGCCCATCTGCAACTGAACGATGTGTGAACCACGCAGGCGGGCGGGTACTTTCTCAGGGTCCAACTCAATCAGGCGAGCCAGCCCTTCCACCACCGCCGTTTTTCCCACACCTGGTTCTCCGACCAACATGGGGGAATTTGCTCGTTCTCGATGGCATAGGATCTCTATCGCTTGTTGAATCTCTTTTTCTCTGCCGATGGTCGGCGGAATCTTATCCGCTCGGGCCAGGCGATTGAGCGAAAGGCCGAAGTGTTTCAGATAGGGAGGAAGCTCAAACTTCTTGCGGTATTGTTCTTCTTCCTGCTCGCGCTTCTGGACCTG